>Ga0208357_1000683_pt1 | contig 26579 bp, 25 predicted proteins | sample NGESurdeep092012_6_FD_184487 | JGI IMG/M metagenome (GOLD analysis project Ga0208357, IMG submission 184487) | Arctic peat soil microbial communities from Barrow, Alaska - NGEE Surface sample F52-2 deep-092012 (SPAdes) | ecosystem: Environmental > Terrestrial > Soil > Wetlands > Peat ...
ATCCGCACAGCGCGGTCGCGAACCTCGGGAGGGAATTTCTTGGGCATTGTCGAATCCTTTCACCAGAAAGAAAACGGCACAAAACCCAGGACGGTTCAGTATCCGAGCGTGTCGGCGAGGGAGTGCACGTCGATCTGGCCGGTGAGGTTCTTGAGGCTTGCGTTTCTGGTGCGTTGGGGGTCGAGTCCGAGCAAACGGAATCGCTGTTGGAGGGTCGGTGCGGTCAAATGCTGTCCGGCGCGATAGCCGGGGAACAGCCAATCCGTGTGGGTGTTCGTCGTCTGTTGGTTGCCGCGAGCGGAAAGATGCTGCCAGAACAGTGGGGCGATGAACTCAGGTACTTCCGTTGCAGTGCTGCCGAGCGCGATCATCATCCCGTCGGGCTCGAGCATGATCTGGTCGATTTTGAGTTGGACGATTCGGCTTATTGGTGTCGCCCAGAGTAGGTGGATGAGTGCGGCGATCCGGGTAGCGAGGGCCACGTTGTCGAACTCGATTGCGTTACGGATGATGTGGAGCCTCCGGGATTGGCTCAGCGTCGGCAACGTTCGGGGGTATCGAGGGGGCACATAGAAGCGTCGCTTGCCTCCGCGCCCGCGTGAGTACCAGGAGATGAAGTTCTTGATTGTCTTTCTGGTGCTTGTGCCCGCGTTGAGGTACGTGTCGATGTGCACCTGTGTGAATGCGTCAGGTTTGAGCAGTTGGTCAGTTTCGATCCAGAGTAGGAATTTTCCGGCCTCGGTGATTTCCTGGCGTGCGTTGCGGCAGGCGATATCCATGTTTGCTGTGCCGACCTTGGAGCGAAGACGTTTCAGGTGGTGCCAGGTCGCAAACTGCTCGATCATTATGGCAATCTCTGGATGCGGCGCTAACTCTTGCAATCGCTGGGTGAGCCAACGCTCGAAGATCGCGAGATATCGATCGGCCGGAGCGACGAGGAGGCCGTTGTGGACAAGTATCTCGCGCAGATGGTCCACGGCAGTTGAGCGGGGGAGAGCATCTAATTCGGCGTGACTGAGTTCGAGTTCGCGGTTGCCGATCAGGGTGAGGAGTTCCTTGGTCTTCTTCCCGAGCATCCAGGTGTAGATGGTTTCCGGGCGCCGCGAATCAACGAGTACCGCGATGAGTTTCTTCACACGGAAGTCGGGAGGGCTTGACGGTTTGAGAACATCGTTGAGGTCTCCTTCGATGACGCAGCGCACGCACCACCCGCCGCGGAATCGTTCGGCTTCCGCGCCGCATTGGATACACGTCATCTCGGGGTGAGTGATGCTGGCGCAGTCGCGGCAGATTTCGCTACCGTCGTTAGCGCGGCCGGGGAGTAGACGCTCATCGTCGCATTGTGCGCAGCGTCCGTAGGTGTGCACGGCGTCGGTGAAGCAGATTCCACAGATAGCTCCCTCTGGCCAATGGACCCGGATTTTCGCGACGTAGCGGCCGCAGCGATCGCATTTCTTATCTCCGGTGGAGCGGGGGCGACCGCGGGGTCTCGGCGGCTCGAGCGAGTCGAGAGTCGGTGGGCGTTGGATGCCGTGAGTGAGTGGCCTAGGCATCGTCTTCTGGGAGGATTCTGGCGCGCACCGGACGGTAGTTGCGCAGGTCGGGAACCTCAGTATGTCCGTTGCCGGCAGTCTTCTTGCGGGCCGTTCGTGCGTCTGTGGCTGTGAAGGTGACGAGATCACTCACTTCGCAGTGCAGGATGTCGCAGAGGGCGGCGAGCACCTTGAAGGCGATGCGTTCTGGGTCCTGGGCGACCAACCGGTAGACCTGCGATGCAGACAGGGTGATGCCGCGTTCGCGGAGGGGCTCTACGAGGTCGGTGCTGCTTTTCATTCGTTGTCGTGCCATCAGTTCGCGGATCCGCCATTCGTATTCGATCTCACGTCTCACGATGAACCTCTCTTTGGTATCGGTCGTTTCCTCAGCGCCGGGGGAGGAGGCAGTCTGAGCTGGCGTTTCGGGTGTGGCGGTGTGGCACCGCTTGCTTCAAGGGTCTCGCGGTGCACTCGCGCGAGTTCAGAGGCCTGGAAGTCTGGTGCAGGCAGCGTGTAGACCGACGTGGTTGCGGCGTGTTCGTGGCCGAGTTGGAATTGCACGAACTTCAGATCGTAACCGTAGGAGGTCAGCAGATGAGTCGCGTACGAGCGTCGGAGCGAATGAACGTCGAGTCCGGGCGGGAAGCCCAGTTCGTCCAGCAGATCCTTCATCCGACGCCACAGGTGCGATTCGGTCACGAGCCCACCGGTTCCGGTTGGGTACAAATCGCTCACGGGCTCGCCGTAGCGCGCTAGGCCATTGCGGATCCAGTCGTCGACGGTCTCGGCGGCCCAGTCGAAAACCGTCAGGACGTTTCTCGGCTTGAAGGCCTGGCCGGCCATCGCCTTACCCCAGCGGACTTGGAGGGTGCCATAGTCACCGAAGTACGGTGCACGGTAGTTGGGGGAGAAGTCAACGAGCTGGAGATGTCGAAGCTCGTTTACGCGCAACCCCCAACCGTAGGCGGTCTTGAACGCGGCCGCGTCGCGGAGCACCACCAGCGCACCGCTTCGGCCTGATCCGAGGACGCGTTCGTACTCCAGGTCCGCAAGGTCGAAGAACTGCTGAAGCTCGCGCAGGGTGAACGCGCGCTTGGCGGGCCGAGCCTCGTTTGGTTGCGAATGAGTGACGCGGCTGAGTTCAGTGACCACTTGGGAGAACGTCGACCCGAACATGCGGGCCGAGTGTTCTGACCAGTCATAGTGCGGGCTCGTTGCATATTCGCAGAACCCTTCAATGGCGCCCTGATACTTCCTAACAGTCGAATGAGCCAGGCCCTTCACTGCGCGCAGGTGGGTGAACCACTCATCTGTTTCTCCCGGGAGCCACTCCCAGGGAAACCGACCTGAGAAGTCCGCCAACTGCATGACAACCGCGCGGCTCGTCGCGATGTACGCAGCTTTGAGTCCCTTGGCGCGCATCATGTTGGCCCACCCGTCGAGAACCTCGGACAGGAAACGGTCAGGATCTGGTGCCCCATCTGGGGCGGGGAAGAATGCCAGAATGCCGCCCTTGCCTGCCATCGCACCACCACCTCTACTGCCTGCAAATATTGCATGAATCCTGCGATAATTGCAATAAGCGAAAGGAAAATGGCTGGTCAGAGCCGCTACCTGCGTGTCGCAAGCCGCAGTCCAGCGTGTGGAAAACAACGGCTCCGATGGCCGATGGCGCTCACAGTATTACCTGATCAATCGAGCTTTCCTCGGGGTAGGAGACCGGTGCTGCAAACATCAACAACCTGCATATCTCGCAAGTTGTTGATCTTCCTATTGACATAATGCGCATTATCAGCGCGTCGAGATGGGGTGCTGAAGAGGCCGCCGCGGGCGACGGATGCGTCGGTACAAGGACTACCGGATCGCGTACCACACAGGCGGGTCAGGATTCCGGTCCGTCAACGACGGGCGGGCCTCGGCGGATTCGATCGCCCGGATTCTTGGCGGCGACCCCGCCAGCTTCTCGTCAACCTACCAGCTGGTCGTATAGGCGGAATCGTCGCCGTCGAGGCCGAGGCCGTCCTTGAAGTCGGCGAACAGTGCGGGGCTGGCATCTTCGATCCAGGCGTGACGGCCCATCATGAGTACCCACCGGTCGGCCGCGCGCTCGCGCTGTTCGGCCGAAAGGCCGGGGATGCGCCGACCGATCTGGTCGGCGAGTTGTCGCTTGCGCGCATCGTCCAAGATGTCGCTGTCGGTCTGATAGTCGAATGTCATTGGTTCACGGTAGCGGGTTCGGCCAATCGGTAGCAGACCTCGAACAGCGCACGCCGGTCTCACGGCGGCGTGATCCGGTGCAGCCGCTCATCCAACACCGACGCGGTGCACTGCGGCACATCACACACATCCAGCATTCATAGTGCGCAAAACGTTGTTTTGCCCGGTCAAACCAGCATTTTGCGCACTATGAACGAGGCAATTGCCTCTGTGACGGTACGGGCGGTCGCGACGGGAGCAAACTCGATAATGTCGTTGACGCGAGCACGATCCGTTTCGCCCACAGCACTGACGCGAACGCGCTGCAGGCACTGACGCGAACGCGCTGCAGGCACTGACGCGAACGCGCTGCAGGCACTGACGCGAACGCGTGACGTGCAGCCACGGTAATGCTCTCCCCTGTTGCAGCGGCACGCTCGCGAATCAGCCGATCGGGTTCGGCATCCTTGATATTCAGGGGCATGGATCTACCGTGCTTCGTATGAAGAGAGACGTCTAGGAAGATTCTCATTTTGAGTGTTGACGTCGGCGGCGGGCACCGCTTCACCAGAAATGTCTGATTGACCGACGTAGCGGGCGAGGTACTCCCCCGTGAGCGTGGTCTGTGCGGCCACGAGTTCGGCCGGTGTGCCCTCGAACACGATCCGCCCGCCCTCGTGGCCGGCTCCTGGACCGAGGTCGATGATCCAGTCGGCGTGCGCCATCACCGCCTGATGATGTTCGATGACGATGACGGACTTTCCGCCGTCGACGAGCCGGTCGAGCAGGGCGAGCAACTGCTCGACGTCGGCGAGGTGTAGCCCGGCGGTCGGTTCGTCGAGCACGAACACGCCGCCCTTCTCGCCCAAATGTGTCGCCAACTTGAGCCGCTGCCGCTCGCCGCCGGACAGCGTCGGAAGCGGTTGCCCGATATTGAGGTAGCCGAGGCCGACGTCGACAAGCCGCTGCAGGATCGTCTGCGCCGCAGGAACCCGCGCCTCACTGACGCCGAAGAACTCTTCAGCCTCGCTGGTCGACATCCCGAGCACCTCGCTGATGTCGCGGCCGCCGAGGTGATATTCCAGCACGGATGCCTGGAACCGTTTTCCGTCGCACTCCTCACACGTCGTCGCGGTTCCGGCCATGACGCCCAGGTCCGTGTAGATTACACCGGCACCGTTGCACGTCGGGCAGGCACCTTCCGAATTCGAACTGAAGAGGGCCGGCTTCACACCGTTCGCCTTCGCGAAGGCCTTGCGGATCGGGTCGAGCAATCCGGTGTATGTCGCCGGGTTGCTGCGGCGGGAACCCTTGATTGCGCCCTGGTCGATTGCCACGACTCCGTGCTTCCCTGACACGGAACCGGTGATCATCGAACTCTTGCCAGAACCTGCCACTCCGGTGACCACGACGAGTACGCCGAGCGGAATGTCGACGTCGACGTGCTGCAGATTGTGCGTCGTGGCGTCGCGCACGGTTAGCGCGCCAGACGATGTCCGCACCGATGGCTTGAGCGCGGCGCGATCGTCGAGGTGTCTGCCTGTGATGGTGTCACTGGCACGCAGTTCATCGACCGTGCCCTCGAAGCAGACGGAGCCGCCGGTTGCGCCGGCGCCCGGGCCGAGGTCAACCGCGTGATCGGCGATTGCGATCGTCTCCGGCTTGTGCTCGACGACCAGTACGGTGTTCCCTTTGTCGCGCAACTGCAACAGCAGCGTGTTCATCCGCTGGATGTCGTGCGGATGCAAGCCGATCGTCGGCTCGTCGAACACATAGGTCACGTCTGTGAGTGACGATCCGAGGTGGCGGATCATCTTTGTCCGCTGGGATTCGCCACCCGACAGCGTGCCGGACGATCGGTTGAGCGAGAGGTAGCCGAGCCCGATGTTCACGAACGAGTCGAGGGTCTCCCCCAGCGCGATAAGCAACGGACCGACGGACGGTTCATCCAGCCCGCGCACCCACTCCGCCAGATCGCTGATCTGCATCGAGCAGACGTCCGCGATGCTGATGCCGTTGATGGTGGATGACCGTGCTTCCTTGCTCAGCCGTGTGCCGTCGCATTCTGGACAGGTGGTGAACGTCACCGCACGCTCGACGAATGCGCGAATGTGAGGTTGTAAGGCGTCGACATCCTTGGAAAGGAACGACTTCTGGATCTTCGGGATCAGTCCCTCATAGGTCAGATTTATGCCCTCGACCTTGACCTTGGTCGGCTCCTTGCGGAGCAGGTCGTGCAGTTCCTTTTCGGTGTAATCGCGGATGGCCTTGTCGGGGTCGAAGAAGCCACAGCCGCGGTAGATGCGGCCGTACCAGCCCTCCATGCTGTAGCCGGGGATGGTGAGCGCGCCCTGGTTCAATGACAGTTCGTCGTTGTACAGAGCGGTCAGGTCGAAGTCGGTGACAGAGCCGATCCCCTCGCAACGCGGGCACATGCCGCCTGTGATGCTGAAGCTGCGTCGCTCCTTCACCGTCTTGCCCCCGCGATCGAACGTCACAGCCCCTGCGCCGCTGACGGAGGCAACATTGAAGGAGAACGCTTGCGGAGATCCGACATGCGGCTGCCCGAGACGGCTGAACATGATCCTCAGCATCGCGTTGGCGTCCGTGGCGGTGCCCACAGTGGATCGCGGGTTCGAGCCCATTCGCTCCTGATCGACGATGATCGCCGTGGTCAGCCCTTCCAGCACATCGACGTCGGGTCGGGCTTGCGTCGGCATGAAGCCCTGCACGAACGTGCTGTACGTCTCGTTGATCATCCGCTGTGACTCCGCGGCAATCGTGCCGAACACGAGGGAGCTCTTACCCGAACCGGAGACGCCGGTGAACACCGTCAGTCTGCGCTTCGGCAACTCGACGCTGACGTCCTTGAGATTGTTGACGCGGGCGCCCTGTACTCGGATCAGATCGTGACTGTCCGCGATCGCAGTGATGTCCATGGAGGTCACTTTAGCGGCCGCCAGATCGCCGCGCCTTTCCGTTATCTGTGCGTCCGCTCGGTATAGTGTCTGAACTGTCCACGGTCAGTCCTATCCCCCGCTACACAAGGAGAACATCACAATGACAGCAACCGATCCGCTCGGCTCGACAGCACACGACTTCGCAATCGACGCCACGAAGCTTGCCAAATCCGCCATCAACGGCATCCGCGTCGCCTTCGGCATCGGTGGTGTCGTCGCCCTGATTCTCGGCGTCGTGCTTTTGGTATGGCCCGATAAATCGCTCGGTGCCGTCGCGATCATCTTGGGCATCTACTTTCTGATCAGCGGCGTGGTCCGTCTGGCCCTCGGCATCTTCAGCAAGGGAATCAGCGGCGGGATGCGCACCCTGGACATCTTGCTCGGCGTTCTGTTGATCATTGCCGGAATCATCGTGCTCAAGAACGTTGCGGCCTCGGCGGCCGCGCTGCTGATTCTGGTCGTCGCAGTGATCGGCGTCGGCTGGATCATCGAGGGCGTACTGTCCATCGTCGAGTCGCGCGGTGCGCCGTCGGCCGGTTGGGCGATCACCTCCGGCATCATCAGCATTCTCGCCGGAATCCTCGTGCTTGCGATCCCAGGATGGTCCGCCCTCTGGCTGATCATCGTCGCCGGGATCGTGCTGATCGTTCTCGGCATCATCGGCATCGTGCGTGCGTTCACGTTCGGCCGTGAGGTCCTGAAGGCCGCCGCGTAACCAACTATTCACGGATCGTCGTCGAAATCGCGAAGGCCGAACTGCAGGTGTCCCCTGCAGCCCGGCCTTCGTCAATGCTTACGCGGACGGCGCAGGGTTCCGCGACGATGGCAAATGGCGCGCCCACCAGTCGAGGATTACCTCGAAGCGCTCCTGGCGATGGCGCGGGCTCCCCGACCGACTCAGCTCGTGGTTCTCGCCCGGGAAGAGCACCAGTTCGGTCTCCACTCCCCTGCGCTTCAGCGAGGCGTAATAGCGCTCGGCCTGGCCCACCGGGCACCGCAGATCCTCCTCCGAGTGCAGTACCAGTGTGGGTGTGCGCACCTCGTCGACCATCGCTTGCGGGCTCTGCTGCCTGATCGCATCCGGGTCGATGCCGGTGTATTCGTCGCTGAAGAAACTGCCGATATCGCTTGTGCCCACGAACGTGTCTGGATCCAAGAAGCCGCGCTCCACGATGGCGGCAGCGAAACGGTGTTCGTGGGCGATCGTCCACGCAGTGAGGTATCCGCCATACGAGCCGCCCATGATGCCGACCCGATCACCATCCAGGCCGCTTCCTGCGGCGATTGCACCGTCGAGGAAGTCGAGCACGTCGTGCAGGTCGACCGTTCCCATCGAACGACGGATGCTTCGACCGTGCGCCTGCCCGTAACCCGCAGACCCGCGCGGATTGCACATTACGACGGCGTACCCGGCGTCCGCATATACCTGAGCCTCATCGAACAGCTGTACGGAATACTGCGCGAACGGCCCGCCATGGATGTTCAGCAACACGGGATGCGGCCCCTGCCCTTGCGGCATGACGACCCAACCGTGCACCGGATAGCCGTCGCGCCCGGTGACCATGAGTTCTCGGGCTTGTGCGATGCCGGTGCGGCGCAGCCGAGCCGAGAAGTCGGTCAACCGGCGATTCGCACCGTTCTGATAAACGCCGACCTCACCGCTGGTCGTCGCGTCAGCGTAGGACAGCACAATTGTGCTGCCGGCCGCCGCGACACCGTTCACCTCGATCGCGGTCTCGCCGCTCAGCGTCTGTACGGAACCGTCGAGGTCGATATTCAGAAGCTGAACGGTGCCGCGCGAACGGTTCTGCACGAGCACGCTGTGTTCGTCGAACGGCGTGATCGCGCTGCCTGCCTCGCCAAGATCGATCGTGTCGGGGTCGCTGAGCCGACGCGGCACGGTGCTGGAGGCACCGATCACGAACAGGGAGGTGTTCTTCGCAACGAAGTCCCTGCCACTGCGGCCGACGTTCTGCGCGAGGAAGAACAGTGCCCCGTCGAAGCCGTAGGCCACGGATCCTGGCGCGCTCAGTACAGAGAAATTGCCGTGCCGACCCGTCACGTCGACCGGCACGGCTGCCGACTCCAACTCGAGCAGGAACACGTTCGAGCGCAGGTCGTTGTCCCGTCGCGCGTGACGTGCGGCGACCATGGCGAGGGTCCCGCCATCCGGCGAGAACGCGATCGCGCCGTGATCCGCATCGAAATCGGTGAGCTGCCGCGGCGTCGGCACGACGACAACCGGTGTGGCTTCGCCTTCAGCCGTCGGAGCCGATTGCACCAGCGGCTCCGCCCACACGTCGGGGGCGTCGACCAGGAACACCTGTGCACGCCGATCTGTTGCAAAACCGAGGCCGTTCTCGCGATATTTCAGCGTGGTGAATCGGCGGGGCGCTTCCGCCTCCGGGCCGAGCCCTGCAACCGTTCCGTAGCGACCGGGCTCCGGGACCCTGCTCACGAATGCCAACGAGCCGCCGTCCGGCGACCAGCAGAATTCGGAGACGCCGAGCAGCCGATCGGTGACCCGCATCGGGTCGCCGCCCATCGCATCCACCAGATACAACTGCGCGGCACCGCCGGACTCGGAACGCAGGAATGCGATCAGCCGGCCGTCTGGGGAGAACTGCGGTGCGGCATCGCGAAAGCCGCGGGTGAGCCGTCGCGGGGCGGCGTGCCCGGTGATCGGAATCGTCCACAGCTGCCCCAGGGCCGCGTTGGCCGCCAGATCGGGACGGGAAACGGCGACGACCGCGCGGCGGCCGCTGGGGTGCAGCGTCGGTCGCGAGAGCGTTGCCATCAACGACAGGTCGGATGCTTTCACAGGACTCCTCTCAGCACGCCGGGCACGGGAGCGATGAGGTCACCCGCGCCGATCGTCCTCGTGGCCAGCTCATTCCGAGACGAAGCCGGAGACGTCTCCGACGTACCGCGTGTGGTCGGCGGGCACCGGCTCGACAACTGCGGCCGCGACCTCCGCCGCGAACTCGCTCACGTTGTACAGTCTGCCCGCAGCCTCTTTGCGCGCGCCGAGAGCGCCGGGGTTTGCTCGTTCGAGCAGCGTCGCCGTGATCGTTCCTTCGATCATGTCCCCTGAGACGACAACGAACTCGACGCCCTTCACATCGAGGTCTGGGATGAGCGCACGCAGAGCGTCCTCCCCCGCGCGCTTGCTGAGCGCGACCGCCTCATACTCCGGCATTGTCTCGGTTGTGCGAATGAAGTGCGCCTGATGGCTGGTAACGAACACGACGCGTGAACCGGCGTGCAGCAGCGGCAGCGCACTGCTGAGCACGTTGACCTGCGCATCGCGGTTCAGTTGCATTGCGTAGTCCGCGGCCATGCCGGATTCCATGCCTCCCGAGGCATTCAAGATCAGGATGTCCAGGCCTCCGAGCTCTGCGGCAACCGTGTCGAACATCGTACTGACGGACGCCGGGTCGGTCAGATCTGCGCCGACGACGTGAGCGACGCCACCGCGCGAGTCGATCGCATCCGCCAACTTGTCGGCGCGAGCCTTCTTGTTCCGGTAGTTGATGATGACCTCGGCGCCCGCATCGGCCAGGTAGGAAACCGTGTCTGCACCGATCCCACGGGACGAGCCGGTCACGAGGGCGCGCTTGCCGGTCAGGGACGACGGTGGGAGGTGGCTGCTCACTGCTTTGGCTCCTTGGTGCTGACCCGCGTCGAGGACATGACACGGCTGGGAAGAGACTACCAAGATCGGCTCCACGGGCGTCACTCGAACTGCTACGGTCAAAGCTAGACATAGCGAAAGGGGCGCACGTCCGATGGCCGAGATCACATCCTTCGCATGGATTGTTTGGCTCGTGTTGATTTTGATCTTCATCACCGTCGAGATGCTCACGCTGGAGTTCACCTTTCTCATGATCGCGCTCGGCAGCCTTGGCGGACTCGTGTCTGGGCTGTTCGGTGTGGTCTGGTGGGCGCAATTGCTCATTGCGGCCGCACTGTCTGTTTTCCTGCTGCTGGCGATCAGGCCTCCCCTGCTCCGCGTGCTCAAACGCGGTGCAGACCCTGCCAAAAGCAACGTGGCCGCCCTGATCGGTATTGAGGGCACGGTGATCATCACGATGACGGCTGCAGGTGGGCAGGTCAAACTCGCTAACGGCGAAACCTGGACGGCCAAGATCGCATCGGATGTTCCAGCGCAGGACTTACAACCGGGCGAGCGCGTGCTCGTCTCGGCCATCGAAGGGTCGACGGCTGTCGTCGTCCCCGCCGAAAGGAACGCAGCGTGAGTAGCAGCACTCAGCTCGTCGTGCAGATCATCGTTTTCGTGATCGTCGCCGTCATTGTCATCTTCGTACTCGTCACACTTTTCCGGGCGATCCGCATCGTGCCGCAAGCGACGGCGGGCGTTGTCGAACGGCTCGGCAAGTATCACAAAACGTTGTTGCCAGGCCTGAACATCGTCGTCCCGTTCATCGACCGGGTGCGCCCCCTGCTCGACATGCGCGAGCAGGTCGTTTCGTTTCCGCCGCAGCCGGTGATCACCGAAGACAACCTTGTTGTCTCGATCGACACGGTCGTCTATTTTCAAGTGACGGATGCGCGTGCGGCGACCTACGAGATCGCCAACTATCTCGGCGCCGTCGAGCAGCTCACGACGACCACCCTGCGTAACGTCGTGGGTGGCCTCAACCTGGAGCAGGCGCTGACCAGCCGCGACGAGATCAACGGTCAACTGCGCATCGTGCTGGACGAAGCGACCGGCAAGTGGGGCATCCGCGTCGGGCGTGTCGAATTGAAGGCCATCGATCCGCCAGTGTCGATTCAGGACTCGATGGAGAAGCAGATGCGCGCCGAGCGTGACAGACGCGCCGTCATCTTGACCGCCGAAGGAAACAAGCAGTCGGAGATCCTGAACGCAGAGGGAATGCGGCAGGCCGCGATTCTCAAGGCGGAGGGTGACGCAAAGGCGGCGGTCCTGCGGGCGGAGGGCGAGGGCAAGGCGATCACGACTGTTTTCGGCGCCATCCACGCCGGCGATGCGGATCCCAAGCTGCTCGCCTATCAATACCTGCTCACGCTGCCGAAATTGGCGGAGGGCACCTCGAACACGCTGTGGGTCATTCCGAGCGAGCTCACGGAAGCGCTGAAAGGCATCGGCAAGGCGTTCGTGCCGGGCGGGCTGCCGGACGGGCTGCAGATACCCCCGACTCCGCCTGCGGCTGCTGCGGAGAGCGCCGACTAGGTCGGGATGATCCGGTGCGTGACGGAGCGTACTTCGCAGCTCGGCCACCCCGCATTTTCGCCCATAGGGGGCTCGCAATCGGTGTGCCCGAGAACACCCCGCCTGCGTTCCGTGCCGCACTCGGTAGCGGTGCAACCCACCTGGAAACGGATGTGCATGCATCCGCTGACGACGTCGCGGTCATCAGTCATGATCCGGACCTTGCACGCATAGCGGGTCGCGCGGCTAGCGTGGAGCGCCTCACCATGGCGCAGCTGCGAGCGATCGACTTGGGCGGTGGCCAGGGTTTCATATCGCTGACCGAGGCCCTGACGGAATTCCCGCACGCGCTGTTCAACGTGGACGTGAAGTCGGCGCGCGCCGTGGAGCCGACAGCGCGAGCGATTCTCGCGGCGGGCGCCACAGGCCGAGTCCTCGTCACATCGTTCTCCAACCGTCGTCGTGCGCGCACGGTTGCGTTGCTGCCGGGGGTTGCGACATCCGCGTCGTCCGTTCAGGTGCTGTGGGCCGTCGTCGGCGCGCGACTTCGCTTCGCTCCCCTCGTTCGCCGCATTGCCCGTGCTGTGGACGCAGTGCAGATCCCGGAGCGCTACGGGCGTTTCCGGCTGGTGACCTCGCGTTCCGTGAGCGCCTGGCACGCGGTCGGCCTCGAGGTGCACGTCTGGACGGTCAATGATCCACGCGACATGCGGCGCTTGCTGCGACTCGGTGTCGACGGGATAATCACAGACCGCTGCGATCGTGCATTCGAGGTGATCGTGGCCGATTCCTGAGAGGCCACTGAAAGAAAAGCGAATACGGAAAGAGAATGCCCAGCTTGACGGTTTATAACTGTGGATGCATCGCGTGAAGGAGACCACACAATGGCAGATCGCAGTTTGCGCGGAATGAGGCTGGGATCCCAGAGCCTCCAGTCCGAAGAGGGAGTTACGTTCTCCCCCCGCGCCCAATACACGTACCTCTGTTCAGAGTGCGGTCGGACGACCGATGTCGTCTTCTCGGCGGAAGCTGAAGCACCCGAGACCTGGGAGTGCAAGACCTGCGGCCACGCAGCGACACTTCTCGTTGGCGACGAGCCGGTTGAGATCGACCGAAGCGACGCAAAGACCCCACGTAGCCATTGGGACATGCTGCTGGAGCGCCGCACGCGTGCGGAACTCGAGGATCTACTCGAAGAGCGGCTGACCTATTTGCGCGCCCGTCGCGGCGATCGCAAGGTGGACGCTTAGTCGCGGGTCGTACGGCGCTTCGGCGTCACTGAGGTGCGGCCCAGCCCGAGACGGTCGGCAATCCCCCATCCGGTAACCCGGAATAGGGCTTCGACCACGATGCCGGCGTGCATCTTCGACGCCCCTTGCGTGCGTTCCACGAACACGATGGGATGTTCGACCACCCGCAATCCCGCGCGTTCGGTTCGCCACGCCATCTCGACCTGGAAGCAGTAGCCCTGGGATGAGACACCGTCGAGGTCGAGCAGGCGGAGAGTGTCCGCGCGGAACACACGGAACCCGGCGGTGATGTCGCGGATGCGCGATCGCAGTGCGATGCGTGAATACTGATTGCCCGCTCGCGAAATCGCTTGACGATACCACGGCCAATGCCGCACACTGCCTCCTGGCACCCACCGAGAGCCGATCACCAGGTCTGCATCGCCCTTGGCCAGTTGCAGCATCGGTGCGAGTTCGGCCGGATCGTGCGAGCCGTCCGCGTCGATCTCCGCGAGGAATGCATAGCCGTTGTCCAGCGCGTGCGCGAAACCAGCCAGATATGCACGTCCGAGGCCATCCTTTGCAGCGCGGTGGATGACCCGGATGCGAGCATCGGCAGCAGCGAGCCGATCGGCGAGCACGCCCGTGCCGTCCGGGCTGCCGTCGTCGACAATCAACACATCGGCGGTCGGAACAGCGTCGGTGATCCGGCGAACGATCGATTCGAGGCCCGCGCGCTCGTTGTAGGTGGGCACGATCACGAGGGTGTCAGCCACGCGGTCTCCTGGGCTCCGCTGGACGCGCGCCACGCGATGCCGCCGCCCCTGTTCGGCTGGCAGTGCTTCGGCTGGCACTGGTTCGACCGGCACTGGTTCGACCGGCACTGGCGAGCCCGCCAAGGACGAGGCCAGCCAGCCCGAGCCCGCTCACGAGCCACTCGATGCCACGGCTGAGCAATACGGCCGGCGTCGTCGTCGTGCCGAGCGGTACGGCTGCAGCCATCGCTCCGGGCTTATACGCCGGAATCTGTGTGATCGTGGCCCCGGTCGGCGAGATGATCTGGCTGGTGCCGACGGTGGAGATGTTCACGAGTGATCGCCCGGTTTCGATCGCACGGAGCCGCGCGATCGCCAACTGTTGCACGTTTTCCTTCGTGGTGCCGAAGTCTGCGTTGTTCGTTTGCGCCAGGATGACCTGCGTCCCCCCATCCATCATTTCTGTGGTGAGTTGGTCGTCGGCGATGTCGAAGCATATTGAAACGCCCGCTTTGATGCCGTTGACGTCGAACACATTGCTTCGGGTTCCGGGCGTGTAGTCGCGCTGGATCAAGCCGATCAGGCTCGGTGCGAACGGCTCCCAGAAGGCGCGATCCGGCACGTACTCCCCGAACGGCACAGGGTGTTTCTTGTCGTAGATCGCCACGGCACCCTTGCCCGCCTTCCAGAGCAGCGACGAGTTGAAGTATTTGCCGCCGCGGTGCGTGATCGTTCCGACGATCATCGGAGCGTTCAGCTGCGCGCTCAGCTCGTTCAACACCGCAGCGGATGCCGCGTCGCGGGTCGGATCCACATCGGCCGATCCTTCCGGCCAAATCACCATGTCGAGGTGTTTTCCGATCAACGGGATCGTCGCGCTCGTCTGCGCGTTCATCACCTCGCCGGGGGCGGCATCCTGGAAGTAGCCGGCAGGGCCGTTCCCCTGCACAGCACCGACGTTGATCGTACCGGATGTGGTCGCTGGCCACGCCGGAATCGCCAGCACCACCGCCACGGCGCCGATGGCCAGCACGCTCCTGCGGCCGCGTGTCGCCCCTGCTTCGGCAGAGCCTCGTTCAACAGCGCACGCCAGGATGAATGCGACCAGCCAGACCATGACGAAGCTGAGCCCTGAAACGCCGAACCAGGCAACCAGCGGCGCAAACGGACTCTCCGACTGCGAGAGGGCGAGACGGCCCCACGCGAAGCCCCCGTACGGCCACACGCTGGCGATCGCTTCGCGAGCCGTCCACAGGCCGGCAACCACCACAGGCAGCAGACCGAGCCGGCCGAGCATCGTCGGCCACGCGCGCGGTACCCAGCGATAGGCCAACGCAATCGTGAGACTGCCGACCATGAAGAAGAGACCCTCGAGCACCGCCAGGGCGATCCACGGGAGAGGCCCGAGATAGAGCGCCGTCCATGAAACGTGGATGAGGAAGAAGCCCACGCCGGTGATGATGCCGATCGCCAATGCGGCCCCCGCCCGCCGACCGATCAGCGCAATCAACACCAGGGCGATGCCGACGAACGTGAGGGGCCAGGCATCCTGGTCGGGAAAACCCGCGTCGAGCATGGACGCCGCGACGATGGCGACGATGATGGCAAGCCACGTCGGCAGAAGCGCGCGGCGTGCAGAGGTCACGGTGTTCGAGCTTAGGCGATCGCGGTATGGGATGCCTTCGAATCGCTCAGCCAACGGAAGAATACGCCACGATGCCCCGGCGGATCGACTCGAGCGCGACGCGGGCAGTGCGCGATACCGAGCCTGGTGCGACGACGGAGATTTGATCAAGCAGGTCGATGGTCTGTTTTGTCCAGCGCACGAAATCACCGGCGGCCATGTCGGCGTCACGGAGTACGGCGTCGAGGCTGCCACCGGATGCCCACGCATGCATAGGCAGGCACAGCCCGGTCGCGAGCGGCTCGCTGCCAGGCAGCTTGTTCGCCCGTTCCAGCTCGTCGAGTCGCGCCCAGAGCTCCTGCGTCTTTTCGAGCGCCGGGCGGAATGGTCCGCGCGGTAGGTAACGCTCCGCCGCGTCCGCTTCGTCCCGTCTGGGTTCGTAGACGAGTGCCGAGACCATTGCGGCGAGACTCGGCGCGTCCAGGTCGATCCAGGTCTGTCGCCGCAGGCACTCGGCTACGAGCAGGTCGCGTTCGCCGTAGATGCGCTTGAGTGTGCGCCCGTGCGGAGTCAAGCTCGTCACACCGTCTGCGTCGACGACGAGATAGCCGCGGTCAAGCAGCACGTCGGTCACTCGGTCGAAGACCCGTGCGACGGCACCGGTGCGCGACCGGATCTGCCGGCTGAGAGCATCGGTATCGCGTTTGAGCCGCCACCACCGTTCTGCCCAGCGAGCATGTTTCTCGCGGTCGACACACCCGTTGCACGGATGCGCTTTCAGTCGTTTGCGCAGTGTTGCCAGGCGAGCCTGGCGCCTTTCCCGCTCTGCTCTGCTCTGGTGTTCGACCCGGGAGCCTTGCCGTTCCAGATCGCTCAACTCACGCCGGATTCCCGCGTACTGAGTGAAGTCGCCGAGATGACACTGCATCGACGTCGCGTAGCCTGCCAACGATTCTTCTTGCTGGCGCACCGTTCGTGCAAGATCGACGACAGCTCGATCCGCCTGGAACTGGGCGAACGAGGACTCGAGGATTTCACGCGTACGCTCCCGTCCGAACTGATCGATCAGATTCGCCGCCATGTTGTAGGTCGGGCGAAAACTTGAATTCAGCGGGTAGCTGCGGCGCGAGGCGAGTGACGCAACCGCGTGCGGGTCCAGGCCATCCTGCCACTGGATGACGGAATGGCCCTCGACGTCGATGCCTCGGCGTCCGGCGCGACCGGTGAGTTGGGTGTACTCCCCCGGCGTGATCGGCACCCGCGATTCGCCGTTGAATTTCTCCAACTTCTCCAGCACAACCGTACGCGCCGGCATGTTGATGCCGAGTGCGAGTGTCTCTGTGGCGAACACGGCCTTCACTAGCTTCTTTTGGAACAGCTCCTCGACGACCTCCTTGAACGCGGGCAGCATTCCCGCGTGGTGCGCGGCGACACCGCGTTTCAGGCCCTCCAGCCACTCCCAGTAACCGAGCACCGCGAGATCTTCATCGAGCAGGGTCCTGCAGCGATCGTCGACGATCGCCTGGATCTCTTCGCGTTCCTCAGCGTCGGTCAGGCGGACGCCGGCACGGAGCACCTGTTTGACCGCCTGATCGCACCCGATCCGGCTGAATACGAAGAAGATTGCGGGGGTCAGATTGCGTTCGCGCAGCAGGGCGACGACATCGGCGCGATCGAGGCGGAAACTCTCCCGACGCGTCGCGGGTGGACGATGGCGGTTCCGTGGTGCGCCCCGCCGCCCGGCGCTGTCCGTTCGCCCGCTGGAGCGAACCAGTTGCACCAATTCGGGATTGACCCTGTTCGTCGCTGCCAAGCCGGACGAGTCGAACAGGTCGATCAGCTTGGCGCGCATCAGGACATGCTGTTCGAGTGGAACGGGCCGTTCCTCGGAGACGATGACCTCCGTGTCACCGCGCACAGCCTGCAGCCAGTCGCCGAACTCCTCCGCGTTCGAGACGGTCGCGCTCAGGGAGACGAGCCGAACGGTCTGCGGCAGGTGGATGATGACCTCTTCCCACACGGCGCCGCGGAAGCGATCGGCGAGATAGTGCACCTCGTCCATGACCACATAGGACAGGTCGGCCAACAGGTCGGAATCGGCGTACAGCATGTTGCGCAGCACTTCCGTCGTCATCACGACGATGCGGGCGTGGGGGTTGACGTTCGTATCCCCGGTGAGCAACCCGACTTGGTCGGGCCCGTATTCCGCCACGAATTCCTGGTACTTCTGGTTGCTGAGGGCTTTCATCGGCGCGGTGTAGAAGACCTTTGCCGCGGGCTGCTGCATGGCAAGGAATACCGCAAACTCCGCGACGACGGTCTTGCCGGCCCCGGTCGGTGCAGCGACGAGGACACTACGCCCGCTTTCCAGAACGGCACAGGCCTCGCGTTGAAACGGATCGAGTTCGAAGCTCAGCGCGCTGCGGAAGTCATCAAGCCTGGGCAACACTAGAGGGCGAGGTCATCTTCGATGCGAGTCGCAGCCTTTGCTGTGCGCCTGTCGTGGATGGCGGCGACACCCGCCGACGCGAAGTACAAGAACACGAGCGGAATGGCCAGCATGAACATCGAGATGACATCGGCAGATGGCGTCGCAATCGCGGTGAACAACAGGATCACGACCAATGCGATGCGCCAGGCCTTGAGAATTCCCCGTGCCGAGAGGATCCCCATGAAGTTGAGCAACACAAGGAACACCGGCAACACGAAGGCGATACCGGTCGCCACGATGAGCTTGAGCACGAACGAGAAGTAGTCGCTGGCGGTCAAGAGGGTGGCGTCGCCTGTCGGCGCAAAACCCGTCAGCAGGTTGATGATGTGTGGCAGCACGAACCAGCCGGCAGCACAGCCAGCGATGAATAACGGGATCGCCGTGAAGAAGAAGCCGAAGGTGTACCGCTTCTCCTTGCCGGTCAGCCCGGGCACCAAGAATGCGAAGATCTGGTACAGCCACACCGGCGAGGAAATGACAATACCGGTGTAAATTGCGACCTGCATATGCAGGTCGAACGCAGAAGTGATGTTGGTGTAGTTGATCTGAACGTGATGGGCCTTCGCCAGCACGGTGACCGGGGCGCTCATCGCAGTCCAGACGAAGTCGTACAAGAACCATCCGGCGACGGCGCCGACCACAACGCCTAAGGCGATTCGAAATAGCCGCTTGCGCAACTCAACGAGATGCTGGCCCAGCGACATCCGGCCCTCGCGATTTTTGCTCCGCTTGGGCCGTGTGGCGGTGCTCATTCTCCTACGCTACGACTTGGTGTGAGACGACGAGTCCGTCGTGCTTGCCTTCTGCGAGTCAGCATCGAGCGTGTCGGCATCCTTGCTGACGGGCGCACTCTTCGCGTCTTCTTCCTTCATCGTCTTGACTTCGTTCTTGAAGATGCGCATCGACTGACCGACGCTCTTCGACAGAGCAGGCAGCTTCGTTGCGCCGAACAACAACAAGATCACGGCAAGGATGATGAGGAGATGCCATCCTGTGAGACCGGCGAACATTCGGTCACGTCCTTTTGAGTAGGTGGGAGAACCGCTGAGGATCAGCGCTCACTATGATCTTACCCTGTCGTACGCGAGCCTCCCTGCGTGTTTGACGCCAACGTTGTCTCTCCGCCTGTGCGGCGCGCCGTTGTTCGGCGAGCTCGGCAGCGTCCGCGAAGACCGCGGAGCTGCTCCGTTCGTCGGCGAACGCGTCAACGTGTGACTGAAGCAGCTCCGTCTTCTCGGCCAGGTCGCCGAGCGCGTGCAGTACGTTCAGTGACTTAGTCACAATCAGGTAACCGAGCCAGCCGAACGTGGCGAGTGCGGCGAGTGCCAGACATCCCCAGAGCACGATCCACGACCACCACGGCATGGGAAGAGTCTAGGCGTTGTATCGCGCCAGCCCGGCGGTGGCCCAGTCTGCAACGGCGGCGCGCGCCTCGGCCGGGCTCATGACGGTGAGCACACCTGAGAACGAGTTCACCAGCCGTTTGAGGCCGTGATAGTGAGCAACACGCACCGTTGCCCGCACGTAACCGTCGGCTTCCGTTGTATCCGTACTGTCACGTAAATAGTCGGCGATCAATGGGAGCGCCGCGACGGGCACCTCGAGCTGCACCGTGAGATCGTCCGGAGAGCCCTCGAACAGCGCTTCAGGCAGTATGACATCGGTGGGCCGATAGGTGATCGGGTCCGTCGTCGCGGTGAGATTGGTCATGCGATCGAGGCGGAACGTTCGCACGGCTTTTCGCAGATGGCACCAGCCCCGCAGATACCAATCCTGATCGACCGATTCGATGCGCAGCGGGTCGACCCGTCGCAGCTCGTACTCTCCGCGCGAGGAGAGGTAGCCGAATTCGAGCTGAGTGCCGCCGGAAACGGCGTCGCGGATGAGCGCGAGCGACGCATCCGTCTCCGCTGCGGCGACTGCGACTTGACTGGGCCGCCCGAATGCTCCGTGAGCCAGCTTCGCCATTAGCGACGCGATCGCATCGCGGTTCGCATTCTCAGGCAGAGCAGACAGGTACTGCAGTCCGGCGATCAGCGCCGCCGCCTCACGGGCAGAGAAACGCGGAGAGTCGTCGATCGCGACGAGGTGGGTGAGGATGATCTCATCGCGGTCCTCGAACGCATCCCACGAGATGTCGAACAGATCGCCCGGTTGGTATTGCTGCGTCTCCCCCGGTACGCCGGACACGGCGATCAGGCGAACGGCCGTGCGCAAAAGCTCTGGCGAAACACCGAAATGCTCGGCGGCATCCGTCACGCTGACCCGCCCCTGATCCATCAGGTACGGCACGAGCGATAACAAGAACGCCAACTTGTCCTGTGCTTGCATGGGGCGCTCAGCCATGGACGCCTCCCGTTCGCAACTCGCGGTCACTGCCCGGCTCGTCATCCCGGTGGGCCAGGATGGTCTCGCGCAACCGATTCATCACATGCGTGCGCAAGGAGTCCGGTGAGAGAACCAGTACTTCGGGGCCGTAGCCCGCGAGTTCGTCCGCAAGGATGTTGATGTCCGAGTAGTGCACGGACAGCCGGGTCTGACCGGGCTCTGGAGTACCGTAGCGCTTGCCGAGGCGGGCCGCTGCATCCGTGTCGGGCACCACCTCGACTTCCGCGACGTTCGCAAGCCAAATCGCCTGCAGTTCATCAAGCGCCCGTGTTGCGAAGTCGTTGCCTTCCGGCTCGAAGACGGCACCGGTCGGAGTGACCGTGCCCACGATGCGCGAGAGCAGAAACGTCCGCGGTTGGCCGGCATCCGTGTCGAGGCCGTGCAGATGCCAGCGCCCGAGATGCTGCACCAGTGCGAGCGGTTCGACCGTTCGACGGCGCGGTTCGGGCTCGCCGGGCTTGAGGTACAGGAACGTTACGACGGTCTTGCGTTCCAACGCGACGCTCAGAGGATCGAACGCGGCTTCGCGGGCGCGCAGCCGCGGCGCATACCCGATGATGGGCGCCTCTGATTCGACACCGAGCGCGTGCAGCTTCATGATCGCCCGGCGCGATTCACGCGAGAGCGAACCCTCGCGCCAGACCGTTGCGGCGAGACTCAGCAGCGTGATCTCATTCGGCGAAAAGCGGATATCCGCGGGCAGATCGTAGCTGCCCTTTGGAATGCGATAGCGCAGGTTCTGATTGTTGCCGGGCTCCCCAAGGACCTCGACCGTCTCGAGCGGCACCCCCAATTCGCGGATGTCGTCTTTGTCGCGTTCGAACTGGCGCTCCAGGCTGGCGTTGCCACCCCCGGCCGCGTAGCGCTGGCGATAGCCCTGCACCGTGGAAAGGATTTCGATCTTCGTCAGGCCGGTTTCGGTCGCGAGCAGCGCAAGCACCAGGCTGAAGAGGCGCTCTTCGACCGGAATCCGGGCAGGCGACGACTCTGAAGGCACTCGTCCATCCTAGGTCAGCGACGGGTCAGCGGGAGAGGACTGGATCCGTCAGATCACTCCGAGCACGTCGATGACGTATGCAGACGCTGCCGCGCCGGTTTTCGTATCCGCCGGCACGAGCACGATCAGCTGCGACCCGACCTTCGACCCGATCAGAGCCTGTTCCGTGCCTGTGGGTGCTGCGGTGACGCCCTGCGGTGCCGTGCCGAGCGCCCACTGCACAGGAGCAGCCTGATCCCAGCTCGAGGCGGCGACAGTATTGTCCGACCAGTTCACCTGGGTGTATGCGACGACGACGGTCTTGCCTTTGGCCACGGTCTGGCCACTGCCGCTCTTGAGGGTGGCGACTTGGACCTTGGTCGGGGCCGGAGTGCTCGGCACCTTGATGCCGGGTCGTCCGTTGGGGGCGAGCACCACCGTCGGGAATCCGGGCTGACCGGGCTGCGGTGTTCCATTGGCTTTTTGCAGGAACGCGCGCACGACGTCGATCGTCAGAACAAGTGGGAACGACGGGGCAAGTCCGGTCGACTGCACGCCCGACGCGCCGAAGATCTGTTGAGCGGTACCGGTGATGGCCACCCGCGAACCGACCGGCACGCATTGCAACGCTTTGCCCACCCCCGGGTAAGTGGACAGGCTCAGCGGCAGACCGACTCGACCATTCTGCTCCGATTGCCCGGTGACGCCGTTGAGGAGGGTGAGCTCGGCTTCGATGAACTGGCCTTGCTGCAGCCGGGCGCCGGTCCCCTGGCTCACAGTGCTGCGCTGGAGCGTACCCGACGGCAGCGGGGTCGGAAATTCAACGTGTTGCGTCTTGCCGAACTCGCCGGTCACGGACACGAGCTGCGACGCAGAGCCCGGCTGGACGATGCAGCTTACGTTCGCCTGCGCGCTGCAACCGGACAGCGTCGCAACGATCAATCCGGCGGTTATCAACAATGCGGGTGCTCTGCGCACGAGTCCTCTTTCGGTGCGATCAACACGGAACGTAAGCCGTGGGCTTACGGCATCCCATGCTAGTTGATGGATTTCTGTGGAGCTGACGATTCAGGCACGGAGCCGGCGCCCGCAGGCTGCTGATCATCCGGCGTGTCGCGGGTTCGGGCCCGTTCTGCACTGACGGATGCCTCGCGCACCCGCTTGCGCAGCGACTTGGGGCTCACGACGCGTTCGCCGAGCGCGCCGGGGGTCCACGCCTCGACGTCTTCGTCGCTGTAGTCGGACTTGGACGGGCGACGTTTGAGCTCCGGCAGCACCGTTCCTGGCGCGAGCAGTCGTGCGGTGATAAGGAAACCGGTATGTCCGATCATGCGGTGGTCTGGGCGAACGGCGAGCCCCTCGACGTGCCATCCCCGCACCATGGTTTCGTTCGATGCCGGGTGAGTGAATTGCGAGGTTTCACGAATCGCCTCCGCAACGCGGGAGAGTTGCGTGACCGTTGCGACGTAGCAGAGCAGCACTCCGCCCGGTTTCAGTGCCGTGGCACAGGCATCCAGGCACTCCCACGGTGCGAGCATGTCGAGCACGACACGGTCGACGCTCGCCGGCTGCGTGACAGTCGGCAGTGCCTCATTCAGGTCACCGACCGTGATGGTCCAGTTGTCGGGATCGTGACCGTAGAACGTCGCGATATTGTCGCGGGCGACATCGGCGAATTCGTCGCGGCGTTCGAACGATTTCAGTGTCCCGTCTCGTCCGATCGCACGCAGTAGCCACAGCGAGAGTGCACCGGAACCGACGCCGGCTTCGACGACGGTGGCGCCGGGAAAGATGTCCGCCTGCGCGAGGATCTGCGCTGCATCCTTCGGGTAGATGATCGCGGCACCGCGCGGCATCGACATGACGAAGTCGTTCAGCAACGGCCGCAGGGCCAAGTGTTCGACACCCACGTTGTTGGTCACAACAGAGCCGTCCGGCTGACCGATGATCGCATCGTGCTGCAAAACGCCCTTGTGGCTGTGGAAAGCGCCACCGACTTGCAGAGAGATCGTGTTGAGATGGCCGCGCGGACCGGTCAACTGCACGCGATCGCCCGGTCGGAACGGCCCGCTGCTCTGTGGGTCTGGTGCGTTCGCCTCAGGCATCAGTACCGGGATCCGTCAGGCGCAAGGGACACACGCCGTTCCTGTAGGAGCGCCGCCAGATCGGCGATGGTGCGACCCTGCAGGCTTGGCCACAGAGTGTAGTCGGGACTGTCCGGCAGCTTGAGGATGTGCGGGACGCCGATCGCGACCGTTCCTGCCGCGACCGCGGAGCCGAGTCCCGCGACGGAGTCTTCGATGGCGATCGTATGCGCCGGGTCAACGCCGAGCCGCAGCGCCGCGGTGCTGTAGGCATCCGGATGCGGTTTCGGATGCGTCACCTCGTCACCCGTGACGAGCAGATCGAATGCCGGGTACGGAATCCTATCGACCACCTGCTGAGCCATGCGGCGCACGGACATCGTCACCAAGGCGGTCGGGATACCGGCATCTCGGATTTCTGCGAGCAACTCGCGCGCACCGGGCCGCCACGGCACACCACCGTCGTGGATTTGCTCCTGCACGCGGTCGGTCAACCGGGTGACGATCTCGTCGGGGCTCAGATCGACGCCGCGCGACTGGAACACTTCGGCGGAAACCCACAGGCCTGCTCCCACCATCTGCAGTGCTTCCTCATGTGACCAGGTTCCGCCGTATTCGCTGATGAGTTCCAGCTCCGCCTTCATCCAGTACGGCTCGCTGTCCACCAGCGTGCCGTCCATGTCCCAGAGAACGGCAGCGGGGTAGTCGGTAGTCACGAGCCCTCAGTCTACCGGGGGCGCACGCCGAGCCTGCGGCGGGCGATCACACGGGGCCCTATCCTGGAGGGAGGTCATGGACGAACCCTGGCCGAGACCATACGCGTGGAATCGGAGTACGACGGATCGTGACAGAAAGTAAGAGTGTTCTAGGCGGGCGGTTGCTCGTCGTCGCGTTCGAAGGCTGGAACGACGCCGGCGAAGCCGCCAGTGGCGCCGTGCGAACGCTGAAAGACACGCTCGATGTTGTCGCGCTGGCCGACGTCGACCCCGAACTGTATTTCGACTTCCAGTTCAACCGACCGATGATCTCGAGCGAAGAGGACGGCTCCCGCACGATCGAATGGCCAAGTGCCACGCTGTATGGCCCGGCCTCCCCCGGCACAACGCCGCGCACCCTCGCCGACGACGCCGATCTTCAGATCAGCGGCAACAACGTCGGCAACATCTACCTCCTGCTCGGAACGGAGCCGTCACGCAGCTGGAAGAGCTTCACTGCGGAGTTGCTGGACGCCGCGCTCGCCGCAGACATCGGGGCCGTCGTGTTCCTCGGCTCGATGCTCGCTGATGTTCCGCACACGCGCCCGATCTCGATCTTCACCTCCAGCGAAAACGCCCAAGTGCGGGCCGAAATGCATGTGGAGCGGCCGACCTATGAGGGTCCGGTCGGAATCCTCAGCGTGTTTGCGGACGCTGCTGAGAAGGTAGGTATCCCCACCCTGGCGATCTGGGCATCCGTGCCGCACTACGTGCACAATGCACCGTCGCCGAAGGCGATGCTCGCGCTGATCGATAAGGTGGAGGAACTGGTCGACGTGACCATCCCGCGCGGCGATCTCGTGGCGGAAGCGGCGAGTTGGGAAGCCGGGATCGACGCACTCGCGGCGGACGACGACGACATGGCCGCGTACATCCGTCAGTTGGAGCAGGCACGAGACACGGTCGACTCTCCCGAAGCAAGCGGCGAAGCGATTGCACAGGAGTTCGAGCGCTACCTGCGCAAGCGCGGTGATGGCCGCGATGGGCGCGCTGACGGCCGGACGGACGGTCGCCCCGACGAGCCCTGGCGTGGCAAAGACTGAGCCGCACCACACCGAAGACCCTCCCAATCCGCTGAGTTGCCGCAAATGACCCTTCGTGGGGCAACTAACACGAAAGTCTCCTGGGTTAGGCGGCCTGTGCGGGGGTGAGGGTGACGTCGTAGCCGAGGTTTCGGAGTTGGTGGAGTGCCTGGTTTTTGGCTTTGCCGGGGTCGCGGCGGGTGTAGTAGTCGCCGCCGAGGTCTTCGTATGCTTCCCCGTTGGTGAGCATGTTCCACGCGGCGTTCAGGATCGCGTGCTCGATCGCGACGAGCGCTTTGAGGTGTCCACGTCGGGCCGCGATGCGCCGGTATTTCGCGGCGAGGTACGTGTTCTTCGCTTTCGTGGCAGCCATGGCCGCGGTGCCTAGCGCGCCCTTGAGGTACTTGTTCCCGGGGCGGGTTTTGGTGGACTTGACCTTACCGGCAGACTGATTGGATCCCGGGACCACTCCCGCCCAGGAGGCCAACTGGCCCGGGGTGGGGAACTGGTCCATGTTCCCGCCGGTCTCGGCGATGATCACGTCAGCGACGATCGTTGAGACCCCGGAAATGGTCTTCAGCACTTCCCGGGCGGCACGAAAGGGTTCCATCACCGCCTCGATCCTGTCGGTCAGCGTGTCAATGCGACCGGCCAGCACATCGATCTGCTCCAGATGCATCCCCGTCAGAAACCGGTGATGCTCGGTGAACGAGCCGGTCAGAGCCTCTTCCAGCACCCCAGTTTTCTGCTTAAGAGAGCCCACGGCCAGACCGGCAAGCCTGTGCGGATCTGTTTCGCCTCCCACCAGCGCGTTCAGCATCGCCCGCGCCGAAACCCCGGTCAAGTCGGAGACGACACTGGAAAGCTTGATCCCTGAGGACTCCAGGAACTTCTCCAACCGGTGCACCTCCCGGGTGCGATCACGCACCAGGATCGCCCGCGCCCGGGTCAGATCCCGTAACTGCCGGATCGGTGCCGGCGGCACGAACGAGGAACGCAGCATCCCATACGCTGCCAGCTTCGCCAACCACGCCGCGTCGGAGACATCAGACTTGCGGCCCGGCACGTTCTTGGACTCCCGCGCGTTGACCAGAGACACCGGCAGGGTCTCTTCCAGCAGGTAGTAGAACGGCCGCCAATAATCACTGGTGGCCTCCATCACCACCGTGGTCACCTTCTGTCCTTCCAGGAACTCGCGCAACGCCAGGGTCTGACCGGTCGTGGCACCCCACGTGCTGATAGTCGAGGTGAAGGACCCGGCCCGTTTAGCGGCAATACCGTTCAGTTAAGGGTTCGTGCGGTAGTTTTGGGGTATGCCTCGTTCTGGATGGGTGAAGCCGGCCTCTGACCGTCGGTTGTCGGATTTGGTG
>Ga0208357_1000684_pt1 | contig 26578 bp, 25 predicted proteins | sample NGESurdeep092012_6_FD_184487 | JGI IMG/M metagenome (GOLD analysis project Ga0208357, IMG submission 184487) | Arctic peat soil microbial communities from Barrow, Alaska - NGEE Surface sample F52-2 deep-092012 (SPAdes) | ecosystem: Environmental > Terrestrial > Soil > Wetlands > Peat ...
TCCAATAGTGCTCTAGACAAGAACTATTTTCCCAGATCAGAAGAGCATTCTCGGTTTAAAACGCCGCTAATTCCCAAAGCTCATCGGTGGATTGAGGCTGAGTCATCCCGAGCCTTGAAATTCACCTGAACAAGTCGAAGCGCCATGGCCACCAAGCCTATTCCTGAGCGACGCGCTAGCGGGGACACACGCTCGAGCCGCCCTCCACACACAACAGCCGCGCACTGCCGCCGGTCGGCGCGCTCACAGGAATTCAGCTATTTTGCTGATATGATGAATTCATCATATCACTGTATCCGCCGGATGGTGCGGCTCGAACTCTCGAAGGGACCGCTCGACCACCGTGATCATCGCCACCGATCAACGCCCGCTGTACGAGATCAAGGCGAACCTGTTCAGGGGACTCGCGCATCCGTATCGCATCCGCATCCTCGAAATCCTGTCGTCGGCACAGGCGAACGCGTCTGAGGTCTCTGTGACTCAGATGCTTTCCGAGACCGGACTCGAGGCATCCCATCTGTCGCAGCACTTGGCTGTACTTCGCCGGGATCGGCTGGTCGTCTCGGAGCGCCGCGCGAGCGCCGTCTACTACCGGCTGGCGTTTCCGCAGGTCGCCGAATTGCTGCGCGTCGCACGGCAGCTGCTCAGCGAGGTGCTCGACGTCTCGCAGCAGCAGCTGTCTTCGGTCGACGCACTGCCGGCGATTCCCGATGCGGCCGCGGGGGTTCGTCAGTGAAGGCCCGCTGGGCCGCAGCATTGACCCTGTTGCCAAGCGGTGCCGATTACCGATCGCTTCGCACAACGTGGCGCGGTGACGTGCTCGCCGGCATCACCGTCGGAATCGTCGCGCTGCCGTTGGCCTTGGCATTCGGCGTCAGCTCCGGGGCAGGAGCAGAAGCCGGTCTGATCACGGCAATCGTCGCCGGTCTCGTCGCCGCCGTGTTCGGCGGATCCAACATCCAGGTGTCCGGACCGACCGGCGCGATGGTGGTCGTCCTCGCGCCGATCGTGGCCAGTCACGGTGTCGCCGCTGTCGCTGTGGTGAGCGTGCTGGCTGGCATCATCGTGCTGGCCGCCGGGCTGCTGCGACTGGGCCGGACCGTCAGCTATATCCCCTGGCCGGTGATCGAGGGCTTCACCGTCGGGATCGGCGTGATCATCTTCTTGCAGCAGGTTCCGGCCGCGGTCGGGGTGTCCGCGGAAGGACACAGCACCAACGCCGTGGTCGCGGCCATCCAGTCGATCGCGGTTGCATCGTGGCCGCACGCTCTCGTGCCTCTTGCCGCCGTGGTCGCCGTCGGCGTCACGATGCTGATTGCGACACGCATCAATGGCCGTTTGCCCGTCTCATTCATCGCGATCGCGCTCGTGACGGTCGTTGTTGCCATCACGGGGGTCGCTGTGACCACGATCGGGGAGCTCCCACAGTCGTTGCCGGCGCCCTCCATCCCGACGTTCGGATGGCGCGATCTCAGCTCTCTGGCCGGGCCGGCGTTCGCGGTCGCAGCACTCGCCGCGATCGAGTCGCTTCTTTCGGCGCGAGTGGCCGCATCGATGTCCGACACCGGCCCGTACAACGCGGACCGCGAGCTGGTCGGGCAGGGGCTGGCCTCGGTCGCATCCGGATTCTTCGGCGGGATGCCGGCCACCGGGGCGATCGCACGGACCGCTGTCAATCTGCGCTCTGGCGGCAAAACGCGTCTGGCCGCCATCGTGCACGCGCTCGCGCTGCTCGCGGTCGTCTATCTCGCGGCCAACGTCGTCGCGCTGATCCCGCTGGCCGCGCTGTCCGGCGTGCTCATGGTGACTGCAGCACGGATGATCTCACCGAGCATCGTGCGCCGCGTGCTTCGCTCGACTCGGTCCGACGCGGTCGTCTTCATCGTTACGGCGATCATCACCGTGTCGGTGGACCTGATCTTCGCCGTCGCTATCGGGATTGCGGTTGCCGCGTTCTTCGCGCTGAGGGCATTGAGTCGCGCCAGCGGCGTGCATCGCGAAGAGATCAACGGTTCCGCAATTCCGGGCGACGAGCGTCTCGCCGTGTTCCGCATCGACGGGTCACTGTTCTTCGGTGCGGCGGAACGCATCGTCGAACGTGTTTCGGAGCACGATGGCATCGACGTGGTAATCCTTCGCCTGTCGCAATTGCAGCTCCTCGACGCCACGGGCGCCCACACGCTTGCCGAACTTGTCACCGCACTCGAGAACCGCGGCGTCACCGTGATCATCAAGGGCATCAAGCCGGATCACCTCGCGCTCCTCGAGCGCGTGGGCGTCATCGGGTCGCTTCGCCATCCGAACCACCTGTTCGCGGAACTCGAACCTGCCATCGCCCACGCCCGCTCCCACATTCAACGAAACAGGGTGCAAACATGACAACGCACGACTCAGAAGTGCACTCGTTCATCGACAGTGTTCCCGGCGCCGTCCGGCGCCGAGATGCTCAGACTCTGCTCGACCTGATGACGCGCGCGACCGGCGAGGCCGCGCACCTCTAGAGCCCGACGGCGTCGGCGCATGCGCTGCACAGCTCGAACGCCTCGGCGAACACTCCATCGGCGTCGGATGCCTGTACCTCAAAAATCTCGACCGCGTCGACCTTGCGGTGCTCGAATCGATCATCACGAACTCGTACCACACGGTAACGGCGGGCACCTTCGGTCATCGTGCGGCGGAGTCCGCTACCTAGCCGGGCGGTTGGGCGCCGACAGCGACCGCCTTCGCACGACGAGCATAGGCGCCGCCTGCAACGGTGGTGACGAACACGCTCAGGACGGCGCCGAGCAGAATTGCCGCATCTTCGCCGGGCACCAGCAGACCCGATTGGAGGCCGAGCGCGACGGCAGCGATCGGCACACCAAGCTGCCCGGTGGACATGACGGCCAGCAGCCACGGCAGCCCGGTGGCGCGCGACGCCAGATGTGCAACGAGCGCAGCGGCCCCGAGGGCTGCGCCGAGGAGGATCATCCACGGATGCTCGATGAGACCTCGAAGCCCGATCGACGCGCCGAGCCAGACGAAGAACAGGGGCGCGAAGAATCCCTCGCTGACTCCGAACAACTGACGGGCCAAACGCCGCGGCTCACCGATTGCGCCAATGACGAGTCCGAGTGCAAATCCGGCGAGCATGATCGAGATGTGAGTGAATTGGGCCAGCGCAGCCAGGGCGAACAGCAGCAGTAGGCTCACCCGCAGTTCCAGGGCGAACGCTTGCCGCTCTGACGCGGCATGGAATCGCTTGAGGAGCCCGCGGCGATCGAACACGCGCAAGGCGGCGAAGAGCACAACGGCGCACAGCGCGATACTCAGAGCCCCGAGTGCGGCTCGGCCGGCGTGCACCGGGTCGAGGGCCAATGGCACCGCGACGATGCACGCCACATCGGCCACCACGACCTGCACCGTGAGGCCGAGAATTCCGGCTCCCGTCAGACGCAGCGAGTCGACCACCGGCAGGATGATGGCCGCCGACGAGGAGGCGATCAGCACGCCGTATAGCGCCGCGTGTCCGGTGCCGAACGCGGCAGAAAGGGCGATCCCGAGCGCGGCCGCCACGACACCGACAACCACGGCTCCGATGGCTCCTTTGCCGAGCGCCGCCCGTATTGCGTGATCGCGAAGCGGAACGTGGGATCCGACGACGAACATGGTCAGTCCGAAACCGATGTTCGCCAGCACCGTCAGTGTCGGATTCTTGGCATCGATGAGCCCGAATCCGGACGAACCGATGATCATGCCCGCGACCAACTCGCCGACGGCGACGGGGATGCCCCACGAACATCGCAGTGCGAGCAGCGGTCCACACAGACCGACCAGTACGACGAGCGCCAGGGTCGAGAAACTCACATGCTCACGCTAATCGCTAGCTGCCGACTGCTGGGTCGACCGGCCGGCCCGGTAGTGGTGTTGGGGACTTTTGCCACGGCCACCGGCCGGATATCTCCAATTCCAGCGAGAAGCTCAAGAATGTACGGATCAGAACAATGCCGCCGAGCACGGCCAAGCTTTCCAGGGTCGGTGTCAGCGCGACCGTTCGGATGATGTCGGCGGCAACCAGCAATTCGAGGCCGAGCAAGATCGACCGCCCAAGAGATCGCCGGAATGGAAAGTAGATCGGCCCGCTCTTACGAAAGTAGCTCTGGATGGCGATGATCGCCGCTGCGATCGCGCCGATGACGATCGCCGCTACCCCGGCAAAGTCGACAACCGATCCGATGATCTCGATTACATCGTGAAACACCATGGTCCATTGGCGCCCCTGATCGGTCTCCGTGTCAAGCCCGCGCTGCGACTGCGAACCGTTGCCGTCAACGGATCATCCCATCGGAATGACGTCGGCACCGCACGGCAGCACGTATTGTCGGTGCGACCGGCGCGAAGGGTGCGCCGCAGAGTGGAAGGCAGTGGCATGACTATCTGGGATTTCTTTGTCTGGTTCTTCTGGTTCTATATCGCAATTTCGTGCACTTGGATCTTCATCACCGTGATTATCGACGTGTTCCGGGACCCAGCCTTGAACGGCTGGGCCAAGGCACTCTGGGTGCTATTCCTGGTCTTTCTGCCCTTCCTCGCCGCATTCATCTATCTCATCGCGCGCGGTCGTAGCATGTCCGCGCGGCGGGCTGGAGAGCACGGCCAGGCGCAGGCAGAAGCGAACGAATACATCAGAACTGTTGCGGGGAGCAGCCCTGCGGCCGAGATCGAGAAGGCAAAAGGGCTGCTCGATTCAGGCGTGATCACACAGGCAGAGTTCGACTCGCTGAAGGCCAAGGCCCTCGCAGACGCATAACCCCTCGTCGACAACATTTGTTTGTGTGGTGCCACGGTCGCTGAGCGCAGCCGAAGCGCCCACCTCAATTGTCGAACGCACCCACAGTAACGAGTCGCCCGCCGACCGCGATCAGGAAACCGGCAGAACAGCGAGCGAACCGCGCGGAAGGCGCAGCATCCCTTCGACGGCGTGTGCGAGCAGCACGCTCCGATCGGTCGCCTCGCCCCAACGCACAAGCGCCTGTGCGTTTAGTCCATCGATCATGCCGAGGATCTGCCACGAGACGGATGCCGCATCATCGGTCTCGAACTCACCCGCTGCGACACCGGCCTCGACGATCCCGCGGATGACGGCTTGCCATGCATCCATTTCGGCGCGCACGCGAGCTGCGAGAGCATCGTTGCGTCTTCCGAGCGTCCACGCGTCAACCCAGACCACCGTGACGCCGGTTCGGCTGCCATCGAGCAGCGTGTCCAGCAGATGTGCGAGGCGGATGTCGGCGGTCGCATCCGCCGCGATCAGAGCGCTCACTGCGTCGATCTCGGCATGAACCACCGCGGCAAATGTCTCCGCGACGAGCGCGTCCATGTTCGGCTCGTAGTGCGCCACGAGAGCGGCGGCAACACCGGCGCGAGCCGCAACACCGCGCAGCGTGACCGAGGAGAGGCCGCCTTCCAAAGCGAGCTGCTGAGCGGCGGCCGCGATCTCCGCCGCGCGCTGCGCCGGAGCTCTTCTTTCGGCCTTCTTGCCCGGAGTTCTTGACATCGTGCCATCAGTATAGATACATTCACACTGTTATTGATCGCATGATCAACAATCTTTTCACCTGCAACAGAGGAGCCCCGCATGGCCTGGCGCATGCCCGCTGAGACCGCTGCGCACAAGCGCACCTGGATGGCGTTCCCGCGAGCGGGGAGCACGCTCGGCGACGATGCCGCATCCGCCGAAGAGGCCTACGCAACCTGGAGCGCCGTCGCTCACGCCGTCGCAGAGTTCGAACCGGTGACGATGGTCGTCGATCCGAGCGAAACGGACCGAGCTCGCCGCATGCTCGGCAACGAGATCGAGCAACTCAAGGCGCCGCTCAACGACTTCTGGATGCGCGATTTCGGCCCCACCTTCGTCGTCGACAACGACCGGCCCGGCGTGCTGGGCGCCGTCGACTGGATCTTCAACGGCTGGGGCGCGCAGCACTGGGCCATGTGGGATCTCGATCGAGAGATCGCCCAATTCGTCGCCGCACAGGTCGACGCAGAAGTCGTCAGCTCTGTGCTGGTCAACGAGGGCGGCGCCATCCACGTCGACGGGGCCGGCACAGTGCTCGCGACCGAAACCGTCCAACTCGACACCGGGCGCAATCCCTACGCCGACAAGCGACGCGTCGAGCAGGAGTTCGCCCGCACGATCGGCACCCGACACACCGTCTGGCTTCCGCGCGGACTCACGCGCGACTACGAGGACTACGGAACCCGCGGCCACGTCGACATGATTGCGACGATCCCGTCTCCTGGCCGGTTGCTGTTGCATTCGCAACGCAACCCCGATCATCCGGATTTCGACGTTTCTCGCGACTTGCTCGCGTTCCTCGAAACCCAAACGGATGCCGCGGGTCGCGCTTTCGAGATCATCCCACTGCCGGCGCCGGCCACGATCCGCGATCACGAAGGCTTCGTCGACTGGAGTTACGTCAATCACCTCGTCGTCAACGGCGGAGTCATCGCCTGCGGCTACGGCGAGGAACGTTCGGATGCCGCTGCCGCGGAAATCCTGGCCGCCGCCTACCCGGGACGTCGCGTTGTGACCGTGGACGCCAGGCCGATCCTCGCTCGAGGCGGCGGCATCCACTGCATCACGCAGCAGCAGCCGGCGCTCGGCGACGCCAACAGTGGCGCTGCGCCGCAGGCATCATGAGCCGCTTCGAAGTAACCGAGGCGACAATCGCGCTGTTGCGTGCCGCCCTCGAGAACGGCGAGACGACGAGCGAAGAACTCCTCGACGCATATCTTGCGCGCGTCGATGCCTACGACAGAAACGGCCCGCAGTTGAACGCGGTGATCGTCATGAACCCACGCGCGCGCGCCGACGCTCGCACATCCGACGAGCGGCGGGCGCGCGGGGAAACACGTGGACCGCTCGACGGCATCCCGTACACGGCGAAGGACAGTTACCTCGCCCGCGGGCTGACCGCTGCGGCCGGCTCCCCCGCGTTCGAGCACTTGATCGCCGGGCGCGACGCCTTCGCGATCGAACGCCTTCGTGACGCGGGTGCCGTGCTCATCGGCCTGACGAACATGCCGCCAATGGCCAATGGAGGCATGCAGCGCGGTGTCTACGGCCGGGCCGAGAGCCCGTACAACGCGCAGTACCTCACGTCGGCGTTCGGCTCCGGGTCGTCGAACGGATCGGGCACAGCGACGGCCGCGAGCTTCGCCGCGTTCGGGCTCGGTGAGGAGACCTGGTCATCCGGGCGGGCACCGGCTTCGAACAACGCGCTGTGCGCCTACACCCCGTCGCGCGGCATGATCTCGGTGCGCGGCAACTGGCCGCTCGTGCCAACGATGGATGTCGTCGTTCCGCACACACGCACGATGGCCGACTTGCTCGAGTTGCTGGACGTGCTCGTTGTCGATGATGACCAGCACAGCGAGGACCAGCACCGCGGCGATTTCTGGCGGGTGCAGCCGTGGGTCGAGATCCCGCTTGCGTCGAGCATGCGACCCGCGCACTATCCGGCATTGGCACCCACCGATGCGATGGAGGCGCGCGCAACGCTCACCGGCAAGCGCTTCGGTGTGCCACGGATGTACATCAACGAGGATCCGGATGCCGGCACCGGCGAGCATCCCGGTATCGGCGGGTCGACCGGCCGGCCGATTCACACACGCGAATCGGTGCTGAAGCTGTGGCGGGATGCGAAGCACGAGCTTGAATTTTCCGGCGCAGAGGTCGTGCTCGTCGATTTTCCCGTCGTCACGAACTATGAGGGTGATCGCCCGGGGGCGCCGACGATTGCCACGCGCGGCCTGGTCGGCGCGGACTATCTGCACAGCGAAATCACGGACCTATCGGCGTGGGCGTGGGACGACTTTCTGCGCGCCAACGACGATCCTGCGCTGAATCGCCTGGCGGATGTCGATGGTGCGACCATCTTCCCGCAGCCGGAAGGCGCGCTACCCGACCGCTATGACGGCTTCGACGACGACATCGCAACGTACCCCGCAATTACGCGGGCTCGCCCGGTCGACGCGATGACCGACATCCGCTTTCTTGAAGACGGTGCGGGCGGTCTCGAAGAGACGCGGCGGATCGATCTTGAGCAGTGGATGGACGAGCTCGGCCTCGACGCGGTGATTTTTCCGGCGGTCGCGGATGTCGGCCCCGCCGACATGGACGTGAACGAGGCATCCGCAGACCTCGGCTGGCGCAACGGCGTGTGGGTGGCGAACGGCAATCTCGCGATCCGCCACCTGGGCATTCCGACGGTGACGGTGCCGATGGGCACGATGAGCGACATCGGCATGCCGGTCGGCCTCACGTTCGCCGGCCGTGCCTACGATGACACGGCGCTGCTGACGCTCGCTGCCGCGTTCGAGGCGACAGGTTCGCGCCGCACACCGCCGCCGCGTACGCCGCCGCTGCACTGACTGCGGTTGCACTGACTGCCGCTGTGGTAATTGTCGTCCTGCGCTACCGGAGCAGGTCCGCGTGGTGGATCGCGGCGACGTTCGGGTGCGCGCGCAGGCGGTAGCGCAAGGCGTTGTCGCCGTACGTCTCGAGGATGGGGCTGTTCGTCGGGTCGACGGAGAGTCCGCGCGCTTCGGTCGCGATTTCCGGGCTCAAGGTGAGCTGCGGCATCCGGGTGTCGAGGGCCGGGTTGAAAAAGAACGGGATCGAGATTCGATCGGTGCCGATGAGCGGGGACACGACGCGGTGCAGCGTCGCCTTGAGGTAGCCGCCCGTGGCGAGTTCAAGCATCTCCCCGATGTTCACGACGAACGAGCCTGGCACGGAGGGGGCGTCGATCCATTCGCCCTCGTGCTCGACTTGGAGCCCGCCTTTGCCCGGTTCGACGAGGAGGAGTGTGAGCACTCCGCCGTCGCGGTGCGCACCGACGCCCTGCTTCGGCGTCGGGTCGGACTCCCCCGGATAACGCACGATCTTGATGAGCGAGAACGGATGCTCCGCGAAGGCCGCGTCGAAGGCATCCTCGGGCGAGCCGAGCGAGAGCGCCCAGGCGCGCAGTAGGCGCAGCGCCACGGCATCCAACTCCGTGTTCCAACGGGAGGCGACATCCTGCAGTTCGGGCAATTCTTCTGGCCACAGATTGGGGCCTTCGAGGCGCCAATAGTCGGGAACCCCCGGTTTGCGTTCGACGGCGTCGCGCTCAACACCGATGTCGATCTGCTCGCGCCAGTCGATGTCGCCGTGCGTGAGCTCGCCGCCGACACGCGTGTAGCCGCGGAACTGCGGGCTCTTCACGTTTTCGATGGCAAGTTTCTGCTCTGCGGGCAGGTCGAAGAAGCGGCGCGAGACTGCCAGCAGTTCGTCGATGAGCGCCTGATCGACCCCGTGCCCCACGAGGTAGAAGAAGCCGACGTCGTGGGTCACCTGGCGAAGTTCCGCGCGAAAGGCGTCTGCTTCCGTCGGGCCTGCATCGAGTCGGGACAGGTCGAGAATGGGCAGGCTTGAGATCATGTTTTGATCCTTGCAGAATCGCCAGGGATGCTCCTGAATTGTTACGACGAGCGTGCTCGACGCCTCGGCTTTGGCTTCATGGTGTGCTCGCGAAGCGCATGGAGCGCCTCGGCCATGATGAGATCGGCCCGCAACGGTGCCACGTGGCCTTGTGACGTCGAGTCGGCTACGGTCTCCACGATTTCCGCTTACGTCGTGTCAAAGGTAAGACTGCTCGTGGCTGCCAGTGACACTTGACACCCGAAAGGGGGAGTGGAATCGTCGTTACGGTTGAACGGATTTGCCGCATCGATGCGGCACCCGTGAGGAGGAACGATGAATATCCCGGAAACTCCGATCACTAGACGCACCGCCATGAAGGCAGCTTCTGCCGTTGCCGCCGGCGTCGTGCTCGCTGGCACGGGCGTTGCGAACGCCGCGTTCGCGGACGCCGCACATGCTGCGCCGTTGCGGCCCTCGCCACCATGGCAGGCGACCTTGACGCCAACGCAACAGGCCGGCCAGCGGGTGATCTTCTCGTACCCAGGCCCGACACCGCCAGACAGTTTGCTGCAGTTGATAGAGGCCGGCGAAGTGGGCGGGGTGATCTTCTTCGGCGAGAACATCACCAGCTTCCCGCAGATCGCGGCGGTCACCCAGCAGCTCAAACAGGCTCAAGCGGCCAGCCCGGTGGGCTCCCCCCTCCTGTTGATGACCGACCAGGAGGGCGGCCTCATCCGTCGGTTACGCGGTGCGGAGCCGATTCTGTCGGAGAAGGCGATCGGACTGTCCGCCGACCCGCTGGCGGCCGCCACGGCCGCTGGTACTGGCGCCGGCCTGGCATTGGAAAGCGTCGGCCTGAACCACAACTTGGCGCCCGTGCTGGACGTTTTCCGCGTTCCAGGCAACTTCGACGACGAGTTCCAACGCTCATACAGCTCCGATCCGGCCGTCGCCGGTGCGCTCGGTGCCGCATTCGTCACGGCGCAACAGGCAACTGGCGTCATCGCAACCGCGAAACACTTCCCAGGCCTCGGCGCCGCAGCCCGCGACGAGAACACGGATCTTGGACCGGTGACCCTCACTCAGTCGCTGGCCGAGTTGCGCAGTGTCGACGAATCCGCATTCGCTCCGGCGATCCGCGCTGGTGTCGACATGGTCATGACTTCGTGGGCCATATACCCGGCAATTGATGCGGTTTATCCGGCCGGGCTCTCGTTGGCCGTCGTCCAGGGCGAGTTGCGAGGTCGACTGAGCTTCAGCGGCGTCACCATCACGGATGCCCTGGAAGCGGGCGCTCTCGATGCGTTCGGCGACGCTGGGCAGCGTGGTGTGCTGGCTGCCCAGGCCGGCATGGACCTGCTGCTGTGTTCGGCGCGAGACGTCAGTCAAGGCCAGGACACGGTCGCAGCCATGACCGAGGCGCTGACGAGCAAACAGCTCAACCCCGGACACTTCCAGATCGCGTTGATGCGTGTCAAGAACCTGCGCGATGGGTTGGCTTGAGTGTTGTCTTTGTCAGAGAGCTGCGGATGCGCGTGAGCGGCTTCGTCCACAGAATTCAGTTGCGGCGGTGCGGCTTGAAGTACTCGCGTTTGGTGTACCAGGCGGGTGGTTTGAAGATGGGTTTGCCGTTGACCATCTTGACCGTGAATTCGCCGCGTTCGACCAGTCGGTGATCGAACCAGCAGAGCAGACACCCATTGTCTACCTGGGTGGGTCCGCCTTCACTGTCGGGGATGATGTGGTGGGCTTCGGCCATGTAGGCGGGGATCTTGCAGCCCGGTTTCGCGCAGGTCGGGCCGTCGCGGGCGATCATCGCCTTGCGTTGCGACGGGGTGAAGAACCGGGCCTTGGAGAACAGGTCGATCACCCGCCCTCCACCATCGAGGGTGACCCGCTGGATGCCGCCATCACAGGCGATCTGACGCACGGTGGAGATCGGTAACGGCTGGTCCGTGCCGGCGGTGACGCCGTGGCCGGTCCCGGTGTCCAGGTCGTGCTGGTGCACCACGGCCAACACCGTCGGGGCGGCACCGTGCAGGTGCGGGGTCTGCCCGGTCCGGGCGGCACCCTCACACAGGGCGGTGAGGATGTCTGCCCGCTGCTGATCCGGGGTACGCGGATCACGCATCACACCGTCTTCGCCATCGCCGTGTTCGCTATCGCCGTGTTCGTCAGCACCGCCACCGTCTTGGTCAACGCCGTCTTGGTCAACACCGTGTTCGTCCGCGTCGTTTTCACCTGTGGGCAGGAATGCCGGGCCGGTGCGGGGTGAGAGGAACGCGTCGAAGACGGGGACGATGATCGCTTCTTGTGCCGGGGGCAGTGCCCCGGCGATGCCGAGCATCCCGTCGGCTTTGCGGAAGAATCGGATACCGCGTTTGGTCACCAGCAGGTCATCGCGCGGTTCGATACCGTCGGCATCCAACCGGTCCCGGAACATGCCCGCCTGGCCGCGGATAAGATCGGCGCAGACCGGTGGCGTCTCATCGGTGCCGATCGCACTGTTCACCAGGGTGGCTTCGGCCAACTCGATCGCCTCCACCGGGATGGTGCGTGGCAGTGTCTTCAGCGTTGCGGTGATGGCGTCGGCGGCATCGATACCGATCACCCCACCCGCCAGCGCCGCTTCGGTGGCGGGGAACAACGCCGGTAACGGCAACCCGACATCCGAGACCCGCGGGGCGGCCTGGGCGGCCACCCGCACCCGTTGCCGGGCCGAGCGGGAGGACACCCCGGTGACCTGCTCGATCAGTTGCGCCCCGGTGGCGCAGCCATGCCTAGCCGCCAACCCGTCGAACCCGGCCGTGCGCGGGGAGCGGGCGGTGATCTCCCCCGCCGCTCCGATATGACCGTGATCCACCAGCCGGGTCAGACCCTCCAGGTCGGCCGTGAACCGGAGCAGACCATCCGCACTCAACCCGGCCGGGTCGATGCCTGCCAGCCCGGATAACGCCCGGCGGGCGTCCTCCACGATCGCGTGCGCCGCCGCATCCGCCACCGCCGGAACACCACCCGCGATACTGCCCGAAACGACGCCCGAAACCGCGGCCGGTGTGGCGGTCGGATCGGGAGTTGCTGCGGGGTTGCTCATGACTACACTCAACCAGCAGCCACCGACATTCCGACCCCGGAAATGGCCGATCACACCCTAATTGTGGAGAAGATCTCAAACTCGTTCCTGTGCAAGACAAGACGACCGAAGGGCTCGCCCACAAACGCTGACAACCGTGCAACTCGACTGAACCTTCACGACAAGACGACCTCAAGCGGGATCGCAGCGGCAGCGGTCACGTTCTCCACACGTTGCGCGCTGAGGGGCCGACGCGGCCGGGCGCTTCCAGTCGGGTTGTACTCATCGCCGCGGTCTGGTTCGCAGTTGTCCTCAAAGGCGTCCCGGCGATCCTGCCCGTTGTCGCCGTTCAGGCTTCGAGAGGGTCACGCTTGCGCAAAGGGGCACGTATTCTCACGTGGGTTCAGGCGGCAATCCCTACCGCCTAGGGACTCGTCCTGACTGTGGTCGGCGTCTTGGTTCAGGTCAATGTGATTGGCGATCCTGCGAGCGCTGACCACCTCGCGCTTCGTTGGCGCGCGTACCTGTGGGACCCGTGGTTTCTGGTAAGGGGAATCGTCGTCGGCGCGGCTATGATCCTGAGTCACCTCGATTCGAAAGCGCGTCGCGAGATTTAGTTCTGCTGTTCATCGGGGACCCGAGGATGGGTCGAGCGGGCGCGCCGACATGCGAGTCCGGCCGGCGCGGCCAACTCACAGGCGCGTGAAGCGCACCGCCACTTCCCGTGGCTCTTCGAGGATGAACTCGGTTGAGAACGCTTCAGGGCTGCGCGCCTCGAGTTGCGCAAGCAACGGCATCGGTCGGTGGTCGACGATCAGCGTCAAAGTTGCCCCAGCCTCGAGCGAGTCGAGTGCACCGAAGATGGTCGCGTGGCGAATGGCGTGCGGGATCAATCGGCCGTCCAGCACAACGTGTTTGTCGTTCTCTTCGCCGCAGGTGCAGGCGGTGCCGTCTGCGTGCGCGGCCGCCGGTGCGGAAGCCGCTTCTGTCGCGGAGACCGTGTCTGCGGCGGATACGAGGGGAAGTGTTGTGCGAGTGTCACCCGGTTCTAGATCCATACCTTCGACGATAGCCCTCCGTCAACACCCGCTGACCACCGGCCCGCATTCAGCAAATCCATGGTCGCCTGCCTCAGAATGGAAAGCCCGCACAGTGAAGGTCGTCCGGCATGCCGTCAGGTTCCAGTTCCCGTTCCCGGGATCTCCAACGCAAAGCTGCAGAAATGATGCGCGTGCAACGCGCCCGAGAACGGCGCCGACGCATCCTGACGTGGTCGATTTCCGGAGTCGTCGTCGCTGCCATCCTTGCCGTGATCACGGTCACGCTCGTTGTCAACGCGAAGCCGGGCTCGAGTACGAGTGCGGCAGGCTCCACGGATGTGCCCACGACTCCCTCCGTCGTCGCAGTTGGGGCAAGCACGGCGCCGCCCTGGGCCGCTCCGGCCGACCCGACGGCACGCGTCAAAGCTGCGGGGCTCGGGATGCTCACCTCGGAGGGCACCGTCGAGCACATCCACTCGCATCTGAGCGTGACCGTGGACGGAAAGGGAGTGCAGGTTCCCGCACTCCTCGGCATCGACGAGACCGCTCAAACGATCTCGCCGCTGCACACACACGACACGACCGGCATCATCCACATCGAGTCTCCCGTAAAAGCGACGTTCACACTCGGCGAGGTCTTCACCGAATGGAATGTCGCACTCGACGCCACCCATATCGGCTCACTCGGCGGCAGCGACGGTCAAACCGTCACGGTCTTCGTCAACGGCAAGAAGACATCCGGCGACCCTGCCGCAATCACGCTGGCCGAGCACGAGGACATCGATATCGTCGTCACATCGTCGGCCACAACGGCGACCGCCCCGGCCGCATTCAACTGGCCGAGTGGGTACTGAGCGCTCCCACATACGGGCCGGGGCCGACCTCCATCCCCCTTCTCAGGCGAGTACCTTCGCTTTCGCCGCGGCAAATTCCTCATCCGAGAGAATGCCCTGCGTGTGCATGGCTGCGAGGTTCTGGAGCTGCTCAAGTACGCTCTCCTGGTCGGCCGCAGCCGGCGCTCCCGGTGCTGCCGCCTGTTGAGCGGCCACCGCTTGCGCCACCGCCGCGTTTATCTGCGCTTGTTGTTGCTCCTGTTCGTATGCCTGCGCCTCGGATACCTGCTGCGCTTTGGCAGCATTCTTCGACTGCATTGAACCGGATACCGCACCTGCGGTGCCGACAACCACCGCCGTGGTTGCCGCGGCGCCGAGAAGCCCTCGGCGCCCCATCCTTCGACCGAGCATGATGATCTCCTATTCGTTTGGCGTCGTCACCGGGGTCAATTCCCCAGTGATCCGACCAGTTCGTTGACAGCGGGGGCCGGGATGCGCTGCGAATACAACACCGCACCGCCGGCACGATACAGTGCAGCGGCGAACTCTCGCGCCCAGACATGTTCGACGACGAGCAGCGCTGCTGAAGTTCCCGGCGCAATCTGGTCGGCGAACTCCTCGATGTCATCCGCGCCCGCCAATCCGAGCTCATCGATTTCGAGTCCGGCCAGCCCGAATTCGTCGGCCACCTCTTCCAGTTCCAGCACGGTGAGTGCGCCTTCGGCCGAACGCGAAGCGAAGACCATGTCGAGCAACTTCGCCGTATCCGACTCGATCAGGTTGAGAATCGCTCCGACCAATTCCGGTCCCGGGCGCGCTCCAGCGAAACCGATCAGCATGAATTCGACCGGTCCATACTTGAAATCAGCCATCAGATATCCTTCCTAGTTCGTTGATGTGTGACGGTCAGTGCACGCTGCGCGTGCGAGTCCTCGATGAACCCACGACGGGCGTCATGGAAATCCTGTGTGTCTGCAAATGGATAGCCGGCTTCGGGTGCACTGGTCATAACGTGCTCCACTCTGTGTGATTGTTCCATTCGGCGGATGGGGAACGCGCCGGTCGCTCATGTTGGCTCAGATGCGGGTCAGCCCATCGCCGAGGATCACAACGCCGATCAGGATCATGATCAAAATGCTTACGATCCTGTTGTTTTTTGCGACCCACTTGCGCGCACCGACCAACCAGGAGTCCGTTTGTCTCGGAGCAACCAGCCGGGCGATGATCGGAATTGCAACCGCGGATGCGGAGATCACCGTGTAGATGGCGATGACGACCGCGGTGTTGGCGACACTGAGCGAATCCGATCGCAGCGACAACCCCGCCGCCGCCGCCAACAGGATCGCCTTCGGTCGAAGGTTCAGCAACAACGCCAGCCCAAAAGTCGACCACGGTCCGAGAGAGCCGACGGCAGCCAGCCACTTCGGAATGCCGTTCGACGGCTTGCCCACGCTCCTGCGCCACAGCACGATCCCGCCGGTCACGAGCGCCGCGCCGATCACAACCAGAGCGGTCCCGATCCAGGCTTGCGACTGCTTGGGAGACGAGGTGGGGATGAATCGCGCGAGCATGGTGAGCCCCACCACGACCAGCACAATCCCGAGCACCCAGCCGATCAGGAATGTCAGCGACGAACGGCCCTTGTTGGGCGACAGCAAGATCAGGATCGTGGCCATGATCGGCACCGAACTGAGCGCGACCGCGACTGAGATCGGAAGAACATGACCCAGCGCCACCAGCATGAGTGCTCCCTTCGTCGGCGATCGGTCGAGACATCTGTGTGCCGCCTACTGCAGCCCCGACGTCAGCCGGGCGAGACCGTCGAGCACGCTCGACTTCTCTGGCTGACGAGACCATTCCTCGAGGGTCAGTTCACGGCCGATCTGACGATAATGCTCCTCGACGGCGCGCATCTGCGCGACGAAGGATGCCCCACGCACCATCAGCGACACCTCCATATCGAGACTGAACGAGCGGATGTCCATGTTGCTCGAACCGATCACGGCCACATCGTCAGCGATCGAAAAATGCTTGGCGTGCAGAATGAACGGCGCCGGATAGAGGAAAATGCGCACCCCTGCGGCGAGCAAATCACTGTAGTAGGAACGCTGAGCGTGGAACACCGGCCCCTGATCGCCGATCTCTGAGACGAAGAGCTGCACGTCCAGCCCGCGTTGGCACGAGGACGTGATCGCGTACATCATCGCTTCATCCGGCACGAAGTACGGGCTCGTGATGATGATCCGCTCCTGCGCCGAGTACAGCAGTGCCAGAAACAGCCGCAGGTTGTTCTCGCCCTCGAACCCGGGCCCGCTCGGGACAACCTGGCAGTCGAGCGCATCCGGAGAGGTGTCGACCGGAACATGGTCGGCGGCGATCCGCTCCTCCGTGATCAGCTCGTCCGTTTCGCTGTACCAGTCGGAGAGGAAGATGACGTTGATTCCGCTCACGACCGGCCCCGTCACACGCGTCATCAACTCCTGCCATTGCAACCCCCGTTTGATGTTCTTCGGTGAGTTGTAGCTGCGATCGATCAGGTTCTGCGAACCCATGAAACCGACTCGACCGTCGACCACTACCAGCTTGCGGTGATTGCGCAGGTCCGGCCGTTGGTGCTTCCCTTTCAAGGGTTGCACCGGCAGCATGAAACTCCAGCTCACGCCGATGCGATCGAGCTCGGCGAAGGTCTCCTTGTGTCCGGCTGTCCTGATTGATGCGATGTGATCGAGCAGCACCCGCACTGTGACACCGCGCATGACGGCCGCTTCCATCGCCGCGAAGAACCCCTTCGTGGTCTGGTCGAATGAGACGATGTAGAACTCGACGTGCACGAACGTTGTCGCCGTATCGATGTCTGCGGCCATCGCCGCGATCGAGTCGTCGTATTCCCTGATCAGAAGAGCCGTATTGCCGCTGACCAAAGGCACTGCGCCGAGCGACTGATTGAGTTCGACGACGGACACGAACCAGGCCGGACAGGCATCCCGATCCGAGGCGAGGTCCATTCCCGCCGCGCCGGCAGCGATCATCGCATTGATCCGCTTCTGCTTCTCCCTGCGACGTTTGGGCAGTTTCGAACTTCCGAGCAACAGAAAGAAGATCACGCCCGCATAGGGAATCAGGAACACGGCCAGCAACCACGCCATCGCTGAACTGGGTTTGCGGTTTCGCGGAATGATGATAATCGCCGCAATGCGGATTCCCAGGTCAACGACGACAGCGAGAATCCAGATCAGATTCGTTGTCTGCAGCGCATTCACGAGGCGCACCCTTCCGGCTGTCGATGACGGCCGCATACTGTGGGCCAACCTCACGCTCGACGCTAACGCGGGCTCAAGCCGCCCTGCATCATCCAGATGGGATGATGCCCCCCGCCGGCGTAATCCCTAGCGTGATGCCATGAGCATTGAAGAGCGATGAGCGAATCAGGTGCGCCGCTGCACCAGACGGCCAGCTCATTCCCTCGGGGAACGACAACGCTGATCGCGCTCGCCGCCGCCACCGTGACCGCAATCGGGATCAGCGGTATCAAAGGCATCATGGCGCCGGTGCTGCTCACCCTGATTCTGACGATCTGTGCGAACCCAGTGCGCACCTTCCTGCTGAAGCACGGTGTGCCAGGTGGCATCGCTACGGGCTCTGTCATCCTCGTCGTCTTTGGGCTGCTGGCCGCGTTCACCTACACGATCATCATCGCATTCGCACAGTTCGTTTCGATGCTGCCGAGTTATTCTAAGCAGTTCGCCCAGGCCGGTTCGGACATCGCCGCCTGGTTGACCAGCATCGGTGTCGGCCCGGAGCAGGTGAAGGCTGTCGAGAAGGGTATCAGCCCCAGCAACCTTGTCGGGATCGTGACAGGGGCGTTGGGCAGCGTCGTTGGCATCACCGCATCCCTCGTCATCGTTCTAACGATGATGATTCTGATGGCGGCGGATGCCGTCTACACGCGCACGATTCTCGCCCAGCTGTCCACACGCAAACCCGACTTGGTCACGGCGATCGACCAGTATGCATCGAATGTGCGCCGCTACATGGTCGTCACGACGGTGCTCGGAGTGGTTCAAGGCGTTCTCAACGCGGTGGCCCTCTACATCATGCATGTGCCCGCCGCACTGCTGTGGGGGCTGCTCGCCTTCCTTTGCAGCTTTATCCCCAACATCGGCTATTTCTTCGCGATCACACCGCCGCTGATATTCGGTGGACTGGTCGGCGGATGGCCGACCGTCATCGCCATCATTATCGTTTACGGTGTCATCAACGCGGTGGTGCAATCGATCATCCAGCCGCGAGTGGTCGGTCACGCAGTGTCATTGAGCCAGACGATGACCTTCTTCTCCGTGCTGTTCTGGGCCGTCATCATCGGGCCGATCGGGGCGATTCTCGCCATCCCCCTCACCTTGCTCGTCAAGGCGATCCTTGTCGACTCGAATCCGGAATCCTATTGGCTGCGTCCCGCCCTCGGGCCTACTTCCGAGACCCGGGACATCCTGAAAGCGCACGACACTGCCGCCAAGCAGGATCGAAAGGATCACAGGGCGCAACGCAAGGCGTCTCCGACCGCGCCAGCCACGCCGACCGAGTGAGGTGCTCGGGCAACTCACAACCCAGTCAGGGCCTTGAGCCGACCGCTATCGACGGCCTCGACGAATGCCGCATAGTCGCGTTCGTTCTGGTCCGCATATGCCGCTGAGAAGTCCGCGATCGCTCGATCGAATTGGTCTCCCTTTCCCAGGTAGCCAGCGATCGCGACGCGATCGCCCGACCGTGAATGCGCGCGAGCCAGCGCCTGCCCGCAGAGCCGAGCATAGAACTTGACACCGCGAGGTCGGACATCGTCGACGTCGACCGAACCCTTCCAGTCGTGGAGCTGGCGCACGTAGAAGTCTCGTTTCACGCCGTCGACGCCGTCGACTTGCTGCCAGCCGAGAAAGATGTCGCTTGCGGCCTGCATGAGTCGCTGTCCTGCAACGACGCGCTGCCCATGCTGCGCATATTGACTGGGGCCGAGGAATCGCTCCAAGACAGACTCCTCCGCCTCCTTTGCTTGAAGAATCAGCGCATCGCGATCGTCGCGGCCCCGCAGAAGCAAGACCCACGCACGTGTGCCCACACTTCCGACGCCGACCACTTTGCGAGCCATATGCACGTAGCGGAATTCCTCGATCGGATGATGGTCGCCCGGAAGGGTCGTCCGATAGTCCTCGAGCAGCGTCCGCATCGTGCCCTCGAACCTACGCCGCGTCTCCTCGTCCGGGGCGAGGTTTTCGACCGGTTCGATCAGCGGCGGGTCCCCCTGGATACGGAGCTCGCCATCGACCACTCGGACGAGCTTCGCCACAACCCCGGCGCTGTCTTTCGTTCTGGCCTTTGCGATCACCTCGTCAGCCTTGCCGATCTGATGGCTGCCCACGTGCTTCGCGTGCCTTTCCGCGCGGAGCAATTTGAGTACCTCATCGACATCGAGACGTTCGTACCACGCTTGAAGCACTGGGGCGCGTGCAGACTCGCGCACCTGCTCACGGTAGCCGCGGGTTACCGCGAGTGTCGCCGCACGGCGATCGGAGCGGGAAAGCTTGGCATTTCTACCGCCGATCTCGAAACTCGCTGCAAGTCGCTTGAGGTCCCATTCCCAGGGGCCGGGTAGCGTTTCGTCGAAGTCGTTGAGGTCGAAGATCATCGTGCGCTCCGGGGTACCGAACACCCCGAAATTCGACAGATGTGCGTCGCCGCAGAGTTGCGTGATGATTCCGGAATTCGGTGTCGTGGAGAGGTCTGAAGCCATGATCAGGGCCGCGCCCCGATAGAAGGTGAACGCAGAAACCATCATCCGCCCGTATCGGATCGGCACGAGCTCGGCAACTCGGCTCGCGGCCTGTTCCTCGAGAAGGGCTACCGGATCAGCCCGATCAGGCCGTGCCGCCCAGCGCGCGTGCGCCGACCGCGGCACGCTCTTGCGTGCAGCCCGACCGCTCTCGTGCCGTTCCTCGAACGTCGGCGGCGCCGTGCGTGTCGTCATACGTTTACAGTAAAAAGTTCGCACCGTCGTGACGTCATCACAATGGGATGATGTGAGACCCGAGCGTGTATTCCGAAGTAAACAAACTGTGGCCGCGCGCGCAATCTCCTGCGACACTGAAAGGCGGAAGGTTGGGACACGGTAACGAGACATATCGCACCGGCACACGCAATCGATCGTCCGACATTGCGCGCGGCGCTGGATGATTCACTGACGGCTACGCTGACTCTGCTCATCGCACAGGCCGGCGCGGGTAAGACCGTCTTGTTGTCGCAATGGGCGTCGTCCCATCCGGAGTTTGACTTCGTCTGGCTCGACGTCGTCGAGGCGGACAATGACCCTGTTCACTTCGCGCGCAGACTGCTCGCCGAATTCCGCGACCTGGATCCCGCCATGGGCGAGTTGACCCGATTGGTCGCGGTGCACGGTGATGGGCTCGGAACGCCATTCCTCGACGCAGTTGGTGCCGCGATGGACGGACTGCCGCGCGCCGTGATCGTGCTTGATGACCTCCACCATCTGTCGAATCGTGATCTTGTCCACGACCTCGTGCGGCTGGTTGATGTCGTGCCGCCCAACATCCATTTGACCTTCTCCGCACGCTCAGATCTGCCGGTCACGCTGAGCCGCCGACGCGTCGACGGAATGATCACGGACATCCGCAGCGCCGATCTTGCGTTTGACTCCACGGAGTCCACCGAACTCATCGCCCGGATCTGCGGTCACACACTCGCCCCGGAGACCATCGCGAAGCTCATGGAACAGACCGAAGGATGGGCGGCCGGCATTCAACTGGCCGCAATCGCACTGCGGGCGCACGATAACGCCGACGAGTTCATCACCGCATTTACGGGGACCGACCGGTTCGTTGCCGATTACCTGCGGGAAGAGGTGTTGCAGTCCCAGCCGAAACACACGCGGTCCACACTGCTTCGCGTTTCCGTGCTACAGAACATGTGCGCCGATTTGGTCACATTCGTCACAGGCGAGCCCGACGCGCAGGCCCTCTTCGAACAGTTAGAACGCGACTCGATGTTCCTGGTGCCGCTGGACAATCATCGCGAGTGGTTCCGATTCAATCACCTCTTCCGCGAGTTCCTGCGCTCGCGATTTCACGCGGAGCATCGCGAGGCGGAGTCCCAGCTGCTGGCCAGGGCCGCGCAGTGGCACCTGGATCGCGGCGAGGTGCATCCGGCCGTCGAATACCTCCTGCGGGCACGGGAATGGAACAAGGCCCGAGAGTTGATTCAAGCCCGAGGCCCCGAAATCTTCGAACACGGCGAAATGCTGACCGTCATCCGGTGGATCACCGCACTACCCGGCTCGGATGGCGCCGACCAACTCGATCTGAGTCTTCTTCTCGGCTTTCTCCGCGGACTCGCGGGCCAGACCACGGCCGCAGAAGAAATCGTGCGCCGGGTAATGAACCATCCACGGGCGAGTATCGGCCAACGCGTCGTTGCCAATACCCTCCTCGCGGGTCGAGCGCAGTGGAGCGCGCATCCGGAGACGTCGATCGACATCGCGGTACGGGCACTGCGACTTCTTGAGGACCATCCGCACGTGAAGACTCCTGACCTGCTGCACATCACAGACCGCGCTTCGTTGTTGACGATGGTGCTTGGCTCCGGCGGTCGCGCGTACTTTCTCGCCGGCAACCTCAGTGAAGCTCGGCGCTGGCTCCAACGTTCGCTCGCGTCTGAAGGCGCGGAGTATCCGCCCTGGCGGGTGGGCGCTCTCGGATCCCTGGCTCTTGTCGAGGCATGGAGTGGGCGCATCCCCGTGGCCGAAGAAATGGCCACAGAGGTGCTGGTCATCGCCAAAGCGGCCGACCTACTGCTGCACCCGGTCACAGCGGACGCATACCTGGCGCTGGCGCTTGTTGCGCTCGAGCGCTCCGAGCCGAACCGGGCGGCGCTCGCGCTGCACGAAGGGTCGGTGCGCGCGTCATCCAACCGTCGCGTACAGCTGTTGTGGGTGCACCATTTGGAATCGCAACTGCTTCGGGCCTCCGCGAACGACGTCACCGAGCAGGATCCGCCGGACGGACCGCCGCCTGCTGTTGTGCTCGACCGATTGAACGCGCTGAGCGGCCGACAACAGCGGTTTGCAGGCAGGGCCGATCTCGCCGCACATCTGTGGCCTGGGGGCGCTCCAACGCCTGCCGTGCTGTTCGAACGCGTCGCCACAGCGCTCACGCTGGGGCAACCAGAGCACGCCCGCGCGCTGCTGTCGCAAACAGCCTCGCCCGCACCATCGGATGGTCCTCTCGTGCGCGTGCAGCACCTCATTCTGCACGCATGGCTGATGAATGCAGTCGGTGAACCCGCTCAGTCGCATGCGCACTTTGCGCAGGCGCTCGAGCTGGCCAAGACACACGAGTTGGTCGATGTGTTTTCGCGCGGCGGGCCGCTGGTTATCAAACAGCTCGCGCAGCTGCCAGAGCCGCGCTCGGACTTCCTCACCAGCGTGCTGCACAGTGCCGAGCGGTCCTTGCCCACTCAACCTGGCGCCGATCTTCCTGAGCCACTCACCTACCGAGAACGGGAAATCTTGGCATATCTGCCCAGTCGTTTCACGAACGTGGAACTCGCAGAGCGCTGTTTCGTTTCAGTGAACACCATCAAGACCCACATGGTTCACATCTACCGCAAGCTCGACGTGCCGAATCGGAGTGCAGCGATCGAGCGCGCACGCGAACTCGGCCTGCTCGTCTGAGCACCGGCATCCGATAGCGGAGAGCGATCGTGGCTGAGCAACGTGTCGATCGTCTTCGGCGTGAGGCGAAGGGATTCGATATTGGATCGCTCGCGTGTGGCGCCGACCTGGCTGAACTTGCTCGGCTCTGTGCTATTCGCCATCTCGGCCATTTCTGAACCGCCCGGCTCACGACTGATCTGGAGAGGATGCGACCGTATTGAGGCCACCCTGAGCGGCTCCGGAGCCCGACAGACCCCCGCCGTGGCCGCGCAACACGTATGCCGCGCCCACTGCGACGACGGCTCCGCTGATAGGCCCGACAACGTAGACCCAGTATGCCGTGAAGTCGCCTGAGAGTAGATCGGGGCCGAACGTGCGCGCCGGATTCATCGATGCCCCGGAAATCGGACTGCCCCACAACGCGGCGAGCGCTATGTATGCACCGACCCCGAACGCGCCGACGATACCGACATTCTGTGCACCGGATGCCGTACCCAGGATCACGCTGACCAACCCGAAGGTCAGAACCATTTCCATGACCAACGCGATGCCGTCGGAGTAGCCCTTCGCCGGATAGTTCGACCCGATGGACGCGGATACCGGAAGCACTCCGGTGAGAAACCACGCCGCGAGGCTCGCCCCGATCAGCTGGGCGAAGATGTATCTGGGCACACGCGCCCATGGGAAGTCACCGCGGAGCGCGAATGCGATGCTGACGGCTGGTACAAGTGCCGCGGCTGTGGCAAGCGCATCGCGGTGACGGCGGGGACGCTGTTCGATCAGGAGCGCACGCCGTTGACGGTGTGGTTCGAGGTCTGCTGGGAGTTCGCCCTCAGTCACGATCCAGTGCGCTACCGTGACCTCGTCGCAGACCCACAACCGAAGAAGAAACCGACCATCCCGCCCACGACTCCAGGACATCCGACCAGCCTCGAACGGCCCCTCTTCGGCGATGATCAGGTGGTCTTGGCCGTCGGTTCCGGCTTGCAGTTCAACCCAGTTGACGGTGCCGCCCTTCGCCAAGCCGCCCCCGTCGTACTGGAACTCGACCCGTAATCTTCCGGCGATCTGCTCGGGCGAGTACTTCTTGACCAGGTCGTTCTCCACCTTGACACGCAGCTGCATGTTCGTGTGCAGTTTCGCCGGTTTCGGCCGCGACGCCCGCTCGAAAGCCAGCGCATGCACGGTCGTTGCCCTATACCCGGCGCCGGCCACCCTGTTGCGACGCAACTCCCTGGAGATCGTTGACGGTGACCGGCCGATCGCGGCACCGATCTGTCGCAATGATTGACCCTGAACACGACGGATCGCGATCTCTTCACGCTGAGCGAAGGTCAAACACCGACCCTTCAAATCCCGGCCACGACGAGGCCTCACCCCACCGGAATCCTCCAAAATCCGTCGGCCCGTTCGCCGACTCGTGTCAATCAGCTCGACGGCTTCAGAGATGAAACCCCCGGCCTGCATCCGCCGCCAAAACACCTGCATCAAGTCCGGCCGCATGAAGATTGAATACCCCACCATCACAACACCCATCCAATAACTGTTGCAATCACCGCAAGAACCCAAGGTTCCCCTTTCGGGCACCACTCGCGGCGATACACGCGCTCAAATCCATATCGGGAGGCACAATGAAATTCGGCCTGGTGAACCTCCGGCTTGCGTGCCAGCGATGGCTCCATTCTGCGAGGACAGAACGCCGCGACTATTTGGCGAAGCCACAAGTCGACGGCGACTCAACCGTTTCGCAGAGCGGTCCCTTGCTGGTTGCACTTCAGAAGGGCTCGGCCTGTGAGATTCGCGAGTGTCAGGCGTGGGCGATCTGGATTGCGGGCGGTGTCCAGTTTCCGTTGAGCGCTTCGGGTTTTGGGGCGTAGAGGCGCATCGTGATTCCAAGAGGACCCACGGGCGCGGGTAGCCAATTGGCGACTCTGTCCGGTCCGGGATTCGAGTGTTGGATGTAGATTTCGAGAGACCCGTCGTCGCCATATTCAAGTGCGTCGCGGTCACCGATGGCGAAGCGGTCGAGTTCGTTGGCGGTCTGGAAGCCCTCGGCGTCGTACATCGTGAGGGACCAGAACGCGTCCACCGGCGGCAGATCGTCCCTATCAAAATGCAGCACGTAGTTCTTCTCTCCCGCGAACGGGTCGCCGTGTTCGTCTGCCTCGGCCAATGGATAGACGGCGTCCTCCGGAGGATTGGCACCGAGCCCGGCGATCGAAACCGCTGCCCGCTTGGCGTAGAAGTTGCCGTAGACCCCCATCGTGTCGAGGTTGGACGACCAACCGTTGGTCGACGTACCGAAGGCGGGGATGCGGGCGATCAGGGATTCGAGAGCCCGCTTGATGCCCTCGTTCAAGGCGTCGAGGTTGCCTGCACCCGCGGCGGAGACATCGAAATGATCCGACGCGCGCACGCCGATACGGGCGATGCGGGCGAGAGTGGAGAAGTCTGTAGGATGGGCCGGATGTTCCGCAAGAAGCCGGTTGGCGTAGGTGAAGAATTGCACAGCGTCCATCGAGTTGACGAGTCGGAGCGGCGGTACGCTCAGGTCGAGCCCGGCAGGAGCCGCGTTGGTGTCGCGGGCGGCGGGCGGTTCTCCGCCATCGAGGGTGCGGAGTGTGATCCCGGCCTGGATGGCGTGGACGGCGTCATAGTCGGCGGGCCCGTTGGTTTGGGTTCGCCCGATGACCCACACGTGTTTCGTGGGCGCGGCGAGCCGGATGGCGTCGGCGGGCAGCTCGCCTGTCCAGCCGGGTGGGGTGATGACGAAGTCGTGGGCAGCGGTGCCGGTGGTGCGCTTGCCGGGGACGGCAAAAACGTCCGTCCACATGTCCAGCATCGGCAGCAGGTAATAGCGATCAGCGGTGTCGGGCATATGCACGACGAGTGGCCCCTCAGACAGATCAAGCCAAGCCGACGAGTAGAGCGTGTCGAAGTTAGGGCGGACAACGTCTCGGAAGTCCGCGGGAGGAAAGGTCGGGACATGGAAGAACCTGTTGGGCGTCGTGTGACCGATCGCGTCCGAGTTGTCGGTGAACACCATCCTCGACACGTCCATCGTGACGAGGGGGTAGAGGTAGGTGAAGGCTTCGGCGGCCAACTCCTGAACTTCCGTTGAGCCTAGAGACATCGGTAAACCAGCTCTCATCGTTGAACGGCCCGGGACTCGTGCCCGACGCCGCACGCGTATTATGCGGCGTGATCCGACGCCCCTCGTCATCCGCAAAGGATGATCGTCGCGCTGAAAGTCAGCTCCAACGTTGCCGTGGCCGGGGATGATGACCTCGGCCTGTTCGATGATTGGCGAGAGCCGATCCAGTGCATCGATATGTAAGGGAAGATTGTCCGGGTAGAACGGGAGTGGCAGTTCCACGTCGCTGAGCATGTCGCCGGCGATGGGCACGCGCTGCCGCGGCAACCATAGCGCTGTGTGACCGCGGGCGTGACTGTCGTGAAAGATGAGCA
>Ga0208357_1000687_pt1 | contig 26502 bp, 24 predicted proteins | sample NGESurdeep092012_6_FD_184487 | JGI IMG/M metagenome (GOLD analysis project Ga0208357, IMG submission 184487) | Arctic peat soil microbial communities from Barrow, Alaska - NGEE Surface sample F52-2 deep-092012 (SPAdes) | ecosystem: Environmental > Terrestrial > Soil > Wetlands > Peat ...
AGGGATCGAGGGACGGGTGCCCCATCGCGGACCGCTGGAGGCGATGGTGTATCAGCTGGTGGGTGGCCTGCGTTCGGGGATGGGCTACCTCGGCTGCGCGACCATCGAGGAGCTGCAGGAGAAGGCGCGGTTCGTACGAATCTCCGGCGCAGGCCTGCGCGAGAGCCATGTGCACGACGTGGTGATTACGCGCGAGGCTCCGAACTACCACGTGGAGGAGTAGGCGGCCCACCGGGCTGCTGCTCAGGCCGCTGCACGGGGGGTACCCCCCCCCCGGCTTTTTGGTCGAATGTCTGGAATCAATGAGTTGCAGACATATTTTCCCGTAGAATCTTGATTCCAGAGATTTTAGGGGTAGAAGATTGAAAACAGTGGGGTTAGCTGCTGGAGGCCGCTTTTTGTGGCTGGTGGCCGCATTCAGTCCTTCGTAAACTCCAGCCCTATCTCTAGTTTAGAGGATTGAGGGGGGTAACTATGCCAACTTTGCGGAAGAGAAATCGCTAGTGTTGACGGGGGTTTTCGCGATTTCGAGCGGCTCGGGGGGCTTGACACGCGAGTTTTGGGCTGTTTTTGAAGAAACTATTTGTTCTGCGTGGACGCCGAGGTCCAGCGCGGACGGCCAGCATTGGGATGGCGGCGGGGCGAATTGAGTTTAGTCTGTGTTGGGCTCCTGGGGAATGGCCTCGCCGTCGGAGCGGGGATCGGCTCCGGCGAAGTTGACCTTGCGCACGGTGTCGCGCACCACGGCTTCACCCTGGCCGACTGTGAAGGAGAACGGTTCCAGCAGGCGAATCTCATGTCCTCGCTTGGCGAGGTCGGCACGGACCGACTCCGGAATGGTCTCTTCCATCTGCACATCGCAACCGTCAAAGGTGGATTTTGTAAAGCGTGGCTGCTCCAAGGCAGCCTGCACGTTCATACCGTAGTCGACGACGTTGGCAACGAACTGCGCGTGAGCCTGTGCCTGGTTCCAGCCTCCCATGATGCCGAAGCCAATATGGATATCACCCTTCTGCATGAAGGCGGGAATGATGGTGTGGAGGGGCCGCTTGCGACCCTCGAGTGAGTTGGGGAGACCGGGGGTGAGTTGGAATCCGGCTCCGCGATTCTGGAAGGAGAAGCCCAGGCCGGGCGCGACCATTCCGGTTCCGTAGCCCGCATAGTTGCTCTGGATCAAGGACACGATGTTGCCGTCCTTGTCGATGGTGGAGAGGTAGATGGTGGTGTGTCCGTGCGCGTCGAGGAGCTTCTCGATGTCCGAAGGGACAACCTGGCAGGAGGCCTTGTCCATGTTGATGAGTTTGGCCCGCTGGATGGCGAGGTCCTTCGAGATCAACTGCTTGACGGGAATGGTGGTGAAGCGCGGGTCTCCGACGTAGTGGTACATGTCGGCATAGGCAAGTTTCTTGGCCTCGATCATGACGTGCAGGGCGTCGGCGGAGTTGTGACCGTACTTCGCCATGGGGAACTGCTCCATGATGTTGAGCATGGAGAGCGCGGCGATGCCCTGCCCGTTCGGTGGAAGCTCATAGACGGTCCAGCCGCGATAGGTGGTGGAGACGGGGTCGACCCACTCGGGCTGAAAATCCCTGAAGTCGGCGAGCGTGTGGGTGCCTCCCTGGGAGCGCAGGAACGTGACCATCGTCTGAGTCATGGGGCCGTTATAAAACGCGTCCCGGCCGTGGGCTGCGACCTGGCGCAGGGAGTTCGCAAGCGCAGGATTTCTGAACTCATCGCCGACCCTGGGGGCGACGCCATTGGGGAGATAGGTCTCGCGATATCCGGGCTGGTTGAAGAGGCTTTTGGCTACCCAGTAGCGGGCGTTGCGCTCGGCGAGAGGAAAGCCGTGATCGGCGTAGAAGATCGCGGGAGCGAGGGTCTGGGTGAAGGGGAGCTTGCCGAAACGGGTGCGCATCGCGTCCCATCCGGCGACGGCGCCGGGAATATCGATGGTCTCGACACCAATGGGATTGATGTGGTCGATGTGATGGGCCTTGAGGTACTCGATGGTGAGCGCCTTGGGCGACCAGCCACTGGAGTTGAGGCCGTAGAGCTTGCCCGTCTTCGCTTCGTAGTAGAGCATGAACAGGTCTCCGCCCATGCCGTTGACGTAGGGCTGGACGACGCCCATGACTGCGTTGGCCGCAATGGCAGCGTCGATGGCGTTGCCACCCTGCTCCAGAATGTGCGCTCCTGCCTGAGAGGCGAGGAACTGCGGAGCGGCGACGATGCCGAAGTTGGTGACAACCATGGAGCGGCCCTGGCCGGGAACGGAGGCAAACTGCTGCGTTGGGAGCTGCTGCGTTGGGAGCTGCTTCGCTGGGGTCTGCGGCGCCGGGAGCTGCTGCGCCGGGAGTGCCGGGGGAGCGAGGATCGCTGGCGCAATCAGGACGGCAGAAGCGAGGGGAAGGAGCGACGCGGCGAGGAGAGAGCGAAGGGTCATGCCATTTTCCTTTGCTGGAAACGGGTGAACAGCGGGGATCGATCGAGTATACCTGCTTGCGATTCGCGGCAGATGGCGGGCTATCGAGAGGGTTCGATTGGGCTTTCGTCCCAGACCATGGCTTCGAAGCGGTGGAGCGTGGTGAAGTCGTTGCGCTCGTAGAGATGGAGGGCGGCGGTGTTGGCTTCGGTGACGGTGAGGGTGAGGCTGCGGAGGCCGCGCTGATCGCTTTCGGCAGCGCAGTGCTGGAGGAGGGTCTGGCCGAGGCCGTGGCCTCGCATCGTTGGACTGACACAGAGTTGCGTAATGTGGCCTATGTCCGGGCGCACGCGGGAGCAAAGAAGAATGGCGTGGATGGCGGACGGGTGAGGTGCCGGAGTGCCTGCTTCACGCAGGACCCAGGAGCTTTCCGGATCGAAGACACCGCAGCCGGGGAAACGGATGATGTTGTGGAGGAAGCGCTGCGCTCCGTGAAGCGTGCGGTACTGGTCGTTGATGCTGGCATCCATGTGGCCGGCGTAGCAGCGATGGATGAGAGCCGCAGCACCTTCGTAGAACTCCGGCTGCCAGGACTGCAGGAGGAGGTTGACGCCCGGCGGCAGCGGTGGCGGCGCCGGATGCATGTGCGCCACCAGCTCTTTGAGATGGGCCATCATGAAGAGACGCGGGGAGCTGCGGAAGCCTCTGGCGCGGAAGGGCTCGGCGAGCGCTCCGGCGGGGAACATGAGGAGCTGGGACTCGACGCGGTCGACGCCGGGGGTGGCCTGGAGGAGTTCGAGGAGGTGATGGAGGAGGGTGTCGCAGATGGGGTTGTGGGTGGACTCGGTTTCGCCGAGGGCGTAGATGTCGCCGATGACGGCCTTGGAGCCCTCGGTGACGCAGAAGGCGTAGCCGACGATGCGGCCATCGCGAAGAGCGACGAAGCCGGGAAGGATGCGGCTGTCGAGATACTCGAGCAACATGCTGGTGGCACTGCTGTAGTCCCAGCGGAGGCGGCGCTGCCAGCGATCGGCTTCGTCGCGCAGGAGGGGTTTGAGCTGCGCCGCAGAGAAGTGGCGCAGGTCCAGGATTTCGAGTTGCGGGGAATGACTCAACCGGGCGACCCGACCTTAGCTTCGAGGATAAACCTTATACACCGACAGGCCCCGCGCTTGATAGAGCAGGAGCGGCTGGGTGAATCGGCCCTTGAGATACTGCTGTACTTGTAGCTCTTCGCGAGTGGGAAACACAAGCAGGTGCGCTCCGTCCGGAACGCCGTTAGTGGTATAGCTTACGATCTGCTGGTTGCGATAGAACGCCAGGCCGTAGACGAGGTCGCGGCGCAGGTCGAACTCTGCGACTACTTTGGCCGTGGGATCGGCCTTCTGAATGTCGCGGGCGAGAGGCCGCGACGAGTAGTTGAGATCGAGCAGGTGGCCGTTCCCGCCGAGCAGGAAGTAGAGCAGGAAAACCATCGGGACCATGGTGATCAAGCGAATGTGGCGGACGCCGTAGCGGCGGGCTACGAAGACCACCAGGGCCGCGGCAGCGAGGCCCATCACTGTCGCCCAGACGAAGATCCGGAGGGCGGGAATCACGCGCTGGTAGACCATGTACTGCGGACTGAGGATCAGGACAAAGGTGAGAATACCGGTGAGCGTGGCGTGGGTGTAGAGCAGCCAGTTGGAGATTCCGGCGCGGCGAATACGGAAGAGGTAGTCGCCGGTGAGGATGGCAAGAGGCGGGATCGAAGGAAGGATATAGCCGGGCAGCTTCGATCCGGAGAACGAAAAGAAGAGGATGGGAAAGAGCGCCCAGAGGACGAGGAACTCGGGGAAGGCGTCGCCGGCACGCACGTGGCCGACGTAGCGCTGCGGCTTGTGGCGGACTTTCCATTCGGCGATGGAGGTTGCGAGGCCGTCGACGAGCGCTCGGAACGAGAGAGCTGTCCAGGGCATCAGGCCGATGATGAGCACCACGAGGTAGTAGTAGAAGGGCTGATGGTGGTGGTACAGGTTGGTCGTATAACGCTCGAGGTTGTGCTGCCAGAAGAACTCGTTGAAGAAGGTGGGATTGCGGCGCTGGACGGCGACGTACCAGGGCAGAACCATCAGAAGGTAGAGGAGGATGCCGGGAATCCAGATGGTGCGGCGCAGGGCCGACCACTCACGGCGCAGGCCAAGAAAAAGGCAGATGATGGCCAGGGCAAGGAACGGAGCTACGGGACCTTTGGCGAGGGTGGCCGCGGCACCGAAAAAGTAGAGGTCGAAGAGCCAGAATTTTTTGCCGGTCTCATACCAGGCATACCAGCCGAGCATGCCAATACAGAAAGGCGCGGCGAGTTGCATGTCCGTGGAGGCTCCCCGGGAGAAGGCGAACATGGCGATGGCGGAGACCATGATGAGCGCGGCGTCGAGATGGCCGCCGGGGCGGAAGCGTTTGAGATGCAGGAAGGCGAGGATGATGAGGGCGAGCGCACCTGTGGCTGAGGCCAGGCGCGCGGTCCAGTCAAAGACGCCGAGTTCCCTGTAGTAGCCCATCGCACGCCAGTAGTAGAGCGCCGGCTTTTCAAGCCAGGGCTTGCCGTAGAGGATGGGAGTAACGGTGCCGCCCATCAGGCAGGTGTAGGAGGCGTGGAGGTCTTTCAGGCGCAGACTGTGGGGAATGATGTCCGCGTCTACCTGTTGGCAGATCTCGTTGTGGGACGCGAGCATCTCCCGGGCAATCTGGGCGTAGCGCGGCTCATCGGCACCGACGAGACCGAGCTGGTCGCCACCAAAGATGGGGACCAGACCGTAGAAGAGGAAGTAGCAGGTGAAGACGAGAAGGACGGTGAACTCAGAGATGGTGCAACCGAGTTGGGTGCGGAGTTGGCGCCGGAGCCAGGCCAGGGCTCCGCTGGGCGCGGCTAAGGGCGCGGTCGATGGCGCGGTGGTGTTTGACTCCACAGGCTGCTGCACGGATTGGGGAGAATCCATCAAATTCATGTCACGAATTGTTGCGCCTCGCACATCGCTTGAGCACGGTGGCTTTCGCGTCTCCACTTCTTGCGAGTGGTTCGTTCGGATTCACGGGGCGAAACTTAGGCTAACAGAGTCGTGGGTTGGGTTGAAGCACGGAGGCGGGCCTCCTGCAGTTGGATACAGGCAGCACGGAGCTCATCGACGATGCGCTCGGTGACCTCTTTGAGAGAGCCCTCCATGGTGCAACCGCTGGCACTGTGGTGGCCGCCACCGCCAAAGTGCTCGGCAATTCTGGAGACATTCAGCGTGCCGCGACTGCGCATGCTGAGACGAAATTGAGACCGGCCGGGGAGTTCGCGGAGGAAGGCAGCACCTTCAATTCCAGCAATGCCGATGAGATGATTTGCAACACCTTCGCAGTCTTCAACGCTGGCTCCAACGCGGTCGATCTCTGCAAGGGTGACGTGGCTCCAGCAGACCGCGCCTTCAATTTGAAGATTGGCGATGGCGATACCGAGGAGCCGGACTTTGCTGAGGGGATTACAAAAATAGATGGCCCGCGCAATCAGATTGGGGTTGGTTCCGCTGCGAACGAGGTGCTCCGCCATGGCGAAGGTTGAGGCGGTGGTGCTGGGGTAGTTGAACGAGCCGGTATCGGTGAGGATTGCGGTGTAGAGACAGTCGGCCATCGCAGACGAGACCGGAGCTCCGGAAGCGACCGCGAGATCGTAGACGAGAGCTCCGACGGCGGCGGCATCGGGATCGATCCAGTTGAACTGAGCAAAGTTGCGGCCGCTGCGATGGTGGTCGATGTTGATGGTCAATATTGGCTGCGCAGCCTCAAATTCAACGCGATCAATACTGCTGCGTTCGACCGAGTCGCACTCGAGAAAGATGACTGCATCGGACGCAGGGAGCTTGCTGGAGATGCGTTCGACGCCGGGAAGGAAGTGGAAGTTGGGAGGGATGGTGTCGGTGAAGACGACGGTGGCCTGCTTGCCCATGGCTTCGAGGAGATGCATGAGGCCGAGTGAGGAACCGATGGCATCGCCGTCGGGACGAACGTGCGAGGTGATGACAAAGCTATTGCACTCGCGAAGGAGATCAAGCAGTGCGGAAATGGAGGCCTGATTGTTCATGGGAAGGGGTTTCGAGCCAGGGCTAGCGTGGTGGCTCCGAGCGCACGACGCTGTCCTTGGCTACCTTATCGGCAAGTTTACTCTTGCGCTTCTCCATGCGTCCCAGAAGCTCATCCATGCGGGAGTTGATCTTCTCGGAACGATCGATGGCGAAGGTGATCTCGGGGACATGGCGCACATTCATTCGATACCGGATCTCGGTGCGGATGAAGCCTCTCGCTGCCATCAGGCCAGTAAGGGTTTCATCTTCTTCCTTCGGCGTTCCGGTGACGGCGATGAAGACCCGGCAACTCTTTCCTCCGGGCGCAAGGACGACCTCCGTCACGTGACACGGAGCAATGCGTGGGTCGGAGAGTTCGCCTTCAAGCATTGCGGTGATCTCTTCTGCGAAGGTGTTGACGACTCGACCGCGGTGATAGGTTCTGGCTCGTTGTTCGGGCATAACTGACTCTTCAGGGTACCACTGTTAGAGGAGGTCGGTCAGTCTCCGAGCGAGATATCGGTCTCAATATAGCTGTCGATGATCTCGCATCCGAGGCCGACAGAAAGGCGACGGGCGGCGGCCTCGACTTCGCGGAGCTGGCCGCCGAGGTAGGAGGTGGAGCTGGAGATAGCAACGACACCGAGGGTGGCGCGGTTCCAGAGCAGAGCGTCATCGAGCTCGGCGATGGATATGTTGAAGCTGTGACGCAACTTATCTTTGAGCGAGCGCACGACCTGGCGACGGTCCTTGAGGGACTGTGCGTGCTCGATGGCTAGCTCGAGAGTGAGGGAGGCGATGGGCATGGCAGTATCAGGGCTACGAGGGCGGTGGAGCGGTAGATTTGCGCTCGACGAAGGTGGGAAGCACAAGGATGGCGTTGGTCGCCTGAAGCGGGGAGTGATCGGCACGCTGATCGCGGATGCGCTGGAGGAGGGCAGTTGCGGCGGCGCGTCCCATCTCCTGCAGCGGCTGACGAACGGTGGTGAGCGGAGGATTGTTGGTCGAGGCACCCATGACGTCGTCGAAGCCGACGACGGAGACCTGGGCGGGAACATCGAGGCCGGCTTCGCGCAGAGCGACGATGGCACCCATGGCGGAGAGATCGTTGAAGGCGAAGATGGCGGTGAAAGAAATGCCGGTGGCGAGCAGTTTGTGAGTGGCGACGCGGCCAGGCTCGAGCGTGGGATCGTCGCCCTCGAGAGCAACGATGAGATTGGGATTGATGACGATACCGAGTTCGGCGGCGACCTTGACGATGGACTGCCAGCGAACGTGCGTGTCGGAGCTGAAGCTCTGGCCCTGGATGAACGCGATGCGGCGATGACCGAGGCCGTGCAGATGCTCGAGCGCATAGCGCGCGGCGAGGGTGTGGTCGAGCTCGATGTTGAGGATGGACGGAATGCGGAGATGACCGGAGACCGCGACGATGGGCACCGGCAGCTCGACATCGAGAGCGGAGTCGACTGCGATGATGCCCTCAACGGCTCGCGAGAGCAGGAGGGCCGGGTAATCGCGGAGCAACTCGGCGCGGTGATGATGGCTGACGACGAAGTAGAAAAATCCGCTGAGGAGAAGCACGTCTTCGATGCCGCTCAGGACAGAGGCGGAATAGCCGCCGCTGATCTCGGGCACCATGACGCCGATGGTCTGGGAGCGGCGGCTGCGCAGGCCGCGGGCGAGCGGGCTGGCCCTGTAGTTCATTTCGGCAGCGGCGGCGAGCACACGCTTCTGCGTTGCAGCGGAGATGCGGTGGGTGTCTCCCGAGCTGTTGATGACCCGCGAGACAGTGGTCGGGGAGAGACCGAGGTGCAGGGCGAGCTCTTTCAGGCTGCGGCCTGACTTCATGCTTTTGACAGCGGTGATCTTGTGTTCTTCAGACATAGAAGGCTCAGTGCGGAGGCTTGTTGCGAGTGTAGACGGAAATGGCAAAGGGCGCGCATTGAGCGCGCCCTTTGCTGTTGGTGGTGCGATTAATTAGAAGGAGAATCGGGCTTGGAAATCAATGGTGCGTGAACCAATCGCGCTTGTGTCCTGTCCAAAGTTTGCGAGGTTTACGTTATTTGCAACGCTCTGCGGGTTGAGGTTGAGAAGATTGAACAGATTGAAGGCGTCTGCACGAATCTCCAGGTTGGCATTTGGTCCGAGAACAGGCAACCTGGGCAGACCGAACGCCTTGCTGAGCGAAGCGTCGACATCCCTGTAGCCAGGACCGGTGAAAGAGTTGCGAGCGCTTCCGGGGAGCCCAGGAAGCGCATTCCTGACGCCAGGGAAGGTGGGTCCGGTGATAGCAGCGGTGTAGTCCGGAACGTTGAAGTAGCGGTTGCTGTAGCTGTCGCCAACCTGGGCTCCGCCGGGGTTGGGGAAGTTGGAGGCCGCCTGGGTTGTGTTCGCCTCGAAGGCTGCGTTGCTGTGGTCATTCTTTCCGCCGCCGAGATATTGAGGACGGAGGTTGTAATAGCCACAATTGTCGCAGTAGAGAGACGCCGGCAGACCGTAGTTGGGAGACCACGGGAAGCCAGTGTGGATGTTCACGATGCCGCTGACCGACCAGCCTCCTACGACCTTTTCAGCCCAGCCGTGTTCACCGTGGAAGATTACCGGCTGCCAGAGGCCGAAGACCTTGAGGGATTTGCCGATGTTGTAGTCGGAGCGACCGTAGGAGTAGGCAGGGTTCTCCGGGAAGTAGGGATCCTCGGAGTAGGGGCCTGAACCGTCGGTGTCCATGCTCTTGGCCCACATAAACTGTGCGTCGGCCGAGAAGTGATGGATGAACGGGTGCTTGAGTTCGATTAAGAGGGCGTTGTTATTGGCGCTGCCGGTGTTGGTCCAGAAATCGCCACCCGTGACCAACGGATTGAGTGCGAGGCCCTGGACGACTGCGGGAGCGTTGGGCGTCTCGTGGTTGATGAGATGCCGCGAGGTGCTGCCCTGATAGCCGACGGAAGCTACAAGCTGCGTGCCGATCTGATACTCGGTGTCGAGCGAGTAGTGGTTGACGTAGGCGGTGGGCAGGGCGCCGGTTCCCGTCCCGAAGATGGCAACGTTGGCGTTGCCTGCGACTGGCAGGTTGGCGGTGTTGTAGCTGGTGATGGTGTGCGGATTCGAAGCGAAGCCACCGAGCGAGGTTGGGCTGCTGGAAATGCCGTAAAGGATGTCAGCGCCGTTGCTTCCCGGGTCGGTGGGCGTCGCATATTGGAAGTTGTAGTAGCCCTGGACCGGAGGATTGTTACCGGTATTCGCGGAGATGGCGATCTCTTCCTGGTTGAAGTTGAGACCGTAGCCACCGCGAACCGTGAGGTTTCCGTGGAATGCTTCGGGACTCCAGTTCAAGCCGAACTGCGGGCCGAAGTTACCCTTCTGCGGGTTCCAGAGGCTGCCTCCTACGCGGATGCTCATTCCGGTGTACGCCTGCGAACCAGATCCGAAGCGTGCGACCTGAAGATTATTCTGCTGGGCAGACAACGAACCAAAGTACGAGTACCGGACGCCTGCATGCAGGGTTAAGTTGGGCAGGATTCTCCAGTCGTCCTGAACGAACGCACCGAACAGATTCTCACGTTCATCCTGGCGTGTGCCTCCCGGAAGTCCAGTGACGGTGTTGAAGCCGCCTGACTCCCGCGAGGGAGCGTCGTTCAGAAAATCCCAGATGTTGTAGAACCCGTAGTTGGGACGACCGACGGGATCGCTGAGGTAGCGGAGGTTGGTGTAATCCCCACCAAACTTGATGGTGTGACGCCCTGCAACTTTAGTCGCGACGTCCTTGTAGCCGTAGGTCCACTGGTTGAGGATGCTGCCCAGGGAAGAACCGAATTGATTGACGCTGATGGACCCAATGTTGTTGATCTGATCGCTGGGGAGACCGACGGGTGATTGCGGATTGGAGGTGATTTCATTCCAGCGCCAACCGGCTGCGTTGGCGCGTAGCTCATTCAGGAACGTCGACGTGAAGGTGCGGTTGTAGATGACCGACAGGGCTTCGTTGATCTGATCGTGGTGGAAGAGGTTGTAGGCACGAGAGCCGCCGTTATAGCTGGTGTTGCCTTGTGGCACCCAGTAGATGGCGAATGCGATGTGGTCTTTGGAGGTGATATCCGCGTCTAGCCGACCGTTGTATTGGCGGTAGTAGGAACTGAAGGGAGAGGTTGTGGCGTAGTCCGCGATGTCGGCGACGTTGGTAAGACCGTTTCCGACACCAGGATTGCTAGAGGTGCCCGAAGCCGTAGGATCCATCGTCCCCAGCGGTGTGGTTAGAGGCGACCCAATGTTGAGGCCCTGCCCGGCGATCGTACGGCAGGTCACGCCTTCGACGAGACCGATGGTGGTGCAGGTCTCGTTGTTGGTGATGATACCGGTGGTGCTGACAGCTCCGCCAGGAAAGGTGAGGTACTTGGAAGCGATGCTGCCGGTGGGTGCAAGGGCGTCAAATGCTGGCGTCTCGTACCATCCGGAGCCGGTGTTGGTGGAACTGTTGGGCGTCGCCTCGTAAGCAAAGAAGGCGAAGATGCGGTTCTTGATGATGGGGCCGCCGATGCTTCCGCCGTACTGGTTGAAGCGCTGCGTATCCTTGACAGGGTTTCCGGTGCCGGTGCCGCGCTGGAAGGCGTTGAGCCCGGGCCGATGGATAGCGATGAAGGCGCTGCCGTGAAGCTGGTTGGTACCGCTCTTGGAGGTGACCATCGTCTGGGCGCCACTGAAGCGGCCGTTTTCGGCGTCATAGTCGTTGGTCACGATGCGGACGTTGGAGATGGAATCTTCGGTCGGCGTGATGATGGTCGTTCCACCCCAGACCGCGCTGACGGTGCTGATACCGTCGATCGAAATGCCGTTGGTTCCGTACTGCTGACCGTTGGCGTTGGCCTGCGGACCGTTCTCGGTGGGCGGTGCACCGGCTGAGCCGGAACCTCCGGGACCCTGATTTCCGGGATAGTTGTAGGTGCCTCCTCCGGAACCCTGAGAACCGTCACTGATCACTCCCGGAGCCAACTGCGTCAAGGTGAAGACGTCGCGGTTGGAGGATGGCAGGTGCTGAATATCGTTACTGCTGATGGTGCCGCCAATGTTCGCGGTTTCGGTGTCCACAGCAGGTGTCGTGGAAGCGTTCACCGTGACTTCCTGGGTGGTTCCGGCGAGCGCGAGTTGCACGGTCAGAGAGTTGGCCTGCTCCGGAATGAATTGCAGATCCGCGAGCACTTTCTTCTCGAAGCCCGCGCGATCGACCGTCAGGGTAAAGGAATCCGCCGGCAAGGCGTTGAAGTTGAAGACGCCACTTGCGTCGCTGGTCCGGACGTCTGTCTTATTGGTGGCATTGTTCTTGAGGGTGAGACTTGCTCCCGGGATTACCGCGCCCGTTGGGTCAGTGACGACGCCCTGCACGGAGGTGCGGAACTGGGCATGGGCGAAGTTCGCCGTGAACAGGACGGCGAAGAGAACCAGGGCAGAGAGCGCTGAGACTCTAAACCCGGTTGGCCTCGGACTGGATGGGAATGAACGTGCGTGCGGCATGGAGCCTCCAAATGAGTAATGCTGTAGGAATCTAATTTTTAGATGCTTTTGCACAAACGATTGCTCACAGTGCGCAAACGATTGTGCAACGAATCATTTTGTAGCAGCGTAAAAGCACGACTGTCAAGCGGGAGGATTACCGTGGCAACACGACATAAATCGGCGCGGAGGGCCTCTGTTGATACTCGATGCAGATTGGAATCGCTGCCTTGTTTATTGGTTGTCCAGAGAGGTTCTGAGCAGGGTGCTGTAATTTGGCGGCGACGATCTGGCTACGGTCGCGGGGTTGATTGCGGCTGTGGAGGCAGGCTTGGCGCAGAGTCCGGCTTATGGCCAGAGGCGCACGAACTGCCTGGTGGAATCATCATGGTGCTCTGCCGGTCGGCTATTTCTTTGCTATGGGCTTCTTGTGTTTCTTGCCTGACTTGGACGGCGCTGCTCCCAGGGCGTTTATCACCGCGCTGCCAATCGGGCTGCCCTGGCCGGAGCAGGCGTCCCATCCGGGCCCTGCAGAAAAGCCTCCGTTATTTCCCTGAGTAATGTCGCGGAACGCCTTCTTCGCCGCTGCGGCATAGATGGTTGGATTGATGAATCCAGCCGCCGCTCCGTTCTGCTGGTTCGCAAGTGCGATCAATCCTGCCCAGAGTGGAGCAACGGCGCTGGTCCCGCCGATGGTCATCGTCTGCGAATCGACTCGAATCACATAGCCGGTCGAAGGATCGGCATCTCCGGCGACATCGGGAACGCCTCGACCACCTCCTGCTGCCGGCGCGGGAGGGACGCCTGCGCCCTGTTGCCATACTGGCAACGGAAAGACAGCGCTGACGCCGCCGCCTGTCGCCCCTTCGCCGATGGCGAGCTCGTTCCACACGACCTCACTGGTGATCGTCGAACCCGACCCTACCAGGGTGGTTCCGCCGCACGCGAGGACATGCGGAGACGATGCTGGAAAATCGACATTGTTCCCTCCCCCGGTCACACCGTCGGTTGAACCATTGTCTCCGCAGGCAACGGTGATCGTGACACCGAGCGCAGCTGCGGCCTGGCAGGCTCCATCGAGGGCCGTGATCGCCTGCGCAGTCCAGGAGGACTCCGGGCCACCCCAGCTAATCGAGATCACGCTCGGCTTGTTCACGGAATCGTGTACAGCGGTCGAGACCGCGTCGAAGAATCCCTGATCCGTGTTGGGCACAAAGTACACCGCGATCTTCGCTCCCGAAGCGACCGCGGCGGAGACCTCGATATCAAGCATCACCTCGGCGTCGGCACCGTTGGCGTTCCCCGGCGTGTTCTTTCCGCCGTCCACGGAAACCGCCGTGACTACAGGCGCGGGAAGGCCGAGCGTCTTGAAGTACGCGGTTAGATCGGCAGAGCGATACCCTCCTCCAAGTTCAATGATTCCGATGGTCTGGCCGCTCGCGGTCGCGGTCGCGGGAAATCCGTACAGCGCTCCTACCTGCACTGGCGTGTACGAAGTGTTCACCGCGTGGGGCTTCGAAACGCGAAAGTGCGGCCTCGCTTGGGGGCGGTTGTCGAGTCCCAGCACGGCAAGAATGTGGCCGTCCAACTCCTGGGGTATGCAGAGCGCACCCTCGCGGACGCGATATGTGCCGGAAGCCGTTGTATGCAGCTTGAGCGAGCAGCCAAACGCCTTCTGCATCGCAGCAGCGCTGCCGCTCAAATGCAGGGTGCAGGGACCGGGCTTGCCGAGCGGCTCAGCGGTCAAACCGAACTCCTTCGCAAACGCTCGAACCAGTTTTACCGAGGCTGGATCCGCCCCGTAGCGACTCGCAAACGCTGCTCGCGTCAGCCGCTCCTGCGGCTTACCCCGCTTCATCAGCAATTTCGCTTTGGGTGAGAGCACGACGGACACCGTGATGCGCCTCATCCTGGCCGCGGGTTTGACGGCTGGAACTACTGCTGTCGCCGTCACAGGCTGTAATTCACCGGCGTAGGGCTTTTTTTCACTGCCCGCCAAAACGACTCGACTTTGCGACGCGAAACGAGACGAAACTGCCATGGAATCCTCCTCGAAACCAACTGCGTGATTGGATGCTGGAAGCAAGTCTTGCGAGGGAATGCAGCGCTCAGGATTCGCACAGGACGTTACCTCGTGCGAACGCTAAGATGATACGCATGGATCTGCACGCACTTCAAGCCGCGCTTCGTGACCAGCACCTCGACGGCTGGCTTTTCTACGACCACCACCATCGCGACCCGATCGCCTACCGGATTCTCGGCCTCGACGAGAACAGTTTTGTGTCCCGGCGTTGGTACTACTTTGTGCCCGCAGAGGGCGAGCCGCGCAAGCTGGTGCACCGGATCGAGTCGGGCAAACTGGACTCGCTGCCCGGTACGCGCGACGAGTATTCGTCGTGGCAGGAGTTGGAGCAGAAGCTCGAAGCGCTGCTGGACGACGCTGCCACAATTGCGATGCAATACTCGCCTCGCAACGCCATCATGTATGTCGCCATGGTGGATGCCGGCACGGTCGAACTGGTCCGCTCGATGGGCAAGAATGTGGTGAGTTCGGCGGACCTCGTCAGCCTCTTCGAGGCCGTGCTCACCGAGCAGCAGATCGGCACCCACTTCGAAGCACAGCGGAGACTGGATGCGGTACTCGCTGCGGGCTGGCGGTTTATCGGGGATAGCGTACGCGGCGGCTCGGCGATTACGGAGTTCGACGTCGTCGAATTCCTCAATGCGGAGATCCAGAACGCGGGCTTGTGGACCGATCATGGTCCGAACTGCAGCGTGGGCCCCAACTCCGCCGACTCGCACTATGACCCAACGCGAGAGACGGCCAGCCCTATCCGCAACGGCGATTTCGTGCTGATCGACATCTGGGCGAAGCTTGCGGTGCCGGGTAATCCGAAGCTGCCCGACCCGACCGCGATCTGGTACGACATCACGTGGACTGGCGTCGTTGGGCGCGAACCGACGGCCCGCGAGCAACTGATCTTCAACACCGTACGCGATGCCCGCGATGCCGCGATCGAGGTCGTGCAGCGCGCCTATGCCGAGGGTCGCGCGATCGCGGGCTGGGAGGCGGATGACGCCGCGCGCAACGTCATTCGCTCCGCCGGCTTTGGCGAGTGGTTCACTCATCGCACGGGCCACAACATTGAAATCAACCTGCATGGTAACGGAGCCCACCTCGATAATCTCGAAACCCATGACGAGCGGCTGCTGTTGCCGAACACCTGCTTTTCGGTCGAGCCAGGGATTTATTTTCCCGGTGAATTCGGGGTGCGGAGCGAGGTAAATATGATCACGCGACCGGGTTCGGCGGTGGTCAGCGGGCCATCGCAGCGCGAGTTGCTGCGGATTTGAGAGCTAGGCTGCGGCGGGCGCTGGTAGAATCGACAACGATGGCAAGCCCGACACAGCAACAACCGATCGCACAACATATTCCCGGTGAGAATTCGATGTTTCCGGCCCTCGTTCTCCTGGTTGGCTGGCTGGTTCCCGGCGCAGGCCACCTGCTGCTAGGCAAGTGGGTGCGAGCGCTGCTGCTGTTTGTGTCGGTGCTCGGGATGTACCTGATCGGGCTTGGCCTGGCCGGCAAGATCTACACTCCGAACACGGGCGACATGCTGGACATTCTTGGCTTTCTCGGGCAGCTCGGCTCGGGCCTGCTATACGTCATCGCACGCGTGTTCAACCTGGGCGCGAGCTCTGTGGTCAATGCGCTCGCCGACTACGGCACGAAGTTTCTGGTCGTTGGAGGGCTGCTGAATGTGGTTGCCGCGATCGATGCTCACTCTCTGGCCAATGGCAGAAAGGCCTCGCTCTAATGCTGACTCACTTCTCCGCCATGCTGCTGTTCGCTTTGTTTACGTCGGTCGTCTTCGGCATCACGCAGCGCTCCGACCCCAAAATGATGGTGCGGTTCGGCGCGTTCTGCTTTGCGCTCTTCGTTGGAGCGGTGATTGTTGCGAGCTGGGCGATGTGGGCCATCAAACACTAACGCCCTGGTCATGCCTGACGCGCTAAAAGGGATTCGGCGTCGAAGAGTTCGGGTTGGTTGATCCGGTCGTTCCGGTCGTTCCCGTTGTGCCCGGTGCTCCGGTGGTTGTACCGAAGGAACCGAAGGGGCTGCTGGCACCCGCCGCGCCCGAGTTCGGTTGACCTGTCACTCCATTCTGACCAAAGCTGGTGGCCGATTGCGAACTCATTCCTCCACCGGTCAAACTCACGGACTGCTTCAGCATTTCTATACGCGGGTCATACCAGAACTCCCACGTTTCATAGGTGCTCTGTGCATTAGGCTCGGTAATCGAGGTGCCGGACTTCGCGGTGCCGACACCGACGATGACGCCGCCCGTGCCGTCGCCGAGGCCCCCGAACGCGCCCGTGGATCCCGTTGAGCCCGTTGCACCCGTCGAGCCCGTTGCACCCGTGGTGCCCGGGGCTGTGGTCGTAATATTCGCACCGCTGAATCCGCTGGCCAGCGCCGAGGTCGCGCCAATCGTTGCCGTCGAGCTGGCACCGCCCATGGGCGTCCCCATACCACCGGCCGAGGCCATGCCCGCCGCGGAGCCAAGGCTCGCCGCCAGGCCGCCCAACTCCTGCCCGAAGAAGACATGGATCTTCGTCTTCTGCTCGCCCTGATGAATCAACCTGTAATCGGCCTTACCCGTCAGCGGGTCAATATATTGGTGACGCAGAAAGCGGATGTTGTTGGAATTTTCGAGGACCTTGATGGACTGTGGATACCGCCCTGGAAACTTGCGCTGATAGAGCTGAATCGCGCGAACATATTCTTCCATGCGATGTTGGCTCTCGACTTCTTTGTCGCGGCGCAGTTGGCGCGCGACCACGGGCGCTGCCACCGACAGCGCAATCAACAGCAGCGCTACCATCACGATGACAGCCAGAAGCATGAAGCCCGCCTCGCCGTCATGGGCGCCGACGCTGCTGCTGTCAGGCTGATTGCGATCGAGTTGGGTAAGCGAGTTCATTAAGGTTGGACGGATCGTAGGCACGCAGCGTTACACGGCTGAATTGCGGCTCTAATTCACCAGTAGCGGCAAGGACTGTATATTGTTGCTCTGCAGATCTTCGACCTGGATACTGGCCGTGCCAATACTGAGGATCTTGTACTTCCGCGCAACGATGTCCCCGACTCCGGCCAGATACACATCCTCGCCGTTGAGAAGGAACGCCTGGCGCACTCCATTTGCACGGAGCGCGGTGCCAAAGAACTTGAGGTTGATCGGCGGGGGCGGGGGCGGACCGAGGGGCAGTGTTGGCAGCGCGGCCTGCACTGCGTTTGGCCTCGCCTTCGGAACATTCTTCGGGATCGCTATCGGTGCAGTGTAGGTCGTCGAAAAAATATTGCGGCCCGTACCCGAGTAGACGAGGCTTTCGGTGCGCAGCATCGCGGACTCATCGAGGGTTGGATCGAGACTCGATGAGGTGCTCGCCATCTTGGTTGCGGCAACCCCCGCAACAAGTCCCATGCCGCTCCTCGCAGCGTTCAAGTTGCGATCGGAAGTTCCTGTTGTGGTCGAGGTGCTGGATCTTGTGGGCACCGGACGGCTGGCCGGAGCGGGCGCGGCCACGGCTGCAGGGTTGGTCGATCCGCCAAAGAATGCGTTGTAGGCGAATACCAAAAACAGCAGCAACAATACGCCGAAGATGGACACCACGATGACCTTCTTTTTATCCTGCGCTGGAGCGGCGCTCATGGCTTCCCTCCCGTCTCGCCGCTCGTGCCATCGGCATCGGATGGACCCGGCATCGGGACTTGCGCTGTCAGTTCATCGGGATTCGGCGGGCGGAGATACGTGGTCAGGTGGATGCGCAGGTTGACCTGTCCGGTCTGCTGGCCGGTGAGGTTGATCCCGTTGATCACGAAGAAGACCTTGTCGCGCTCCACGGCGTTGATGAACTGCACAATCGGACGGTAGTCGCCGGACACGCTGGCGTCCATGCTTACCTGGGTCAGCGCATCCTTACCCGAGAGGACCGGGGTGTAGGCGTACTGCGCGCGGGTCCAGCGAACTCCCTCGCGGTGCGCCAACGCTCCAACCTCCGCAGCAACCTGTGAGGCAGCGTAGGGCAGACGCTGCTGGTAGAACGCGTCCGCATCTTCGGTGGAGGCGACCAGCTTTTTATCCAGGCCACGCAAGGGCTTCGCGGCCAACTGTGCGGCGATCAATTGCACGTGCTGATCGTCGAGCGCAGCAGCATTGTTGGAGCTGAGCCCCTGCCACACAAAGATGAGGTGCACGATCAGGTAGAGGTCGAGCAGGATCAGCACCGCGACACCTGCGAAGTGCAGATTCATCGTCGTCATCAGGGCGCGCGCACGTGCGGTCAGGCGCGGCACGCGGCGCTCCAGCGAAGAACTGTTTGGTGGCGGCACAAGTGTACTCGTACTCATCGTGCACCCCCGTTTGCCGGAGTCAGGCGCGTGCCCGGATCAGGCTTCCGCAGAACACTGTTCTTGCTGCTTCGAGGCTTGCTGCTTCGAGATTTGCTGCTTGGGGACTTCGATTTGTTCGCGGAGGTTTGCGACTTTGCGGACTTCTCCGATGAATAGAGCTCGCCTTCGGGCAGCGGGTTGTAGTCGGCGAGAATCTCAAACTCAACTCCCGGAGGCGCCAGGCTGTTCGGGTTGGCAGCGCTGAAATTGTCCTGGGTTCCAGCTTCCCTAGCCTGGGCAGCCTCGCCCGTAAGTCGCGGGGAACGGAACCTTCTCGAGCGCTCGAGGTTGCGCACCAACTGCACGGCTCGATCACGTTCCCCTGACACTCGCAGTTTGATGAGGACGCTCCCATCGGTCGAAATCTGCGGCTCGATCGAGGTCACCTGCACTCCGATGGGAAGCACTCTCTCGAGGTCCATCATCACCGCTGTCCATGAAAAACTCTTGGTTAGAAACAGCGTATTCAGGAAGTGCGCGCGTGCCAGCACTTCCGCGTTCGCAGGCTGCCGCATCCGCTGCTCATTGGAGAGCTTCTCCTGCCGTGCGGCGAGGACCTTCACATGCACTTGATCGAGTTGCTCCTTTGCGACATCGAGCTTCTTCTGCAGAAGGTGAGTCGCAATCAGCGCTCCCACAGCGACGACTGCAAGTACCGCCATGAGAATCCGCAGCCGCAGGAAGAAGGGCCGGAGCTCAACGTACGGTCGGGTCGCGAGATTGACTGTAATGCGCATTAGCCTCGCAACGCCCCCATTACTCCGGAGAGCCACGGACGCGGCGCGGACGCGGTGACCGCGTCCGGCAGCAGCGCCGAACTCTCGACCAACTCGCGCACTCTCAATCCATCCTCGTCACCAACCCCCGAGGCAATCAATATTTGTCCAAGCCGGTCGGCGCCGAGGGACCCTGCACTCAGCACTGTTGTGGGTGCTGTTGCGAGCGTGTCCTCGAAGTAGGCAGCAGCGACGCTGACTGCCTGAGCTATCTCGGCGGAGAACGCAACCGGCTGCAGATCCGAAGCACCCACATTTGGGTCGCCCTCCACATAGACGCCGGGCAGATCGAACCGGGTAATGTTGTCAATGCGCTGCACCGCCGTCTCATCGTCAATCTGATCGGCGTAGGGGTTGCGGCCGTGCTCAGGGAGCGGTTGCTGTAATGCCCATTCACCGGCGGTATCGTGCGCATCGACCACGGGAAGTGGCGGCAGCGGCAACCCGGCCAGCGGCGTGGGGGTTGCCACCACATGCTCCTGCAGATCGACGCTGCGGTGGAGCAACAAAATTCCTCCGCGTGCAATAGCCACGGTCACGCCAATTGGATTCGCGTTCACCAGGAGGATAGGCTCGGCGTCCTCTACCGCAGCCAGGCAAGCCAGTGTGCTCGGCAGCACGGATCCGGGCTCGAAGCCGGCCTCGCGTGCGGCGGTCTCATATTCACGCAAGACGTCGCGCGGAATCGCGACGGCCAGCACCCGCACGATGCTCTTGTTCGAGCTCATCACCTGGTAGGTGACCTTCGCGTCGTCGGCGTCGAAGGGCAACAGTTTTTTGAGCCGAAAGCGCACCAGCGGAAGTGCCTCGGAAAGGCGGCTGGGAAGCGACTCGAACTCGAGCAGCAGGACTCGCACGGCAGAGTCGGGGATCACCAGGGTCAGGTTCGCGTCGCGCATATTACGGCGCTCGCCAATCTGCTCCAACACATGGCGGATCGCTGCCGTTACAGCAACGCGGTCCACTATGTTTCCGGGCTTGAGGCTGGGAACGACCGCTCCCTCCGCCAGGCTCACACGCGCGACTGCAGAGAGCGGTGCGGCGGCGTCTGCTGAACGCGCGGCAACGACGCCCTGCGGCATAATCTCGCAGGCCACTCGTGGCCGGGTTCCGGATGCTTGAGGAAGAAGATTCATGGAGCTCTAACTAGAGTACCTTGTGACGGTTGAGGTTGGCTGTCCTGACGTATTGGACGTTCGGCACGAGGCTCCGTTTAGCGAAGTGTACGCAATATTCTCTACCGGCCCTGTTCAATGAAGGTCACCTTGTTGATCTCGCGCAGTGTCGTAATTCCGGCTCGCACCCTCTCCAGCGCAGAGTCGCGCAGAAATGACATTCCCTTGTCCCGGGCCTTCTTCCGGATCTCCGATCCTGGCCGCTTCTCCAGGAGCATCTCCCGAATCTCGTCGTCCAGCTCAAGGAGTTCGTGGATCGCCGAGCGTCCGCGGTAGCCGGTTCCTCCACATTCGATGCAGCCAACGCCCTCCTTGAACGCTACGCCCTGCCACTCGGATGGGATCAGGCCGTTCAGCTCGAGCTCGGCGTCGGTGTAATGCACGTCGTGGACGCAGAATTCGCAGACCTGCCGGACCAGTCGCTGGGCCAGAATGCAGTTGAGCGCGGAGACGAAGTTGTACGGCTCAACGCCCATGTTGAGGAAGCGTCCGAGCACATCGACGACATTGTTTGCGTGGACGGTTGTGAAGACCAGATGTCCTGTGAGCGCGGAGTTGATTGCAATCTGCGCCGTCTCCGCATCGCGGATTTCGCCGACGAGGATCTTGTCCGGATCGTGACGCAGAATCGAACGCAGACCGCGCGCAAACGTCAGGCCCTTCTTCTCATTCACAGGAATCTGGGTGATGCCGCGAATCTGGTACTCGACCGGATCTTCAATGGTGATGATCTTGTCTTCTTCACTCTTGATTTCATTGAGCGCGGCATACAGGGTCGTGGTCTTGCCGGAACCCGTCGGACCGGTTACCAGGACCATCCCGTAGGGCTCTTTGATGTACCGGCGAAACCTGGTCAGATCCTTTTCCGCAAAGCCGACGACGTCGAGAGAGAGCTTCTTGAACTTCTCCGACATGGACTCTTTATCGAGCACGCGCAGGACGGCGTTTTCTCCATGGACGGTGGGCATGATGCTGACGCGGAAATCGATGAGCCGGCCCTTGTAACGGACACGGAATCGTCCATCCTGTGGGACGCGGCGCTCCGCAATGTCGAGTTCGCTCATGACCTTGATGCGCGACAGAATGGTCTGGTGATGCTCCCGTGCAATCGGCGCCATGGCCTGCTGTAGTACGCCATCGATGCGGTACTTCACGAGCAGACAATCGTCGAATGTTTCGAGATGGATATCCGAAGCACGGCGCTCGAGCGCGGTAAAAATCGTCGTGTCGACCAGCCGGATGATCGGCGAAATATCATCGTCCGCCGTCAGCTTTTCAATGGAGATATTCTCGTCGGCATTCTCCTCGCTGGAGAGCACGTCGAACGCCAGACCTTCGCTGGCCTCATCGAGGACACGCTGCGACTGCTCGTTCTTCTTGAGGAGATCGGTGATCTGGCTGAGCGTGGCTACGCGCACCACGATGCGCGCGCCCAGCAGCCCGGCAATCTCGTCGATGACCATCAGCTTCGACGGATCGGAAACTGCAATGGCCAGCCGGCCCTCGCTCTGTTCCAGCGGCACGAAGTTGTAGCGGAACATCATGTCCACGGGCACGGACTTGAAGAGCTCGACCTGGATCTTGAAGTTTCTGAGGTCAACAAATTCTGCATGGTAGCGGCGAGCAAGCAGCTGCGCCCGCTCAACCTCTGAGAGTGCTTCATTGCCGTACGGAACCGCTACTGGAATGGTGGCCATAAGTTTCACTCGCTAAAAACAAGATTGGGCGCGGCGACTACCCGCCGACGCCGTTCAAACTGAATATCGGCATATAGAGTGCAATCAACACGATGACGACGACCACGCCCATCACAATTAAAATCACCGGTTCGATGAGGCTCATGATCGCGGCGAGCGAGGTCTGGACGTCTTCCTCGAAGAATTCCGCGACCGAGTTCAACATCTGCGGCAGAGCACCGGTGCTCTCACCCACTTCGATCATCTCGATGGACAGCTCGGGAAAGACTTTCGTACGGTCCAGGCTGACCGATAAGCCTTTGCCCTCACGCACTGTCTCGACGGAGGCGTAGACGGCCTTCGCAATCTGCCTGGATTCGATGGAGCGGGCCGCCGTCTCGAGGCTCGGGACGAGGGGCAAGCCTCCGGTAAGCAGGGTCGCCAAGGTTCGCGAAAACAGGCCGACCTGATATTTGAGCCACACGGTTCCGAGCACGGGTGTTTTGATTCGAACGCGGTCAATCAGGTCGGCGCCCGCCTCGCTCTTGCTCCAGCGCACAATCAGAAATCCGATGAGCACCAGCACCGGCAAAATGAACAGACCGTAGTGCTGCACATTCTGACCCAGCGCCAGCAGCAGCAGCGTCATCTCCGGCAGCTTCGTTCCGAGTTGGTCGTAGAGCGATGCAAACCGCGGCACGACAAAGGTGATCAGGAAGGTGAACAGAGCGATGACCATCACGATCAGGAAGGCTGGATAGATGAGCGAAGCCTTCAGCTTCTTCCGGAAGGTCAGAGAGACGCGCTGGAAGTCGAGGTAGCGCTGCAGGACCTCTTCGAGGTTGCCCGAGCGCTCGCCCGCGAGCAGCGTCGTCGTGTAAACCAGCGGCACGGTGCCCTGCGCGTCGAACGCCTCGGAGATCGACTGCCCGGTCTTCACCCTCGCTCCAACATCCTCGAGTTGCGCGCGGAAGCTGGGGTCCTTTTGCCTCCGCGCCAGCAGGTCCAGGGAGCTCAAAATCGGAAGCCCGGCGCGAATCAGCGTCAAAAACTGCTGGTTGAAGATCAAAAACATGTCCAGCTTGATCTTTTTCTTTGCGGCTCGCCCAATCGTCGAACGGGCCTTGACCGAGTAGACCAGGTAGCCTGCCTGTGTAAACCGCGCGCGCAGCTCGTCCGCCGTCGCAGCGGCGTGCGTCTGCTCCTGTACGCGTCCACGTTCGTCGGCAAGTCTAACGATAAATTCGTTCATGCAGTCGTTTCAGCTCAAAAATGAGTACTCTCAGTCATCTTAGACGCTCCGATCGCCGTTTTGCCTCCACATGGGAAACAGGTGGCGAGCAGCTTCCAAATAACCGACGATTCAGCGGTTAGCTCTGTTCCGACAGGCTGCAGCGAGCAAAAGTTCAGCCAAGCCCCGTTTCTATCGGTGCAAAGGCCCAGGCCACTTCGGTGCTGTCCTCCCGCGATGGGGATGGACTATATTCTCCCCGTGCCCAATCGAAGGAGTGCGATTGCTGCAGGAATGAGGAGCACAGGTCGACGGGCGCCACGGAAAGATCAGGAGGAACGATGAAGAGCTCCGACACGATTGCGCTGGTGCTGAAGAACAAAGTCGAAAGCAGGATTCTGTCGATTGCACCTGAGCAGTCCGTCTACGAAGCGCTCGAGAAAATGGCCGAGTACGATGTCGGCGCCTTGCTAGTGCTTTCCAACAACCGGGTGGTCGGCATCCTGTCGGAGCGCGACTATGCGCGGAAAGGCATCCTGATCGGCAAGCATTCCAACGAGACCAAAGTCCAACAGATGATGACCAGCCCGGTGATCTTTGTCAGTCCCCTGCACACTGTGGATGAATGCATGGCCCTCATGACCCAACACCGCATTCGCCATCTCCCGGTACTACGGGATGAAGCGGTGGTAGGAGTGATTTCCATTGGCGACCTGGTGAAGTGGGTGATCTCGGGCCAGGCGAAAACCATTATGGAATTGGAGGGTTACATCAAAGGTGGTTATCCAGGATAGCCTCCGCGATTGCGATCTCAACCTGCGCGGATCTCTCGCTCGCACGTAGCATCCGTCCCGGACGCGATAGGGGATCAAACCAGAGGCTGACCACAAACGAACAAAGCCCCACCGACTTCGGCGGGGCTTTGCAAAAATAAAATCCGTGAACTAGACGCTGAAGCTTGAGCCACAACCGCAGGTCGACTTCACCTGTGGGTTTTCGAACTTGAAGCCGGCGGCCTCAAGGGTCTCCACATAGTCCACCGTGCAGCCGTTCAGGTACATCGCGCTGGTCGCGTCGACGAAGACCTTCAGATCTTCCACGCGCACAATCTTGTCCATCATCCCGGCGGCGTTCTCAAAGGACATCGAGTATTGGAAACCCGAGCATCCTCCACCGACCACTCCAATACGGAGACCTGCGGGAACGGGATCCTGCGTGGCCATAATCTCCTTCACCTTGGCAATCGCCGAGGGGGTAAGCACCACAGGTGCTGAGGGAGCCTCGGGCGCGTTCACAACTTCTACGGTGGGATTGACGGCAGCGGTAGCCATGGGTGTCGTTCTCCTTAGGGAATTCGGGTGGTCTGAAAGCTATTTCCAGACACGTATATCAGTTTAGTCTTCGATGTTGCCTGCAGCAAGCATACTCCGGAAGCTACGGTAATTGGATGCTTATTCGCGGACGTCGATTCTTTGCCGGAGAACGTTACTTTCCCCAATTACCGCGCGTATGCTCAGGATATGCGACTTCTTGAAGCCCTGGCCGGCGCGTTTTTCAGAACGTTTGGGATCACCGAGCCCACCGAACAGACCCGCCGGAGTGCCGCCTGGTTCATTCTGGGAATGTTCACCCTGATCATCCTGGCATTTTTTATTGGCGGGGCCATCCTTTTCCACATGCTGTGAATCTAAATAATTAACCTGAAGTCCTTCACAGCAGTGCGCTTCCGGGCGTATGCTTCATCCAGCCGGCCCGCCGTACGACAAGGGCTCATGCAAATGTGGAACCTTGTAGCACTTTGGACCAGTACATCTCTAATTCTGGGGAATACCATCATGAACACGCTATCAATAATGGCCGTAGTTTGGGGCATTTTCGTCACCGCCTTCGTCGGTCTGATGGTTTATCGCGGGCACCTCACGCAACATGAAACCGACCAGCTTTTCCTGAGTGAAAACGCCCTCCCAAACGCACAGGAGGAGAATGATGAGATTATTCGCCGCGTCAATTTCATCCAGCCCATCTGCACTGGGGTTGGCGGAGCCGCGGCGCTGATCAGCATTCTCGCCTTCGGCGTCTGGGTAGCAGATCTCGTCGCTAAGTCGCGCTCCTAGAGCATTCTGCGCGGCTATGGCCCATCATTAAGTGTTGATGGGTCTGAGCGATATCTGTCTGCTGCGTCCTCTGTATGTTTGATCGAAAGAGTCCGTCTCCCCGGAGCGGGCTTTTTCTCGTTATGGCGACCTCCGCAGGAAGTGGTTCCAAAATTTCTCCGCGAATGCCAGAATGCGGTAGATTGAAGGTGCAGCCCGGCCCCACACAATTCAATTTGCAGGTGACCGCTATGACATCGTCCCCGCTGTTTCCGGCTTCCGGAACCTCCCGCCGCTCCTTCCTCCAGATGGCGGGTCTCGCTGCAGTGCTTCCGATCATGACCGAGGGTCACCTTGCCTGGGCCGCCCAGCGTGCTGCGGTCAAGAGCAGCTTCCCAAAGCTCCCTCACCCGAACAATCCCGACGCGGTGCTGATCAACGCCAACGAGAATCCGCTGGGTCCTTGTGCGGAGGCACTCGCTGCCATCACGGCGATCGCCAAGACGGGCGGGCGCTATGACGCCACCGGTTGCCAGGACGAACTGACTGCCCTCCTGGCCCAGACATACGGTGTGCCGGCCGACCATATCTGGATCTACGCCGGCTCCAGCGAGCCGCTCCAATTCGCGGCCATGGCGTTCACCTCGCCCTCCAATCCCTACATCGCGGCTGACCCCACGTACGAGTCCGGCTGGCGCGCAGCCGAAGGCAATGGAGCCAAGGTCATCAAGGTGCCCCTCACCTCGACGTACGCCCACGATATGAAGGCCATGGTCTCCGCCGACCCTAACGCTGGCCTGATCTATATTTGCAATCCCAACAATCCCACCGGAACTCTTACCAGCAAGGAAGACATCGTCTGGGCGCTCGACAACAAGCCCAAGGGCACGATCATCATGGTCGACGAGGCCTACATCCAGATCGCCGACAATCCCTCGGTTCTGGACCAGGTTATAGCCGGCAAGGATCTGATCGTGCTGCGCACGTTCTCGAAGATCTACGGCATGGCAGGCATCCGCTGCGGGGTCGCGATCGGCCGGCCCGAGCTGCTCGGCAAGATGATGGTCTACGGCATGAACCCGCTACCGGTCACGGGAGTCGCAGCGGCG
>Ga0208357_1000688_pt1 | contig 26464 bp, 33 predicted proteins | sample NGESurdeep092012_6_FD_184487 | JGI IMG/M metagenome (GOLD analysis project Ga0208357, IMG submission 184487) | Arctic peat soil microbial communities from Barrow, Alaska - NGEE Surface sample F52-2 deep-092012 (SPAdes) | ecosystem: Environmental > Terrestrial > Soil > Wetlands > Peat ...
CTCGCTACCCGCTTTAACATCGATTAGGCGCTCGCCGGGTTCGTTAGATGGGTTATTGTTCGTTCCCGCCTTGCCTGGCGTATCGCCATTTAACGCTCTCTCTGCGATTACTTTCATCGCTTCATCTACAACATGTTTAAGTCCAGAATCATTTAAGCCGAACTCCTGTCGTACATAGCGGCAATATAAATCGTAATCCTCAATGCTGTCAGCTAACTGAACTGCACGAGCAATCATATCATGAGCTGGAAGATTGCTAAGCTTCTCATCCGGAGCGGTCTCCGATGACATTGCAATATGGTCTTTGTCGTTCACCTTCCTAAAATTCATATATTTATTATAGTTAAAATGAATGTTTTCCTTAAGAATCTTGAGAATCTGTTGGAGGGTCGCCGGCTTTATAACCAATCTTCTCGTTTCGATTCATAACTTCTTGATCAATATAACCTTCGCCGTTGTGATAATTTTCTTTTGAAAAACTTAATCCCATCTGTCCGATAAGTTGAGCTACTTCATTTTTATCAACCTTATATCTGCCAGCGACGAATTCAATCGCATCTTTTTTACTTACTCCTTTCCCGCCAAGCATCCTAAGATTCATTGTTACCACATCCCATATCTTATCATCCTCGCCAACTGTTATTTTCAAAAACCCATCCAAATGCTTTGCGATGATTGATTTGATTGCTTTCTTTTTATGGTGTTCTTGCATATGCAAATCTAGATTTGTCGTTTTCTGCCCGCATATTGGACATTTTGGCATCAATCTATCAATTTTTTCATCGGACGTTTCTTTTTGAACTCTCGACTTCTGCGCCACGCTTCCGAACAACACCGTTCGTACTTCGTGGGAATAATGTTTATTATATTCAGCTATTGCAAGCTTTTCTGCTTCGGTTTTATCAACTGCCTTAACAACAGTTCTAAACATTCCATTTATTGTTACGTCGTAGTTCATGGATTTCTCTGCGCGAGATTTGTTTTGGACTACTTTTATTTCTTTTAGTTTGTAAACCTGTCTTTGTCTATTTGGAAATTCTACAAGAACTTGGTCATATGATAACTCTTCTACAATCTCGCCATATCCTCTCGGAGTAATAACATCCTTTCCTACTAAATCTCCAATTGCTTTCTCCATATCCTTTATCTCTTGCAATACATCTTGGTGACCAAGCTCATCATCTGCTATAGCATTTAAAAGGTCTGCAATTTCTAAATTAGAAGTCTCTTGAGCCGCTTGCCTATAACCTTGCTGGGCATCAACTTCTTCTGCAAGAAAATCATCTATGTGTTCGAGGACACAGGTTTTTGCGTAGTCTGATTTATCAAACATATCCATATATTGATCTAGCCAAGCTTCTGCCCCGCTTTCATTATTAAACTTTTTTGGACCTGCAACTTGCTTTCCATTTACACTCACTGAGGCAAGATGATTGTTGTCGATATGTTCAATTACGCCAATTAACTGCTTTCCACTCGCAGTGGTTTTTCTTTGTTCACTTCTACCATTTGATTTTGAAGTCGAAGTTGTTTCATCATCTTCCGGCTTACGATTGTCTGGATCGTCTTTTGGATCTGGGTGAGATTTCGCGACTTGATCATTAACATACTTTTCTGCATTCTTTCTATCTTTAAACGGACCAACTTCGATTTCTAGATGATGATCTTTGACCCAGAACTCCAAGCCATTACCTTCGTTGGTTGAGTAGATAATGAATTTCTTTTTGTCGATTCCTTTCGTAGTGCTTTCGCTTCCACCTTCCAAATCTTGTTCTGCAAGTTTAGAGTTTGGAACTGGGCCTGCATAATTAGTACCTACCATTTTTTCTGTTGGAGCTTTTCCGGTTCCATTGCAAACAATACAATCTTCCGCATAAGTAGGGTCTGAACCAGTGCCCTTACAACGATGACATTTTGCTTTTTGTAAAAACTTACCTATATGCTTTCCGATGATTGATTTTGTATGATTAAGTTGTTGGAGTCTTTTGAGACGAGCAACCTTATCTTCGAGTTCTCCGATTTCTTCTTCCCAATAGACCTTAGAACCTTCAAACATTCCAACACTATCTTCGCCATTCCAATTCGAACTTAATCTTTGCAATTCCTTCTCGGCTTGTTTTAATTCATCCGCAAGTTGTCCTTTATGAATTGATTTCACTACTTCTTGAACGTTAATAATTTTCCAACCAACACCGCTATTCGTATTTAAGTTTGTTTGAATCTTCTCTCGTGCATCTCTAGCATTCTTAGCTTCAATCGTTGTATTCTCTTTCTCTCCATCCGGTGAAAGAGTGGTTACGATGAATTTCCCGGTGGCTTTCGTCGTCTCCCCCAATCCCTCTCCACTATCAAAAGGATCTACCATTCTCAATTCTGAGTTCTCATAATCTCCGGTACCACTTCCGGTTCCTTCCGGAGTTCCACCCATCGACACTCCGCCATCCTTAAAAAATGAAAGTGCTTTGAAATAATTTTTAAAAGTAGGATTCGCTTTTTGCGCAATATCCGCAACCATTTTATCCCAATCCAACGGCTGGGCAATTGATTCTTTTTTAGTTTTTCCCTCCTTCTCTGCAATCAACTTATCCAACCGAGCGACTTCCTGTTCGTTGTCGGCGATTAATGCTTTAAGTCTAGCCGCCTCTAAAGTAATTAAATCAGCATCGCTCCCAATTGATTTATCTGTCAATGCTTTCCAGAACGATTTAAAAGGCGATTTCATTATTTATATTATAGTTAAAATTGGTGACAAACTATTTATGCAATCCAAGATATATTAGAATTCCAAATTGGACTGCTCCAAGAAAACCTAGGCCATATTTTAATAATCCATCGTGCCAATCCACTTTCTTTGAAATCCTTGCCATCTCCGTTACTACATCCTTGTGGCTGATATTATATTCCGTTGCTGGAATGTAATTAGTTTTCGTCTCCTGAATAGCGGACTTAATATCTGAGATGTCCTTTTTAATATATCCGATGTCCGTTGCAAGAACTGCGGCGGCAATATCAGAAGTTGCTTTTGCGGCGGCTAATGCAGTAGCCGTATCTGCAGATGCTTTAGCAAGAGCTATAGCGGCATCTGCGGCTGTCGTAGCGGCTGTTGCGGCGGCTGTTGCGGCGGCTGTTGCGGCTCTTGTTCCTGAATCGTTTTTCATACTATGCTGGTACTTTTGCTACTGCTAATATTTGTATGTTTGGGAAAGTTACGACCTCTCCTATAAAAGAAACTTGTATTTGAGCGTTGTAATAACCAGCTAGATTAAAATTGCCTTGCGCAACTTGATAAGAACAAGTGCCGCCAACATCGGAAACAACTACCATAGCCCCAGAAAAGTTCACTTGAACTTGATTTGTTTTTTGAACTCTCAAAGTTAGCCCAGTAGCATCCACTAGACTAAACACGGAGCCATCAATATTTACTAGAGAAAAATTGATGACGTAACCGTAATCGCTTTGTACCACCTGGACGTCAGTATTCAGATTAGTATATCTTAATTTCTATACATTAATTATAGCAAAAATCAATCTAGTTTATATTTCTTACTATAATATTTTCACTTGCGTAAATACTAACTATTATCGCAGATGGGACACTATACACATTCCACACATCGAATGGTCCGAATCCTACTACTGTAGATACGATACCTATAGAAACTAACTCCCCTTCGGTTTCTATATCGGCGACGAAAATTGTTCCGTCTTCGGGAATTATAATCGTTATTAATTCTGATTCAGTTTCGGCATCTGTGGTTACAACCGGCAATACGTTTATAGCAACTTCGACTAATTCTTGTTCAGTCTCTATATCCGATGTGCTGACTGGAAGAAGTGGAAGAATAATTTGTATAACAATGTCATTTTCTGTTTCAACATCAGAGACGCTGATATAATTTATAAGCTCAATATCTGAAACAGTATCATTTTCTGTTTCACTATCGCTGACATTGATTGCTCCCAGATTTGATATATCAACAGTTATCAGCTCGCCTTCTGCTTCCATGTCGTAAACACTAAACGAGCGAATTTGAGCTGTTTCGATAATGATAATAACTAATTCTCCTTCAGGCTCTACTTCATCGATGACGATAGGACCTAGTAAAGAAACTTTTATCGTTGCCAACTCACTTTCGACTTCGGTGTCGCTTACGAATATTTGTTTGACGATTTCTACATCAACAACGATATCGTTTTCTGTTTCAACATCACTTACGTTGACTACATAAACTTGTTCAATGTTTGGAACATCAGCTACTTGCGAAGGAGTAAGTAATATGATTGCTTGGACACCTCCACCACTTGTCGTATTTAAATTAAATGTATTCGAAAGTGCCGATACAGTATCGGTTGTTAGAGAATGATGAGATGAAAACGTTGAGTGATATTGTGGAGTTGCTGATTGGTCAAGAGTCCATCCTACGGATTGCGATGAAACTGATATTCCTGCATTAGAACCTGAATCGGTTGTAATTCCTGCAAGTGGTAATGTTCCTAATACGGTTGGCGTTACAGTTGGTGTCGTTACTGACGATGAACTAGCTGATACTATAATGCCGTGCTGGTTGATTGGAGCGCTAATATTTACTCCCGCTATCTCATAAATAGTACCAGATTCCCAATCTGCAAAACTTCCCGAAATAGTAAATGTATATACCTTCCCAACTGCTCCCGAAGAAACTGGATGCCACCACGTAGTCAGTGCGTCATTCGATAATGATGCATTGTCTATTTGCGTCCATGTGCCATCTGGAGCACTCACCGTCCTACTTCCATCTCCGTATAAAGAGTACGCAGTGAATGCAACGAGAATATTTCCCGGCTTTGGAGCTGAACCTAATGTAAGAACAATAGTGTTCTGAGCACCAGATGGAGCGAATTCTGCCGACTGAACAATCGTAGGATTTCTTACTTCAACATCACTTACATTGATGATGCCTAAAGTTGGAATTGTAACAGTAACGCTTTCCGCTTCAATCTCGCTATCGCTGACCGTAATCGGAGTCATTAGCTCTATCAAAATTAGTTCCCCCTCTGACTCAGTATCGGTGACAAACACAGTGCCCTCGGTTGGGATTCGTATCGTTACCGACTCGCTTTCTGTTTCAGAATCTGAGACGCTTATGTCGAAGTAACCCACTATTACGATGGTTGGATTCCCGCCGGAGCCATCATAGCTTGCTGTTGAAGATCCATATGTTATAGTCGACGAACCATACGTCCCGCTATACTCCGAAACAACTTCTGCGTCTGAAACATTTACTTGTAGGGTTGGCGAAGTAATATTTACAATAACTAACTCACCTTCCGTTACTGCCTCATTCTCATTTATGCCAATAAAGTTCCCAATCGTAATAGTTGGATTTATACCGCCACCATCATATGTGCCATTAGCAGAGCCGTAAGTTACATTTGATGCACTATAAGTAACCGACTCACTAACTACTTCAATTTCCGAAACACTTATTAAAAGATTTGGCATTATAAGCTTACGGTTATCGTTTTATTCCCTAGCCACGCCAGATATCCATCTGAATCGTATACGACCATTACGATATAGGGACCTATATTTCTTGTATTCGTGATTCCAATCGTAACCAATTCTGATTCAGTTACGATATCGAAAATATTTATTCCCGCAATAACAAGTACAATTGTTACCGACTCGCCTTCTGTTTCGGTATCATACACACTAATAGAATTCGCCAACTCAATCCCGATGACTACATCCGATTCCGTCTCAATATCCGAAACACTAATCGTTCCTAATGTTGGAATTTCTATATTAACAGATTCGCCTTCGGTCTCGGCATCTGATATATCTATCCGACCTAGTAGGGGAATATCTATCGTTACTAATTCGTTCTCTGTTTCTGTATCTTGTACAAATATCGTTCCTTCTTCTGGAACTCTAATCGTAACCGACTCAACTTCAATTTCAACGTCAGAAACATTAATCTGTCCAAGTAGAGGAATTGTGATTACTACAAGTTCATTTTCTGTCTCACTATCAATAACAAAGATGCCTTCATCGATGACTTCTATGTCGACAATAACATCGCTTTCTGTTTCAGCACTTGCGACATTAATGAAGTTGACTAGTTCAATGTTGTTTATAACATCGAGCTCAGTTTCTATATCACTTACACTGATAGGTCCTAGTAATGGGATTAAGACGGTTACCAATTCGTTCTCAATCTCAGTGTCGCTGACACTAATCGATATATTGCTATTGATAAGCGTAATCGTTACCAGCTCACCTTCTGTCTCGGCATCGCTGACGTTGATAAAGTTTATGATTTCAATATCTGAGACAACGTCGCTTTCGCTTTCGGTATCAACGACACTAATCTTTCCTAAGGTCGGTATTCTTATCGTTACTAACTCACCTTCTGCTTCTATATCATTTATACTTATCGCTCCTAGTAATGGGACTGTTATGGTTACGAACTCCGACTCACTCTCAGAATCATTAACACTAATTGCTCCTAAAGTAGGAATAATTATTGTTACCAACTCGTTCTCAACCTCAGAATCGGTTATGCTAATGAAACTAAACGTCTCGATGTTAGAAATAACGTCGCTTTCACTTTCAACATCAATAACACTAATGCTCCCTGAAATTGGTATTCCTATCGTAATTAATTCAGTTTCCGTTTCTGAATCATTGACATTAATGAAACTAAATAACTCTATTGTTACTGACTCACCTTCTGTCTCACTATCAGTGATAAAGATACCTTCATCTATAATTTCAATGTTGGTGATAGTATCAACTTCCGTCTCTATGTCGCTTACTGATAGAATATCAACTATTTGTATATTTCCCGCCCACCATGAGATTGTCGATGTAGAATCATTTGCCGCCCCCGTCCATGATGCGCCAGTAAAGGTACCGTCAAAGTATGGTAATGCCGTTGAAGCAATTTCTAGTAATGCACCATCAAAATATACAGTACCGACAAAACCTCCAGCATCAAATATAGTTCGCAGTGTTGTCTGTCCTGCGGGCAATGTAAATGTTACACTTAACCGAGTCCATGTATTCTGTACGACAGAAGCTACGCTGATTCCATATGTTTGAGAAAAGTCTTGACTCTTTGCATCTAGCAAAATACTGCCTGATGTATATGATGAAATGTAAAAATAACCAGAGAACGTATACGTTGTTCCAGGTGTCAATCCGGTAAATATAGCATTTGCAAAACTAGTATTCGGCCCTGCCGTATTAACCAACTTAGCCGATGTTGTTCCAAACAACGCCATATCACTATCAGGACATGTGCCGGTACCTCCAGAGCCTTGCGCCGTTCCAAATACCCACGGTCCACTAGACGTTGCAAAACTTGGGTCTAGTTGATAATTTGTTCTAGTATAATTGTCTGTGTCGGCGTCAGCGTCAGAAACACTTATTCCTCCAAGAGAAGAAATTAATATTGTAACAAGTTCGTTTTCCGTTTCTACGTCAGAGACACTAAGAACTCCTAATATAGAAATCTTGATAGTTACTAATTCTGACTCAGTCTCTGCATCGGCTACGCTTACTGTTCCAAGATTCGGAATCGTAATTGTGACTAGCTCGTTTTCGCTTTCTGTATCTGAAACATTAAACGTCTGTAGCGACTGTAGTGTAGCTGTGTCGTTAATGCCAGGAAGATATGTCGCATAAATTGAAATCTGTCTCGCAAAATAACTTCCCGGCGTTATTGGGTCGGGCCAACTATTATATGGAATTCCTTGAACGTTATATTGATTGGTGCTTCCTGTCGTCCAATAAATCGTTCGAGAAGTATTGGGGTTACTCCATAGCCAATATGTTCCTGCTGGTAAGATAACGGAAATCGGAATGGTAACCCATGCAGGAGTTGTTCCAACACTCGAAGAGCCAGGAGAACTTGCTAATAAACTTTGTGGAGCTCCGGCATTATCAGAATAAATTGCCGCTTCGATGTTCGTTGTTCCTGACGCCGCGGCAGCATATACAGAAATCGATGAGATATTAGCGGGCTGTGTTAATGTGAATTTCGAACCAATAGCATTTGGGGTATTAGCAGAACTTCCACCAATTGATGTATATCCAAATGTTGTAGATGCTCCAGACGCTTCAAAGTCTGAGACATTGATGAACGGTCTTGCTTGATTAACTTCGTTAATGAACCGAGGTGTCCAAAGAGGAGAATTCTGTAATGTTCCATCATATCCATTGCCAGAACTATCGGTTAATGTCGAACCAGAACCGTCGCTAAAAGACCAGTTACCAACAATACCTGAAGAAGGAGGATTGCCTACATAAACTTGAGCAACCTCAGCATCGCTAAGGGCTCGATTCCAGATAATAACATCATTAAGAGCTCCATAAAAGAATCCTTCTTCATTCGTAGTGGCAAAACGTAATGGAGCTGAAGTTACTGCTGGTGTTATTCCTGCATAGCTATTTGAAGCACGATTGACTCCATTCTTATAAATTGTTATTGTTGTCCCAGATGAATTGATAACACCGACAACGTTTATCCATTGTCCAATTGTAATCGCATCTTGGAAATAACTTCCATCTCCGATACCTCCTGTAGAGTTGAATACGTAAAAACTAATTCTATTGGGTCGACTAGAACCAATATTATTATACATCCTAAATAACCACTCAACTTGATTCGGAGAACCATAAATCTCTCTTCCTAGGAAGTTAACATAGTTTCCATTGGTAGGGTCAACTTCTGCAGTAGAGAAATTAATGTCATCTGGACGCATCCAGAATGAAATAGTAAGGGCTCCTGTTGTCGGAACACTGAATGCGGATTCAGATGGAATCTCCACGTACTGACTTACTCCATTAAATTGGAGTGCGTTATTTGGAAAGCCTGCCTCAGACTCGGCCTCTGCATCTGAGACACTAATCGAAATACCCGCAGATATTATACTGATTGTTACAGACTCACCTTCCGACTCGGCATCGCTTACATTAAGTGAGAGTGTTGAGATTATAGCAATTGTAATAGATTCTACTTCTGTTTCAGTTTCTACTACCTTAATTTGTCGAGTTAATCTTATTGTAACACTTTCTGCTTGAGTCTCTGCGTCATGAACATTTATGCTTCTCGTAAATCTTATGGTGACCAACTCTGCTTCGGACTCAGCATCGCTTACTGAAATTGATAATGTTGTTGGTGTGGAAGGAGCTATAAGTACCGTACTTGAAATGTTAGTATCTCCACTCCAGGTAAATGTTGTCGAAATTGCAGTTGATGTATCTGATGTTAAAGAGTTCTTACTCGCCGAAGCAGATGAGTGATATAATGGTTGAGGATTCTGGTCTAATGTCCAACCAGTAGAAACTGTAACAGAGCCACCAATATCAGTTCCGTCGTTATATCCGATAAATGCTAGTGGTAATGTTCCAATAACAGAAGGCGTAACAGACGGCGTAACCTGACCCGCACTACTTCCCGTAGCAATAGAATGTTGATTAATAGGAGATGTTCCATCTTGTCCAGTAATTTCGTAAGCAACAATACTAAAGAAGTCCCCACCAGTTGTAGTAAAGGTATATGAATTTGTCTCTGATGCTCCAACTTTATGATAGTATGTTGTTAGCCAAGCAGATGTACCATTCTCTAAATCATCAATTTGTGTCCAGCCAGCAGGAGCGGCTGAGGGATGTTTAGGCCCAGCATAAGAAAGCCCAACAACTAATAAATTGTTTTGTGTTGGGGTTGTTGTATAGACAATCGTGCCACTAGTAGATATACTGCCACCAGAATTATAATTAGTTGATTGTACAACTGATAATGCCATATAAAATAAAAAACTACGCCGAAAGAGCGTAGTTAGAAATATGATAAAGTTTTTTACTTACGTCCGGACCTCTGACTGGAATTGCTTGCCAGTCGACATAAGCATTAGAGACAAATAAATTAACGAAATTCTCCACAAATGAGTGGATTATTTTTGTAATATATTTCTTTGTGGTCAAAAACACATCAAACACATTGATGTGTTCTGACACTTCTATCTTAAGTGTCTGCATCTTATTACGCTATTTGCTGGATTGTTCCTTCCGCATTATAGACCACAGTTGTGAACGTACCTGTCGTTCCAATTGTAATTGCGGTACCCGCTCCCGCTCTAATGTGCATAGGAACTCCCTCATAAGGAACTGCGCCCCCTGCATTTGCAATCGCTGTAACAAATGTACCAGCGAGATTAGAGAAGTTAAATGTTAATACTCGAGAAGTATTTGTTTCGTCAGTATACGAACACGTCATTGTAAATGAGTGGAGTGTTGCTGTCGTGACGTTTACATTCCCTGATACTATAAATGAACCATCTGACCCTCCAACAGTATAGGCCGCGATAGAGGTTACTGCGGCTGTCTGCGCTGTAGAGCGTCCGCTTCCATTAATGGCTGGAATACCCCACCCCGCCGTTGCTACTGAATTGTATTCCGATATCTTACCATAAGTAGTAATAGTACCTCCTACTCCAGATATACCAAACGTCCAATCTCCACCGTGGTCAAACGTACCAACCGTTGAACCACCCGAAAAGAAGTTGTTTGTATTATTACCATTCGCCTGCAATCCAATCGTGTAACTGTTATTAACATTGTACACAGCCGTATTGCCCGTTGCCTCACTCCATGCCACACCGCCACCTCCATTAATGATATTAGTTAAAGTTCCTCCTTGTACTTGGAGTTGAACGCAATAGTCACTTGAACCTCCATTATCGAGTGAGTGGTCAATGAAAGCTGTAATTGTACCCCCGCCGTAGTTCTGAATATTATTGCCCGCCGCATATAATTGACCGCCATGCTTAATGATAATAGTGAAGCTGTTCGCACCCGACGTATCATTTGCAATCACATTCCCAATAAACGTAATCTGAGTTGATTCATTTGAGCTTACACCAAGAATCGGAATATAACTTCCATACGTACCGAATGCCGCATTCTCAATATGGTTACCAATAAATGTTGTCTGGCCGTTTGAATATCCGAGAAATACCTGTGCATCGTCAAATGAATTATTATTAAAGAAGTTAGACGCCGTACCACTACTCGTAATGTAAATAGCATTATTGGCGTTCGAGTTACCTGGATCAACAAAATTATTCCCTATGAAGTTATTTCTCTCCCCAGAGTTATTTGCCGCATTGATATGAACTAACGAACCCATCGATGCTTGTCCTCCATTACCTCCAGAAATTGAATTGTTCTGGATGTTCAACATGTAGGCATTCGCACCAATTAGTAAGTCGGTACCAAAACCATTAATGTTGTTGTCGTGAACGTTTATTCCAGGACAGCCATTCGCCCCACCTAAATAAATACCTACTGACGTTCTTGTATTTGTATTACCTGCCGCAATAAGAGAGGGCGAACCCTGCCAGGTAATACCACAAATCTCAAAAACTAAATGGCCGGTTGGATTACCAGAATTAACAGTGATTGCATTTCCTGACGTAGGAGAAAATATAAGAAACGTTGCTCCCGCACCAGAGCCTCGAAGACTCGCAATCTTTCCATTCGTTCCAAATACGATAGGCGTCGAAAAAGTATACGATCCCGCTTCTACAAAAATACATCCCCCAGCTGATGGCAACGCCGCGTATGCCGCATTAATTTGTGCCCCGATATCGGCACCCGTAAAAGTTAAAGCATCAAGAACCGTACCTAGATTTTGAATCTGAGTTAATCCAGTAGAATTAACTGTTAATGATTGTACTGGAGCAGTTGGATCTGCCGCAATAATTCTGTGTAATGCGGAGTGATCTGGATTATTAAGTGGACTCGAGGATGAAGGTTGTGCTATTGGCATATAATTCTATATACCTTATTATAGCAAAAAACCTATTCCTTCCTATCCTCCGAACTTATCTTTTGATGGAGCCTTATCCCCCACTCCGAATCCCAACGGAGGAAGCCCTCCACACTCTAGTCCCTTCAATTCAGTGTCCATCAACCGAACCGCCTTACAAACTTTACATTGATATTTTGTTTTAGTGATACCGTTCTCATCCTCTATATGAACTCCTTCAACGTCGTGTATTTTTTTCTCTTCCATATTATTTAATTACTTCACGGCCTTTATATCCCTTCTCCGGAATAAACTTCTCCGGCATCTGTAAAGGATATTGCGTCCCGTCCGGAGTGATATGTTTCAAAAATATCGCAGTATCGACCAAAAACGGATACTCCATCTTTTGATACTCAGGCCATCCTGCTTCTGCAAAAATGTTTTCTTTCATCACTCGATTGCACCAATACAAATCTTGTGTTCCAGTATTCTTAGTCATTCCATATTCTGGGTCAACTATGATTTCATTAGGCGTTGCAAAAACCCTACGAGTAGTTACTCCACCCGTTATATATTCAGGCGACTTATCCCATAACGCCTTAATAATAGACGCATGAATCAACGTGCATCCATTTGGAATTCCTTTTACCCATACCTTATCACCCAACTTCCATTTATCAAAATGCCCCCAACCGAACTCCCTATATAGAATAGGTTCTGGTGGATCTGATTTCGTAAAGTATAATCCACTCACAACCGGAACTTTCTTCTCGATCATATATTGATTTAAACGTACGAAACAATCCATCGGGAGAATATTATCTGATTCGATTGTTAGCATCCATTCAAACTTTTGTTCTACTACCGCTTTACAAATAAGATTGTATGCATCGGCAACTTCATACCCTAATGGAATATTACCACTCATCCATTGGGAATATTCTACCTGGCTCCATGCTGTCGGGATAATTTGGCCGTAGCGCGCATGAACCCACTCCATACGAACCGTCCCCGTAGTTGGGGTACCAATTAAGATACGATGCTTCCACTCTTCTACATTCTTTGTTAATGTACTTTTATTCCAGCTATCAATTTTCTTTTTCATTATTTTGATACTTTACTTAATACGTTATATGACGAATCTATCAAACGTTTTTCCATTACTATTTCCATATTCCCTGCTAGATGATATGTCGCACCAACTATTTTCCAGGGTAGGGGACGATAGATATTATAAAGAATTCCTCCCGACGCCAATGGGTCAAAATATGCCCACGTATTAATATTGTATTGTGCGATATGAGTTGGGTCTTGTAAAAATCCAGGCGACCCTCCATACGGAAGAACGAATGCGAATTGAGAATCTTTCTTGAGGACGCGCCAAACTTCCGACATAAATCGAATAAATAACGGACCTGGGTCCACCTCTCCTAAATAATCTTTTACTTCGCTTTCCGTAATTAACTTTTTCTTTAGCAATAATTCTACTAGGCTAACCAATCTTGGGTCCACACTTCCTTTCGGCAAATGCTCTAACAAGTGTGAGCACATCGCAAATGATACTGATTCATTCGGAAGAGGCCATGGGAACTTGCTTACGTCTTGTACGATGTCCACCCCAGGCAAGGCCCTGTTATCCATATTAACAAAACCTTTCTGACTATTTCCACCTCCACCGATGTCAAGCTTAATGCCGAGATTTTTTTCCTTTAATAGAGAATCTATTTTTTTATTTTTCATTTCCAATTTTTTATTTTACCCATTACGCAATGATCGCAAATTGTAATAAAATTATCTACACTAGCCTGATCGTTGCCCCATTCTTTACCACTACACTTCTTACAAGTATAGATCTTTCCACTATCTTTTTCATCTAATGGCTCCATCTGCATTACCGATGCATTAATCGGCTTTTTGGCATTAAAAATATGCTTACAAGCTATTGATAGCTTTTCTTCAGGAGCTTCTTCTACATCCATAGACTTAGCAAATCCTACCTCCTTCAAAACTTTCGCAAAATCTTCTGCTGTTTCTAGGTTATCGGGTAAGTAATAATATTTATCAAATGTTACTTTAGTATCTTTTGGAATACTAGAGCAAGCTTTTTCAACTATTTCAATAGCACCCTCCTTAGTTGTATCGTCTTTTAATACTAGACGTTTTACATTTCCAGTTCCATCACAGTAAGTTATTCTCCACTCAATGAATATTTTATTTTTCTCATCCTTCGCAACTGTCCATAGATTCTTAAATTGTTCAATTTTTCCAGTTTGCAGATCTGGAGCCTTATACTCAAAGCAACGAATATAAAGAGGTTTTTCTTTAGGAATAACAATCATTACCTTTATAGTAAATAATTAGTTGTAGTTAATCAACTGTGGATAACTCACTGTATTTAAATCCATACCGCTTAGTCATTTCCTCTTGAAAATACTTAGTCCAGTACGCCCTCCTTCCATTTATCTTTAAGTTACAGGCGTTACATAGTGTGTTCAAGTTCTCCTCGCGACAGTCTTTCTTGTTAAAGTTGATATGATTAACGCATAGTGAGATCTTTTTATTTCCCTTCCGACATTCCTCTTGAGTTACTCCGCATAACATACAAACATTACCGTCCCTATTCCTAATATATAGCTTGAGCCCCTTGCTAAACTCGTCGGGGTATTCCATTAAACTTCTATCAAGTATGTAATTCCAAGACTTCCTCCCATTTTCAAATCCAAGCCTAATCTTTTGAATCCTTCTCGTTTCAGAATCTAAATTCTTTGTAGGATTGTTAGAGCCAATCATTTTTTGACTTTGCTCAGATCTTTTAACTTCATTCCACAACTCCTTCATAGAGAGTTTAAACTTCTTACTATTTTGGAGACCTAAACTAATCTTATTCTTATGTTCTTTTGTTTCCTTATAACCTTTACGAGCCTTAGAAAACTTTTCTCTATACTTAGGATCTTTCCAAAGTATTATACTAGCTCGTCTAATATTTTCGATTGTCTCTTGAGAACGTTTTTGACCTAAATTCGATAATCTAATTTTTTCATTATGTTGTGGAGAATTCGTAGCTCCTCTACGTAACCCCATATCTCTACCTTGAGCGATTACACTTATTCTATCTTTGAATTCTTGTTTGCGAGGCCCAGCTCCATTTTTATTTCCTATATTAGCATGTCTAGCCGCCTTCTTCTGCTTTGTGGATTGTTTTCTCCCCAACATGCCAGATTCCCCGCCATTAGCGAGGAACCTTAATCTTGCTTGTCTCTGTTTTTCTTTTGTAACCTCAGATACAATTCTCTTCATACATAAATTATATATGAAAGAATAATTAAAATCAAGTCTGTTACCTCGTACTTAATCTATGTTAGAATCGTATCTGTTTAGAACTGGATTTGGTAGGTGCCATTCACAGCTTGGTTGGTTGACAATGCACTGCTCGCATAAGTATTCCCCGCAAACGGCTGACCCGATGACACATTCGAGATTGCGAACAATCCAACGTTGCTAATGTTTCCAGAAGCATTCGTAACACCCGAGTTAAGAGTAAATGCAAAGTTCAATGTTCCAGAAGCATTTGCTGTGGTAGGAGTAACTGCCATTCTCACATTGGTTGCTGTAAGCTCACCAGGAAGAGCGGTTGCCGTTGCATTCAACGTACCACCAGTTCCCAATGCCGCATACTTAACCTGTAATGAACCTCCCATGGCACCAACCAACTGCGAAAGGAATAAATCCTTTCCAAGGTTAGGAATAGTATTCTTAAACCAGCCAGAATCACCAGCTACTGCCTTAACAACTCCATTAGCATCAGGCTCTCCAATCTTAATACGGAAGAAGCCGCGAAGACGAAGTTCATCGTTGATCGGAGCCTCATCTGTTAAAATCTTTTTTGTCTTCTTCATAATGTTTTTGTATTGATGCGACCTTTTATGCTTGTACTTCCGGAGCGGCCTCAACCGTCGGCTCTGCTTCAGGAACAAACGTTTCCGTAACTCCACCATCTGTTACGGTTTCAACCGTTGCTACCGGGTCTGCTACTGGAGCAACTACCGGTGCATCTACAACCGCCTGCAAATCTGCTACTACTGCTGAGAGTGCAGTCTCGAACTGATCTTCCGTTACAGTAGACAATGCCTGCAACTCTACTAAAATTTCTTGTAATGTTTTCATTTGAATGAATTAATTTTAATTTATCGACCGAAATGCGCTTCTACTTACATTAATTATAAGTAAAAAGATATCGTTCCTTTATGAATTTGGATTATAAAGCATCACGCGACACCTGCACTGCGGGAAGTAACTTAGAAAGCGCCATACTACAATCATTTGTATGCTTCGCTATCTGATTCCCAGTAAAGCGAATAACTGTCCAATCCTCTCCTTCTATGTTATTCTGCCTAACTAAGTCTGCTTCTTTATCTGTATGCCATCTTTCTCCATCACATTCGATAGCAATTCTATATTGTGGAAGTGCCCAATCAATGTAGTAATTTAAAACTTTATAATCGTAAAAGAAATCTTTACCTTCTATCATGTTAAAATCTTTTTCCAATACTCTCTTTATAACTCTTTCTATATAAGTTCGATAGCCCTTCCTTGCCATTACTCGATTGGGATGGGATTCTGGGTTCGTCTCAAATCTCTTCTTAGTTTTATCGCCAACTATCTTTCTAACCCAAGCATATTTTCTCATAGGATTCTTATCGCCCAACTTAGAATCGCTATTTTTCTTTCTGACATCTAATCTTTTTGCCGGATTGTCATCTCCATATAATCTATTTTCTGGCGCAATGACATATCCCAATCTTTTTACTCGCTCCCTAGTCTTATCGTTCGCGGCCTTAGTAGTAGAATACTTATCCCTTCTACCACTAGAATATTCTAATTGCATTTGACATCGAGCATTACAATAGTTATTTTCAAACTTTCTTCTGATGGGACGTATCAATTTATTCCCACAATTAGAACAACCAATTTCTATTCTTTCCTCTTTAATCATGTGGATTATATAATAATATCTTACATGAACAGTTTGGATGATGTGGAACTAACCCCGCCTTCTCGATATCTTTCTGGCTAAACACTTTACCCTCTAATGCCTTACAATTCTTACACGCATCCTTCTCCGCGAATATTTTAAAGTGCTTTATCTTAAACTTATCCGATGCTTCTAATATCTTCTCAGTCTCTATCTTCTTCGTCTCTGTTCTATATACACGTTCTGCCTTCCACTTCTCATCTAGTTTCTTTGATTGCCCCTCTACAACATTAACAATCTTTTTAGGTGAGATGTCTTTGTCTTCTAGGTTCTCAATCTTACGACGAATAGTTTTTAATTCGCGTTGAGATAATCTAGCCTTAAAGAATTTGTGGAACTCATTCTCCATTACTTAATCAATGTTAGTACAACACTATTAGGAAGCAACGCCGTCTGCCTCTTGTATTCATCCACCGCATTCACGCTAGCATCTGTCGTTGTATTTCCACTTACTTCAAGAGTCAACCAATCGTAATCATTACTAACAATCGCCTTATAGATGTGGGCATCTGTAGTACTAATTGGGGCAACTTTCGCAACTGTATTAGTTGCTAACTTCGCTGTCGACACCACCGTCTTCGTCGTTAATGATACAGCCATATTTAGAATTATTTTAGTTTATTTAGTAATCTATCGACCATCGACTTCAATGTAGCCTCTTTCTTTTCTTGTCCAGTTAAGCTCACGAACAAATCGTGTAATTGAGGAACACTCTTTAATGCAATAGCGTATGCATCTTTAGTTCCTTTCCATCTTGATTCATTGCCTACGAACTGAAAATCAAAAGCCCACGCCCTTTTGTTTGGGGTAATGATAACTTGGTCAGCTCTCCTATCGCCTAATACATATTTTTTCTCTGCCAGCCATACCTTAGCCAAGTCCTTCACAGCTTGTATATAATCGTCTGGGACGCGTTTCATGTCCGCTATTAACAAAGGGTCTATTAAACTTCTTCCATCTACGTAGCGACTCACTGAGTAGTAAGGGAACTTTCTTGAACCTCCAAACTTGGCACGCCATTTTTCACTGTCATACTCAGGCGTCATATTCTGATAATTCTGAAATTCCTTCTTCACCATATTGTTTGGAATAATGTCATCCCATATCTGCGTCTCAGTCATTCGCGTTACGGGAACAACATTTAATCCATCCTTAGCCAACTTATGAGTCCATACTTCTTCTAACTTCTGAGAATCTAAATTGACTGCAACCGGCGGCTTTAAGGCGAACCCTTGCCCAGTAAGGACATTTGCGAAGATAAACGGCTGGCCAACTCCCCGGTCGTCCTGCCAACAACGAAATACGCCATCACGTGTGATAATTGATTTAGAAACTTCTTGAGCTTCATTCATATCCGGCTTACTACCTTCCATCTTTTCATCTTCGTGCTCATCTCGGAATGCAGTCTCCCCATTCGGATTACTGTCATGTCCTTCTGCGGTTGGACGACTATCTTCTGCTCCCGGGATAGCATCATTAACCATAACATCATCTGGGTCAATGTTCTTATAACCTTCGCCAGTAAGAATAGCAGGCTTATCTGCCCACTCCTCAAATGGGAGCATTCCAATTTTCTTCCTTACTTCATTCAATGTCATTGTCCCATTCTTCAATCCCGTGTCATACACCGTAGCCGCAATGTCTGGAGCTAAGTCATCTGTAAGTACCCAATCGAATTCTAGATCAGTCATTCCAAAGTCCTTCCAAATGATCTGCTGATTGAATACTTCCTTTAATAGAGCGAGCACTGAACCATATCCCTGCTGTTCCATCTGTTGCTTCTGCGTTACTGCCGTTGCCCTATTCTCTCCGTCTGTAATTCCAATATCCTGTGCCTTTAGTCCATACGCACTCGCAAGCAGTCTTGCCATAAAGTCCGTGTACTGCATAAACTGCATATCTCTCTGCGTAATATCTTTTAATGGAATTGGCGTGATATCTTCTTGTCCTGCAAGAATAGCTGGACGATAGAACCTTCCCTCTAACTCTGTGCGCAAGTATTCCCGCAACTGCTCCAACTCCCTCGTGCCCATCTTTGCTTTAAACTGTAGAAGCATCGGAGGGAATGCACCTTCCTCAAAATACGTTGAATTGAAATTGTCTGCGGCTAATATATTCGATACTACTCCTATTACTGATTCGATAGGTGACATACCATAGCCAAATGATGCCAAGTCTCCTTGTGGGAACATATTGAAATATACGAAATCCTTCTTAGGCCAAAATGCTACTGGTTGCCCAGCCTCCCTTCCACCCCACGGATTATCATCTACAACTTGTACGTAGCTTACTGGCAGATATTTTTCTTCATCACCATTACGACTCTCTTCTTCTGCGAATGGAAGAATAACATCTTGATTACCATGCTCATCAAATATAGGTCGTATCGTTGCGGAATCTACATAATGCAGTTCAGCAAGTGTGCCATCGGGGTAGCGAGTTTTTTCCCAAGCCACGGCATCAAGTACTAATAGGTCTTCTAAGCTCTTGTCTAAGAAGGTTCTAAACGTCTCGTTATTAGTATTGGGGTTCATAAAGAACTCCGTGAGCTTCTTTATCTTTGCGTCATCAACTTTGACTTTAGGGTCTTTGGATTGAATGACCCACTGAGTTTTGGCAACCTTTTCCTTTAATACGTTAATACAAATACGAGCAACTGCTACCGAACGGCTTGCTCGCCTTAAAACATCAAACGATATTCTGCCTGGCTTACTTAAACCTTTTTGAATTAAATATGGCAAACGCTTTCTTCGCTCAAATGCCATAGCCCGAGAATTGCTAGCTACATCTTTCTGAATCCACTCTTCCTGTTGTGCGATAACTTCTTTATTAGAAGGCATCGGTACGGTTTTAACACCACCGCCATTACTTTGAGCAATATCTAAAATTGCCTTTGTGATTTCATCGGGTTCTCCTAGAAAGTTTGACATACTATATATGTTAAGTATAGTTAAAACAGTGTCTTTTCTTTTGTTATTTTCTCGAAATTACTCTTCATGTGATTGCCTATTTGATAAATGCCATTGAGGTTTCTCGCACCAAGTATCTCTGGCATTTCAAAAAATTCGTACCCCATCAACTTCAACACCAAATACTCCATCTCCTTCAAGTTCTTCATCTGCGACACTCGCATAAATACATCTAACGCATCATCCTGCGTCAACTCTAAATCAAAAGTATCAGTCAAATGTTCGAAATCCTCTAAGTCTAATGTTTGAACCCACTTCGTAACTACAACGTATTCGTATTTCTTTTTAGCTGGTTGATTGCTTTGCTCCATTAAATAAATTAGCACCATGCCCCCTAATGTCCTCGGGCCAATAAAGAAGAAGTTGTTGCGTCCATCGCATGAACCATTCAAGAAATTCTGCAGTGTCTTGTGCCGACTTCGTTGCTATACATACAGCGAATGAATCAACCATGAATACTGATAAGCCGTTCACAACATCTTTCATGTCTTGCGGTCTTAGCCATTCGCCTACGCTCTTCACTTGAGTATTCTTCCCTTCCTTAACAAGTTTATTTATTTCAGCCGCTCTTTCATTCATTAACTTTTGAAATGCGTACCCCTCACCATTCAATCTCTTTGCCGTAAACTTAAAGAACTCATCAATCTTGTTTTGTGTGAATGCACTATTCTTTGTTTCTAATTGCCATTCACGTCCTATATCAAAAAGAGCCCGTCTCCCCAAATTAATGAGTAACGGTGTCGGTAAGTATTCTCTCAGGCCCGGGAGCAACGGAGCTCCTGCCTGATTTTTAATTGTATCTACGACGCTGGTTTCTGTTAGAAGCCCACGTCCTTGTAATCTATCCTTGGTAAAGTCGTTTAAGTAATCTAGGTCCTTCTTCTTCGCGTGCTTTTTCTTAGCCATTATTAATAAGTTGTGGTGATGAGCCTAATCCTTCGGCGGCCTCATCTGTAATCCTTGTATTAACAATCCTTGTGGAACAACTGACTTTTTAACTGGACGAGGCGCTGTATTATTCGGAATATATACTTGCCCCGTAGTATCTGGCGTTGCACTCGCCCTCGTAACTACTTGCACCTCTGCATTCTCAAAGTCTAACGGACAGTCCTTTCCAACCGTAAGCTTCAATGTTATTGTCCGCATATCGTCTCGATTGTGAAACCCATTCTCTTTGCAGTGTTTTGAATTGCACTTGTATACAACTTCGTTACTGCTCTGTTTTTTAGTTTTTGGTTTTTGTTCCATATTTTTATTACCACATCTTTCTTTCTAAATGACCATCCCTCACCTTAAATGTTGCGGCATGCATTCCTTCGTGCTTATTTTTATCTTTGCATCGAACTTCAGAAAGCTCCGACTCGCATTGCTCAAAGCTTGTATCAAAATCATGGTCTAGCAAATTAACATTCTTTATGCCAATTTCTTCTAGATATCTTTTCTTATCTGGGTCTTCCATCTTAACTTTGTAGTGTTATTAGATCAACCTCGTCTTTATCCAATACCATAAATATAGCTTCCGACAATTCCTTCGACAACACCGGCTCATGCTCTCTAACTTTAACATTAAGATTTAAAGATTCATACCGAATAACATCTCCAACTTTTAGATCTTTTCCTTTCACCTTTCGCATTTAACTTTGTAGGGTAAGGAGGGCTACATCACTCTCCTCTAACAATTCCACCACCTCATTCGGATCTACCTGAAATCTCAAATGATTTATTCCATTATCATATCTATCTATCATAACTAATCCTTCTGGATAATGATATGATCCACTATTAAATATCACTTGGTATAATGTAACGTCCTCGGCTGGAGTGCTTCGATTACCATTTGCCATTCTACCATTTGGATAGAATCGAATTATGCTTCCTTCCCATAACTCACCAGCCTTTCTCTTTATCATTGTAAAAACTTATCAAATAATTGAGGTAGTCTCCAACATAATAACAATATCAATAATAATAATATTACCGTTCCGATTATCTCCATTACCTTCATTATCATTTCGCGAGGAGTTCTTCCAGGTACTTAACATACTCTTCCGTTCCGCGCTTAGTTCCTGTAACGTTCGCGAACTGTTGCATATCGTCCTGCTTATTACTTAACGATGCCCTCTGTTGCCAAAAGTTGTATTGATATCCTATTGAACGCAGTGCTTTCTTGACCTGCGCTATTTCTTCTTCTAAGAACTTTTTATCTTCCTTCGTCATTATCTTTTCCTCTTTACTGTTTTCGACCTTTCTTTGTTTTTTTAGATAGCTTAGTAATTGGTTTCTGCTTGCCGTTTATTTCTTCAACCACTCGCTTAGCACTCTCCTTAACTTTCTTTGGCACCTTCTTATTATTTAATAATGATTTAGCCATGATATCAAGTGGCTCTCCAATTCCATACGTTCCCACGGTGTGATATGGAGCACCACCGTACCACTCGCCTAAATCTATATCCTTCCCCTTCAATAAAATAGATTTGGCTGATGTATAGATTCTGGTCAATATATGCTTCGGTGGCTGATCCGACCAGTACTGTTGTCGAAAAGTTGAATACTTAATCCTCGTATCTTTTTTATGATTAAACTTGAGTGGTATGGACTTTGGTGCCTTAACTGCATTCGGATAAATAGCATCCCAATCCCCTCCCCTCTTCTTAGATTCCTCGTCTAAAGCCGCATTAAACAACATTCTACGCTTTCTCACTTGCAGTAATAATTTAACGGCTTTTCTATCTGTCTTCGATTGGTCTCCCATCGGACTATTCTGCGCCTGCCGACCTAACACTTTCGGTTTGCCGTGATTATATATGTAATCGTTGATTTCTCGCTCACTCACGCGGCATCTGAAATCAATCCACTTACGTTGTATATATGTTATTAGTTTCATAAATGTCCTAATCTTATGTTCTTTGGGAAGTGACTACAACTCGGCTTGAGCGAATGCTTATCTTCTGCCTGTTCAAACGGCTTTCCACAATTCGGGCAATTAAACTTGAACTCATGCCCGATAGCTACGAACTTCTGTTTAGTTGTTGGTTTCTTTTTCTTCATTTAAATCCTCTTACTATTTTAGCTTGTGCGTTCAGCCGTTTAGGCATCTCTTCCCAGTCTCTTCGTATCTTTATTATATATGGCGGGTTTCTTAACTGATTTTCATCTAATGCACCCGGGGCAAACCAACCGATAATGATATATTCCTCATTACTAACATCTTTGATAGTACAAAGAGTTTCGCCCATCTGAATCTTATCAGGAAAATCAATGTTAAGAAGTTTCATTGCTTCATCTTTATTAGTTCGAATTCTTCTTTATCGACAACTTCGTACAAACCATCTTCCGACCAGGAAGAAATAGGAGACGAAGTAAGCCCCACAATACTTCCCTTACCCACAACTACCTCCAGCACGGCTTCTCGCTTGAATCCAATTACTCGATAGTAAGTACCATCTAGATAGATAATATCACCTTTTCTAAATTGTCTTACTGTCTTTTTCATCCTATACAATAAACAATAACACCAAACCGACAAAGAAGATTACCGATGCCAAACTGATTGCCGAAAACACTACAGCTGTTATTGCCAAAGCACAGGTCGTCTTAATGATAATGCGAGTTGTATTATTCATGATTATTTTTTTGTTTTTTTAACTCGGCCTTTTCTGCTTGAATGATATCGTATAGATCTTCATCTAGTAGGTCGTGTGTTTTTCCTAACTTATCAACATATATTCCACGGCCCGCTTGACGTTCACGTTCTTGCGTAACTTTTTTTACAGCACTTGTTAGAATATCGGCTTGGTTCCTGAATTCGGTTGCAAGAAGAATTAAGGCAACTTGTTTAGAATTCTCTTCTCCCAGTGTTTGTAAGTAATCTATTTTTGCTTCCGGATTCTTAATGAGTTTTAAGGCCATGATCACCTCTTCTAGTTCGAGAACTCCGTGTCCTTTTTCGCCTGCATCTGGGAAAAGAATCTTCCACATACTTTCCGAAGTATCCTGTAAAAATGTTGTAAAAATTGATATGAATAGTTCAAAATCGAAACGCATCTGAGATTTGAATGCACGAGTTTCTTTAACAGATTGTCCGTGCCATTGTTGCATCTCGGCCAGATATCCGACATTATCCATCCCTTGCTCAAAAAGATAATTAACTAATGCTGTCTTTTTTTGTTCTTGAGGAATCTTTGACTTTAGAATGGCGGCTAGCTTTTTATCTGTTACACCACCTCGGTCAAGAGGAATAAGCCCTTGCTTTGTTTTGATAAAATCTTTTTTACCAAACTCAACTTGTTTAGCAAGAGCGTGATTTGGATGATCTGCTGGAGCTATTATGATTTCTTTTTTCTTCATGTTCCTAATAATATTAAGTTTACACTTTCTTTATCTATAAGCTCTACTATATCGCCGAAATCTTTACCAAGCCAAATCGAATGATATTTGATATCTTTTCTTTCGTTATCCAAACTTTTTAGCATCATAGCTGTTGCTACCACTATTCCATAAAATCCAGGCCCTCCATCAGTAAACCCTTCAAACTCGAATATCTCATCGGATTGTAGAAATACATCCCCTTTCTTTAGATTCTTAAACTTAATTTTCTTCATTGTTGTAAAGCTAATAATGCTAGTTCTTCATTGTCTATTTCAATTGTTAGGATTGGTTCACCACTCCAGATTTTAATAGTATATGAATTAATTTCTTCGTGTTTTGATCTAAGAACAATTGTTTTAAAAATATAAGTTCCCCAACTATTTTTTATTTCAACATTAGTATCCATAACAAGATAAATACTATCATCGGGATCTACTGTTTTCTTTGCACTAAATCGACTTGGATTGTTTGGATAATTAGAGGCAGTTTTATTACTATTACCTTCATACATAATCTTATGACCTGGAACTATTTGTTCAATTGGAGTAAGTTGTATTTTCATTCTCCTAATGTTTGTAATGCCTCGTTTTCTTCTTTGTCTTTGGCTATTGCCTCGTTAGCAATTTCCAAAACTTGTATAACATTTTCATCGAGTGGAAAATAAGAAATTTCCTTTATAAGATCTTTATCTCGCAAAACAAATACTTTATATTCTAAAGAAGAGGCATCCTCGACTGCTAAGATTTCGTACTCAGTTCTGCCCCAAACATCGTTTATCGTTCTTTCAAAATTATTTAGTGTAATTAATATTGAATCGTAAGAAGCAAATCCCATATTATTGTTTTAGTTCTAATAGAGCTATGTAATCGAGATCGGTAATTCTATAAACCATATTAACTGGAGGAAGTTGTCCATCGACATAGAACATAGAAGATAAATCGCTCTCATCCATATCATCGATACTATTCCCAAACTTTCGAGCTAGATCAAATCTTTCAGCCTCACCAACATACCAACTCCCTGCTTTCAGGTCCCACTTCTTACAATATTCAAATGATGGAATGGTTTCGTTCATGTTATTCCCAAATAACGTTTGGATCAAATCTCCACTTGTCTATGAAATGTTGCTTATCTTCCAGAAATTCTGATTCTTGATCCACCTGTTTCCAATCGACATCAAAAGAATAGAACGGCAAGTACTGCGTCTCTACAATCTTGTAGCCAGATCTAAATGCGTTACCCCAGATATCCGGTAATTGAAAATACTTCGTCTTGAACGCTACATCTATTTTGAACACTTGAGCCACTGCCCTCGTCATCCCCCAGAAATCTATATTGAAATTCTTATTCTGTACTTCAATAGGTGGGTTAAAATTAAACACTTGAAACTCTTCTGCCGGAATCCCAACCTTCCCATCCCACACTATTTTTCTCAAATCAACTCCACAAACCAAATCCACATTTACCGTATTTAATCTTTGTGCCATTTGATCTATTGAATCATCCTTTAAAGATATCCACGGGTTGGCAACTACGATAAACTGGCAATCTGTTTCTTCTAACAAGTATGAAATGCCTTCTTGAATATAATCCCCATAGGAAGAATAGGGATCCATTTCAATTATCTCCATCCCACCACCTCGTTGCCTACCGATCAGAACATTTTGTACGTTCTTTGATAGCCTCTTTGTTTCTGCGGGGAATACGAGAAATGATTTTAGATTACTAGATTTAACGCTCTTCAAGAATACCGACAACTCTTCCCAATCTAATTGCTGATTGGCTAGGTCTTGAAAATAACCGTAACAAGGTATCACTATCCCTATTTTTTGTTCTGCAGGAATTGATTCCATCCACGTTGCTGTCGGTTGTTCACTTACTGATGTCATTTTTTTGATATTGTTTCCTAACTTTTTTTATAATTGAGTCTACTACTTTCTTCTGAGTGCCGGTAGCGAATCTATCTCGCAATAATTGAATCTCATGCAAATACACATCTATTGGCTTCTCAAACTTCATAACTTGTTCGACCTTGTCGACAACTGCTACCGATGCTTCTGCAATGTCTAATGATTTATATGCTTCCATAGTCCACTCACCAACTGAGAGAGGATCTTTCTCAGTAAGAGACATGAGTGCTGATTGCTGTGCGTCTTCAAATCTATCCCTCGCCGTTATAATAAGCCTCTTATCGGGACTTCCATCATTCTTTGTATATAAAAACGCATACACTCGTTTCTTCGGGCTCCCCGTATATTCTGCGATTGCTAAACGATGAAACTCTTTTAGCCACGCATTAT
>Ga0208357_1000691_pt1 | contig 26414 bp, 23 predicted proteins | sample NGESurdeep092012_6_FD_184487 | JGI IMG/M metagenome (GOLD analysis project Ga0208357, IMG submission 184487) | Arctic peat soil microbial communities from Barrow, Alaska - NGEE Surface sample F52-2 deep-092012 (SPAdes) | ecosystem: Environmental > Terrestrial > Soil > Wetlands > Peat ...
CTATCCTGCCGGCCAGCAGTTTCGGCAACCGCTGCTTGCACTTAGACCGGATTCACGATTGTTATGCCGCACCGTGGTTCGAGAAGTGCGGCTTTTCTTAACGGAAGGCCGCGTATAGTGCATCTGCCTCGGGGTACACCTATCGTGAATCCGCACTTAGCGGCAGTTAGAAGAACCCGCCTTTACTCGGCGGCAGCAGCGCAAGAAGATCGTGATCGGGATCATTCTTGACTCCACTTGTGACGTCGAAGATCATGGTAGGTTTTGTACCCGGATTGAATGCCGGCCATGGCAAAGCTCGCGTGCCGGGTACACCCGTCTTCGCAAAGGAGACGAATGCGGCAGACATCGCATCCGCAACAGCACCGCTTTGTTTCGAGCCCGCGGTAAGCAGCCACGCCTCGGGATTCAGGAAGATCAGTGGAACGTCGGTACCGTGGACTGATCCGTAACGCCCTCCCATGTATGGCGCCGGCCACTCCAGGAGGTAGAGAAACCCGGGCGCGTGGCCGAGCGCCACTTTCCGCTCAATCAACGTTTTGGTAGTGGCTCGAATGCCGTGGTCGCTGACGATGCGCCCCCATAATTGAGCCGCGGTCTCCTTGGGGGCAGCCCGCCGGTAGGCGGCCCAGATACGGGCAGTATCCGCTCCCAGCTTGACCTTGAGCTCCTGCTCGGCGGTAGCATCGTCAATGGAATAGTCCGTCCGCATCAGATTCAGGTCTTGAAGATTGGTGCCGGCAAGCACCGGTACATCCGCGGAGATTGACGGCGCATCGGGGTCGAACGGATTGCGCGGAATGACCTCGCCATCGACAAACGGTCCGAACCGGCCGCGGGAGGCCGCCCCACCGCCAATAATCAGATCGAAAGGCGGATCCTGCAATTCGCGAAACCTGGATTTCGGGAGGGCAAGCTGGGTTAGGAGCTGTTCTGCGCCTTTTTCGGCATTCTCACGCGTCGCTGAGCGGAGGGAAGCCCCACTCTCGATTGCAGCACGCTGAAAGAGTCCTTTCGCCGATGGCATGACCATCAGATTGCAAACCTTCCCGCCGCCGCCGGATTGGCCGAAGATGAGGACCCTGTTTGGATCGCCGCCAAAGTTTTCGATATTCTCTCGCACCCATTGCAGGGCGGCGACGAGATCCATCATGCCGACGTTTCCGGAGTGCGCGAATTCGGGCGCGAACTGGCCCAATTGAAGAAAGCCAAGCGCGCCGAGGCGGTAGTTGAACGTGACGACGACGACGTTGCCGTGGCTGGCGAGACCCGATCCATCGAAGAGAGGGTCTGCCGATGACCCGATATAGTACGCACCGCCATGGATCCACACCATCACCGGTAGCCCGGCGCCACCGAGCGCCGGGGTGAACACATTGATGGTGAGGCAGTCCTCGGTCGCGGCCGGTAGACGATTGCTCAGCCCGACCGGCGCTGGTTTCGGTGCGGACATCAGCCCCGGTTGCGGCGCAATGGCCCCGAACTGCGAGGCATCCAGTTCTCCGTCCCACACCTCGGGCGGTCGGGGTGCACGCCAGCGCAGCGGACCAATCGGGGCCGCCGCATATGGAATGCCCTTGAATGAGGAGATTTCCCCGCGCGTCACCCCACGCACGCGCCCGAATTCTGTGTCAATCACCGGTTCTTCGCGGCTCATCGCGACCGCGTCTGGCTCGCTCCTGCTCACACAGCCAGCTTAGAGCGCGGATGCGCGAGACTGCTCGGACGTGGGTGTAGCGTCGGTATGCCGTGAAGGAACCGATCGAAACCGACGAGACCACTCGGACGCCTGCGCGCGGTAGCTTGTTCGCCGACCTCGCCCCGCTGAGAGAAAGCCCGCCGTTCGCCCGACTGTGGCTCGGTGGGGCGATTTCCGGCATCGGCAGTCAGATGACGATCGTGGCGATCGGGCTACAGATCTATGACATCACGGCATCCACTCTTGCGGTGTCGCTCGTCGCGCTATTCGCGCTGGTACCCATGGTGGTGTTCGGCATCTACGGCGGCATGCTTGCCGACGTGTTCGACCGTCGAAAGATCGCCATGATCTCAGCGATCGTGGCTTGGACCTCCACCGCCACGATCGCCATCCTGGCATGGTTACAGGTCGACACCGTGTGGCCGCTCTACCTGCTCACGACCGTCAACGCGGTCGCCTCTACTGTGATCGGCAGCACGCAGATGGCGATTCTGCCGCGTCTGCTGCCGGTGCGACTGTTGCCGGCGGCATCCGCTCTCGCCGGCATCAGCACCGGGATCATGGTCACGGTCGGACCAGCTCTCGCCGGCGTGCTCGTGGCCGCAGTCGGGTTCGGCTGGACTTACAGCGTTGACGTCATCTTGTTCGTATTCGCCTTCATGGGCATCGCGGCACTACCGCGAATCGTGCCGGAATCGGGCGCGCAGCGGCCCGGATTCCACTCTCTGATGGAGGGACTGCACTTCCTTCGGCGAGCACCGAACATCCGCATGTCGTTCGTCGTCGACATCTTCGCCATGACATTCGGACAGCCGCGCGTCTTGTTCCCCGCGGTCGGTGCACTCGTGCTGGGCGGCAGTGCGGTGACGGTCGGCATCCTCACCGCGTCATACGCGGTCGGAGCGCTGCTGAGCAGCATCGTGTCCGGACCGCTCGGCCGCGTGCGCTACCAGGGGCGCGCCGTCGGCCGGGCGATCGTCACCTACGGCGGATTCATTGCCGCATTCGGCGTCGTGCTCGCCGTTATGTCGACCGGATGGTTCGGCCCGGTGACAGCGTCAATCGCTGGAGCCAATATCCCCGCTTTGGTCATCGCCGCGATCACCCTGGTCTGCGCGGGCGCCGCCGACAACATCAGTGCGATCTTCCGCATGACAATTCTGCAGTCAGCCGCGCCGGACGCGATGCGCGGACGCATCCAAGGTGTGTACACGGTCGTCGTGACGGGCGGTCCGCGCATCGGCGACCTTTATGCCGGCGTGCTGACCACCGTTGTCGCGCTCTGGTGGCCGCCTCTGCTCGGCGGGGTTGTGATCGTCGTGGCCGTCGGACTGCTCATGCGCATGCAACGCACGTTCCGCCGTTACGACGCGATCACCCCAGCGCCCTAGTCGAAAGGTCGCCGTTCAGGCAGGTGCTTCACCGACACCGAGCAGATCGATGACGAAGATGAGAGTCTTGCCCTGCAGCGGATGCCCTTTCGCCGTCGTCTCACCGTAGGCCAACCGCGACGGCACGACCAGTTTGCGACGCCCACCGACCTTCATGCCCGGGATGCCCTCACGCCATCCGTCGATCAATCCGACCAGCGGAAAAGTGGACGGCGCCCCCCGATCCCAGGACGCATCGAACTCCTCGCCGGAATCGTACTCGACGCCCACGTAGTGCACGGTGACCATTCCACCTGGAACGGCCTCGCCGCCATCACCGACGACGATGTCGTCGATCTCGAGAAGACCGGATGCCGGGCCTTCCGGCGCATCGATGTCGGGCTTTGAATTCAGGTCTACGGTCATGAGACCATCCAAGCGTGTCGAGCGGGCGCACGTCAAAACGTCTGTGGGGCATGCGGCCGAGCGAACTGATTGCGGTGTACTCTTGCGCTTTGCCTGCATCAGAGGCACTCTAGTAGTCAGATCAGGATCATCGATCAATGATCAACTTGTCGTCCGGGAGAGTTGCAGGCATCGCCGCACCGCCGGACGATGAGTCTGTTAACGGCCCGGCCGCTCTGCGTCCGATCGGTGTTGAGCGTCAGCGCAACGCGATGATCTCGTTGCGATCGGCGACCACCGCGGCCAGCAGCAGTTTTTCGTCCGTGAGAGCACGTTTCCGATCACGCCCGCTGACGATCCTCTGCCGGGTGTATGCCAGCCGTGTCGCATCCCGTATGAAGCGCTTCATCAGTACAGACGCCGACGGTTGCCGAGATTTCGCCCAGGCTCGCGCACCCCTGCGCCCGGTTGCGGTGCCCAACATGGTCACATCATGGCCGGTGAGCCAACCCGCGTTGGCATATTCGAGCAATCGTCGCCGAATCAGTCGGGCCTCACGCCGTCGAAGCCACAGCACGAGCACGATCGCGAGAGCGAACAGCGGTATCTGCACGAGCACGTAGTAGCCGATGAAATCTCCCGCAAGATAGGCTGCGCTGTTCCAGAGGGCGTGCAGCAACACCGCGGCGAGCAATCCGAGCACGAGCGCGATCGCAGTGCGCAGAACTCCCGGCTTCAGCGCGGCGATGCCTAACGCCAATCCGGTGCACGACGTGAACATCACGTGCGCGAACGGCGACATCAGCCCGCGCAGGAAGAACGTGCCCGCCAGTTCTCCCCCGCCGCCTTCCGCGAGCGCCGACCCGAAGTAGAGGATGTTCTCGACGAACGCAAAGCCTCCCGCGGTCAACGCGGCGTACACGACGCCGTCGACCGGGCCGTCGAAGGTACGCTTCAACACAAGGAACAGGATGAACACGCCGAGGCCTTTGGCGCTCTCCTCGACCAGCGGTGCCTGCACGATGGACTGGAAAAAATCACTCGGCGGCGGTGCTCCCTGCAGATACTGGACGATCTGCGACCCGAGGTCGACGAGTAATGCGATCGCCACAGCGGCCCCCGCACCCCACAGCAGGGCGAACCACTGGGCTGCGCTCGGTTCCGGTTCCCAGCGGTCGATCCACCGAGTCGCCAGCACCACCACCGCGAGCGGGATCAACGCGAGAATGCCGCAGCCGATCACGGCGGCGGCACCAAGCGCCACAGACAGGTAGACCAGGACGACCAGCAGCACGAGTGCCAGCACGCTGAGTCCGACAACCGTAAGCACGACGATGAGAACACTCGGCGCGACGGGTTCCGGTCGCGCCGCCGGGTGCCAGAGTGGCGCGGCCGGTTGCATGGCGGCCGGCGGTGCGGCGTGTGCCGGAGGCGGCCAGTTGCCGAGCTGGCCCGGACCGCCGGGCTGACCCGGGTTTACGGGCTGCCCAGAGTCTGAGGGCTGCCCGAATGACGGATCCCCCGAACTGAAAGTCATGAACTCACGTTAGAGGACACACGATCATTCCTCGAACATGACTCCGGGGTTCAAGATGCCGGCCGGATCGAAGACGGCCTTCAGCTGTCGTTGCAACTGGTACGAATCATCGCCCAACTCGTCACGGAGCCACCGCCTTTTCAGCACGCCGACGCCGTGCTCGCCGGTCAGCGTGCCGCCGAGTTTCAGCGCAGCGGTGAACAGCTCGCCGGCAGCATCCCACACGGTCGGGGGCACCTGCTCGCCCTCGAACACGAAGTTGGGGTGCAGATTGCCGTCACCGGCGTGGGCGACGGTAGGAATGGGGATCCCATAGCGCTTCGAGATCTCTTCGATCGCGCTGAACATCTCAGGAAGTCGCGATCGTGGAACAGCCACATCTTCGATCAGAACCTGCCCCTGGGCTGCGAGGGACGGGTGAAAGGCCCGGCGAATCGCCAGCAACCCGTCGCCCGTTTCCGGATCTGTGGATGCGCGTGCTCGACCGCCGGCATGCTCGATGCAGCGCACCGCCTCCGCGCTGACCGCCTCGGTTGCGCCCGCGTCGAACTGCACCAGGAGGTAGCTGCCGTCGCCGGTCGAGCCGATACTGGCACGCATGACGTCGTCGCCGACGTATGCCTGGATCGCGGCGAGCGACGGCGCATCCAACAACTCCATCACGGCGGGGCGAAGCCGGGTCGCGGTGATCGCTGCGGATGCGCGAGCGGCGGATGCGACATCCGGAAACACGGCGCCGATCGTGATCGTGTCGCCGAGCGGAATCGGCAAGGTACGCACGATGGCCTCGACGATGACGCCGAGGGTGCCCTCCGACCCGACGAACAGCGAGTTGAGGTCGTAGCCGGTAACACCTTTGACGGTGCGATGCCCCGTGTGCAGGATGCGGCCATCTGCCAGCACGACGCTCAAGCCGAGCACCGCCTCGCGGGTCACCCCGTATTTGGCGCACAGCAGTCCGCCCGCGTTGGTGGCAATGTTGCCGCCGATCGAGGAGATCGCTCTGCTCGCGGGATCCGGTGCGAACCAGAGGCCGTAATCGGCCAGCGCATCGTTCAGGTCACCGTTCAGCACGCCCGGCTGAACGACCGCGAGCTCGTCTTGCGGCACGATCGACAGGATCCGATTCATGCCGCCCACACTGAGCACGATGGAGTTCTTTGAGCTGTTCGCTCCGCCGGCCAAGCCTGTGCCGGCACCCCGGGTCACGACGGGCACGCCGAACTCTGTGGCAAGCCGCAGCGTTGTCTGCACGTCCGCGGTGTCGCGTGCATTCACCAGGGCGATTGAGCTGAACTCCGAGCGCCAGCCGGACCGATCGGTGCGCAGAGCGCCGAGTGCGTCTGGTCGCACGCTGACGGCATCGCCAAGTGCGGCGCGCAACTGGGTGAGGAATTCCGACACGGCTAGATGATCCCCTGAGCGAGCATGGCGTCGGCGACCCTGATGAATCCTGCGATGTTCGCTCCGAGAACATAGTTGCCCGGCTCGCCGTATTCGTCGGCGGTCGCCGCACAGGACTCGTGAATGCCGCGCACGATGTCAGCCAGCCGCTTTTCCGCGTAGTCGAACGACCACGAATCGCGTGACGCATTCTGTTGCATCTCAAGAGCCGAGGTGGCCACACCGCCCGCGTTCGCTGCCTTGCCTGGTGCGAACAGCACGCCGGCGTCGGCGAAGATGTGTACGGCATCCGGAGTCGAGGGCATGTTGGCGCCTTCCGCAACCGCGACAACTCCGCCATCGACCAGTGTTTTGGCATCAGCGGCGTGCAGTTCATTCTGCGTTGCGCACGGCAGCGCCACGTCGATGTGCGTTTCGGATGCGATGCTCCAGATATTTCCGAGCGCCCGATATTCGGATGCGCTGCCACGCTCGCTCGCGTATTCGCTGAGCCGGCCACGACGCACCTCTTTCAGGTCGTGGAGCAACTCGATGTCGACTCCGTCGACGTCGTACACGACGCCCGACGAATCGGAAACCGCGACAACCGTTCCGCCCAGCTGATGCACCTTCTCGACCGCGTACAACGCAACATTGCCCGATCCGGAGACCAGAACTCTGGCGCCGTCGAAACTCTCTCCGCGCGTAGCGAGCATCTGCTCGGTGAAGTAGACAGCGCCGTAGCCGGTGGCCTCCGTGCGCACGAGCGAGCCGCCCCAACCGATGCCCTTGCCTGTGAGCACTCCGGACTCATACTGGTTGGTGATGCGCTTGTATTGCCCGAAGAGGTAGCCGATCTCACGGCCGCCGACGCCGATGTCTCCCGCGGGCACGTCGCGGTATTCGCCGATGTGACGGTACAGCTCGGTCATGAAGGACTGGCAGAACCGCATCACCTCGGCCTCGGACTTGCCCTTGGGGTCGAAGTCGCTGCCGCCCTTGCCGCCACCAATGGGCATGCCGGTCAGAGCGTTCTTGAAGATCTGCTCGAAGCCGAGGAACTTGACCGTGCCGAGCGTGACGGACGGGTGAAACCGCAGCCCACCCTTGTACGGGCCGAGCGCCGAGTTGAACTGCACGCGGAAGCCGCGGTTGATGTGCACGCGTCCCGCATCATCGGTCCACGGCACACGGAAGATGATCTGCCGCTCGGGTTCGCACAACCGCTCCAGAATCGATGCCTGCGCGTACACCGGGTGCTTGACGATCACGCGGCCGAGCGATTCGAACACCTCGCGGGCGGCCTGGTGGAATTCGGCCTCCCCCGCGTTGCGCCGAAGAACCTCGTCATAGATTGGCTGAATTGCGGAATCAAGCTCAGTCATACCGTGTTCCTTCTGATGTGGGAGACGTCATCGAGCCTAGCGCGATCGCCAACGCCACCTCCGGGCGACGGTATCCGGGCGCGCGTAGGATCGGATGAGCGAGCGCGAGCGCGGATGCCGACCGCGCATCCGTTTCGCCGGGAGGTGTGCACGTTGACCTCGATCACTGTGGTGATTCCGGTTCTCGACGACAGTGCAATGCTGAAGAACGCGCTGGCCTGCCTGGGCGCTCAGTTACGACCCGCTGATGAGGTCATCGTCGTCGACAACGGCAGCACAGACGATTCCGCGTCCGTCGCGTCCGCAGCGGGCGCGCGGGTGATCAGCCAGCCGGCAACCGGGATCTGGCCGGCGGCCGCTGCAGGCTACGACGCTGCCCGCGGAGACATCATCGCGCGGATCGACGCGGATTCTCGCCCGCCGATCGACTGGCTGATGCACATCGAGGCCGAGTTCACTGATTCCCCGGAAATCGGGGCGCTCACCGGCCCCGGCGACTTCTATGACGGCAACGGCCTGGTGACGCTGCTGGGCCAGAATCTCTACATCGGCGGGTATTTCTGGGCGATATCGCTGTGGCTCGGCAACCCTCCCGTATTCGGCTCGAATTTCGCGATGCGCCGCGACGTATGGGTGGAAGTACGCGGCCGGGTACACAGCAGCATGCGCACGATCCACGACGATCTCGACCTCAGCATGCACCTGCCGCTGGATGCCGTCGTGCGGCTCGATGACACCCTGCGCGTCGGCATTTCCGCGCGTCCGTTCGCATCATGGAGCAGCCTCGGGCGCCGACTCGGCTGGGCTTATCTCACCCTCCGATTGCACTGGCCGGAGCAGGCACCCTGGCATCGTCGCGTCGAGCGCGCACGGCTGGCCGCCGAGGAAGAGGGCCTCAGGGGCGCAGCCTGAGCACGTTCAGTGCGCAGCCTTGAACAGTCGCAGCATGTCGGCTGCCAACTGGTGTGGAGCGGTTTCGCACGGGCTGTGCCCCGTGTCGTAGACCGAGATGCGAGCGCCGATGTGCCCAGCGAAGCGCCTGTGCAGCCGCTCCGGCCACAGGTCGTGGTTGCCGACTGCGACCAGCAACGGCACGGCGGCGGCGCGAAGAGCGGGCCGCACATCCGGAACGCGCATCATCAGCGCGATGATGTCGTTCACGCTCGAACGTTTCGTGGTCGCGAAACGGGCACGCACGAAGGCAAGCCGAGTCGGGCCTACCTTGTTCTTGTTCGTCACGATGCCCCAGATCATCAGGCCGGCGGCCGTGCGTCCACCGACGAAGCGGCTGAGCGGGCCGATCCATCGCACGCCGCGGAAGGATTCACCGGTCAGCGGCGGTGCCGTCAGAAGCGTCAGACTACGGATCAGTTCGGGCCGCGACGCGAGGACCAACTCGGCTACGACGCCCGCGAACGAATAGCCCAGCAGATGTGCGGGTGCTCCTGCTTCGAGGAACGCGATCATGTCGTCGACGAAGAGCGCGTAGTCGTAGCGTCCCTCACCGGGCCGCGGACCGGCATCCGCAGACTCATACTGGCCGGGCAAGTCATAGCTCTGCACGAAATACCCGGCCCCGGCAAGAAGCGGTGCCACGAGAACGAAGTCCTCTTTCGAGCCGGTCACCCCGGGCACGAGCACCACCCGCGGGTTCGTGGGGTCACCCAGTGAAAATACGGCGAGGCCGCCGCTCGGGGCGGCGAAAACGCTCCGCGTGGAGCCGTCGGGAAGGCGCGACCAGTCGATGTCCCCAATCCGATCGTCCAAGCTCGCTGCAACACGCGTGTCGCTATGCCAGCGAGAATCCTTCGCTGCGCCATCTGCTTGCGGGGGTGCATCGGAGGACACGGTTCCAATCTATCCGCAGGCGAGCGGCGGTACGCCGCCTCACGGTGCTGCCGGAGCTTGCTGGGCGCCTGTTGGCGCAACGACTAGCCTGAAGGAGTGAGATTTGCACACCTCAGCGCTGACGGTGAGACCCCGACCCGACTCGCGAGCGTCATCGACGACCGCGCCATTTTTCTCGATGACGTAATGCCGGATGCCCCGTGCGATCTCCAAGCGCTGCTCGACTCGGGACCTGAATCATTGGCGCGCGTGCGCGCGTGCGTGGACGAGGCCACCACATCCGGTGCCGGGTCCACCCCGGTTCGTGACCTGCGTCACGCGTCTGCGGTCCGCCGACCGCCGCTGATTATTGCGATCGGCGCGAACTACGCCGCACACGCCTCAGAGCTCGCCCTGAAAGTGGAGAAGGCTCCAACGATCTTCGCGCTGTGGCCGAGTTCGCTGACCGGCCACGAATCGACCATCACTTGGCGCGAGGACCTGACCAGCCAGGTCGACTATGAGGCAGAACTCGGTGTGATTATCGGCAGACCGGCGAAAGCTGTCAGCGAACGCGATGCCCTTGACTACGTCTTCGGATACACGGTCGTCAACGACGTGACCGCCCGTGATCTGCAATTCTCGGAGGCGCAGTGGTCACGCTGCAAGTCGTTCGACGGCTTCACGCCGACCGGGCCCGTTGTCGTCACCGCAGACGAGATCGGCGACCCTCAAGATCTCTGGCTCACCACCAACGTCGACGGCCGAGTGCTGCAGGATGCGTCGACCGGCGACATGGTGCGCACGGTCGCCCAATTGATCTCCTACCTTTCGCGCACCGCAACGCTGCAACCGGGAACCCTCATCTCGACGGGCAGCCCTGGGGGCGCCGGGTACTCCCGCACGCCTCCCGTGTTCCTGCGCGATCGCTCCGCTGTCACCGTCACGATCGAGAAGATCGGTTCGCTCACGACGTTCTGCCGCGTGATTTGAGCTGCCGCGCCGACCGTCAGGCGTTGGTCGGATCGATGATAGGGATGGCCATGGTGGTTGCCTCGAGTCCGCTCAGGCGTGCCGGTGAGAGCAGCCTGGTGACCTCGTCTCGGCTCATCAGTTTCGCTTCGACGACAAGGTCGGCGACGTTGTGGTTGGTCAGCAACGCCGTCTTGGCCAGCGCCGCGGCCGCGACATAGCCGATGTAGGGCGTCAACGCGGTGATGACGCCGACCGAGGAGCCCACCATGTTCTCCAGGCGTACTTCGTTCGCGGTGATGCCGTCGATACAGTTGACCCGCAACGTCATGAACGACTGCGACATCCAAGTGATCGACTGCAGCAGGGAGTGCGCGATCACCGGCTCGAACGCGTTCAACTGCAACTGCCCGCCCTCCGCCGCCATCGTCACCGTGACATCCGCCCCCGCGACGGAGAACGCGACCTGGTTGACGACCTCCGGAATAACCGGATTCACCTTGCCGGGCATGATGCTGGAACCGGCCTGCATCGGCGGCAGGTTGATCTCGCCGAAACCGGCCTGCGGCCCGCTGGACAGCAGACGCAAATCGTTGCAGATCTTGGACAGCTTGATCGCGCTGCGTTTGAGTGCGCCGCTGAACGACATGAACGCGCCCGCATCACTGGTCGATTCGATCAGGTCGGGGGCAGTCTCCAGATTCAGGCCGGTGATCTGATTCAACTGCTCGCACACCGTGGCCGCATAGTTCGGATCCGCCGTGATACCCGTGCCGATCGCCGTCGCCCCGAGGTTGATCTCCGACAGCAACCAGATGGTCTCCTTCAACCGGGCATGGTCCTCAGCCACCGTGGTGGCGAAGCCGTGGAACTCCTGACCCAACGTCATCGGCACCGCATCCTGCAACTGCGTACGCCCGACTTTCAACACGTGCGCGAACTCGACGGACTTGCGCTGGAACGACTCGTGCAACAACCACAACTGCTCCAGCATCCGGTTCAGTGAGAACGCCAAAGCGATCTTCAACGCCGTCGGATACGTGTCATTGGTGCTCTGGCTGCGGTTCACATCATCGATCGGATGCATGAACTGGTACTCACCCTTGGCATGCCCGCCCAGCTCCAACGCCCGGTTGGCGATCACCTCGTTCACGTTCATATTCGTCGACGTGCCCGCACCGCCCTGGATCACACCGACAACGAACTGATCGTGCAGCTTGCCATCGATGATCTCTTGACACGCCTGATCGATCAGATCGGCCTTGTGCTGCTCCAACACGCCGATCTTCGCATTCGCACGCGCGGCCGCCTGCTTCACGCTCGCATACGCGACGATGAACTCCGGATACACCGAGATCGGCCGCTTCGCGATCGGAAAGTTCTCCACAGCACGCGAGGTATGCACACCCCAATATGCCTCTGCGGGTATCTCTCGAGGCCCAAGAGAGTCAGTCTCAATACGTACGGATTCTGCGGTCGCCGCATCCGGAATGACCGGGTTGGTCGTCGTCGGAAGGACAGGATTTGGGGTATTCACTGGGTGGCTCCATTGCCTCGCGGGAAGCGCTTGTGGCTCTTCATTAACGCTACCGACTCTACCCTCGCACCGACTTGCGTCGACGCCATCGGTTCGTCCGAAAGTGCGGATGCGACACCACAGTCTGCCCGCCGGCGCCGCATTCAGCCAAGCTTGCGCAGCAGTCCGCGAATGAAGCGATCCTTCTTCTCGGTGTACGGCGGATATATCAAACGCATCGTGTCCGGGGCGAGCGGTTTGGACAGCACAGCTTTCTCATGGCTGAACGTCGCCACGGATCGCTCACCGTGGTACGCACCCATCCCGCTCGCACCGACGCCGCCGAAAGGGAGACCGGGCACGACCAGGTGAGCAGCCGGGATGCCGAACCCGATCGCGCCGGAACTGGTCTCGGTGATGAAACGCCTGCGCACGCGATCCGATGAGCTGAACGCGTAGAGCGACAGCGGCTTGTCGCCCGTGCGAATGTACGCCAGTGCCTCGTCGAGCCCGCCTACCGTGATGATGGGCAGAATCGGGCCAAAGATCTCCTGCTGCATCACGGCAGAGCCGCGCGGGACATCCGCCAGCACCGTCGGAGACAGATAGCGCGCGGCCGGATCGGATTCGCCGCCGACGACCAGACGACCCTCACCGAGCAATCCCTCGAGGCGGCTGAATTGGGTGTCATTGACGATGCGGCCGTAATCGTCGCTCGAGCGCGGATCGGCACCGTACAAGTCCGAAATGGCGGTCGCAAGCAGCGGTTCCAGCCGCGCCGCGACATCCGCTGTCGCCAGCAGGTAGTCGGGTGCAACGCAGGTCTGTCCCGCGTTCAGATATTTTCCCCAGGCGATGCGCGCCGCGGCAGCGGCCAGGTCGACGCTGTCGTCCACATAGACCGGCGATTTGCCGCCGAGCTCGAGCGTCACCGGCGTGAGATGCTGCGCGGCCGCGGTCATCACGATGCGTCCGACACGAGCGTTTCCGGTGTAGATAATGTGGTCGAAGCGCTCAGCGAGCAGCTGCGTTGTCTCATCAACGGCGCCTTCGACGACCGCGACCGCCGTGTCGAGATAGTCCGGCACCCACCGTGCAACCGCGGCGGATGTCGCAGGTGCCAGCTCACTCGGCTTCAACACGACCGCATTTCCCGCGGCGAGCGCGCCCACCACCGGCGTCAGCAACAGCTGCAGCGGATAGTTCCACGGCGCTATCACCAGGACAACACCGAGCGGCTCGCGCACGATCGATGCCCGCGCCGGTAGCACAGCACCGGGAACGCTGACCCGGCGCGGCCTCAACCACCTTCGCAGGTGCTTCAGAGTGTGATCGATCTCGCCGATCACGAACCCGATCTCCACGAGGAAGGACTCCGTCGCGTTCTTGCCGAGATCGGATGCGAGGGCACTTTCGAACTCGGCGCTGCGCGTCGTCAGCATCATGCGCATCGCCTTCAGTTGCCGAATCCGCCAGGCGATGGGCTTGGTCGCACCAGCATCGAAACGCTCGCGGAGGCTGGCCACGATGCCGGCGATATCATCCTGGGTCATGGCTGCAATCCTAGGCTGCGACAACTCCGGTCAGTGATGGAATGCCGGGATGATCAGGTAGATGCCGAACAGCACGGCCGCGACGCACAAGATGAAACAGGTATACGCACCGACGAGCGCGAGTCGCTGCTGCGTCACGCTCAGCGGATTGCGTTTCGCCGCCTTGCGGATGCGCTTGGCCTCGGCCGCCGCCTCGGCAGGCGTCACGATGGTGATGGCGTCTGTGAACTCCGCCGGAATTGCCAGCGGCGTCCTGCCCGCCGTGCTCAGCAAGCGCAGCCCCAGGGAATACAGCACCACGATGAGGCATGCGGAGGAGATGGCTGCGAGCGCAACGACGACGAGCGAGATCCAGTTGATCATGCCGCATCCCTCTTGTCACGCCGCTTCCCAGTGGGCTTCTTCGACGTGCCCTTGCTGATCCGCACAGCCCGCCCCGATTGTGCGACCTCGTTCACCCCACCGATCGCGTTCTTGCTGTCCACCCGGTTGCGATTTGCGACGATGAAGATCACGACGACGATACCAAGTCCGATCACGGCGTCGAGCGCGACGCCGAGCGGGCCGAGATGCGCGACGAACGCCGCGATCGCCCCGACGACCGCGGCACTCGGGAGCGTCATCAGCCAGCCCGTTCCGATCCGCCCCGCAGTGCCCCACCGCACAGACGACCCGCGGCGACCCAACCCCGACCCGATCACCGAGCCGGATGCCACCTGCGTGGTCGAGAGCGCGAACCCCAGGTGCGTCGACGCGAGAATTGTCGCAGCCGTGCTGGTTTCCGCGGCGAATCCCTGCGCCGGCTTGATGTCCGTCAAACCTGTGCCCAACGTGCGGATGATGCGCCAACCGCCCGTATACGTCCCGGCGGCGATCGCCACTGCGCAGGCCAAGATCACCCAGAACTGCGGGTCGGTGCCCTGTGCCTGAAGCCCGGCGGAGATCAGCACAAGGGTGATGACGCCCATGGTCTTCTGCGCATCATTGGTGCCGTGCGCGAGTGCGACCAGCGACGAGGAGAAGATTTGCGCATAGCGGAAACCGGCACGGCCATCCGGTCTGTTGTCGTAGCGGCGCGTGATCGCATAGGCGAGCTTCGTCGCCAGATAGGCCACGAATCCGGCGATCAGCGGAGCGAACAAGGCGGGCAGAATCACCTTGTCGATCAGCACCAGGTAGTTGACGGAACCGAAACCCGCGCCGACGATCGCGGCGCCGATCAAGCCGCCGAACAAGGCGTGTGAGGAACTGGACGGGAGGCCGAACAGCCAGGTCGCCATGTTCCAGATGACGGCGCCCACCAGACCCGCGAAGATCATCTCGGGGGTGATGCTGACACCGCCGGACCCCTCATTGATGATGCCGCCCGAAATCGTCTTCGCAACCGCGGTGGACAAGAATGCGCCGACCAGATTCAGGCACGCCGCCAAGGCAACGGCAACCTTCGGGCGCATGGCGCCGGTCGCGATCGGCGTGGCCATCGCGTTGGCCGTGTCGTGGAATCCGTTGGTGAAATCAAAGAACAGTGCCAGTGCGACCACCAGCACCACGATCAGGGTGAGATCCACCGGCGTCTTTCTGTGTGGGAGCGCACAGTCCACCCCGCGCCCCTCGACGCCGGAACGCGTCGAATTCATCGGGATTTCATGCAATTGAGGTGGCACCGCTTAGTAGCCACCTCGATACTCACACCTGAAACCCGCAAGGTCAACTTGATTGGGGTGTAGCGGGTCCTGACGTAGTGTTGCCACGTGAGTAACACGACGCTCAACGGTCGCACTTTCAAGGCCTGGATGCTCGACGGTTTGGTCGACCCGAGCGGAACCCACCAGGGGCCGCACGCGAGAGTGCCCGAGAAGACACACTCGTGGTGGCGAGTCATGTGTTTGACCGGTCTCGACTACTTCTCGACGCTCGGCTATCAGCCCGCGATCGCCGCGCTTGCCGCCGGATTGATTTCACCGTTCGCCACAATTGTGCTCGTGATCTTGACCCTGGGCGGGGCCCTGCCGGTCTACCTGCACGTATCCAAGGAGAGCTTCCGCGGCTCCGGCTCGATCGCAATGCTCGAGCGGTTGTTGCCCTGGTGGGCGGGCAAACTCTTCGTGCTGGTCCTTCTCGGCTTCGCGGCGACCGACTTCATGATCACGATCACACTTTCCGCAGCGGATGCGACGGCGCACGCGATCGAGAATCCGTTCGCCCCTGCCTGGTTCCACGGCGCTCAGGTGCCGCTCACTCTGATTCTCATCGCTCTGCTCGGCGCGGTCTTCCTCAAGGGATTCAAAGAGGCCATCGGAATCGCGGTCGTCCTGGTGGCGGTCTATCTCGTGCTCAACGTCGTCGTTGTCGCGGTCGCGTTCGGTCAGGTGGCCCAGCATCCGGTCGTCATCACGGATTGGTGGAGCGCCCTGACCGCACAGCACGGCAATCCGTTGCTCGTTGCCGGCATCGCCCTGATCGTCTTCCCGAAGCTCGCGCTCGGCCTGTCCGGATTCGAAACCGGCGTCGCCGTGATGCCGCAGATCACCGGCGCGCCCAGCGATACTCCGGATGCCCCGCGCGGGCGCATCCGCGGCACCGGCCACCTGCTGGCAACAGCTGCCATCATCATGAGCGCATTCCTGATCTCCTCGAGCATCGTAACGACACTGCTGATCCCACAGAAGGAATTCCTACCGGGCGGCGCCGCGAACGGACGCGCACTGGCATATCTCGCTCATGAATACCTCGGCCCGGCATTCGGGACGGTCTACGACCTGAGCACGATCTTCATCCTGTGGTTCGCTGGCGCGTCCGCGATGGCTGGGCTGCTCAACCTGGTCCCACGCTATCTGCCCCGTTACGGCATGGCGCCGCAGTGGGCGCGGGCCGTGCGACCGCTCGTGATCGTGTTCATCCTCGTCGCCTTCCTCATCACCGTGGTCTTCCGAGCGAATGTCGATGCCCAAGGTGGTGCGTACGCAACCGGTGTATTGGTGCTGATCACCTCCGCGGCCGTCGCCGTCGCGCTGTCGGCCCGGCGAAAACGCCAGAAGTGGCGCACGATCATGTTCGCCGTCATCGCCGTCGTCTTCGTGTACACGACGGTGGCCAACATCTTCGAACGACCAGACGGTGTGCGCATCGGCGGCCTGTTCATCCTGGGCATCATGGCCGTGTCGCTGGTTTCTCGCGTGCGTCGTTCGTTCCAATTGCGGGCTACCTCTGTGACGATCGACGAGGAGGCGGCGGGCTTCGTGCTCTCGGATGCCGAGGAGAATGACGCCATTCGGATCATCGCGCATGAACCGAACAAGCACAAAGACAAAGACGTAGGCATAAACACGGCCACGGACACAGCCAAGGAGTATCAGGACAAGAGCAGAGACGAGCGACACTTCAGCCACATCCCGCAGCGCTCCCCCATCATCTTCCTCGAGGTATTGCCCTCCGATTCCTCAGACTTCGAGGAGGATCTCGTTGTCCACGGCGTCACTCGGCACGGCTTCCGCGTGCTCGAAGTGCACAGCGGCAACGTGCCGAACACAATTGCGGCGATCCTGCTGGAGATCCGAGACCTGACCGGCGTCGTGCCAGAGGTCTACTTCGAATGGACAGAGGGAAACCCACTGTCGAACATGCTGCGCTTTCTCGTCGCAGGGGTCGGTGAGGTCGCACCGGTGACCCGCGAGGTGCTACGCGAGGCGGAGAAGAACCCTAAACGCCGCCCGTCAGTGCACGTCAGCTGACGCTCACATTGCGACGGATGCTGTCGCCGGCACGGCCGGGCTGGTCACGCTGCGCACAAACTGTTGTAGGCGGCGGTAGACCTCCTGCGATTCTGGATAGCGGTAGTTCTGCTGCCAGGTGTGCTCGGTGTTGCGCCGGGAGCCGTCGAACATGAGGGTCTCCACGCGAACACCGTGTCGGCGCAACGCCTCGACGAAGTTCAGATTCGCCCGATAGAAGAAATCGCGCTCGCTCGTCGTCACCAGCACAGGGGCGAACGATTCGTCGAGCCAGTCGATCGGCGACAGCCAACGCGCCGCACGCGAAAGCGTCAGGCCGCGACCTCGGCCGGGGAGCAGCATCCGCACGAATCCGAGACCCATGATGAAGCCGCGTTCGAACACCACCGAGAAGTCCAGGGCGCCGCAGTGCAGCACCAATCCGGTCAGACTGCCGCGGTCCAGCGCCGGCACCAGTTCGTAGTGCTCGGCCAATTCCGACCGGGTCGACATTGCGGCCAGGAGGGCGGCGATCTGACCACCGGCGGAGTCACCGGCAAGCACGAGGTTGTCTGGATCGCCACCGAATTCTGCGATGTGATCGCGTACCCAGGCGAGCGCGTCATTGCCGTCGTGCAGCAGGTGTTTCATGTCGAAACGGCCGGCCATGCGGTAGTTGGCGTTAACCACGACCATGCCGTCTGAGGCCTGGCTGGCGCAGTATTTCGTCAACGGCAGCTTGTCGCCGGCGATCCAACCGCCGCCGTGGAAGTAGACGTAGACGGGCAACGCAGCGCGATCATCGTGCGGTCGGAGCACGTCCAGCCGATGTGCCCTGATGCCGTCCCCGACGTAGTCGATGTCCAGCCGATAGTCGACCGCTTCGATCGGCTCGGTGTTGAAGTGCCGTGCTTCATAGCCGTGCAACTGCGCCATGAGGGCGCGCCACGCCCACACTGGAACACGACTGAGCGTCGGACGAGAGTATGCCACGAGCGTCACCATAGGCGTCGATTCCTCGCGAGCGCTGGGAGTGGGCTCAGGGCCGTCAGCGCCGCACTGCCCGTGTCAGACGAGCGGTGACGTCACATCGAGGATCAGCGCGAGCAGCGCCAACGCGTACGCCTGTGCCGGGTCACCCGCGTCGAAGGCGGCCTCCCGGCCTTCGTGCGCGGTCAAAACGCGGTAACGACCATCCGCCGATCGTGTCAAAGACACGAACCCGGCGCCGAGGCGCTCCCGAAGCTGCTCCTCGCGCGGCAGCCACAATGCACGTTCGATCGCGACGGAGTCCAGCGCCCATTCTGTGGTGCCGTTGAAGCCGAGAATGGTGCCGGTGTCGAACTCGTGTGCTTCGATGGTCATCTCGCTGACAGTGAAGACGTCGGAGTCGAACTCGGCCGAATCGATCCGGAACGCATCACCGGACACCGGATGCCAACGCAATCCGGCCTCGCGCAGCCTGCGAGCCAACTCCGTCGAGATCATGCCCCCATTATCCTGCCTGCGCGTGACGTGTCACATCTCCTCGTGCGTGTTCGGATCGCCGCCGAAAAGTCGGCCAGCCTCGCGCCCGAGCGCCGTGATCGCCGCCACTTCATCTGCGCTCAATTGAAAACCGAACACATCGATATTTTCCCGCTGACGCTGCGCACTCGCGGTCTTCGGGATGGGCAGGACGCCGCGCTCAACCTGCCAGCGCAGAATCACCTGAGCTTCGGTCACGCCGTGAGTTCGTGCGGCCTCAACGATGACCGACTCTTCGCGGATCGGTGCGCGCTTGCCGAGCGGGCTCCAGGCCTCTGTGCGGATGCCATGCTGCTCGTGGAATGCCAGAAGCTCGACCTGGGGGAAGAACGGATGCAGCTCGACCTGGTTCACCGCCGGCAGCACGCCGGTTTCGCCCTGCAGCCTGGACAGAAACTCTGGTGTGAAGTTCGAGACACCGATTGAGCGCACTTTGCCCTGCTCCTGCAGCTGGATCATCGCGCGCCAGCTGTCGACGAATTTGCCGACACTCGGGTTCGGCCAGTGGATCAGGTACAGGTCAAGATAGTCAACGCCGAGCGCCCTGCAGGGACGCTCGAACGACGCGAGCGTCTGGTCATAACCGTGGTCGCGCCCCGGCAGTTTGGTGGTGACCTGCACCTGCTCGCGCGGCAGTGCGGAGGCAGCAATTCCGCGTCCGACGGCATCCTCGTTCGCATAGTTCACAGCGGTGTCGATCAACCGGTATCCGGCGTCGATGGCGGAGGCGACTGCTCGCGCCCCTTCGTCCCCCTTCAACGGGTACGTTCCGAACCCGATCGCCGGCAGCGTGGTGCCGTCGGACAGGGCATAACGCGGAATCTCGCTCACAACTTGCTCCACTCTGGCTGGCTGATCGGCGACGAGTTACTCGGTGACCAGCACGATCTTGCCGCGCACATGGCCGGCCTCGAGTCTCTCATATGCTTCGCGCACACGCTCGAGCGGATAGATCGAGTCGATCGGCAATTCCAGATCGCCGTCTGCGATCAACTGAGCGACATGGGACAGGTCATCGGCCGTTGCGGCGGCTCCGCCGACGGACAGGACGCCGTCATAGCCGTGCGCCGCAATCGTGTTGATCCGATCAAGCGGAACGCCGAGCTCGATTGCCGTCTCGATCGTCGCCGGTCCATGGTTGTCGAGCACGGCAGTGATTCCCTCCGGTGAGACTTCGCGGATGCGCTCGGCCAGGCCGTCGCCGTAGCCGACCGGCACAACGCCGAGCGATCGGAGATAGTCATGATTTGCGCTGCTCGCGGTGCCGATGACAGATGCACCGGTCGCCCGCGCGAGCTGCGCTGCGAGCACGCCGACTCCGCCGGCGGCGGCACTGACCAGAACAGTGTCGGCTGAAGTCAGTTTCAGTGCATTGACGCTCGCCCACGCGGTGCGTCCTGCTACTGCAAGCGAGCCCGCGGCCTCAAACGACATCCCGGCTGGCTTGCGTGTCAGCACGCCGGCGTCGACAACCACGAAATCTGCTTCTGCGAAATTCCTGCTACCGCCCAGCACCTCTTCCCCGAGACTCCAGTCGGTGACGCCCTCCCCGAGTTCGTCGATCACACCGGAGAAGTCGTTGCCGACACCGGATGGTACGACGGCACCATAGGCCGCCGCAGCGGGCCCTCCGTGGTAGATCTTGAAATCGACCGGATTCAAACCGGCGGCGAACACCCGCACCCGCACCTGCCCCGCGCCGGGATGCGGTGGCTCGACCTCGACGATCTCGAGCACCTCAGGGCCGCCGAATTGCTGATATTGCACGAATCTCGACATGGTCGTCCTCTCGTTTGTCACCACAGCACCACGCTATCTCCGTGTGCAAAACCATCTGGGGCCGCAGAAGATTCCCACCAACCGAACGTGCGATCGAACGTCGCGGCCTTCACGGTCATATTCCGTACGGTTGCTGCCAGTACGGTGGACCCATGAAGCACTCGACCGCTCCCATTGCTCTGCGCGTTCCGCACGCGCGCACCCACCATGGCGACACCGTCATCGATCAGTACGAGTGGCTGCGAGAGAAGGACGATCCCCGGGTCATCGCGCACTTGACAGCGGAGAACGCATACGCCGCCGAGCAGACCGCACATCTCGAGGCCCTCCGCGAGAGCATCTTCGGCGAGATCAAGGCGCACACCCAAGAGACGGATCTATCTGTGCCGACTCGCCGCGGCGCCTGGTGGTACTACTCGCGCTCGTTCGAAGGCAAACAATATGCGGCGCACGCCCGAGCGCCGATCGCCGACGACGCGGATTGGACGCCGCCGGTCATCGCGGGCGCGCCAGCGGACGAACCGGCGCTACCGGGCGAACGCGTCCTGCTGGACGGCAACGTCGAGGCACAAGGGCACGACTTCTTCTCGCTCGGAAGTTTCGACGTCTCGGCAGACGGCACGTTATTGGCCTATGCAACGGACACGGTCGGCGACGAACGGTTCACGCTTCGCATCCGCGACCTGAGAACGGGCGTTGACCTCACGGACGAAGTGCCGAACACTTCACACGGGGCCGTGTTCTCCCCTGACGGCCGTTTCGTGTTCTACACGACGGTCGACGACGCGTGGCGCCCCGACACCGTCTGGCGCCATGAAGTCGGCACCGCCGCGAGCGCCGACACCACTGTGCTCTCCGAGCCGGATGAGCGCTTCTGGGCAGGCGTCGGCAGCACCCGGAGTCGCCGCTATCTGGTTGTCGAGCTCGGCTCGAACATCACGACCGAATACCTCTTGTTGGACGCCGCGGTTCCCACGGGCGATTTTCGCGTCGTCTGGCCGCGGCAGGATGGCGTCGAGTATTCCGTCGAGCACGTCGTCGTCGGAGGCGAGGACCGCTTGCTGATCCTGCACAATGACGGCGCACAGAACTTCGAACTGGTGGATGTCGCAGCGAACGACCCGACCGGCGAGCGCCGGGTTGTCCTCGCCCACGATCCAGAAATCCGGTTGGAGTCCGTCGACGCGTTCTCGGATCATCTGGTGGTGGAATACCGGCGCGACGCGTTGTCCCGGCTGGGGGTCATACCGATCACTGCGACGGGCTACGGACCACGTGAAGAACTGACCTTCGACGAACCCCTGTACACCGTCGGTGCCGGGAGTAACCCGGAGTGGACACAGCCGACGGTGCGTCTCGGCTACGGGTCGCTGGCGACACCATCGAGCGTGTTCGACTACGACGTCGCATCCGGCCAGCGGCGCTTGCTCAAGCAGCAAGCCGTGCTCGGCGACTACGATCCAACCCTGTACGCGCAACAGCGGGAGTGGGCGATCGCTTCGGATGGCACCCGCGTGCCGATCTCCCTCGTCTATCGCCGTGACCTCGTCACGCCGGGTGTACCTGCACGCCTGGAGTTGTACGGTTACGGATCGTATGAGTCAAGCATCGACCCCGCGTTCTCGATCGCCCGTCTGTCACTCCTGGATCGCGGTGCCGTCTATGCGATCGCACACGTGCGCGGTGGTGGCGAACTGGGTCGTGCCTGGTATGAATCCGGCAAAACATTGGCCAAGAAGAACACCTTCACCGATTTCGTCGCGGCGGCAGAGCAGTTGATCGCGGCGGGCTGGACGACGAGCGACCGTATGGTCGCAGAAGGCCGCAGTGCGGGAGGGTTGTTGATGGGCGCGGTTGCGAATCTTGCACCGCAGTCATTCGCCGGCATCCTCGCCGGAGTCCCATTCGTCGACGCACTCACTTCGATCCTCGACCCTTCTCTGCCGTTGACCGTGATCGAGTGGGATGAGTGGGGCGACCCGCTGCACGATCCCGACGTGTACGCATACATGAAGTCATACTCGCCGTACGAGAACGTGAGAGAGGATGCGCGCTATCCACGCATCCTTGCGATCACGAGTCTGAACGACACCCGTGTACTCTACGTCGAACCGGCCAAATGGGTAGCGCGCCTGCGCGAAGTCGACGCGGCCGTGCTGCTCAAAACCGAGATGAGCGCCGGCCACGGCGGCGTCAGCGGACGCTACGCGGCCTGGCGGGAACGCGCGTGGGAACTCGCCTGGATTCTGGACGTTCTCGAGCTCAGCGAGGCACCGGTGCGCTGACCACGTTCAGCCGAACAGCAGCGCAGCCTCGTCATAACGGTACTGCGGCACCATGTTGAGCCCGCCGGTCGCTTCGGCAATCGACACGTTGATGACATCGGTGCCCTTCAACGAGACCATGGTTCCCCATTGCTCATTGACGACGGCGTCGATCGCCGACATTCCCAGACGGGTCGCCAGCACCCGGTCGTATGCGCTCGGGACTCCACCGCGCTGGATGTGTCCGATCACCGTCGCTCGCGACTCGATGCCCGTCCGTTCCTCGATCATCGGGGCGAGCATTTCGCCGATCCCACCGAGTCTGGGGCGGTTGAAGGCGTCCAGGCCCTTGTGCGAGTGCGCCTCTTCCATGGTGTCGAGGTGGAACCCCTCCGACACGACGATAGTTGGTGCGCGACCGCGATCTCGCACGTGCTCGACCCATGCACAGATCTGATCGATCGACTGCGGCTGCTCGGGAATCAGGATGGCGTGGGCCCCGCCGGCCATGCCGGAGTGCAGCGCGATCCACCCGACGTGGCGGCCCATGACCTCGACGATCATGCAGCGCTGGTGCGACTCGGCCGTCGTGCGAAGCCGGTCGATCGCCTCTGTTGCGATCTCCACAGCGGTGTCGAACCCGAATGAGTAGTCGGTCGCTGCGAGGTCGTTGTCTATCGTCTTGGGCACGCCGACGATTTTGAGGCCCGCATCGGTCAGCCGACGGGCTGCCGTGAGTGTTCCCTCGCCGCCGATCGCGATGACAGCGTCGATGCCGTTGTCGTCCAGCATCCGCTGAATGTTTTCCGGGCCGGAGTTCTCACCCTCGAACGGATTGGTGCGGCTCGAGCCGAGAATGGTGCCGCCTTGACGCGAGAGGCCGCGCACACTGTGCCGGTCCAGCGGCATGATGTCACCGTTGACGACGCCACGCCAGCCATATCGAAAACCGGAGAATTCTGCGCCGTAGACGCGGTCACCTTTGAGCACCGCGCCCCTGATGACCGCGTTCAGGCCGGGACAGTCTCCGCCGCTGGTCAAGATTCCGATTTTCACCGATTCGCCTCCGTAGTCCCCGCATCGATCATGCCCGAGGTGGCGGCTTCACACCAAAACTTGCGTGATCCATAAAAGCGGCCTACGAGGTCGCGTCATCGACACCGAGGGCACGAGCCAGCTTAGACGAACTGGGCGAGACGACCGCACCAGAGGCCAGCAGGATGTCTTCAATGGCGCCCAGCAAGGCCGTGCGCTTCGCGCGGGTATCCGGCGCCGCCGCCAGCAATTCGACCTCCCACTCGCGCCATTCGCGCGTTGCGGCGGTGATGAGGTTCTCGGCATGAACGTGATCGTCGCTCAGCTCGGCCACGGGATAGCCGGCCGCATCGAGCAGTCTGCGATTTTCGCGCCGGTTCGTGATACGGGCAACGGGACGCAACGGATGCCCTGCCGTCAGCGCCTCGACTTCGGCTTGGAGCTCAGCCGGCACGGCATCGATCTGCACGGCCCCCACGGCCTGGTCGATGGGCCAGTGCAGCTCGGTGCGGCCCTCGGCCTCGGGCTGTTTGATTTTGATGTGCCAGCCTGCGTCACCGCCGCCTTCCCTGCGCCTCAGCGCGACACGATTCGCAGCAAGCTGAAATTCGTCTGTGTCGTAATAGACCGCATCCAGGTCGATGACCTCGACGGCCTCGACCACGGCAATGGTTCCAGCACCCACCAGATCGGGTACCTTGGTTGCCGTTGCCACGTCATACTTGCGCTCGATCTCCACCTGGCTGCTGCGACTCATACATCCTGTTTAGCGCAGGCCGCCCCACCACACCAATTTCAGCCGGGTTCGTTGTGCGAACGAGACTGCGCGCGATCGCTGACGGCGCTGACGCAATTTTTCAAGCCGAAACGCGTGCGCATCAGTAATCTGGCGGCATGAGCAATAACGAGATCATCACCGCTCGCTTCGACGTGACAGGCTGGGACCCGGCCGACCTACCCGGACTGGACGGCGATTGGGTCGGGGCCATCACGATGCACAAGACGTACACGCAAGGGCTCGTAGGCGAATCTGTCGCTCACTTCGTGTCGTCCGGTGACGAGGCCAGCCGCGGCTATCTTGCAGCAGAGCGCATCACCGGCACGCTCCACGACGGCCGCAGCGGGTCGTTCACCGTGCACCATGGCGCCTTACAACATCCGGATGACGCGTCCGCGTTCGGCTACATCATTCCGGGCACCGGCACGGGAGACTTCGCGAGCTTCGCCGGGCGAGCGCGAATCGTGCACGACGAAACCGGCCCATCCTTCGTCTTCACGCTCGAGTAGTGCATCAGCCGCAGCGACCACGAGATTCATGCCCGTTAGTTGCCCCACGAAGGGTCATTTGGCGCAAGTCACGAGAGGGACTGCGCCTCGCACATCGCGAGAGCAAATCCTTTCAGCTGGTCGCCCGTGACCGTCGGAGGCAGCGAGAGCGCAAGCGGGTCGGTGACAAGGTCGACAAGTGCGGGTCCTGAATGCGCGAACGCGGCGCGCCGTCCACACGTTGCACATCCCGGTGCCTGCCGTGAAGATCGCATCGTCGGCTGCGACATCGTCGAGAATGGATGCCGCATACTCCGGATGAATCGGCGTGAGCTGCTCGACGTTCTTGGTATACGCGCCGACGACCGAATCGAGCAGTTTGTTGTGACGCGTGAGCGTCTTCTCCAGAAAACGAGGATCGGACTTCCGCACCATTAACGGTGTGACCGCGGCAATCGTCGCGCGCACGTCCCCGCACACCGGAACATGCATCCTCGCACGACGGCCCAGCCTCTCCGGCCGCCTGTCGACCTGAGCGATCGTGACGTCGGCGGCATCCGGAAGGAATTGACTGTACGGAAAGTCGGTGCTGAGCGGGATCAGCAGGTCCGCATCGTGGATACCGTCATGCGCTGCACCGTACCCGAGCAGCCCCGTCATTCCGACGTCGAACGGGTTGTCATACTGAATCCACTCCTTGCCGCGCAGGCTGTGCCCGAGCGGCGCCGCGACGACGTGAGGTGCCTGTCGCGCCGTCGACACGAGTTCGCAATACGACGAGCACTCGATGAAGAGCCGATCTGGGTGTGTCTCTTGAAAGTACTCTGAGCCGATCTGAACCGTTGGTATCTGACTGGCAATCGCAACAACGGGAGCGCCGGAGCGATGTGCGTCATACAGGCCGTTGATCAGGTGCAGGTTATCGGGCCCGCAACTTCCGGCACAGACCGCCAGCTCGCCGGTCAATTGCGCTTCGGCGCTGGCTGCGAAGTTGTGCGATCAGTTGGTCTGCGACTGTGGTTACCATGCGGTCATTCAACTCGCTCAGCGCCGGACCGCCAAGCGGTTCTCCGATCGGATGCCGGATTGCACGACTAGTGCGTGGCCGGTTAGCTCAGGTAGCCTGTTTGCATGGGCCGGCCTGAATTTCCTCTGACGATTCTGGAGTTTCAGGCGAGGTTCGGCG
>Ga0208357_1000692_pt1 | contig 26360 bp, 18 predicted proteins | sample NGESurdeep092012_6_FD_184487 | JGI IMG/M metagenome (GOLD analysis project Ga0208357, IMG submission 184487) | Arctic peat soil microbial communities from Barrow, Alaska - NGEE Surface sample F52-2 deep-092012 (SPAdes) | ecosystem: Environmental > Terrestrial > Soil > Wetlands > Peat ...
AACATTAATCCCGATGTAGGGGCCATTTCTAAAACCTGTTTTTCCAACAAATGCGTTTTTAACGTTACCTTATATTCATCTGCTATAAATTTATTGCCGAATACATGATCGAGATGGCAGTGAGTATTGAGCAAGATTTTGGGCTTAAATTTGTTAAGATTTATAAAAGATTTCAATTCTTCTTTTTCGGCGTCAAAATAACAACCAGGATCAATGATGATGCATTCAAGGTATTGGTTGTAGAGCACATAGGTGTTTTCATGAACAGGATTAAATGTAAAAACTTTAATTTGAAACATATTTAATTTTTGTATCCTTTTAAATTCATTTCCCTGATTAATTGGAAACGATTAATTTTAGGCGTTTATAACTTATAGCACATGCAAGATCATAAGAAACCAATGTACAAAAAAATATTTCTGTTTTCACTTTTTTTATTTGTTATTGCGGGCGTAGCAACCGCCCAGGTAAGTTCTGTGGAGTATGGCAAAAGCCGGCTACAGTTTAAAAAAATGAAATGGCAATATTATCAGACACGCAATTTCAATTCTTATTTTAACCAGGATGGGCAGGAACTTGCTAAATACGTAGCCCAGGTAGCAGAAGAAGAACTTCCCGGAATAGAAAAATTTGTCGAATTCAATTTGCAACGCAGAGCCAATATTATTATCTACAATAGTTATGATGATATGAAGCAAAGTAATATAGGGCTGGAAACGGATTGGCAAAATGCGGGGGGTGTTACAAAATTGGTTAATAATAAAATGATTGTTTATTTCAATGGAAATCATGCTGACTTGCGCAGACAAATAAGGGAAGGCATTGCAGGAATTTTGGTTCAAAATATTTTATTTGGAGAAGACCTGGGCGAAGTAGCCGGTAATGCAGCTTTATTAGATCTTCCGCAATGGCTCATTGATGGATATGTGGCTTATGTAGGTCAGAACTGGAGTACCAAACTTGATGATGATTTGAAAAATGAAATACTGAGTGATAAGTATAAAAACTTTTATCAGTTTGTTTACCAAAGACCTTTACTTGCGGGTCATGCCTTTTGGTATTACATTGAAGAAAAATACAAAAGGGAAAACACCACCTACCTTTTTTACCTGGCAAGAGTTTATAAAAGTTTAAAAAGAGCTTCGCAACAAGTAACCAAGCAGAAAAAATTTAAAGATGTTCTCGCAGATTTCATGCAGTTTGAAGAAGATAAATATGAGAAGGATGTGATGCGAAGAAAAAATTATCCCAAAGGAAGCGAAATCACCGATTATACCGTAGGGAGGAGAGTTGATTATTTTCATTTTAATGTAAACCCCAATGTAAGGAATGGCTCTTTTGCGGTAGCGCAATACAAAAAAGGGCAATACAGGCTTATTTTTAATGATGGTTATACAGACAAAATTTTATTGAAATTTGGCCCTAAAATGAAAGAAGATGCGATCAATCCAAATTATCCTATGATGGCATGGGATCCAAAAGGAACAAGGCTTTCGGTGCTTTATGAACAGGATGGAAGAATTCAACTTTTTGTGTATGATGTAATTACCAAATTAAAACCCTTCAAGAGAGATCTTTCAAAATATTTTGACCAGGTGCAGGATATGACATACATGGTCAATAGCAAAACATTACTTTTTAGCGCTGTAAAAAACGGGCATTCTGATATTTATACTTACGATATTGAAAATGATAAGGTAAAACAAATTACCAACGATGTGTATGATGACCTGGATCCTTCTTTTGTAGCATTCCCACATAAGAACGGAATTATATATTCCAGTAACCGTCCCTCTGCTGATGCGAAAGGTAGCGACACATCCCTGCTTAATAATCGTTTCAATATATTTTTAGTTACTGACTTTGAAACAGGGAAACCTGAATTGAACCAGATAACCCAACTAACCAGAATGAAATTTGGTGATGCACGCTATCCTATGCAATATAATGACAACCATTTCACTTTTGTAAGTGATCTCAATGGTATCGGTAACCGGTATGCAGGATTCTTTACTACAAAAAATGAAGGGTTGGATACTTTAGTTCTTATTAATGATGAGATTCTTCGTAATCCCACAAGAGAGGAAATAGATTCTACTTTGCAGGTTTATAAAAAAACCGATGTAGATTCTATTGCGGTTGTTTCGGTTTCCAAAGATTCTGCGTATGTATTTCCACTTACCAACTATGGAAGCAGCTTGCTCGAAACCAGGGTTGCAGGAGATAATAACCAGGTGAGCGAAGTGACCAGGCAAGATGATGATAAGATTCTTTATAAATTGAAAATTGACCAGATTGCTTTAAAGCGCAGAAATGTAAACGCAAGGCCATCTACTTACCGGGAAGAACAAATGAAAAGTAGCCGTATTGCCGGAGGTGAAGAGATTGCAAGTCCCCCATCGGTTGCCCCGGAAAATGATATTTTTCAGCATGAATTTAAACCTGTGAAAAGAGACAGTACTGATTCTGTAAGGCAATTAATATCAACTGTAAAAAACGAGTCTGCTGTATTATCTACAGCAAGATTGTATCCTTACAAACCACCAAAATTTGCTGCTGATTATATCATAGCGGGATTTAATGATAACGTACTCGGAACGCGCTACCAGTCTTATGAAGGCGGATCCGGTCCGGTTACACTCGCGTCTAATAATGGGTTGAATGGTATACTGAATCTTGGTACAGCAGATCTTATGGAAGATCTTAAAGTATCCGGCGGTGTGCGACTGTCCACCAATTTAAAAGATAATGACTGGATATTTCAATTTAATAATTTAAGAAGAAGAGTGGACTGGGGATTGATGTATTATAGAAGTATTCAGGAAGTAGGATTTTCTTCCTCTGATAGCATTGATTATCCAGGAAAAGTAGTTTCTAATTTATACCAGGCAAATGTTTCTTATCCTTTTGATGAAACAAAAAGTTTGAGATTAAACTTTGGCATAAGAAAAGATAATATAGTGGTAGATGGAGAAGATCCGGCATCGCTTGCTTCGCCTAACTCAGCCAATACCTATGCTTTAACACATCTTGAATACGTGTACGATAATACTTTGAACCCCGTACAGAATATATGGAATGGCATAAGGTATAAGGCTTATCTTGACTTCAACTCACAGTTGAATCATCCGACATTTGCAGGACGTACCACATTTAATTTTGGATTTGATGCACGTGCATATTATCCTATTTACCGGAATTTTATATGGGCCGGCAGGGTAGCAGGTGATTTCAGTTGGGGTTCTCAGAAATTAATTTATTACCTGGGTGGTATTGATAACTGGCTCATGTTTGCCGATAATCAAAAAACCAATAAAGACGGAAGTACTTCTTACAGGTATTTCAATCAAGCCAATCAACCGGCCCCAGACCAGTCTTATGCTTTTCAATCGCTGGCTGTAAACCTTCGTGGATTTATTCAAAACGCAGCGAATGGAAATAATGCAACTGTGATCAATAGTGAATTCAGACTACCGGTGTTTACTACCTTAATGAGTAAACCTATCAACAATGCTTTTGTCAGAAATTTTCAATTGATACAATTCATCGATCTGGGAAGTGCATGGAATGGCTCTTATGATAAGATTGGCCGCCCGTATATTACATATTCTGATCCTTCGGATCAAACTGTTGCAGTAAAAATCAGAGCCCCGGGTATAGGCCCGTTTCTTGGCGGATATGGCTTTGGAGCAAGAAGTACACTGCTTGGATATTTCCTGAAGTTTGATGCCGGATGGCCAATGAGTGGTTTCTTCCAGGGAAAACCGGTTTTGTATTTAAGTATGGGAACAGATTTTTAATTTAGGTGTCAGGTACCAGGGAACTATTGGAAAGACTTAATGGAAAGAAAGTAAAAGAAGTAATTGTTGAAAGGGGATACAAAGGAATAAAAAATTACATAGACGCTAAAATTTACGTTCCCTAACCTGATAAAAATATAACCAAAAGCAACCCAAAAAACACAGCAGAAGAGCTGCCAGAGAACCCCTGATCGGACACCTGAAAAAAGACTACCTGTTATGCCGCAATTATCTCAAAGGAATTAATGGCGAAAACATGAATGTAATTTTAGCTGCAGCGTCTATGAACTTTAAATGAGTCATGAATCTCTGGCGAACTAAGGCTATCAAATGGAGGGTACTCGTTTAGATTTATTTTGTGAGTGCTTATTTGAATTTTATTGTCCAAAAACTAAAAATGACTTTTTGAGGGACGACTAAATAATTTTTTAGACTTCGTGCAGATGTTCCAATACTTTTCTTACAAATTCTCTTTGATTTTTTGATATTGGTAACTGGGTCCGGTCGTTTAATAATAAATATCCTCCATCTTCTTTTACCAGGCTTCTAATAAATTTCTTATTTATAAGATGTGATTGGTGACAGCGAATAAATCCATAATCACTCAATATTTCTTCATATTCATAAATAGGTTTTGAAACGAGAAGTTTTTCCCGGTTTTCTAAATAAAACGTGGTGTAATTATTACTTGATTCGCAACGAATAATAGATTGTGTATTAACAAATCTTGTTTCTTTTTGTGTTGATATGGCAATACGATGTTCTTCTTTATTATGTTCTTTTTGTAAAACGCTAATCAGATTCTCTAATTTTAGATTTTGCTTTTTGTTGAGAATTCTATCTGAAGCTTTTTCCACCGCAAGCTTTAATTCATCAATGATAACGGGTTTTAGCAGGTAATCTACTGCAGAAAATTTCACCGCCTGAATTCCATATTGATCATAAGCAGTTACAAAAATTACTTCAAAATTATGCTTAGGTAAGTGTTTTAATAAATCAAATCCATTTTGACCAGGCATCTGAATGTCAAGAAAAATTATTTCCGGTTGATGTAAGGTGATGACTTTTTCACCCTCCGTTGCATTCAGCGCTGTTGCACTTACATCAATATCCGGACAGTGTTCTTGTAATAAAATACGGAGATTATCTATATTATTTTGTTCGTCATCTATAATCACTGAATGTATCACAGTTCATGTTTTATTTAAAATAATTTTACAACCAATTTTCGAAGGTGAGCAAAAAATTTGTCCCGATGTTTTTATCACTTTTAATGGATAAACAAATTTGCCGATTAGCGGATTTATTGTTTAGTAATTCAATTCGTTCCTTTGTTAATTTTAGCCCGTAACCTTTAGTATCTTCAGCAGTATCGAATCCGCATCCATTGTCAGAAACATTTGCATATAGATTTTTTTCCTGACTGTAAAATTCAATTTTGATTTCTCCTTTCTCCTGCATTGCACTGATGCCATGTTTTACAGCATTTTCGATTAATGGTTGTAAAAGTAAAGTAGGGATTTCAATGGATATAATATTTAATTCTTTAGAGACAGTTATAGTGTAATTAAAATGAAATCGTAATTGCTCTAACCTGATGTATGTTTCCAGAATTTTTAATTCAATATTCAATGGCACCATTTCTCTATCATTATATTTTAAATTTTCTCTTAACAAACTACTGAAAGAAGTGAGGTATTCATTTGCTGATGAAGTTTCTTTCTTGTTAATTAATGCCTGAATAGAGCTTAATGCATTGAAAATAAAATGTGGATTAAGTTGTGATCGAAGCGACTGCAGGTTGAGCTTTAACCTGTCATTATTTAATTGAGTTTCTTTTAATTTTTGTTTTTGATTTTTTACTCTGAATAATAATATAACAAAACCAAAAAGGGCAGCTATCAAGCTACCCATAATTATTTTGAATATTGTTGCTTGCTGCCATTGTGGTTCTATTTCAAAATCGTAATCAGAGACATTTTGCCTTTGAATTCTGTACCTGATTTTCAAAATGTATTTTCCTGGCAGTAATTCTTTTAGTAAGATAAAGTTATTATCGAAATCATTTGGAGCCCAATCGCGATAGATTTTTTGATTCTTAATTAATTGATATTCGACGGCTTCTTTTTTATAGATATCTGCTGAAAGATAAAAGATAATACTGTTTTGAGAGAAAGGGAAAGACAACTTTTTGGGAATAGGAGATAGTTTTAATAATTTATCCCGTGGCCTTTTTAATAATGTAATAAAATCATTTAGATTTTTTAGCGTGTATATTGAAGCAACGACAGGCTTTATTTTCTTCCAGCAAATGCTTGAAGATGAGATAACTGAATCATTATCTTTTTCTCTCAGCTCAACAGTGATAAAGTTTCCCCAACTCGTTTTATATCCTCCCAGGAATCCGGATCCTTCTACATTTGAAAACTTATCAATATTACTCCATGGTGTAATAATTGTTTTAGCATTTAAAGTAACTCTATATTGATATTTATTTGAATTACTTTTATAAATGTCACGGCTTAAAAAATATGCGTAAGAAGAATCATAGGTGGGAAAGGGATATGAGTATTTTATATGTGCAGAATCGAATTTTAATATGGTCCCTTTTAATGAAATTTTTGATGGTAAATCTGTAGTTAGATATATTCCACCATTGACCATGGCTGTTACTATGGTGGGGGTTGTATCCCCTGGGCTACCCATATATGATTGAGAATAATTATTCCAATTAACAAGGTTAACTGCTGAATCGCTACTCCATTCAACCTGTGCAAAACAATGCATCGTAATTAATAAAGAAAATAATGAGAGGGATTTTTTTTTCATGATGTTTTTAATTTTTCATCAAATCTAAATACACAACAATAAAAGATATTTAGGGAATGTGAATACATTAGATTTGAATGTGAATTAAATACGATTGCCAATGATTCTAAAATAGGATGATAAGTTTAATTTAGAATATCTTGTTATTACGCAGTAAAAGAACAAATAAAAGAGATTTCAATTTTCTTTGAGCCCGTTCCCGATATCCTTTCGGATGCAATTAAGTAACTTCAGTAAACAAACCCTACCTGACTGCGTCTTTCGGTCAGGAAATATAGCTGATTTCTATTCTCTTTTTACAGATTAAGTTTTTAAAAAAATCCCTGTCGGAATGGCTTGGGCCAGGCAGGAGTGACTATTTAAAAAGCATCCATTTTATTTTTGGTAAAAAAATAATACAGCCAATAATAAAAGTTATAATGGCAGAAAGCAGTACTGCAGAAGCAGCCATGTCCTTTACTTTTTTTATCGTCAGGTTAAATTCAGGACAAACCAAATCGCATAATTTTTCAATTGCTGAATTGATAATTTCAAAACTCAACACGACAGAAAAGCAAATTAAAATAATCATCCACTCTATAGTACTTAATGAAAAAAAAATGCCTGCGCCGATTACCAATAATGCTACTACATATTGTATCTGAAAGTTTTTTTCGTGAGAAAGGCAATCTTTCAAACCACGAAATGCATTTGCAAATGATTTTATAACCCGCATAATTATTCGAATTTAATTTATAGATTAGAAACAACCTGGCATATAATTTTACACGCTTTTTGAATGTCCTCTTTTGAAATAGTAAGCGGCGGAACTATTCTTAAACATTGCGATGCAAATAAGAACCAATCAGTAAAGACTCCTTTTTCAAGTAAAGCGTCTATTACTTTTTTATTTTGGTCAAAATTATTAAACTCAATCGAAATCATCAATCCACTGCTTCTGATATTTTTTATTTTAGGATGATTACAATTTTCAAGAAATATTTTTTCCTTTTCAAAAACTTTTTCAATGATCTTTTTATCTAATAAAAATCGCATTGACGCATGTCCTGCAGCACAACAAACAGGGTGGCCGCCAAATGTGTTGATATGACCAAGTACCGGATTGTTGGTAAAAGAATCCATTATCTTTTTATCAGCGATAAATGCTCCTAATGGCATTCCGCCTCCAAGCGCTTTTCCCAGCAATAATACATCAGGGATAATATCAAATTGTTCAAATGCCCACAAAGTTCCATTACGACCAAAACCACATTGTATCTCATCAAGTACTAACAATGCTCCCGAATCAGTGCATTTTTTTCTTAAAGCCTGCATCCATTTTTTATCCGGCACTATTACGCCTGCTTCTGCCTGGATAGTTTCTGCAATTACACAGGCAGTTTGGGTGGTTATCAATTCAAGGCTCTCAAAATTATTATAATCCAAATGCAAAATATCCGGTAACAAAGGACGAAAAGCATTGCGCCAATATTCATCACCAATGATACTCAAAGAGCCTTGCGTGCTTCCGTGATAAGAATTTTTAAATGCCGCAATTTGTGTTTTCCCGGTGAAACGTTTTGCTAATTTCATAGCACCCTCGGTGGCTTCTGTACCCGATGTAGTGAAAAAAACACAATTAAGGGAAGAAGGCAAATGATCAATCAACAATTTTGCATAGGCGGTTTGCGGAGATAAGACCAGTTCGCCGTTTACCATCACGTGCATAAAATTGTCTGCCTGTTTTTTGATTGCGTCAATTACTTTTTTATTTCCATGCCCTGTGTTACAAACGCTGATGCCTCCAATAAGATCGATGTATTCTTTATTATTAATATCATAAAGCCTGCTTCCGTCGGCTCGTATAATTTCCAGTGCAAGCGGGTTTAGCGAAGTTTGTCCAGTGTGATTTAAAAATATCTGCCTGTTGGTCATTTGAAATGAAAAGTAAGAAATAAAAAATAACGAATAAAAAAGTATTTAAATCCAAAATCAAAATCATAAATATTTCCTGGCCGAAAGACGCAGTCAGGCGGGGTCTCTTTACTGTCTCACATTTATGATTGAATATTGAACATTGAATATGAAATCTTTTATTTAGAACTATTTGAAATAAAAAAAAAAAAATTTATCTAAACTTTTAATCCAAAATCAAAATCTTAGATATTTGTTGATTTACTGTGTTCGCCCTGATCAATTTAATGATTTTATTTTTTATTCCTATTTCTCCCTCAATACTTTTTCATATAAATCTTCATATTGGGGAACAATATTGGTAATATCAAATTTCATAGCCTGGGCTAATGCATTTTTTTTCATTTTTGCTAATGCTTTTTCATCAGAAAGTATTTTGATGATGTTATTGCTCATATCATCTACATCTCCTACATTGCTTAAGTATCCTGTAACGCCATTAATATTTATTTCCGGCAAGCCACCCACATTGGTAGAAATTACGGGAACCCCTGCAGCCATAGCTTCCAGGGCTACGAGGCCAAAACTTTCGTATTCGCTTGGCAAAATAAACAGATCAGAGATGGCAAGAATTTCTTCCATTTCTTCCTGTCTTCCCAAAAATCTGATATCATTGCCGGCGCAGGTTTTTCTGCATAGATCTTCAATAGACGAACGCTCAGGACCGTCGCCGACGAACAATAATTTGGTAGGAATTATTTTATTTACTTTAGAAAAAACTTTCACTACATCTTCCACTCTTTTTACTGCTCTAAAGTTGGAGGCATGCAATAATATTTTTTCATTATTAGGAGCGATTACCTGCCTGAAAGGAGTGACGGGTTTTTTATTAAAGCGTTTCGCATCCACAAAATTATAGATTACTTCTATCTCTTTTTCCATTTTAAAATTCTTATAAGTTTCATCTCTTAAATTCTTTGAAACAGCAGTAATAGCAGCACTTTCATTCATAGAAAATGTAACTACAGGCGAATAAGTTTTATCTCTTCCTACCAATGTAATATCTGTTCCATGCAATGTGGTAATGACAGGAACATTGATGCCTTCTTTTAAAAGTATTTGACGTGCCATGTATGCTGCTGATGCATGAGGTATCGCATAATGAACATGCAGAAGATCTATTTTGTGGTTGATGATTACATCTACCATAGTACTCGCCAAAGCAGTTTCGTAAGGTGGATAATCAAAGAGAGGATAGGTGGGCACGCTTACTTCATGATAAAAAATATTGGCATGAAACCCGCCAAGCCTCACGGGCTGATCGTAAGTGATGAAATGAATATTATGCCCTTTATCTGCTAACGCTTTCCCTAATTCTGTTGCTAATACACCACTTCCTCCAAAAGTGGGATAGCACACTATACCTATATTCATAAATTTTTCTTTTAAATTAAAATCTACGCAATTTACAACTTTCAGCCTTCAGCTTTCAGGCTTGAGCCTTTATGTTTACGACTTTAGTTTTTAAGCGGAATGTTTATGTTTGCGAAAATATTTTCAATGAAAAAATTCCTATTGCCTTTTTTCGGAATCATTATTGTATTCCTGGTAATTTTTTTTGTGGCTCGTTATAGTTATACCTACAGCGAAGGGAACAGGGCGGGAAAATTGATTAAATTTTCAAAGCAAGGTTTCTTATTCAAAACTTATGAAGGGGAAATGAACCTGGGAGGCGTTACCAATGCTACCAATAATAGCATGATGATGAATTATATGTGGGATTTTTCTGTAACCAACCAGGCAGTAGCTGATACATTATTAATGCTTGAAGGGAAAGATATCAGTGTACATTATAAAGAAAAATTGGCTAAACTACCCTGGCGCGGTGATACAAAATATATTGTTGACAAAGTGGTGGAAGTCAGAAACGAAAATGGGAATTAAATTTTTATAAATAGTAACTTTTTGGATGAGTCATTTATTAACAACTGATAGCATTATCAGTTTTTTTGTTCTTGTTATTCTCGAAATTATCCTGGGAGTAGATAATGTAATCTTTGTAAGTATTATTATCAACCGACTCCCCGGGCAAATGCACAAAAAAACAAGACTGGCATGGGTAATAATGGGTTCAGTTGTGAGAAGTGGGTTATTGCTCGGCTTAGGATGGTTACTGGCTCAGAAAGGGAAGGCAATATTAACTGTTTTTGATAAAGGATTTGATTTGGCAAGTATTGTAATGATTGCAGGTGGCATATTTCTCATTTATAAATCGGTACATGAAATACATCAAAAATTAGAAGGTGAAGATCCAAACGCTTTAAAACTCCCAAAAAAACAACTGAATTTCCCGCAGGCTGTTTTTCAGATCGTATTGGTAGATATGGTATTTTCTTTTGACAGTGTGATCACTGCAGGCGGTACTGCAAAGCATGTGCAGATAATGATTGCTGCCGTAGTTATTGCTATGATCATCATGTTTGCTTTTAGCCCCTACATAGCTGCGTTTATTCAAAAACATCCTACTTTTAAAATGCTGGCGCTTTCATTTTTGGTAATGATTGGATTGAGCCTTGTCATAGAAGGTTGGGCGTTAGAAAAAGCAGAAGAACTTCATTTGAAGAATTATATTTATTTCGGAATGGCATTTTCATTTATAGTGGAAGTGCTGAATATGGTTATGATTAAAAGACAAAACAGAAAAATAGTGAAGCTGGATGAACCGGAATATCCCAATAAAGAAATAAATAAAAGTGATCAGGCTTCTTAGATTTTAAAACTTCAAAATTTTCTTTGCTATTCCGGGTCCTTCATAAATAAAACCAGTCCATACCTGGATAAGGCTTGCTCCATTTTTAAATTTTTCCTGCGCATCAGAAGAAGTAAAAATGCCGCCACTACTGATTATCGGGATAGTTCCTTTTGTTTTTGTATAAATGTAATTAGTGATTCTTTCGGCTTCTTTATTCAAAGGCTTTCCACTTAATCCGCCCGCACCAATCGTTTCAATAGTTTCTTTATTGGTAATTAAATTATTTCTGCTGATAGTGGTATTCGCGGCTACCAATCCGTCTAATTGAATTTCCAAAGCAAGTTCAATAATATCATCCAGGTCATTTTGATTGAGATCGGGAGATATTTTTAAGAGTAAAGGCTTTTGAATATTTTTTGTTTTATTGATTTCCTGGAGGTTGGTAAGAATTTTTTTTAAAGAATCTTTTTGTTGCAAATCTCTTAATCCCGGTGTGTTAGGCGAACTTACATTTACTACAAAATAATCAACCACATCGTGCAATTCATTAAAACATATTTCATAATCTTTCCACGCATCTTCGTTGGGTGTCATTTTATTTTTCCCAATATTGCCTCCGATGATCAAACCTGAATATTGAATATTGGATGATGATGGCTGATTGCCGATAGCTGATAGTTGCTGCTTCCTGAATTTTCTAACCCGCTCTGCAGCTGCTTTCGCACCCTCATTATTAAATCCCATGCGGTTTATCAGCGCTTTATCTTTTGGTAAACGAAACAGTCGGGGTTTTGGATTTCCTTCCTGTGGTAAAGGAGTTACGGTTCCTATTTCTACGAAACCAAAACCTAATGCTTCCAGTTCATTAAGGTACTTTGCATTTTTATCAAAACCGGCAGCAAGGCCCACAGGATTTGAAAAGGTAATTCCGAAAACTTCTTTTGAAAGATTAGAATTATCCGGAGTAAATGTTTTCTTTAAATATTTTTTTATAAAAGAGAATTTGCAGAAGAAAGAAAGCATGTTCATTGCAAAATAATGAACGTCTTCCGCATCAAACCAAAATAATATGTTACGAAGTAATGGATACATTTTGGCAGCGAAGATAATAATTGGAATTTTTTTAGTTATCTATGAATTCAGAATGTGGAAATATTTCAGATTAATAATTGGTGAAAAAATTAATCGTCGGAAAGAATATCAATAAGCATTTGTAATTCCTTGTCAGATATACTGGCTTGTTCGGATTTGTCGTAGATGTCCATCAGGAACACAATATTGCGGACGATGCGAACGAAAGTAATCATTCTTCCACCACCACTTTTCCCTTTACTTTTGGAAGAAATAGCAATTCGTATTTTGTAACAGTTTTTACCAATAGGTTTACCTAAGACAGGGTTCTGTTCTAATTTATCAATTATCGGAGCAAGATCATTGGGAAGAGATTTATATTTTTTGCTCAGCCGTTTTAGTTTTCGTTCGAACTGGCTAGTAACAATTATATTAAAACTCATTTAGTAATTCTTTTGCAGATTTAAGTTTTTTCTTTCCCTGTTCGTATAATTTTACATCGTTAAATGCATCAGCGAGGTCGGTAATGAATTTACCTTTACGATTATCTTTTACTTCTTTTAAAACGCTTATATAATCAAGACTTTTAACTAATTCCATAAAAAAGGGAACACGGCTATTTTCCTTTATGTCGAGTATTACTTTCATGTTGTATTATTTTTTACGGTGGTACAAAGGTAGCTAGATTCGGGCATGGTTTAAGCTATAATAATAGAAACAAGGTTTTTATTTCGTAGTAAACTGGTCCAACAACCGCATTACTGTTGCTCCATCTTCAGCGCTGCAGGGATTAGGACCTTTTCCTAAAAAATAATTTACGACTTTTTGTATTAAGGGTTGTTGCACATGTTCAACAGGTTCAAAAGAAATAATTTCTGTTTTACCATTTTTAATGATCTCAATTTTTTTATGTTCAAAGATTGGGAAACGCATTTTTCCTTCAGACCCCTGAATTTCGCAAAGATCTTTTACATTTTCTTCAGCCACATTAAAACACCACAAACCATTAAATACAACTCCCGATTTGAATAAAATATTTCCGGTAACAATATCGTCTGCATCATACATTTTTGTTTGACTGGCTGCATATCCTGAAGCTTTTTCAACCTCTCCAAAAAACCAGTACATTAAATCAACCTGGTGTGGTGAAATATCATGAAACAGGCCGCCGCCGGCTATTTCAGGATTTACCCTCCATGCTACTTTTGGAATAATAAGCGCTTCCTTTGGAAGTGGTTTTTTATAAAATTCTAATCGTGCAAAACGCACGTCGCCAATAATTTTTTCTTCTAATAATTGTTTTACTTTATTAAAAAGCGGCTGCCCGCGCCTGTAATGCGCTACAGAAACTTTACAATTTTTTTCTGATGCGATTTTGGCAATCATATTAGCCGATTCAAAATTGAGCGCCATAGGTTTTTCAATATAAACCGGCTTCCCCTCATTCATTGCCTTTATCGCATATTCCTCATGAAAGGCAGGCGGAGTGGCAATGTAGATAGCGTTTACTTCTTCATCATTGATCAAATCGCTGGCGTCATCATACCATTTAGGAACAGCATGCCTTTTTGCATAATCTTTTGCTTTATCAGCATCTCTGCGCATTACTGCTACAAGCGAAGAATTATTTACTTTATTAAATGCAGGTCCGCTTTTTATTTCAGTAACATCCCCGCAGCCAATGATTCCCCAGCGAATGGTTTCCATTTTAAAATTCTTTTTTTTTGACACGAATTTACAAGAATTTGTTTTGCTCTGGACGGCGGACAGATGGCACTGTTTTTAACTACAGTAAATAGACAAATAATTGGGATTCCTGTTTTTCTTATTTAATCATACGGGAGATTCCAACGCAACTCTTTACCCCGGCAGATTTCCGGATTAAAAACTTGCTAAATCATCAGGGGGCATTTCAAAAAAAATTTGATGGTATCACCTTTTCCCTACTATATTTGTAGGATATTACATATGAGAGACTCTACTTTTATATTTCAATACTATTGTTCAGCCAATATTATTTGCATGCACAACCGTTGTATGCCGTAAGGCATTCTATTTTACATATCATCCATTCTAAGGCTACGCCTTATCTTCGAATAATAATTTTTTAATTTTAATTGTATAAATAAACATTTATGAGCACTCAACATTTTGAAACATTACAACAACACGCAGGCCAGGAGCCGGATCCTACCACAGGATCAAGGGCAGTACCTATTTATCAGACCACTTCTTTTAACTTCAAAAATTCTGAACATGGCGCCAATCTTTTTGCGCTGAAAGAATTTGGGAATATTTACACCCGCATTATGAATCCGACTACCGATGTTTTTGAAAAACGGGTAGCTGCTTTGGAAGGTGGTGTTGCAGGTCTGGCTACTTCTTCAGGACAGGCTGCACAGTTTCTTGCTTTGAATAATATTTTACAAACAGGAGAGAATTTTGTTACCAGCCCGTTTCTTTACGGTGGTTCTTACAATCAGTTTAAAGTGTCTTTAAAACGTCTCGGCATCGAGGCCCGGTTTGCAAAAGATAATAAAGTCGAAAATTTTGAAAGCCTTATTGACGGAAATACCAAAGCGCTTTATACTGAAACAATCGGAAACCCTGATTTCAACATTCCGGATTTTGATAAACTATCTGCATTGGCGCAAAAATATGATCTCCCTTTGATAGTAGATAATACATTTGCTTGTGCAGGATATCTTTTCCGTCCACTCGAACATGGCGCCCACGTGGTAGTACAGGCAGCTACCAAATGGATTGGTGGCCATGGCAACAGCATCGGGGGTATTATTGTAGACGGGGGAAATTATAATTGGGGTAATGGAAAATATCCTGTTTTTTCTGAACCTTCAGAAGGATACCATGGCATGGTATTTAATGATGTTTTTGGGAGTAAAGGACCTTTTGGAAATATCCAGTTTATCATCAGGGCACGCGTGGAAGGATTGAGGGATTTCGGCCCGGCTATTTCTCCGTTCAATTCATTTTTATTGATACAAGGTTTGGAAACTTTGTCCATTAGAGTAGAACGCCATGTTCAAAATACTTTGGCATTAGCTCAATGGCTGGAAAAACATCCTCATGTTTCAAAAGTAAATTACCCAGGTTTGGAAAGTAGCCCGCATTATGCCAATGCAAAAAAATACCTTACCAAAGGAGCCGGCGCGGTACTTTCTTTTGAAGTAAAAGGCAGCAAAGAAAATGCCACTAAGTTTGTTGATAACTTAAAAATGATCAGCAACCTGGCCAATGTAGGCGACACAAAAACATTAATTATTCAGCCGGCAGCTACTACTCACCAGCAGCTAAGCGATGCAGCGCAATTATCTGCAGGTGTAACTCCGGGGCTTTTAAGAGTTTCGGTAGGCATCGAACATATTGATGATATCAAGGCAGATATTGAACAGGCTTTTGAAAAGGTTTTTTCAAAATAAGCAATTTAAAATCAGATCATTATTTTTGCAGACAACATCCCTGGATTATTTCGGGGATGTTGCTTATTTGTTTTTTAAATATCGAAAAAAATTTGGCTTACCATACATTCCTTTCTGATAAATCCTTAACGCTCGAATCTGGAATTATTTTACCCGGCTATCATTTGGCATACACCACTTATGGATCTCTTGATAAATCGAAAGATAATGTGGTATGGATCTTTCATGCCCTCACTGCCAATAGCGTAGCATCAGAATGGTGGCCCGGATTAGTAGGCGAAGGAAAATTATTTGATCCCGATAAACATTTTATTATTTGTGTAAATATGCCGGGAAGCTGCTACGGCAGCCTGGGCCCGCTTGATAAAAATCCGGAGACCGGGGAAATTTACTATCATGATTTCCCTTTTTTTACCCCAAAGGATATGGTACATGCCTATCAGCCGCTGAAAGATCATTTAGGCATTGAAAAAATAAAAATCGGTATTGGCGGATCTATGGGCGGCCAGCAATTATTAGAATGGGCAATTGAGGAACCTGATTTGTTTGAACACATCTTTCCTATTGCTACCAATGCGCGCCATTCTGCATGGGGCATCGCTTTCAACGCTTCGCAAAGAATGTGTATCGAAGCCGATAATACATGGAAAGAAAATAATCCGCAGGCAGGAATGGAGGGAATGAAAGCCGCAAGAAGTATCGCATTGATTTCTTACCGGCATTATGAAACGTATCATGCCAGCCAAAGTGAACACAACATTGAAAAGATTGAAAATTATAAGAGCGAGTCCTATCAAAAATACCAGGGCGAAAAACTGGGCAAAAGATTTAATGCCTTCAGCTATTATTTTTTAAGTAAAGGAATGGATGCGCAAAATGTGGGCCGCGGGCGTGGAGGTATTGAAAATGCTTTGCAGCAAATAAAAGCAAAGACAACTGCCATCGGCATTACAACCGATATTCTTTTTCCTGTTAAGGAGCAACAATTTATTGCAGAAAATATTCCAAATGCTGAATTTAAAGCCATAAATTCTTTATACGGCCATGATGGTTTTTTATTGGAATATGAGCAGATAGAAAAAATTATTGCTACTGCACTTTTGGAAAGTTAGCAAATCCTCATTTGGAATTAATCTTTCGAAATAATCTTTCCGAAAGTTTCTTCATTATTGTCCAAGCGGGGTTTTTCCTGTTATTAAACTCCAGGTTAAGTTATTAAACTACTGGTTTAAAAAGAAGTCTTTCGGAAACCCCGATGCTACGGAGATGTCGAATATTTTTTATTATTCATTCCAAATTGTATTGAATAAAAGATTCAATATTCAATGCGTCATGCAATTAAATGGATTATTTTTTATGCACTACCAGCTGCCCTTCAATAATAATATTATTGAAAGTAGTTTCTGTATCTTGTTTTTTTTGTTTTTTAAAAAGATCAAATAATATTTCTGTTGCTTTTTTTGCCTGCAGATAAGGGAATTGTTCTACCGACGCCAGGGGTGGAAATTCCAGGTAATTGGTAATTGGCAAATTGGCGTAACTCACAAAACAGATATCCTTGTTAATTTTTAATTTTGATTTCCTGGCATACTGAATGGCATCTAAGGCCACATAATCATTAATAGTAACGATTGCCGTAGGCGGTTGTTTTAATTTCAGCAATTCATCCATCGCTTCGTAAGTTTTTTCCTGCGTAAGATCGGTAGTTACTAAAAGCGACATATCAATCTTTATTTTTTTCTTTTGCAGTACTTCCATATAAGCATTGGTTCGTTCCATACAGGATTTCATTTCTGCAGGGCCATTGATTACCCCGATTCTTTTATGTCCTTTTTTAATCAAAAATTCAATGGCCTGTTTGGTACCTGATGATATATCCGATGAAACTTTGTGAACGGTTGGAAGGTTGGGGACACGATCAAAAAAAACAATAGGTATATTATACTTTTCCATCATCATCAGGTGATCATAGTTTTTAGTATGTTTTGAAATAGAAACGATCAGGCCATCCACGCGCTGGTTTTTCATGGCAGTGATGATTTGTTTTTCACTCTCCACATCATCGTGCGATTGTCCGATAAGTACGCTATATTTATTTTGTTTGGCTACATCTTCGATGCCGTTGATAGCCTGCGAAAAAAATTCTTCTTTAAGATTTGGAAGAATAACCCCGATAGTATTTGTTTTTTGTTGTTTAAATAAAACGGCTGTTTGGTTGGGTTCATAATTTAATTCTTTGGCCAATTTTTGTACCTGTTCTGTAGTACGCAGCCCAATGCTCGGGTGATTATGCAATGCCCTTGATACGGTTGAAACAGAGAATTTCAAACGACTGGCAATTTCTTTGAGAGTGGTTATTTTATTGTCCATAAAAGCAGCGATGACACAAATTACAATAAAAAGTTTTAAAAATATGCAAAGCATCCGAAATTTCCCAACACCTCCCACGAATTAAAAATCAAAAGAAGTTTGCTCTTAATTTAATTCTTAATTAATAACGGATGATTTAGCTCTTGTAAAAGAATTTTTATTCCTATTTTGAAAATAGGATTTCAAAAATAAACAAACGATTGCATTGATTTCACCATCAAAATGTTTAAAAATAGTGCAATCGTTTGCGTGGGGAAACCAAACGATTGCGTAAGAGTTTTTTTGAAAACGGAAAATTCATAATGCAGCGTTTTTAAAAAATTGTTGTCATCTTACTATTCGTAACTGAACAGAAAAAAGTTAAATAAAATAATAGATTTAATTTCAATTGTTCGTTTGAATTATTTTCAGAATTATGGTTGTCTTAGTAAAATATGGATCTTCTAAACTTAATAACCAATAAATGAGAACATCAAAGTTACTTCTTTACGGTTTTGAAATGATAGCTTTTCTTGTATTGTCAATAAATGGCCTGGCGCAACAAGAAGTTGTCAGTTCTGGTCCAAATGCAGAAGCTATTCGCGTTGAATACATCAAAGCGGGCCAGTCTCCGGATCAGGTGGTAGAGATGCCGAAATACAATGAGAATGTTTCAGGTAACATCAGGCTCACTTCCTACCGTAACAAATTTTACCAGGTAAAGATTCATGAAATTGACAGGGGTGATTACACAGAAATAAATGGAGAACTCGAATATCTCGATACCGGAACCTCCGCGCTGACGCTTAGGATTATCTTTCCCCGCAACGGAAAGCATTGGAAATGGTTCTCCGGACTTGACAGTTCGCATACTATGAAACCTGATTCAATTTATGCTGATCTTGTATCAGCCAATACCGTTTTACCGCCGGATGGCGCATTAAATGGAAAGACATTAACGGATGGTGGATACGGCGATGCGGTAGGTCGTGGAAAGTTGTCATTTTATCCACTGTGTGCAATAAGTGTGGACGGTAAAGGAGAAGCGTTAGGGATTGATTTATCAGTTCCAATGGTGTACCGGTTGGAAGCGGACAAACGCGGATTAGTTGCTGAGTTTGATGTAGCTACAAGTCCACTTACCGATAAATTTCCGAATCGAAGTTTTTTTAAGTTGTGCAGGTTTCAATTTGATGCCGGTTGGGGCATGCGGGCTGCTTTGAAACAATATTATTCTGTTTATCCTGAATCATTTAAAAAGAGAGTTACGAGGGAAGGAATCTGGCTTCCATTTACACCACTCCGAAAAATCCGCAATTGGAGCGATTTCGGATTTGCTTATCACGAGACTTCCTGGGGAAGTACTGATCAAAAGGACGGACGGAAGGTGCCTACAATCACGTCAGACAAGGAATCCGGAGTTTTAAGTTTTCAATATACCGAACCCTGGGATATTCAATTGCCAATTCAATCAAGTGCAATTGATTATAAGACGCTTCTATCTTCCGGGGTTATTCCAAAATCACAAAAAGAATTCCTGGACATCAGCGCCACTGAAGATAAGAACGGCCTATGGCAGGTCCGGCGGCTAAAAACTCCCTGGTTTAAATCAGGTTGGGCCGTGAGTATTACCACTAATTGTAATCCGGATATTTTGGGAGAAAGCCGTTATCGTGATATTTTGAAAGATGCAATAAACCCGGCAATAAAATTGAATGTTGATGGAATTTATTTTGATTCGATGGAATGGAATTGGCATAATGACCTAAATTACCGTGGAGAGCACTTTAAATATACAAACTATCCCCTGACGTTTTCAAAGGATGTAGCTAAGCCGGCAATCTGGAATTTCGTCTCAGAATTTGAAATAATGAAAAAAGTAGCTGATGAAATGCATTCCCAGGGGAAACTGGTCATGGGAAACGGGCACGCCTGGAATCCTTTTGCAGCGGCGAACCTGGAAATAGAAGATTTTGCTAAATAAAAGAATCGAGCTTAACTATTTATCCAAAACAAGTTGGGAACTGCGGTTAGAATTGTGATAACAACATGCACTTATTGGCATCGCAGAAAATTGAGAATAAAGAGACTTATTTTTTAGAGGGTGTTACTATTGTACCACCAAATTTTTTTTTATTCATAACTGATAATTCCTGAGAGAGTTTCAAATTTTTTTTTTATTATTTTTTAACATATTAAATTTTTTATCAATTCTAAACATTTTCAGTATATGGGAAAAACGATGCAAAAACTGCTAATACTAATTCCTTTCCTTTTCCTGGGGATTTTCCTGCAAGCACAAAGCAGGGTCATTAAAGGGAAAGTTATATCAGCCGATGGCCCCTTAGCCGGAGCCTCTGTTTTAATTAAAGGTGAAACAACTGGTACAGCAAGTGGTCCGGACGGGGCTTTTATATTAAACGTACCCAAAGGAAAAGTTACCTTAGTTGTAACCTCTGTCGGGTATGTAAAATCTGAACGTTCAGTTGGCGTAAATGAAACGAACGTTGAGATAAATCTTTTAAAAGATAATACGGGGTTAAATGAAGTAGTAGTTACAGCGTTGGGTATTACCAGGCAAGCAAAGTCACTAGTATATGCTACTCAAACAGTACCTGTAAGCCAATTAACGGGGGTGAGGGCTACCGATAACTTTCTCGGTTCATTGGATGGCAAAGTGGCAAATTTAGTAGTTAATCAGGGGTCCGGTGGTTTAGGCAGTGGCGCCAAGATTATTTTACGCGGCAATCGTTCTATATCTGGTGACAACAACGCGTTAATTGTAGTAGATGGTGTTCCAATAAACAATAGCACTTTTAGTGCAGCTGGTAATGATTTCGGAACAATACAATCCTCTGATGGGGCTTCCGATATCAATCCAGACGATATTGCATCAATGACAATACTGAGAGGTGCTTCAGCCGCGGCGTTATACGGCAGTCAGGCTGGTAATGGCGTTATTGTAATAACTACGAAAAAAGGTAAGGTAGGAAAAGTTGATGTAACATTAAACTCTGGAGTAAGCCTTGAAAAGCCATTTGCCCTACCAGAATTTCAAAATACCTATGGACAAGGGAATAATGGACTTATTGCTTCAGACTCATCCCTATCAGGAGCCAGTTGGGGAGCAAAAATGACCGGGCAGAGTTATATTGACTACCTTTATAATCAGAATACATATAGCCCGCAGCCGAATAACGTAAGTGACTTTTTTAATACAGGGTTAAGCTTGAACAATTCGGTAGGATTTTCCTTAGGTTCCGAAAAAACACAAAGCTACTTTTCCTACACAAACAATCAACAAAAGGGTATTATTAAGAATAATGACCTTACTCGACATATATTCGACTGGCGTATAACGAACCAGATTAGTTCAAAGTTCTCTACAGACGCGAAGATCACATATATAGCACAAGATATTAGTGGTCGCCCTAGAGCAGGCGAGGAAAATAGTCCGGTTTTTGATGATTACGAGATGCCGCGTAGTATAAGTGATGCCGATGCTCAGAAATATCAGAGCATTAATAATGTCGGGATACCAGTTCCCACCAATTGGGCTTCTACGCTTAATTCCATATACCAAAATCCTTACTGGATGATTAATAATACTTCTATTGGGGAAACCCGTGAGCGAGTATTTGGTTTTGCGTCAGCCACATACCAGTTTACTCCTTGGCTGAGCGTTCGGGGATCGGCCAATATGGATCGAACTGCAGATGAGATTCAGGAAAAGTACCAACAGGGAACTCTTTTATGGAACACCAATTCAGGTGGTTCATATAATGTAACGAATCTTGTAACCACCAATAAATGGTTTGACCTTGTTATGGCAGGTCATAATCAACTAACGAAGGATTTGAAAATTGCGTATCACTTGGGTACAATTTATCAGGATAATCTATATAATCAAGCGATTGCTTCTACCAACGGCCTGAATGTGACGAATAAATTTAGCCTTAACTTTGCTTCCAATCCATCTAATACCGAATCTGGAACGGAAGTTATTACTGAATCGGTTTTTGGTCAAGCCAACTTTTCTTGGAAGGATGCAATTTTCCTTGATGCAAGTATCCGAAATGATTGGGATTCCAGGCTTCCCAAACCATACACCTTTAACTATCCTTCCATTGGTTTATCTGCAATATTATCAGATCTGATTCACGGATTTCCCGAAGCTGTTTCCTTCTTAAAGGTTAGTGCAAACTATGCTGCAGTAGGAAATGGAGGTCAATTTGGGATACGAACAACTACATATGGGTATGATCAGGGCGCTGGAAACGGGAGTATTAGCAGGAGTACAATTCTAGCTATCCCAGGTTTGAAACCTGAATTGGTAAAGAGCTCCGAAGCTAGTTTAGAGGCTCGCTTCATTAACGATCGAATTGGGTTTACCGCTACTTATTATAAGAGTAATTCTCTTAATCAGTTGCTACAGATCAGTCTTCCAGTGGGCACAGGTTATTCAACTCAATATATTAATGCTGGAAATATTGAGAATCATGGCCTAGAGTTTGTTGTCAATGGAACTCCGGTTAAAAATGGCGATTTTAAGTGGGATGTAACTCTAAATCTTTCCCTCAACAGAAATAAAGTTATTTCCCTTAGCCCGGATTTAACTACTGCATTTTTGGGAGGTGTTGATAATCGTTCTGCTCAACCTGAAGTTAAAGTCGGAGGAAGCTTTGGCGACCTTTATGCATATCAATGGTTAAAGAACTCAAAGGGTCAATATGAAGTTCAGGCCAATGGTACGCCATTAACTTCTTATATCACTGGCGGCAATCTCGGTTATATTGGGAATTATAATCCAAAAGAAGTTTTGGGTATGTCAAATAGCTTTCAATATAAAAGGTTTGACTTAAGCGTTCTGGTTGATGGCCGAATCGGTGGGATAATAGTCTCCGGAACAGAGATGAACCTTGCCTTTAGTGGAATTACTAAAGGGACAGAAAAATATCGCGAAGGGGGTCTCAATTTGGGTGGCGTCGACGCTTCTGGTAGCCCAGTATCCCAGACTATCGACGCTCAGCAATTTTGGCAAACTGCTTCGGGTCAACGTTACGGAGTAGGTCAGTTCTTTGCTTATGATGCGACTAATTTTCGTGTAAGAGAACTTTCTATTGGGTATGATATTCCTTTGCACAGTAACACTATCAAAAAACTGCGGTTTTCTGCTGTGGCGCGAAATCTTTTCTGGATATACAGGGGTAGTTCAATTTTGGATATTCCAGGACTGGGGAAGCGTAAGATGTGGATGGATCCTGATATGAGCAACGGAAACGCTGTTTTTCAGGGCGTGGAGTATGGTGCGCTCCCTTCAACCCGAACATTAGGTTTCAATCTTAAAGTCAACTTCTAAAGTTTAATAAATCCTAAAATATAAAATATGAAATCAAACAATAAATTTTTTTACTTACGCTTTTACGGGGCTTTGGGTTTAACCCTGGTACTATTTTTATTAGGCTGTACCAAAAGTTTTGATAGAACTAACACTGATAAAAACAGTATTGCCACAGTTGGCCCCGCCACTTTACCTTTTCTTTTCTCGCATGCCGAAGATATAGCAACGGTAAACCAGGCTAATTACCAGATAGCACAGAATCTTTTCGCAGACCAATATGCACAATATTTTGCTTGCGAAGCCACTTATTTTGGCTCAGACCGCCTCGTTATTAATCAGGCATGGGTCGGTGCAAACTTTAATCCTTACTATACAGATGTTTTACCCCAGTTACAAACCATTTTTGCAAACACTGATTCCATGTCCGCCGAACACGCTATGGCAGAGGTTGTATGGGTACTTGCTTTCATGAAAGCTACTGATTATTGGGGTCCTATTCCTTATTTTCATGCCGGTGAAGCTGCAACTTCAGTGCCTTATGATCCTCAGGATAAAATTTATGCAGATTTTTTCAGTCGTTTGGATGGAGCAATTGCGGTACTAACACCATTGGCTGGTTCAAATGCCTATGGTTCTTATGACCTTATATATGGTGGCGACGTGTCACATTGGATCAAATTTGCTAACTCACTACGTCTTCGGTTGGCACTAAGGGTATCTAAAGTGGATCCTACTACAGCTCAGAAAGAGGCTGAAGCCTCAGTAGCAGCCGGCCCTATGACAAACAGCCCGGGTGACGATGCTTTTGTTGAAAGATCTTCCGTAGGAGGTGATATCAATGGTCTTTCAACGATGTCTGATTGGAATGAATTCAGGATGAGTGCCGCCATGGCATCAGTATTAAAGGGATATCAGGATCCTCGTATTTCACAATATTTTCAGCCAACTGTAAATAGCGGGAACCCCACTCCGGGTATTTTTGCGAATTATCAGGGTTTGCGCAACGGTTTATCTGTAGCCCAATTGACGCTTCCACAGAACTTAGCTGCGGCAAATTCTCATCAGGGGCCGAGATGGTCATCTACAAATGTTACAGTTGGCGGTACTGTTGTTGGTGAAGCTAATTATACAAATACTCCTCAAAATGTAATGGAAACGGCAGAATCCTGGTTTTGCCGTGCCGAAGGGACACTTTTGGGTTGGAATATGGGCGCCTCGGCCCAAACTTGCTATAACAATGGTATAATGAATTCGCTCATACAATGGAATGTTACCGATCCTGTTGTGCAAACAGCCTATATCAATAGCACGAATACACCAATTGCTCCAGGTGATTATTTGAATTCCCCTCCTGTATCGAATATTCCCATTGCCTGGAGCTCTAACCCAACAATACAATTGCAGCAAATCATGACCCAGAAATGGATTGCGCTTTTCCCTGATGGAATGGAGGCATGGGCAGACTATCGAAGAAGCCATGTGCTTCCTCTCTATCCAGTTGCAAATTCTGATAATCCGCTTATAACTAATACATCTACGCAATGGCTAAGGAGAATACCATTTTTGCTTACAGAAAAGCAAACCAATGGCGCTGCTGTGCAGGCCGCAGTTTCTTTACTAAATGGCCCGGATAATGAATTGACGCCATTATGGTGGGATAAAAATTAATTTCATTTTGCCATAATTATTTCTAAAAGATTCCATTTATAAAAGAAATGGAATCTTTAGTTTTGGGCATTGCGTTTTGAAAATAAAATCTGCATTATGTCAACATTTTTGAGGAATATTTATTTCTTTATTTTAATATGCCTAGTTCTTGGTTGTAGTGATAATGCTTCTCGCTTATTTACAATTCTCGATGAAGGACGGACAGGAATCAATTTTAAGAATACTATTTTCGAAGACGAAGCATTGAATGTGCTGAATTATACCTATTTCTATAATGGAGGAGGCGTAGCTATCGGAGATATAAATAATGATGGGTTACCCGATATTTTATTCACAGGCAACATGGTTAGAAATAGGTTGTTTTTAAATAAAGGCAATTTTAAATTTGAAGATATTACCGAAAAAAGCGGAATTGCAAAATACCAGGGCTGGTGCACTGGTGCAACAATGGTTGATATAAATGGGGACGGTAAATTGGATATATATATTTGTCGATCTGCAGACATTGATCCTAATAAAAGAAGGAATTTACTTTTTATTAATAACGGTGATCTTACTTTCACTGAAGAAGCAGCGAAATACGGTTTGGATGATCCAGGTTATTCCACGCAAGCTGTATTCTTTGATTATGATAAAGATGGCGATTTGGATTGTTTTATCACCAATCACTCCTTAAAGCAATACACAACCGGTGCGCAAAACAATCCAGCCTTGCGCAATCAACGCAATCCTTATTTTGCCGATAAATTATACCGTAATGATAACGGGCATTTTACAGATGTGAGCAAGGAGGCTGGTATCACCTCCAATGTGTTTACGTTTGGATTAGGCGTCTCGGTTACGGATATCAATAATGACGGATGGCCTGATATTTATGTAACAAATGATTTTAGTGAGCCCGATTATTTATTTATTAATAATCGTAATGGCACTTTCAGTGAACAAACTTCAAAACAAATGGATGAAGTCCCTTTGGCTTCGATGGGTTGTGATGCCGCGGATTATAATAATGACGGATTTGTTGACCTGATGACTTTAGACATGTTACCAGAAAGTAATAAAGGTCAAAAGATGCATAACGGGTCAGAAAATTTTGATAAGTTTCAGTACCTCTTTAATCAAGGATTTTATTACCAATACAGTCGTAATATGTTGCAAAAGAATAATGGTGATGGAACTTTTAGCGAGATTGGCCAACTCGCGGGAGTATCCAACAC
>Ga0208357_1000693_pt1 | contig 26298 bp, 27 predicted proteins | sample NGESurdeep092012_6_FD_184487 | JGI IMG/M metagenome (GOLD analysis project Ga0208357, IMG submission 184487) | Arctic peat soil microbial communities from Barrow, Alaska - NGEE Surface sample F52-2 deep-092012 (SPAdes) | ecosystem: Environmental > Terrestrial > Soil > Wetlands > Peat ...
GCTGATAGCGTCCGTGGACTCGGTTAAGATACTCCCGTTTGCTGGGCAGACTCATGTTCGTTGTTGCGGTAACCACGAACTTGAGTCAACGTATGGCCGGACTCCTCGTCCAGCTCTATGCCCCGGTAACCCTTATCCTGAGTCAACACGCTGCGAAGTTTTCCGACGATTGTTTGAATTGCTGCTTGCAATATATTATGGGAACGGTATAAAAAGCGGCAAATGGATTTGCCGTTCCTGAACAGTTCATCAAGGAAAAAGCGGAGCCAGATAATGGCGGTTGACCTGGGCAGCCGCACGACCAAGGCTGTCCTTCTGGAACGGCGAGGGGAGCTTCTGGCCTTGTCCCGCTACGCGATGGTGGACGCGCCGATTTACGAAAAAAAAATGTCCATGGAACTGCTCTCCGGCCATTTGCGTTCGGTGGCGGAGGCGCTGGGCAACCCGACGAAGATGGTGACGCTGGCCATCGGCCTCGATGACGCAGTGGTGAGGCAGGTGGAACTGCCGCAAATTCCGGTGAACGAAATGCGGATGGTGTTGAAAAATAATTCCAAGGCCTATATGCAGCAGGATTTGCCGAATTATATTTTTGATTGTTACATTTTCCCGCCGAGACAGGAAAACGGCAGGGCTGTCGAGGCAATCAAATCCGCCGGCTCCGTGCCGAAGCTGAAGGTGCTTGCGACGGGGGCCAGGCAGTCGGTGTTGAACGATTTTCAAATGGCAATCAAAAATGCGGGGCTGACGCCCGATTGCATCGTGCCGGGATTGATCGGTCCGGCGAACGCCTTTGAACTGGCGCTGCCACAGGTGTTCGCCAATGAGTCGGTGGCACTGGTGGACATCGGGTTCAAACAGACTTCGATTTGCATTTTGGACAGGGGCGAACTGGTCTTGAGCCGCGTGGTGGGAATTGGCGGCGACAAATTGACGGCGGGGCTGGCCGAGGCGATGAAGGTCACTTACGCCGAGGCCGAGGGCGCAAAAGTGGGAATGGCGCCGGACGCCAGGTTTGCAATTGAAGCGCAAGTCATGCCGCTGGGCCGCGAATTGCGCGCGTCACTGGATTTCTTCGAGCATCAGCAGGATCGTCCGGTTTCCCAAGTTTATGTCAGCGGCGGGACGGCACGATCAGAGATGATTTTGCAGATGCTGCACGGCGAGATGATCGTGGAATGCAAGACGTGGAATCCCACGGGATTCCTGCAAATGGCGTTGCCGGGGCAGCAGGCGGTGGAGATTGACCATGTCGGGCCGCAATTGACCGTGGCTGTTGGCTCCGCGCTCGCGGCTTATTAGCTGAATTCAGATTTATGCCCATTCACATCAACCTGCTTGCAGAAGCCCAGGCGGCGGAAGATTTGCGCCGGCGCGATCCGGTCAAGCGCGCCACTTTTCTGGGATCAACCTTGGTTGTGCTCATGTTGTTTTGGGGCGTCATGGGGCAGATCAACCTCTCGCTGGCAAACCAACGTCTCGTGGGGGTGAACACGGCGATTGAGGCTCATAACAAGCAGTATACAAACTTGGTGGCGCAACTGAATCAAATCGCCGTGGCTAAATTCAAGATTGCCTCCCTTCAAAAACTGCAGGCCGCCCGTTTTCTACAGGGCAATCTGCTCAACGCGCTTCAACATATCACCGTGAGCGGGGTGCAATTGACCCGGATGCGGGTGGAACAGAAGTATCTCGAAACGCCGGGAACCGATCCCAAAATGGGTCCCGATGGCGTATCCCCGGGCACTCCCGGTAAAAGCAGGGAAACGATTGTCTTGTTCCTCGACGCGCGCGATAACAGTCCGAATCCCGGCGACCAGGTCAACAATTTCAAGCAGGCCATCGCCGAGCAGCCCTATTTCAAAGCCATGCTGGACAAAACGAACAGTGTGGAGCTGGTCGGCTTGCCGTCGCCTCAAACCGGTCCTGACGGCAAGCAGTTCGCAACTTTCACGGTGGTGTGCCATTTCCCCGAACACATCCGATGAACAAACTGCCCAAAAAAAAGCGCGATCATCTCATCCTTGTGGTGCTGGCCACGTCCGTTGTGCTGGCACTGATCTACTTTGGCTGGATTTCTTCCCAAGATGGCAACATGTCCAGAATTAAAAGCAACACACTGGCAGCCCAGGACAAACTTCAGAAGATTGAAGATACCATAAAAAAAACCGCCGACGTGAGCATGAAATTGGCTGACATCAACGACGATCTGAAACAATCCGCGACGGACATGGCATCCGGCGACACTTTCGCCTGGACTTACGACACGATACGGCATTTCAAAACCCCTTTCAAAGTGGATCCCACAGCCGGCCCGCCGACGACGGAAGATGTGAACCTGCTGGCAAATTTCCCGTATAAGCAGCTCAAATTCACAATCACCGGCACGGCTTATTATCACGATCTGGGTGATTTCATCGCCCACTTTGAAAATAATTTTCCTCACATCCGGATGGTCAATCTCGCCCTTGAACCAGTCGGAGGAGCCGGCGACGACAGCGAAAAACTTTCATACAGGATGGACATCATCGCCCTGATAAAGCCCAACGACGCCGCAAAATGAAATCATTTGCAATCATATTAACAGGCCTGACGGCGTCGTTGTTGCTGGCGGCCATTGCCGGTTTGCCATCGCCCGCGCACGCCGAGAATGTCCCTTCCGCCGACGTGACCGAAACGAATGTGGTTCAGTCCGTATTTGTCCTTCCCAACAATCCGAACGAAGGCCGGGATCCGTTCTTTCCAAATTCCATGCGTCCATATCAGGGACGGCCTCAACCCGGCGGTGCGGCCGTTCAACTTTCAGACATCAAGCTCGATGGCATTTCCCGCGCAGGAGGCCATGTCTTTGTGATCATCAACAACGTGACGTTTGGCGTCGGGGACGAAGCGGATGTCAAGATCGCAAACGGCAAGAAGATTCACGTCGTCTGCAAACAAATCGAAGGCGAATCTGCGGTGGTCGAAGCCGGCGGGCAGATTCTTACATTGATCCTATCCAACCCATGAGACCGACATTTTCAACCTCCAAAAGTGCGCCGCACGGCACCATTTCCAGCCGGACAAAAGTCTGGCCGCGAGTGACCGGCATGCTTGAAAAAAGGTTTGGCATTTGCATATTTTCCAACTATCCTCGCCAAAGGGGAAGCAATCGGAGTAATACCATGAATAAAATCAAAATGTTTGCCACTGTCCTGCTTGCCGGGCTTGTCCTGCATCAGAATGTTTTGTCCCAATCCGGTGCCGCAGAAACAAACCAGACACCAGACACCGGCTCCGCAACCAACAACGACGTCTATGCCGCCATGGTCAGCAACGTGATGACGTTGTCCACCGACACGGTCGCCGCAACAACCGTTGTCACTGATCAAACTGTCGCCATCACTGCCAGCAACGAACCTTCCACAGACACTCCGGCCAGCAACCCGCCGATGCCGTCCGCTGCCAGCAATGAACCCTCTCTTGGCGCGTCCCCCAGCAATGTGATGGCAGCTCCCGTTGCCAGCAATGAAACGGCGGCGGCTGAAGACACAAACATGGCGGCGGACACCGAAACCGACACCAACAGCACGACCGCCGTGACGACCGACACCAACCAGACTGCGGCTGCTGAAGTCAACACCATTCGATTTCAGGACATTCCCATCACATCCGTGATTGAAAACCTGGCCCGACAGGCCGGCATCAATTACCTGCTGGATCCAAAAATTGGCTATGGCCAGCCCGACCAAAACGGGCAGATCAAACCCGAACCATCGCTCTCACTCCGTTGGGAAAACATCACGCCGGAACAGGCGCTCCTCGCGGTGCTGGACAACTACGGCCTTCAACTCATAGTGGATCCCAAGACAAAAATCGCCAAGATTACCATCAAGGATCCCACCGCCCCGCTCCCGTTGAGCACTCATGTTTATCAACTTGCGTATGCCAGCGTCTCCAACATGGTTGTCAATATTGAAACCGCCTTGACCGACCATCGCAGCAAAGTGGTGCCGGACGAACGCACCAGCGAGTTGATCGTTGTCGCCACGGACAAGGAGCAGACGGATGTGGCGGCGCTCATCGTGAAGCTCGACAAGCCGACCCGCCAGGTTTTGATTGAAACCCGCCTGATTGAAATCTCAAGCAATCCCAGCACAAGCAAGGGCGTTGATTGGACGGGCACGTTGCAGGCGCAAAACATTTCCTTCGGGAACGGCGTATTAAACGCAGATTCGGCTTCAAAAACCACCATTGGCGGCTCTCCAGTGACCACCACCACGACATACCCGAGCGGACGGCAGACTACTACCACCACCACCCCAAATTCATCCACCTCGACCACGCTGAACTCCGAGCCGCAAAATTCATCCAACCCCGGCGGTTTCATGTATAACACGCTCACGGGAATCACGCCGTCAATCGGGTTTCTAAACGCCGATGGCGTCAAGGCGACCCTTTCATTCCTGAACCAGTCCTCCGATGCACAGGTTGTCTCCACGCCGCGCGTCGTGACGCTGGACAACGAACAGGCGACCATCTCCGTCACCCGCGCGTTCCCCATCTTTGCCACCACCGCAGGCACGCAAGGTTCGCCCGGCGGCTCTTCCGTCACTTACAGCAACGTCGGGATCATCCTGCAGGTCACGCCGCACATTTCCGCGAACGATTATATCTGGATGAAAGTTCTTCCCCAAGTCACGAGTTTTTTTGACACCGTCACCAAGACCATCGCCGGCCAGATCAATCAGGCAGATGAATTTGATTCTCGCGTGATTGACACGCAGGTTCTCATCCCCAACGCCAACACCCTCGTCATGGGCGGCATGGTCAAGGACAGCCCGACGGCCAGTTACACCAAAGTGCCGATTCTTGGCGACATCCCCATTCTCGGATATGCCTTCCGCAGCGAAACCAAAAAAATGGACAAGCAAAACCTGCTTATTTTCATCACCCCGACGATTGTCAGGGACAGCGACTTTCAACCCACCGCCACTGATTTCATGAACTCCCGTCCGATCAAGGAAAAGGAGCCTTTGAATCCGAACAGCGCATGGGATAGCGGCAAGCCGCGTGACTGGAGCAACCCGAAAAACACGGATCCCACTCAAGTCATCATCAATCAAAAAACCACGGATTAGCTATCAACGCCAAAAATGCTATTGTGGCCGATGACGATGACTAAAAGCTGTTTTATGAAAACCGCAATCTATGGTGCAGTGGCGATGTTGGTGCTGTTTCTTGGTGCCGCCCATTTGACCGCGCAGACGGTTGTCAAAACATTGGGCGGTGGTCCTCTCAACGATCCAAATGTTTGGGCCGGTTACTCGGATGGCAATACAGCATCCGACTCCCAGTTCAACACACCGTGCGGCATTGCCGTGGATATCAGCGGCCGTTATTTGTATCTGGCCGACAAGGGTAATAATGCAATTCGCATCATTGATTTGACCCTTGGCAAGACTTCACATTTATATGTCGCCAACCCCGCTTTGATTAATAATCCGATAGGAGTTGCTGTTGACAGCATCGGCGATATTTTTGTCCTCAATTACGGCAACGGCAACAATGGGACGGTGCTGAAATTCGACTATTTAGGCAACCCGCCGACCACCAAGGCTGTGAATCTGGCCAATGTCGGCGGCATCACGCTGGACAACGCTGGCAATATTTATGTGACCGTCAATAACAACCAGTTGATACGCATCACCAGCACCAACACCACCACCATAGCCACTATCCCCATTGCCGGAACATCGTTGCAAGGCATTATTGTAAAAAGAGCGGGGACAAACGCAGGATGGATTGCCGCCTGCGATGCTGGCAACAACGGCATTTACCTCATCGATCCCACCAGCGGCCTTTTCACCACCTACTCCGGATTTCATGGTCCGGGCGATTTTCCGGGCGGAACAGACTCGGCCTCCAGTTCACAAGCAACATTTAATCAACCCATGAGCCTGGCGGAAACGAGTGATGGAAGCCTCATTGTGGCCGACTACGGCAACAATCGTGTCAAGGTTGTGTCGGCCAGTGATGGTGAAGTGGAAAATCTCTATGGCGTCCCATCCAGTTATTGGGTCGGGCCGCTGGATCCGGCCGATGGTGTTTATCCCGGCTGGTGGGATGGGACTGTTCAAATTCCCGATGTGGTAGGTGACGTTGAAGCGCGCCAGACTTACGGCCTGGTTCTTGCGCCCAACGGCACCCTTTACGTTACGGAAAATTATTATGACATCATCCGCAAGGTTACGGGCGGCGGTTTTGTGCCGCCGCCGCCGCCGCCCACCACGCCGGGTGAGCCGTTCGCAACGGTGAACTTTGGGCAGGTGAGTTTGACGTGGTCGGCAAGTTCAAGCGCGACGAGTTACAACGTCAAACGTTCCACAATCAGCGGCGGCGAAACAACCATCGCCAACGTGACCGGCACAAGCTACACCGACACGAACGTGCTGAACGGGACGACATACTACTATGTGATTTCAGGCGTGGGTGCCGGCGGCGAAAGTCCAAATTCATTTGAAACAGGCGTCACGCTGCCAACGCTTCTCCCGCCGACGGGGCTGGCCGCGACGACAAACTTCAATTTGGTGCATTTGACGTGGTCGGCGAGTTCCGGCGCGGCGAGTTACAACATCAAACGCGCCACGTCCACCGGCGCCGAAACAACCATCGCAAGCTCGGCAGTCACAAGCTACTCTGACACGACCGTGGCCAACGGGATAACCTATTTCTATGTTGTTTCAGCCGTGAATTCCGGGGGCGAGAGCACAAATTCTTCCGAGATAAGCGCCACGGTGCCGATTCCGCCGCCTTCATCGCCGACAATCGGCTGGTATGACTTTGAAGGAAACACCCAGACGGGTTTCTTCTCCGTGCTCCATCCCGTCAGCGCCGGAAACCCGTATGTTGCCAACAATCCCCTGCTCATCGCGATCAATCCGGGCACCAACGGCGTTTCGACCCTCTACATCACCATTCCGCCCTATACCAACAACACTCCCGCGAGCACCGTGGTCAACAATGGAAGCCTGGCACCGGTTTATCAGGACAACCAATTGCAGGGGTCGCCCAAAGTCAATCCATTGCCGTCGCTGGCCTTGTCGAACGGGCTTGTGACGATAGAAGCCGTGAACGTCAACGGCGTCGGAGGATTCAGCCCGGTGGCCTCGGCTTCGTTTCTGTTTCAGGCCGGCACGCCGACGATTTTGGGAAACAACGCCGCACAGTTCACGCTCACTGATGTCACAACCAACGTCGTCTTTTATTACACGATAGATGGCACCGACCCGACCAATGCGCCATCAAGCCAGCAAGTGGTCAGCACAAACGGCACGGCCACCATTTCGCTTGACGGAAGCACCAACATCTTTTTCCAGGTGCGCGCTTTTGGCTATTTGTCGCAGTCCAATTATTTAATGAGCGGGGTTGCCCAGCAGAATTTTGTCCCCGGTGCCTTTATTCCAAACACCATTAGCTTCGGCTTCACGTCAGGCGAGGCGTCCACCGCATTAATAGCGTCGCCCGGGGAGACTTTTGTGGCTCCGGTTACGCTGACAACTCTGCCCGGCCAGAAGATTTACAGTTTGCAGTTCAACTTGGTCGTCACCAATGCCGGTCCGAATCCTGGCCCCGCGCCCGCCTTTGGGGGATATTACACCTACACTGTTCCCAATGTTGTGCCTTTTCAATCCATGCTGATGCAGCCCAATCCCACAAATTCGGATTTAGTCATACCCATTCCGCCGGCAATGTTTGTCTCCGGGGTTGGTCTTGAATCTTTGTTAAATATAAACAATTCGGAAAATCTGGTTGCCGTGGGTTGGCTGGAACGCTACAGCGAGACGAATCTTTATCCCACCAAGACGCAGACTTTGATTACATATTCACTGGCACATGACGATCTATTTCCGAACCCCCAGCAACCCAACGGGGTCGTTGTCGGCGGCTATTCATTCACGGTGCCGACGAATGCCCCGCTTGGTAGCACCTACCAAATCCGAATCGGCCTGCCGTCTGCAACTTCTGATGGCGTTGGCGCGCCTGGCAATGATGTGTTCATTTATGCTCCCACAAACGGTTCGCTCAATTCGATCAAAAATGTGACCGTCGGATCGGCCCATTATCTTGCCGGTGATTCAGCTCCGTTCCGCTGGTTCAATGCCGGCGACTTCGGCGACACCAACTTGGATAATGCCGACGTGGAGCAGGTGTTTCAGACGGCGGCTTACGGGCTGAATTCTCCGCCGCTGGGCAGCGATTTCTACGACAGCATGGATTCCGCCGGCGGTTTTGGTGCTGACTATCTCAACATTGGTTATCTCCAAAAAGGCCCTCCGGTAGCCAGCGAAGCCGCATACGGCGAGAACAATGACACTAGCGTCAACTTCAGCTACTTTGGCGACGGCAGATTGGACGTATCCGACGTGTATGTCACATTCCGCCGTTCGCTGGATCCGTCCTTGAAGTTGTATAGCCGATTCTGGACGAATGACACGGTTCACGGCTATTCTGGCCTTGCTGCGGTGCCCTTTTACCGCAGCAATTTGGTGGCTCACACCTCCTCGGCTAAACCCTTGGGCTTGCCGGGTTCCGGCCCGGTTTCCATCACCAACACGCCGTCGGTCAATTTCGCCAGCACTGATTTTGTGGCTTCCGCCGGGCAGGTGCTTCAAATTCCCGTCACCGCAAAAGTCTTCGGCGCATATCCGCTGCGTGTGGCAATGTTGAACATCAGCGTCGTCCCGCTGGACGGCTCCCCGGCGCTGACGGTTCCAATCTCGTTCACGAACACCGCGCTCGGCACGCCCACTTCCGGCTTCACGGCCTCCGATGGCATTAACAATTACGCCGCCGCGTGGCTGGACAGCACCATCGCTGGCATCTCCAACAGCGCGACCATTGGCACATTGACCGTCATCATCCCCACGAACGCGACGAGCCTGTCCGCTTACGCGATCCATTTTGACCACGCCTCGGGTTCGCCCAACGGTGCCGTGTCGTTTCCCCGGCAGGCATTGACCGGACTGATCACGTTGTCCAGCCGCACCAACTCCGCTTACAACGACGGCATCCCCGATTCATGGCGTCTGCGTTATTTTGGCACGATGAACAATTACCTTTCCGTTTCAAATGCCGACGCCGACGGCACAGGCATGGACAATTGGCAGAAATACGTCGCCGGACTTGATCCGACCGATCCAAAATCCAAATTGACCGCCGGCACCGACCAGGCCATGGCGCAAAGCCCGCAGGACAGCGTCATTTACTGGCCGAGCGTGGCGGGCAGGCAGTATGTCGTCCAGCGCTCCGCCGGCCTTTTTCCCGGCACATGGAATTCAATTTCCACAAACGCCGGCACCGGCGGCAACATGGAAATACACGACGCGTCCGGCGGCAATGCCCGTTACTACCGCGTGAGCGTCCAATGATGGAAATGACAGGCTGCTGAAATTTCAACGGCGCGTTCCAGCGAACGCGCCGTTTTCAATTTAACCTTTAGGGTTTTCGCCGGCGACACGCCTCAAATAATCGAAGGAGAAAATGCCGGTGTTGTGTCCGTCCGCCCAGACCGGCCGGATCGCGTAACCGCCCACGCTTTCAAAACGAACCAGTTGAAACGCCGCCGTCTTGAATGTTTGCTCTGGATTTTTATACACGTTGCCCATGATGTCCGTCTCGCCCTTGCAGCCCGCGCACGGGCAGGCGCGGCGCAATTTTTCCAGCGAGATGAAACTCTCGCCGCCGTCATCCCACTTGACCGCCAGTTCGCCGCCGATGTGCTGGATGTCTTTCGGACGCATCAGCTTTTTTTCAAACGCCGTTCAAATGCCGCCAAAGTTTCCGGGCTGACGTGATGCTCGATGCCTTCCGCGTCCATCTCGGCCGTCTTTTCCGAAACTCCGAGCTTGCGCAAAAAAGCCGCCACCGTCTCGTGCCGCCGCTTGGATTCCTCGGCCAGCCTGCGCCCGCAGTCGGTAAGAAAAATCGCGCGATAAGGCTTGGTGTTCACAAAACCGGCCTTCCGCAGCCGCGCCAGCGTGCGGTTGACCGTCACATGGGTCACGCCCAAGCGCCGCGCCAGGTCCACCACGCGCGCCTCGCCGAGCGAAACCGACAAGTCGGCAATCGCTTCGACGTAATCCTGCGCCGTTTCGAGCGCGCGGTCGCGCCGCGAACGCCGCAGGTTTTCGGCCTGCTGCGACGACGGGCGCACGTCGGACGGCTTGCGGATGGAGCGCGGCATGGTTTGGAAAGATAAACCCGGACGTCCGGCCCGGTCGAGGTTTTAATTTGTAACCAAAGCTACATTTTCTGTTGACGGTTCGGATTTATAATGTAATCTCTGCTACATGATTTTGTCCTGGCTAAAATTCCGCCCGTTTCCGGCGTCTGATTGCAATCCATTCGCCGGAATTACGGGAAGATTTTGACCCGCGAACGAGATTCCATGAGCGAAGAGAACCATCCACCCGCAGACTTGTGCGGGCCGGCGGAAGACAAAAACACCGCCGCTTCGCGCCCCGGTGCCGTGTCGCTGGAAGGGATGCACAACAGCGTGACGGTGCCGGACCGCAAAGCCAGTTTTTGGAGGCAAATGGCCGCCTATTTCGGTCCGGGCGTTTTGGTCAGCGTGGCTTACATGGACCCAGGCAACTGGGGAACCGATCTTCAGGGCGGCGCGCAGTTCAAATACGGACTGCTTTGGGTCGTCGGCCTGGCCAGCCTGATGGCGATCTTTCTCCAGCTTATTGCCGCGCGGGTCGGCATCGCGACCGGACGCGATCTGGCGCAGTGCTGCCACGACTGGTATCCCAAGTGGACGCGCGTGCCGAACTGGCTCATGGCGGAAATTGCGATCATCGCGTGCGACATGGCCGAAGTCCTGGGCGGCGCGGTGGCCCTGAATATGTTGTTCCATATCCCCATTTTTTGGGGTGTCATCATCACGGGCGTGGACGTGCTGCTGCTGCTGGCCTTGCAGGGGCTGGGCATGAGGATGATTGAAGGAGTGGTGCTGTTGCTCGTGGCGACCATCGGCGTTTGCTACTTCGTCGAGATTTTTATTCTGCCGCAGACGCAGCCCAGCTTTCTGGAAATGGGCCGGGCGATGTTCACGCCCCATTTGGGTTCGGCCACGATGACGTATGTGGCCATCGGCATCATCGGTGCAACCGTCATGCCACATGTGTTGTATCTGCACCCGGCCCTGGTGCAGAGCCGCAAATTCCAGAAGGATGAAGAATCCATCCGAACCGCAATCCGCTTCAACACCATTGACGTCACCGCCAATCTGTCGGTCGCTTTTCTCATCAACGCCGCCATCCTGGTGCTGGCCGCGATTGTTTTCTTCGGCAAGACCAGCTTCACCGTCGCCGGTGGACAGGTGGTTCAGTTCAACGATTCAACGGACTGGATTCAGGCGGCCAATCTGACTTTGGCACCACTGCTGGGCACGGCGGCCGCGAGCGTTCTTTTCGCCATCGCCCTGCTGTCCAGCGGGCAAAGCGCCACCATTGTCGGCACGATGGCCGGACAGGTGGTGATGGAAGGTTTCATGCGCTGGCGGATCAAGCCGTGGCTGCGGCGGCTCATCACCCGCTCGCTGGCCATCATTCCCACGGCCATTTTTATTGGCCTTCGCGGCGCCAACAACATCAACGACCTGCTGGTTTTGAGCCAGGTGGTGCTGGCATTGCAGCTTCCGTTTGCGATGTTCCCGCTGCTGCATTTCGCCAGTTCCCGCCGGCGGATGGGACAATGGCGGCTGAACTGGTGGCTGCTCCTCGCCGGGTGGGGGTCGGCGCTGCTCATCACGACTTTCGACTTCTACGGTCTGCCGGACGCCGTGAAACAGGCTTGGCAGGTCATCACCGGCGGATAAACTGAAAAGGCTGACCCATGTATAAAACCATTCTCGTGACATTGGACGGCACGCCGACCGACCGCGCGATTATTGAACACATCAAACTTCTCGCGCAACTGGCGAAAAGCCGCGTGGTGTTGCTGCATGTGGCGGACGGCTGGGCGGCGCGAACTTTTGGACCGGACGCAGTCAGCCCCGAGATTACTGAAGATACCGCGTATTTGAACCGGATCCGATCGGAGTTTCAATCCGCCGGAATTCCCGTCGAGGCGGAACTGGCATACGGCGATCCGCCGAAGGAAATCGTCAAGTGGGTCGGCCAAAAAGGCTGTGACCTTGTGGCCATGAGCACACACGGGCACCGGCTTGTCGCGGACATCTTTCTTGGCACAACCGCCAGCCGCGTCCAGCACCGGATCGGCGTGCCGGTTCTCCTCCTCCGGGCAAAATGATTTTGTGCCCGCCAGAAGAAATAAATTTTATTTTCTCCCAAGCTGCGGATCATTCGGGCGCTCGACAAAGTGGAGCAAATTGCCTTCGCAATCTTCAAAAAATAAAATCCGTCCGCCGCCCGCCGCCGGACGTTCCGCCTCGGAAAATTTCACGCCGCATTTTTCCAGTTCACTTTTCGCCACATCCAGTGAATCCACGCGCAGCGCCAAATGACGAAAACCCGCAAGCTTGTTGTTCGCCGTTTCCGGCAGCGATTTTTCCGCCGCGTAAATCTCAAACCAGACGTTGCCGAGCGAAATCAGGCACGTCGGCGGATTCTGGCCGTTGTTGAAAATTTCCCGCGCGCCGAGGACGCGTTCATACCAGTTTTTCAATGTGACGGGATTGTTGGCGACGACGGCTATGTGTTCGACGGAAATGTTCATGGTTTTATTTTCCGCAAATGACGCGGATTCCACAAATCTAACCTGCAAAAATCTGCGTCATCTGCGGACCCGGGGCAATTCAATTTCACCCGCTTGTGCAATTCAATGTTCCGCCCGGACAATTTTTAATTCGATCTGGCGTGTCGCCCGGCTTGGAGGAATCCGTTTCCACCGGCCTCATCGCGGTGGTGCAAATTCTCGCGCGGCGAACCTTCCGGCCAAGGTTAGATGGAAATTCAGATACAAGATGTCGGGACGATGCTGCCAAACAGATAACGACAATGGCGGGAGTGGCGGGGCTCGAACCCGTAACCTCTGCCGTGACAGGGCAGCGCTCTAACCAATTGAGCTACACCCCCGCAAAAAGGGGGACACAAAGGCTAAAAGAAGATTTTGCGGGCGTCAAGTTTTGCTTCGGGAGAATTGGCTGATTTGCTGGTATGAAAATCCGGGCAGCAGACGCCAAGGAGGTGGGGGTGGGGAACCCCGCTGAAGAAACGTGCTGCCACCCGAATGAAGTCAATGTGACGTTTCCGCAACTTTTTGTCAATACAGTTATTGTTCCACAGGTTGAATTTCTGCCGCGCCGCAAATCTCTTGGCTTTACGCCGCCTTTTTTTCCAATAAAGTCCATTCATGGTCGAACTGGAATCGCTCCATTTATTCCACAACCTCGCCTTGGAGGATCTGCAAATTTTGCGTTCCATCAAACAGGAACGCAAAATCGTCGCAGGCGGCCTGGTCTTCCGCGAAGGCGATCCGGGCGACGGCCTTTATTTCGTCAAAAGCGGGCTGGTGGAGATTTCCGGCCTCATCAATGCCACCGTGCGCCGCGCTTTTTCGCAGTTCGGCCCCGGCGAAATTTTCGGCGAGATGGCCGTGATTGAAGACCGTCCGCGTTCCGCCACCGCCGCCGCGCTCAAGGAAACTGAAATTTATTTCATCCCGCGCAATGAAATGCTCGCGCTGCTCCAGCGCTCGCCCGCGCTCGCCTTCAGCATGATGCAGCAAATCAGCCATCGCCTCCGCGATTTCAACCAGCTTCATCTCCGCGAAGCCTTGCAGGCCGAACGCCTCGCCGTCATCGGCAATTTCGCCCGCTCCATCATCCACGACTTGAAAACGCCGCTGACCATCATCGGCCTTTCCGCCGACATGGCGTGCATGGCCGGTGCCACGCCCGAAAAACGCGCGCAGTCGCAGGAGCGCATCCGCAAGCAAATTCTGCGCATCAACGACATGGTCGGCGACATCCTTGAATACACCCGCAGCAACCCCACCGGCACCGCCGCGCTTGCAAAGGCCGACTACGCCGGCTTCATCAAGGAAATTCTGCCCGAACTTCAGGCCGAGGCGGAAAACAAATCCGTCCGCATCGAATTGCAAGGCGAACCGCCGCCGGCGACATTGCTGCTCGATTCGCGCCGCCTGCGCCGCGTCTTCTTCAACCTCGTCCACAACGCCACCGACTTCATGCCCAATGGCGGGAAAATTTTCCTGCGCTTCAATTGCGACGAAAGTGAAATCGCCACCGAAATTGAGGACACCGGCGGCGGCATCGCGCCTGAAATCGCCGACAAACTATTTCAGCCCTTCGCCACTCACGGCAAATCTCACGGAACCGGCCTCGGACTTTCCATCTGCAAAAAAATCGTCGAAGACCACAAAGGCCGCATCTGGACGCGCAGCGAACCACAGCGCGGCGCGATTTTTTGTTTCGCGTTGCCGCTGATAAAATGACCGTTAATCCACAGTAAACCGCGAATGGTTGCATCGGAGGCGGACTGCCGACAAACTGAATTGACGATGCAACAATTTAACGATTCAACGGTTCACGAAAAATGAATCGCATCAAACTTCTTTCCGAACAGGTCGCCAACCAGATCGCCGCCGGCGAAGTGGTCGAGCGTCCCGCCAGCGTCGTGAAGGAACTCGTCGAAAATTCACTCGACGCGGACGCAAAAAAAATCACCGTCGAAATTGGCGCGGGCGGACGCAGCCTCGTTCGCGTGACCGACGACGGCTTCGGCATGAGCCGCGATGACGCGCTGCTTTGCCTCGAACGCCACGCCACGAGCAAAATTATTCGCGCGGAAGACCTAGCTTCCATCGCCACAATGGGTTTTCGTGGCGAAGCCCTGCCCAGCATCGCCAGCGTCAGCCGCTTCACGTTGACCACGCGCGAACGCGAAGGCAATTCGCCGGAAGGAACGCAAATCATCATCGCCGGCGGAAAAATTCTCGAAGTCAAAGCCGCCGGCAGCGCGACCGGCACGAGCATTGAAGTGCGGCAATTATTTTTTATGCTGCCCGCGCGCCGGAAATTTTTGAGGACAGAAGAAACCGAGGCCGCGAACATCCAGCATTATCTCACGCTCGCCGCGCTCGCGTTTCCCGAAGTCGCGTTCACCTTCGTTAAGGACGGGCGCAACGTCTGGCAACTGGCCGCCGTCAAATCCGGCGCGGCAACTTCAAGCCGCATTGAAGCTTTGCGCGAACGCCTCCGAGCACTGCTCGGCGACGAAAAACTTTTATCCGTGAATTTTTCCGCTTCACTTGAAGATGACGGCAACCCTTCCGCGCCGGAAGAAGCCGAAATTTCTTTTGAGGCCGCCCTGCCTGAAAAATCGCAAATCGCAAATCGCAAATCGCAAATCCAAGTTTGGGGCTTGATCGGCTCGCCCGGCGTTTCACGCGCGACGCGCGATGGCCAGTTCATTTTCGTCAACCGTCGTCCGGTGGAAAATCGAGGCATCAACTACGCGCTCATTGAAGGTTATCACAACTCGCTGATGAAAGGCCGTTATCCAGTCTGCTGCCTCTTTCTCGAAATTGATCCTGCCGCCGTGGACGTGAACATCCATCCCGCCAAGCGCGAAGTGAAATTTCACCGCGAGTTTGAAATCAGAAAATTCGTCGCGCAAGCCGTGCACGCCGCGTTGCTGGCGTTTCATTCTGAACCGGCAAAAACAAATTTTGCCACCGAGGCACAGAGAGCACAGAGTCCGAAATTGCAACAGTCGGAAATTATTCCTGCCAGACCGACGGCGGAAACTTACGCGTTGCCAAATTTTCCAGAAAAATTAAAGCCGTCGCCGACAATTCCGCCGCAAATTTCTTCAACCACGCAAACGCCTTTGAAAATCGGCTTCTTGCCGCGTCGAAGCGAAGCGGAGACGGAGTCGCCGGCAGTCCAATCTGCGCCATCGGCGAAATCTGCGGATGCTTCCCCAACTCCCATCTCCAATCTGCCAACTTCTGCGGCGACGCCGCTTTTGAACGTCCCGCTGCGCCTCGTCGGCGTCGTCGGCAGACTTTATGTGCTGTTGGAATCAGATCGCGGACTCGTGCTGCTGGACCAGCACGCGGCGCACGAACGGATTTTATACGAGCAGATGCTGAATCGCCTCGAACAAAATGGCGTGACGCCGTCGCAGAAATTATTGCTGCCGGAGACAATTGAACTGCCGCCGCGCGACGCGAATTTTCTGCGCGAACAACTGCCCGCGCTCACCCGGCTCGGTGTCGGATTGAGTGAATTTGGCGAGCGCACCTTTTTGCTCGATGCGCTGCCGCCGTTCGTGAAAGTGCCGGACACGCGCCGGTTTGTGTTCGACCTCGTGGACGAATTGCGCGCCGCAGGCCGCGAGGTGAACCTGGCGCGGCTCGGCGAACACACCGTCGCCAAGACCGTCTGCCGCCATGCGGTGAAAGCCAACGACCCGCTCGGCGGCGCGGAACTGGAAAATCTCGTTGAGGATTTGCGCCGTTGCGCGATGCCCTACACCTGTCCGCACGGCCGCCCGACGCTGATCGAAATGAATTACCGCGAACTGGAGAAAAAATTTGGCCGAACGCAGTAATTATTTTTATTGCACGATTATAATTTTCATTCGTGCCAATTCGTGAAATTCGTGTAAAGATTTTCTGCCCATGAACGAATGGAACATCCAGTCCCGCGCCCACGACTGCGAGGCGTGCGCCCAGCCGTTTGCCGACCGGCAACCGCTGCACACGCTGCTCTTCGACGAGCGCGCCGAAGATTTGCGCCGCATGGACGTTTGCGAAACGTGCTGGCAAAACCAGTTCAGCGACGGCGCGCGCGAACGCAAAGGTTTCATCTCGCACTGGCAGGGGATTTACGAAGCGCCGGCGCCGCAGGTGGACGCGATCCAGAAAGACACGGCGGAAACGGTCTTGCGCAAATTGATCGAACAAAACGATCCGCGCCACGCCGCCGCCGGTTACATCCTCGCCGTGATGCTCGAACGCAAACGCATCCTCAAGGTGAAGGAACAGATCGTCCGCGACGGCCAGCGCGTGTTCATCTACGAACAGCCGAAGACCGGCGACATTTTCACCATCGCCGACCCGAATCTGCGGCTGGATCAACTCGAAGAAGTCCAGCGCGACGTGGCGATGTTGCTGGAACAGGGAGTGAATCCGGCGGTGCAAAATGAAAATTTGTCTGCGCCTGCGACCAACGAAATTGTTTCAAAGCAATAAATTTATGGACGAAATTTTTGCGGCATTAATTATCATTCTTGGCATTAGGGCAATTTTCACCCCAAGTTCTTTCTACAAAAGTGAATTACTGACTCCAGAAAAAATTTCGCGGAACAATAGAATTTTGAAACGCATGGGTATTGCACAAGTAATACTTGGAATTGCTTTGGCGACCATTTTAATTTTTTGGAAATGACCGAAATAGAGAAATCAAAATTAGCTCGTGCGCATCGTATGAAATTTCTCAAAACGATGATGATTGTCTTTGTTATTTGTTTTTTTGTCGGGCCATTTTTATTTTGGAATCAAGTTTCTAAATTTAACCGCACAGCGTTAGCCGTTTATCTGATTTTGCACATTGTCACATTTACCGGCTTGTTTTTATTTTATTTATATCAATACAAAAAAGTTGCGAAAGAAGACGAAACTCCGCCCGCAAATTAAATTCCGTGTCCGACTCTACAGCACTTCAAAAACGTCTCGCATATAAATTCCGCGACGAAAAATTACTCGCGCTCGCGCTCACGCATCCGTCCTTCGCGCACGAAAGCGGCGTGGCGGGCGAACACAATCAGCGATTGGAATTTCTCGGCGACGCCGTGCTGCAACTCGTCCTCACGCAAAAATTTTACGAAAAATTTCCCGCATTCGACGAAGGCGTGCTGACGAAGGCGCGCGCCAAACTCGTCAATCGCAGCACGCTGGCCGAACACGCCCGCGCGCTCGACCTCGGCGCACACCTGATTTTGAGCCGTGGCGAAGAAACGAGCGGTGGCCGCGAACGCGCCTCGGCCTTGGCCGATACGTTTGAATCGCTGCTCGGCGCGATTTTTTTGGACGGCGGCCTTGACGCCGCGCGCGAATATATCTTGCGCGAATTTGAAAATGATTTCAGCACGCTGGCCGAATCGTCCGGCATTGAAAACCCGAAGGGCGAGTTGCAGGAATTATTGCAGCCGCAGACAGGTCACACGCCGGAATACCAAACCATTTCGTCCATCGGGCCGGATCATAATCCAATGTTTGAATGCGTGGTGATTCACGACAGCGTCGAACTCGCGCGCGGTCGCGGCAAAAGCAAAAAGGCCGCCGAGAGCGAGGCGGCCCTGGCGGCGCTGAAAAAATTGCGCGAACCGTAGGACAGGCGTCGCGCTTGTCTCCAATTAAAAGCCTATTGGTTTTCAAAACCGCAGCGCGCCTAATGGCGGAAATTTTGAATAGAGACAGGCGCGACGCCCGTCCTACGACGCCCGATTCTTGAGTAAGTCGCGGATTTCGGCCAGGAGTTTTTCCTGCGCGGTCGGTTCGATCGGCGGCGCGGGTTTCGCGGCTTCATGGCGCTTGAGTGTGTTGATCAATTTGACCATCAGAAAAATGCAGAAGGCAACGATGATAAAATTCAGAGAGACGGTCAGAAAATCGCCCCATGCAAAAACCGGGCCGAGTTTTTTAGCATCGGCCAGTGGCAAAATGTAGGTTGCATTTGTCGTGGATGCCGCCGCTTGCGCCTGCACAATCTTGTCCGAAAGCGGAACGTAAAGGTTGGTGAAATCAAGGTTGCCGACCATCTTGCCGATGGGCGGCATGATCACGTCATCCACCACCGCCGTGACAATTTTTCCGAACGCCGCGCCGATGATCACGCCGACCGCGAGGTCAACGACATTGCCGCGCAACGCAAATGTTTTAAATTCCTGAAGTATTTTCATATGGGTCTTTTCTAATTGCGAAAACCGTAGCAAAAAAATTTCGCATGGGAAATTGAAATTACGTCAGTAGGACAGGCGTCGCGCCTGTCTCTGACTGAAAAATATTTTTTTTCAAACCAGGCCGCGCGCCTGACGGCGGAAATTTCAAGCAGAGACAGGCGCGACGCCTGTCCTACATTTCTTCATCCAGAAAAGTCAGCTTCACACCGTCCTTCGGCTTGAAAAAACTGTCGAGCAGGTTTGAACCGGAACTTTGCGCGGGAGATTTTTCTTTTTTTGTTTCCGAGTTTTGCGGTTCGAGCGCGGAACGCAGCGCGCCTTCGACGAGTTGGGCGCAATGGATTTTCATCGGCGGCAGCGGGCCGAGTTCGCCGGCGAGTTCCTCGGTCTTGAGCGCGAGCGCTTCTTCGGCGGTCTTGCCGCGGATCAGTTCCGTCGCGAGGCTGGCGACGGCAATCGCCGTTTCGCAGCCGAAGGATTGGAACGTCGCGCGGTCAATGACGCGTTTGCCGTCCTGCTGCTTGAATTTCACCCACAACCGCAGCATCTCGCCGCAATCGGCGTTGCCGACCGTGCCGATGGAATCCGCGCCCGTCATCTCGCCCATGTTTTGCGGATTGGCGAGCGCGGCTTGAATGCGTTTTTGCAGATCGTCGGTCATTTGGATTTGGCTTGACTGATTTTTTATTATGCTATATTAACATTGGTGAATCTGAAATCCGGCTTGTCTGGGTAGTAGGATTCAACCGGGAGCTCGCAAGAGCTCCCTCACTTTTCATAGTCTTACAATTCCCGTCGGGTTTGAACTTGATGCAACTTTGCAACAAATCGGATCTAAACGGTTAAAATAATTCTGGCCGGATTTCTTCTTGAAGTAAGAGGACGGATTCAAGTGCTGATAAAGCAGAAACGCGCAGACATCCACAGATTGCACAAAAAGCGATTCTTTTGAGTCCCGCAAATTTGCGTCTTCTATCACATATCGTAATGAAAGATTTCGGTAGCCCTGCCCGAATATGGACTGGTTGGGAACAGGGTTGTAAGTTCGCATTCGGCGCAACAAGCGCACGAGCTTCTTGTCATCCGTATGGTCAGGGAAAAGCATTCCACGATCATCGGGATTTTTTGGCCCGGGAAAATTGCGATAGGACAATGTGTTTTCAAAACGCTGAATCAGAGCCTGCCAAGCTTTTTCAAAAACATCATATCCGGCGTGCTTGCCTTGTTTATCAACCACTACACAAACCAAACTCAAATCGGTCATGCCAGCAAGTTTGTCAGCCATCTGCCGCAATATTTCCAGCCGTTGGTGTTTGGGAATTCGCGCCAATTCGCCAGGCTTGTTAATCAGGGCGCTTGCGTGCAATTCCTCGCGTAGCTTTAGGCCGAAAGTCCTCTTAAGTCCTTGCCGGAAATTTACAAGCTCATCAAGGTATGGCTGCCAGCGAAGTTCGTGCAGAACCAAGCTGCACAAAACGAAATACCGAGTTGGGGAGTTGACCAACCCAATATCTCCACTTTCATCTACATACATCAAATACATGGCATTCAATACCTCGGCACGTTGCGGTCAATTTCGTCCGACCAGGCATTTGTGCCACCTTTCACGTTCTTGACGTATTTGAAACCTTGTTCGCGTAAAAATTCCACCGCCGAATGCGAACGCGCGCCGACTTTGCAAAGCAAATAATACTGCGTGTTCGGATCGAGTTCTGTGAAACGATTTTGCAATTCGCTCATCGGCAGCAACGGCACGCCTTCGATGCGCGCGATTTCGTATTCAAACGGCTCGCGCACATCCACGACCTTGATGCCGAGCTTCGGATCGTCCAAAGCCTTCTTCATTTCCTGAACGGTCACTTCGTCGGGATTTTCGTCTTGAGCAGGCGGTTCGATGCCGCAGAAAACTTCGTAATCAATCAATTCCTTGATCGTCGGATTTTCTCCGCAAACAGGACACGCCGGATCGCGCCGCAATTTCAACTCGCGGAACTTCATATCGAGCGCGTTGAACAACAGCAAACGTCCGACGAGCGTAGTTCCTTTGCCCAATGCGAGTTTTAAAATTTCGTTAGTCTGAATGCAGCCGATAATTCCCGGCAAAACGCCAAGCACGCCGCCCTCCGCGCAACTCGGAACCATTCCCGGCGGCGGCGGTTCGGGATACAGACAACGGTAGCAAGGTCCGCCGAGATGCGGCGCGAACACGCTGGCCTGTCCCTCGAAACGGAAAATCGAGCCATAGACATTCGGCTTTTTCAAAAGCACGCAGGCGTCGTTGGTGAGGTAGCGCGTCGGGAAATTATCCGTGCCATCCACGACGATGTCGTAAGGCCGGATGAGGTCGAGCGCGTTTTCGGACGAGATGCGTGTGTTATACAAAACCACTTCGACATTCGGGTTGAGCGCGTTGATCATTTCCTTCGCCGACTCTGCCTTGGAACAGCCCACGTCCGCGTCCGTGTGGAGAATCTGCCGTTGCAGGTTGGAAAAATCCACCGTGTCGAAATCCACGATGCCGATCTTGCCGATGCCGGCGGCGGCGAGATACATGGCGATGGGCGAGCCGAGACCGCCCGCGCCGATGCACAGGACGCTCGCGGCCTTGATGCGTTTTTGGCCGGCCAGACCGACTTCGGGCAGAATCAGGTGCCGCGAATACCGGCGGATTTCTTCATTGTTCAATTGCATAATCAAAGGGAAAGTATAGTAATGCAGCGGCGAAAGAAATCAAGTCGGGCAACTGAATTTACGGCCAATCGTCACCGTGTTGAAATTCAGTTAAATTACTTGCGCGGAAAGCCGAAATGAAATCAGTTACAAATTCGTCCTGCGGTTTTTGCTCCAACGTCACGCGCAGCAATTTGAATTTCTCCGGTGCTTTGCCTTGGCGGACATTGTTCGCAAAACCAAAATCGCGCGTAAAGCAAATGTCGAAATTCTGGATCGCAAATTGGTAAAGTTTTCCGTTGTCCAATCCTTGCATCCGTAACGTGATGACCGACTCGACTTCGTGGCCTTCCGCACGCAACGCGGCGACGAGCTTTCGCGGCAGGTTCTCGTCCAGCAGGATTTTCACGCCGGTTGCAGTTCTTTCTGATGCGCGAGTTGCGCCAGCGCGCCGCGCACCGATTCCCCGGTCAGGCTCGGATACGCGTCCACGATTTCGGCGACGGACAGGCCGGCGGCGAGCGACTCCAGGATGAACGCCACGGAAATGCGCGTGCCGCGCACACGCGGGCTTCCGCCCAAATGTTCCGGGTCAGCGACAATCCAGTTTTTCATGCCAATCAATTTAACCGAATAAACCAGACGTTCAAGTTAGGAAATCCAAACTGGCGACACGAATTTTCTTTTGGCCGGCCAGACCGACTTCGGGCAGAATCAGGTGCCGCGAGTAACGGCGGATTTCGTCATTGTTCAACTCCATAATCAAAGGGAAAGTATAGTAATGCAGCGGTGAAAGAAATCAAGCACGCCGCCGACGGGGCCTGGCACTATAAAGCGAACCCAAATTCATGTCAGAAAGGCTTCGCGTAAAATTCGTTCGCGTGTTTCGCGGTTCAATTCACTGCCCGAAAAATTTCTGGATCTCCTTCACGACTTCCACAAAGCGGTCCACTTCGGCTTTCGTGTTGTAAAAATAAAAACTCGCGCGGGCGGTGGCTTCCACGCCGAGCTTGTGCATGAGCGGTTGCGTGCAATGATGCCCGCCGCGCAACGCCACGCCCGCCTGATCCGCCAGCGTCACCACGTCGTGCGCGTGAACGTCCTTGAGCAGAAAACTCACGAGACCGGCGCGATTTCGAGAATTTAATTTTGGACCGAACAAACGAATGTTTTTCAGTGCGGAAAGTTTTTCGTAGGCGTAATGCGCCAGTTCCTGATCGTGTTTCCAGATATTCTCACGGCCAATAGCGTCGAGATAATCCATCGCAGCGTGCAAACCAATCGGGCCGGAAATGTCCGGCGTGCCGGCCTCGAAGCGATGCGGCGCCTGCTTGAATTCCGTTTTATCGTAGCCGACGCTCAAAATCATTTCGCCGCCGCCTTGATACGGCGGCATGGCGTCGAGAATTTCCTGCCGTCCCCATAAAACGCCGATGCCCGTCGGCCCGCAAATTTTGTGGCCGGAGAAAACAAAAAAATCGCAGCCGATTTGCTGAACGTCCACCGGACAATGTCCCGCGCTTTGCGCGCCGTCCACGAGCGTAACGATTCCGAGTTTGCGCGCGCGCGCGCAAAGTTCGGCCACAGGATTCAACGTGCCGAGCGAATTGGAAATGTGAACCATCGAGAAAATCTTGACCTGCTTCGTCAGCAACGAGTCGAGCTTGGACAAGTCGAGAAGGCCTTCGTCGCCGGTGACGGGAAGATAAAAAATTTTCGCGCCGGTTTTTTGCGCGAGCAATTGCCACGGCACGAGATTGCTATGATGCTCCATTTCCGTGAGCAGAATCACGTCGCCGGATTTAAGATTTTTTGTGCCCCACGAACTCGCGACGAGATTGATGCCTTCGGTCGTGCCGCGCATGAAGACGATTTCGTCCGCGCTTTTGGCGTTGATGAATTTCGCGGCGCGCGTTCTGGCATTTTCGTAAGCCGAAGTTGCGCGATTGCTCAACTCGTGAATGCCGCGATGAACATTGGCGTTGTCGCGTTCGTAATAACGCACGAGCGCGTCAATCACCGCGCGCGGTTTTTGCGACGTGGCGGCATTGTCGAAATAAATCAGCGGCTTGCCATGGACTTTCTGATCGAGAATCGGAAAATCTTTTCGCAGCGCAGACCAATCTGGAATTTGTTGAGACATGAAAAATTAGTAGCCGACACATCATCGTCCGATTTCGGGTGTATTGATAATCGCGGCGGGACGCAACTTGCGAATTTCCGCGCCGACCGCCGGACGAAATTCCACTTCCCAAATTTCTCCGCGTCTCGCTTTACTCATGTTCCAGCGGCGGCTCGTTTTCTTCGACGATTAAATCAGGATTGTTGCGATAAACTTTTTCCGCGCGCGCGACTTGTTGTGAAAGAATTTTCCGGCGGATGTTTGGCGGCAGGTTCATCAAATCACGAGCGTTCGGCGTGGGGTTTTCAGCCAGCGCGTCCATGCAAACCAAAATCGTTTCCGCCTGCACTTCGGTCAGGCTGCGCGAGCGTTCGGCAATAAGTTCAATCGCAGACATAATTCAATTGTAAATCCAAAATGCGCGCGTGCAAGCGAATCGTTTGGCGACGGGCGCGTTGTCGAAATAAATCAGCGGTTTGCCGTGGACTTTCTGATCGAGGATTGGAAAATCTTTTCGCAGCGCAGACCAGTCAATTGTAGCACTCATTCAAAATAATTTAACCACAGATTAACACGGATGGACACGGATTAAAAACGCGAATGAAAATTAAGGCAACAACACGGCGTGGGAAAATTGTTCAATGCTTGGGACTCCCCTTTTCTGACAGCCTTACTCACCCCATTTCCAAATTTCAAGAGCAATTGTCGCAAGTTCTTTTGAGCGAGTCCTGATTGCTTTAAGATTCCAAGAACCTGGATAATCTATAATCTGCTTTGTCAACGCACATACTGGAGAATAGGAATTCTTTTTGGCTTCAAAGGGATTTTGACCAGCCGAACTATTTGCAGGAACGCTGAGCAAACAGAGATTTCCTAGCGTCTGAGTCAACATCTCGCGATGTTCGTCATTAGCATCTTCTTTTAAATACATCAACCACGCATCGTCCAGATTTTGTGGTAAAATATGTTCAATGGAATTGATCGTTGAGTAATCCGGCAATTGACCGAATGACTGTAGCCTGCGATCAAGTTCGATGAGAACCATTCGAGAGAAAGGAAGGTCTCGTGTGCGGTAAGCTGGCTTCGTTTGTAAGGCAGTCTCAAATTCCTGATCTGAAACCCATACCTCCTGTTTGCGGAACTGCTCATGCAGAGCACGAACGGGATCAATTTCACCAATGGCTTTATCTAGCAGACTTGGAAATATTGAATCGTATTGAGTCGTTGACAACTCACACATTTTCCGCCGGACGAGTAGCACCAATGCTTCGCGTAGCAGTTTGCAAGCGACACTTTCAGCCAGCGTTCCTGCCGAATGCGCTCTAAGGACAGCAAGGGTAAATGGCGTCTCTGACTCCATCCGAGTGCTATTTATATTTATTAGAAGACTATTTATTTTTTCGCTGGGATGCGGATGTCCGAGAGGATCAAGTATGCTTCTAAAATGTTTGGCGCATGATGTGATTGTCCTTAATGTTTCTTTTGCCGAGGTCGCACTGATCGTTTTGTTCTTATTCTTGAAATGGACATATACTTTCCTGTTCTTCCCCACCATTTTACTTTCTCCGATAGAGAACAAATTACGCAGATAATTTTCAAAAGCATCGCTATCTCCAAGCAACCGAATTGTTGCGAGCCACTGATCATTGTGGAGTTGTTCATAATTCTCCTTTGCATCAATAATCGGGCGAAACAAAAAATTGCATAACAATTCGCTCGCAGATAGAGGCATCCCCTTATCATTCAGGCTTTCAAATATCGCTTGGGGATCATCTTTGCGAGCATCGAGTGGAATCCAGACAACTTTAAGGCAGTTTAGAACAACCTGCGCCAACTGCCAGAGGGATGGAACATCGAAATGTTGCAAACCATGTTTCCTCATCACATGTGCCCGAAAAGCATTTATCCGATTTGTCTCTGGGACATATAGCTGAAGGTCTGTTGAAAGAAACGGTGTATTTGGATTCGCCTCAGTGCCAAACACCATGCGGTAAGTCGGCAAACGATCTCCTTTACAACTGAACACCTTCATTTTCATGTAGTCATCCGAATTTTGAACGTCGTTCACTAAGAATTTTGAAATCTGTGCGATATGCTCGTGTGCGTTTGGAGAAAGCTGCTTCTTGGCTTTCAATTGATCTACAATCATTGCCAACAATAAATAGACGGTTGTGATTCGCTGCTGTCCATCTACAACCAGAAACTCCTTTAATTGAGCCGCGCCGCCCAATTTTTCCAAAACCACAATAGGCCCAAAAAAATGTTCAACGTCAGTCACCGACTTTCCATCGTTTATTTCTGAAATGAGCTGCTCTTGAATATCAGTGAATAATTGATCCCACTGTTTTTTGTCCCATGCGTAGCCGCGCTGGAAAAATGGAATTTCAAAACGGACAGTGCCATTAAGAATATCTTTAAAAGTCCGGTTTTGAACTGAATCTGTTGGCATAAAATTATAATTTAACGGTTATTTCCTAAAGGGGTCAGCAACTGTCTTAAGAGGCAAGGGAAAAGTTGGGATTTTTTAAGAGGCGGTTGGCGAGGATGATGAGTTTGCGCATGAGGACG
>Ga0208357_1000694_pt1 | contig 26289 bp, 23 predicted proteins | sample NGESurdeep092012_6_FD_184487 | JGI IMG/M metagenome (GOLD analysis project Ga0208357, IMG submission 184487) | Arctic peat soil microbial communities from Barrow, Alaska - NGEE Surface sample F52-2 deep-092012 (SPAdes) | ecosystem: Environmental > Terrestrial > Soil > Wetlands > Peat ...
GGTCCAATAGTAAATATAGATTTTGAAAAAAATAAATTACTTGCATGTAATATAGGAATATTAAATCCTAACAATGGCAAATTTGGAAAGGGTGAGTTTATTAATATCAATACAGAAGGTAAACCATACATTGATACTACAACAACAATTGATAGCCTGGAAAGACCTGTGCAAATAACTGCTGTTGACTTAAATAATGACGGTAAGACAGATTATCTCGTATGCGAATTTGGGAATTTAAAAGGCGCATTATCCTGGATGGAAAACCTGGGCGGTAATAAGTTTAAAAGACATGTTATAAGAGAAATTCCAGGCGCTATAAAAGCTTATGTGCAGGACTATAACCATGATGGGTTACCTGACATCTGGGCTTTATTTGCTCAGGGTGACGAGGGAATATTTTTATTTACAAACAAGGGGAATGGTAATTTTGAACAAAGAGAAGTTCTAAGTTTCCCGCCGTCTTATGGTTCTTCTTCTTTTGAACTTGATGATTTTAATAAGGACGGATACCCCGATATTCTTTATACATGTGGTGACAATGATGATTTTTCACCGGTACTAAAACCTTATCATGGAGTATATATTTTTATGAATGATGGAACCAATCATTTTAAACAAAAATTCTTCTATCCAATTGATGGATGTTATAAAGCTATGGCAAGGGATTTTGATGGTGATGGTAATCTTGATATTGCTACTATTGCATTTTTTGCTGATTATGCTCATCAGCCGGAAGAGAGTTTTGTTTATTTTAAGAATAAAGGGAATTTTGACTTTCAGCCTTATTCTTTTCGCGAAGCAAATATGGGTAGATGGATTTCTATGGATGTAGATGATTTAGACGGCGATGGAAAGCCTGATATTATTCTTGGTAACTTTTCTGTTGGACCTATGATAATGAACTATAAATCTGAATGGAAGAATAATCCTCCATTTATAATTTTAAAAAATATTGGGAAATAATATTTATGGGAAACATGGAAAACAAAAAGAGAATACCTAAATGGCATGCTTACTTAATTATTTGTTTAATTATGCTGTCTTTTTCAAAGACATCTGTATCTCAATCCCTGCCGGATTTCACGATCCAGCTTACCAATGGAAAGATGTTCACTTCCAAAGATCTTTCGCACAATAAGCCGGTAATTATTATTTATTTTGCTCCTGATTGTGAGCATTGCCAGCTTTTAATGAAGAATGTATTAAAAAGAATTAATGAATTTAAAAAATCTCAAATTATATTGGTAAGCTTCGAGTCTTTGCAACAAGTTATTGATTTTGAAAAAGATTATGGTTTAAAATCCTATCCCTTTATAAAAGTAGGTATAGAAAAGCCTGTATTTTTTTTCAGGTACTATTACCAATTGGAAAACACTCCGTTTACAGCTCTTTATGATAAAAAAGGGAAATACGTAATCTCTTATAAAAAACAAACACCTATTGATGATTTATTAAAACATTTGAATGCACTCAAATAAATGGAAAGAAAAGTTTGCTGAAACAAATTTTAAAACAGAAATCCTCTTTATTCCTGCCCGACAGCGCCATTCCCGTCCGACCGATGTCATCCGGGGCAGGCGGGTGTTGCCTTGCTGACAGACGGTTCAACAGGATTTAATTTAGCACTTCGGCTTCCTTTTCTACCGAAATACTTTTTTGTTCTTTTATTTTTACCCAACCACCCAATATATTTCTCAGGTTGTGATAGTCCTGTCTTTTTAAGAGCGATGCTGCAATTACGCTTCTGTAGCCACTTTCACAGTGGATATAAATATTCTGGTTTTCTTCAAATTGGGCGATTTGAGCCACATCCCTCATTTCAGCCAGGGGAAGATTAACGGCATTTTTTACGTGACCTTCGGCATATTCAGTATATTTTCGTACATCTAATACCGTTAGATTATCGTCAAAAGGAATATCCATTGCCAGTTCATCAGCTTCAATATTTATGATCATATCTGTTTTCTCACCGGCTTTTTCCCATGCTTCAAAGCCCCCTTTCAGAAATCCTTCTACTTTATCAAAGCCTACCCGCGCAAGCCTTACAAGGGTTTCTTCTTCCTTACCTTCGGGAGTAACCAATACCATTGACTCATTAAAAGAAAGTAAATTTCCTGCCCATTCTGCAAACCTACCTTCCAGTCCGATAAAAACGGATCCGGGAATAAAGCCATTTGTAAATTCAGAAGATGGCCGCGTATCTAAAATAATACTTCCGTTTTCTGTTTTTGTTTTAAATTCTTTAATTGATAGAGGAGTAAGTCCTTTGGATTTAATCGAGTCCAGGTTATGATAACCTTCTTTATTTATTTTTGCGTTAATGCTAAAATAAGCCGGTGCATCACCTAAATCATCTGTAACTGATTTTATAAATTCTTCCCTTGATTGAGGTTGCATGGCATAATTTGTTTTTTTCTGAATGCCAATCGTACTCTGTGTTTCAGTCCCTATATTTTTACCACAACTGCTTCCGGGGCCATGAGCCGGATATACAATCACATCATCAGGCAAAGGCATTAATTTGTTCTGAATCGAATCGTACATAATAGAGGCAAGCTCTTCTTTGGTAAGATTGCCACTGCTCAGATCGGGGCGGCCAACATCTCCTATAAAAAGCGAATCACCTGTAAAAATGCAATAAGGTTTTTCTTTTTCGTCTCTCAGTAGATAACAGGTGGACTCAAGTGTGTGGCCGGGAGTATGAATCACTTCCAAAGTAATATTTCCTATTTTAAATATTTCACCGTCACTGGAAAGATGAAAAGGAAAGTTAGCTTCTGTGTGTGGTCCGTAAACTATAATAGCACCGGTTTGTTTGCTAAGGTCCAAATGGCCGCTTACAAAATCTGCATGGAAATGTGTTTCAAAAATGTATTTGATTGGAGACTGATGATCTTTTGCCATTTGAAGATACAATTCTGTATCTCTCATAGGGTCTATTACTGCAGACTCTCCATTACTTTCTATAAAATACGCCGCTTCACTTAGGCAGCCTGTATAAATTTGTTCTATATACATATTATATGATTCGTTTAACAGTTTAAAAAAAACCTCAATCCCATATATTTGGAATCACCTGAAATCATGGAAATTAAAGTTAAGATGAATCTCCGGATGTTAAATTAATTAAAAAAATATTGCCTTACTTAAGTAAAAGTCTTAAATAAGGCATTAATATTTTTAAAGAAATGTGTTGTTGTTTGTGAAAAATTTCACCTATTAATTTATCCTACCAGGTTTTTCACAAACTTATTGATTTCGTCAATACGTTCTTCATTGATAGTGTAAAAAATAAATTTCCCTTCACGTAGTGTGTTTACAATTTCGGCCTTGCGTAAGATAGCAAGATGTTGAGAAGCAACAGATTGCTCCAGTCGCAATTTTACATAAAGTTCCGTAACTGTAATCCTTTTGTGCTCGTCAATTGTTTTGAGAATCAACTGTCTGAGTTTATGATTAAGTGCTCTAAGTACTAAAGCAGCTTTTTTTATTTTTAAATAATCCATGTTTCTGAGAGCTTCACTTTCAGTTGTATGTTCAAGATGGGTTGGCTGGTGATCCTGGACTGTAGTAGTCATATAAAATAATTTAAATGATAAGATAATTGATTTTAATAAAGATGTCGTTCTTCAATTACAAAAGTAAGTATTAAGGATAGATATAGTTTGTAATGAAATATTAAAATGTATTTTTTCTCTCATTTATTTTTTTTAATGGTATAAAAATCCTTAATGTAGAAAGGTTTAGAGTTGGCAACATTTTCAAATTCTTTTTTCTGCAATTTATTCCAGGCAAAAATCCCTAATGATTTTGAGTCAATAGTATCCGGAATAAATTGAGAATCATTTAAATGGGGGATAATATTTTTAAATTTGTGAGAGCCGGAACCGGAAAAATAAATCTTTTGCTTAGCAATGATTTCATGGAAAGAATTTTCGGCTATAATCATTGCTGATGGCGGAATGATCTCATTTATTTTGTTATCATATATTGCAGTAAATACTTCCATTCTGCGGGCGTCAATCATGGGACAATACAAGGCACTTTCATCGGATATTTTATTAATAATTGTAAATGCCATTACTTCCAGTGTATTTATCATAATGAGGGGAATATTTAATGCAAAACTGAAACCTTTGGCACTTGCAAGGCCGACCCTTATACCCGTATAAGAGCCTGGTCCACCGGTAACTCCAATCGCTTTTAAATCTTTAGGCCTTATGTCATTTACCTGTAAAATATGATGAACGGCAGTGTGCAAGAACGCAGCATGTTGTTTTGAATCCGAATTTACTAAGGTGGACAAAACTTTTGGACCGTCGCATATATTTACAATTGCATTTTCTGTGGTGGTATGTATGTTTAAGAGGTAATTCATTTTTTGAGAGTATTCACCGTGTTTTTTTCAATGTATAATTTTTTTAAAGAAGTAGCCGGTGTGTACCGGTCTTCTTTTTCAGATAATTTTTCCAATAGATGAAAAATATTTTCAATTCCTATTCTTTCTGCCCATTCGAAAGGCCCGTACGGATAATTAGTTCCTAATTTCATAGCTGTATCTATTTCTTCTTTGGTACTGACTTTTTCACCCAAAGCAAAAAATGCTTCATTAATGATCATGCTAACTACCCTTGCGGAAACCAGGCCGGGTTCGTCTTTAACAACAATGATTTTTTGCTTAAGAGAGTTGAAAATAATTTCAATATCCTTTTTATTATTTGTCGCTATTTCCCAAACTTCTCTTTGTAAAAAACCTGGCCATGCATTGAGCCTGCTTACATTCAAGGGCATTTTTAATTGTAATAATGTTTCGGTCACAGAATTAATAAATACCGGCTTTATACCAAAGTTGGCAAAATTCAGGGAATTTATTTGTTCAGAAAAAATAAAAAAAGCGTCAAAATTTTTATATTCTTCATGATGAGGAAGTCGTGAATTAAAAATCAATTCATTACTTTCATTCGCTTTTAAGTTATTTAACTCTTTCTGTTGGCCTACATTTGCTGAAATAAAAATTCTCATATTGAATTTTTTGCAAAAATAGGTTTGTTAGTTGATGGAAAGTTTTGCAACTTTAATGTCTTAAAAGAAATAGAAAAATGAGTAAAGAAATTATCAAAACTGATAATGCGCCTGCGCCAATAGGTCCATATAGCCAGGCGGTAAAAGCGGGCGGATTTTTATTTTTGTCCGGCCAGGTGGCATTGATACCTGGAACATCTGAACTAAAGAATGGAAATATAGCTGAAGAAACTATCCAGGTAATGGAGAATTTGAAAGCGGTTTTGCATGAGGCCGGATTCAATTTTAGTAATGTTGTTAAAACGACTATTTTTTTAAAAGAAATGAGTTTTTTTACAGAAGTAAATACTGAGTATGGTAAGTATTTTGATAAAGATTTTCCGGCAAGGGAAACAGTAGCGGTAAAGACTTTGCCTAAAGATGTGAATGTAGAGATCAGTATGATTGCAGCCTCTTGAAGAAATGATAAATAATTAATAAAAGACAATAAAGAAAAGAATTTTAAATGATGTAAAACAGAGACTTTCAGACCTATTTGCTCATGAGGCCTTTTGACAGTAAACAAACAAATAATAAAGATATCTATTTTCAACAGAATGCTGGACAAGGAACCAATAGGACTAATGTATCTTTGGGTTTTTGTAATTAAATAAAAATTAGAAAATAATTGAACAGGCAGGTAATCATAACATCAAAAGCGCATAATTATTTAACTGAAACGCTGCAACACAAGGGCTATTCAGTTCTTTTTTCTGAGAAAATAACCTATGAAGAATTGAGTAGTATTATAAGCCAGGCAGAAGGATTGATAGTAACGACGCGAATGCCGATTAACAGACCTTTACTTGACAAAGCTACCCGGCTAAAATGGGTTGGAAGATTGGGAAGCGGGATGGAACTGATAGATGTAGATTATGCTGAATCGAAGGGTATAAAATGTGTGAGCAGCCCTGAAGGAAATCGCAATGCAGTGGCAGAGCATGCTCTGGGACTGATACTCAATCTTACCAATAAAATAAGTTCCTCTTTTGAAGAAATAAAAGACCACAAATGGATAAGAGATGCCAACCGTGGAATAGAACTGGAAGGAAAAACCATAGGAATTATTGGATATGGAAATACCGGTTCGGCGCTTGCAAAGCTTCTAGGATCTTTTGGTGTAACCGTGTTAGCGTACGATAAATATAAATTTGATTTTGGAAGCGGTTATATTAAGGAAGCTAACCAGGACCAGGTTTGCCGCTATTCTGATATCATAAGTTTGAATGTGCCGCTAACACAGGAAACAGAGCATCTTGCGGGTGAACATTTTTTTAATTCGCTGGGGAGGTCTCCATTTTTTATTTCAACCTGCCGGGGGAGAGTAACTGATACTGCGGCACTGGTTTCAGCATTGAAAAATAAAAAAATTGCCGGCGCCGGCCTCGATGTGTTGGAAAATGAAAAATTAGAAACCTATTCCAAAGAAGAACTCCACAGGCTGGACTGGTTAGCAGCACAGCCAAATGTAATTATAACTCCTCATATTGCAGGATATTCACAGGAGGCTTTATATAAAATGGCAAAAATTCTTTTGGAAAAATTAGGATTGAAATAAATTTCAGGATTTCTTATATTTGTATTCATACAACGTCTTAGTAAATATGGGGCGTTGTATTTTTTTTCATCAAAAAGTAAAGTATTTGAAAAATAAAAACAAGGATTACTATGAGCCAGATAAATTATGTAACAAAAGACACCTTTGAACAAATGCAGGCTGAACTTCAGCATAAGAAAGGAGTGGAAAGACCAGCAGCTTCAAGAGCTATAGCGGAGGCCCGCGAAAAAGGTGACCTGAAAGAAAATGCAGAATACGACGCTGCCAAAGAAGCGCAGGGTTTACTGGAGGCTAAAATAAAACAACTGGAAAGTATTATTGCCACTGCGCGCATAGTAGATGAGAGCTCCATTGATACCAGCAAAGTTTCTATTCTTACAAAAGTGACACTTACCAATCTTTCTACAAAAAAGGAAGTTACTTATCAAATAGTTTCTGAGAAAGAAGCCAATCTGAAAGAGAAGAAGATCTCCGCTTCTTCACCAATTGGTAATGGATTATTGGGAAAAACTGTTGGAGAAATAGCTGAAATAAAAATACCTGCAGGAGTTATTAAATTTAAAGTTGAAAAAATAACAGCATGATGAGTAAAGGCTATCAGCAATCAGCCGTCCGCATATTTTAATCTGGAAAATAAAAAATTACCATGACCCTATTCACCAAAATAATTAAAGGAGAAATTCCATCTTTCAAGATCGCTGAAAGCGAAAAGTTCTATGCTTTTTTGGATATAAATCCATTGGTAGAAGGGCATACTTTGGTAATCCCAAAATTAGAAGTTGATAAATTTTTGGACATGCCGGATGATTATCTCTCTGAAATATTATTATTTGCCAAACCAATTGCAGCGGCTATTGAAAAATCTTTCCCCTGTAACCGTTGTGGGTTAAGCGTGGTGGGTCTTGAAGTTCCTCATGCGCATATGCATCTGATACCACTTAATAATATGAATGATATTAATTTTACCCGTAAAAAGTTATCTCCTACGAATGAGGATTTGAAGAAAGCACAGGAGAAAATTTTGAAGGCGATGGAGTGAGAACTTTTGGTGGAAAACAGTAAACAAATAAAAAACGGGCATTTCTTTTTTCTTACTTCACTCTTTCAGGATTTTTTACTAAAAAATCTTTCCAGCCACTCATTTTTTTTATAGGATTTTTTGAAAGCCCATTTCCCTGGAAATGATGGCAAACAGCAACTGCAAGTGCGTCGGTCGCATCGTAATATTTGGGATTCTCTTCAAAAACAATAAGACGTTGCAACATTTTTAATACCTGAAGTTTATCTGCATTCCCGTTTCCGGTGATGGATTGTTTCACTTTGCGGGGTGAATATTCCGTAACTGGAATTCCTGCCTGCATAGCCGCAGCTATGGCGACACCTTGTGCCCGGCCCAATTTTAGCATGCTTTGCACGTTCTTTCCAAAGAACGGCGCTTCAATGGCGAACTCATTGGGCGAATGGGCTTCCAATAATTCGCAAACTTTATGATGTATCAATTGTAAACGTTGATATGCATCTTTTTTTGGAGAGATTTTTAATACATCCATAATAATTAATGTCATTCCCGAGGAAGTAACTTTAATGACTCCGAAACCCATAATCAATGTGCCCGGGTCAATTCCTAAAATGATTTTTGAATTATTATGCAATTGAAGTTTATTTTTACCGCTTTGAAAATAGACGATTGTAAATTAAAAAGAAAATTTCGTATTAAAGCTTAGTGATTCGTACCAACAAAAATATCAAAATAATTTTCAAGTATATTTTAGCTCCGTTGCTGGCGCTTTGGTTATTTTATTCTTTGTATAAGCAAATAATAACACAGCCCAACCTGCACCAGTCCCTTTTACTTATCAAAGAAGCGCCTTTTGGACAGGGAGCCTGGAAGTTTTGGCTGATATTAATACTTGCATTCATAAACTGGGGAATGGAAGCAAGGAAGTGGCAGGTGTTGGTAAAACCCTTACAAAAGATCAGTTTTTTTAGAGCTTATAAATCGGTATTAAGCGGAGTAGCACTTTCTTTAAATACGCCCAACAGAATGGGAGAATATGGAGGTCGGATTTTATATTTAAAAGAGGGAAGCCGGCTAAAAGCAATTTCATTATCAATTGCCGGAAGTATCAGCCAGCTTATTATTACTTTAGTGTTAGGCTGCGGTGGTCTGATGTATTGGCTGTATTTTCAAAACGAACATTCTGGTCCAGTGATGGGGCTTTCCATATTCTGGATAAAGATTTTATTATTTATTTCATCAGCGGCTTCAGCAATATTGATTTTGTTTTTCTTTCGTTTATCCTGGCTCATTATCCTTGTAGACAAAATTCCGGCAGTAGGAAAATATGTGAAATACATTAACGTTTTAGAGGAGTTTACTGCTAAATTATTGTTAAGGCTCTTATCTCTTTCTTTCTTTCGTTATCTTGTTTTTGTCATACAATATATTTTAATGTTACAGGTTTTACATGTAGAAATATTTTGGTTAGACGCTTTCTGGATTGTGAGCATTCTCTTTCTGGTATTGGCAATTGTACCTACTATTGCAATTGCTGATTTGGGAATTCGTGGCAGGTTCAGCACAGAACTTTTAAGTATTTATAGTGGAAACACAGTGGGAATATTAGGCACTACTTTTGGTATTTGGTTTATCAATTTATTTATTCCCGCACTTGCAGGAAGCCTTTTTATATTGGGCATAAAATTTTTTAAAAACAAATAATAGTTTGAAAGCAATTATCTCTCTTTTATTTTTACTTTTTACAAATGTCTCACAACAGGAAGATGTATTCTGTGGAGTGCATAATACTGCGTTCCAGGCAGGTGAACAGATAACCATGGAAGTTTATTACACCACTCTTGGAATGTATGTAGGCGCGGGAGAAGCGAAGTTTACCACCACACTCGAAACTTTCAATGGCGTTCCAGTATATCATTGTGTAGGTACGGGCGAAACTTATTCCTTCTTTGATAATTTTTATAAAGTTCGCGACCGCTATGAAACTTACATTGATACTGCAACCATGTTGCCGGTAAAATTTATAAGAAATGTAAGTGAAGGCGGCTCCAGGATTTATAATAATGTAACTTTTAATCATAAGGCGGAAACTGCCGTAAGCACTCATGGTGTTTTCAAAGTAACTTCATGCATTCAAGATGTTATCAGCTCAGTTTACTACGCAAGAAATATAGATTTCAGTAAATACAGACCAGGTGATAAAATTCCTTTTGATATGTTTTTGGACGACGAGATCTATCATCTTTATCTGCGCTATGAAGGAAAGGAAAATGTAAGAACAAAATATGGAAAATTCAGAGCTATAAAATTTAAACCTCTTCTTATTAAAGGAACCATTTTTCAGGGTGGAGAAAATATGAATGTATGGGTAAGCGACGATCGCAATCATTTATTATTACGCGCTGAAAGCCCTATATCTGTGGGTTCTATTAAGGTAGATATGATGGGATACAGAAATCTTCGCTATCCGCTTACTTCGCTAATTAGTTTCCGTTAAAGTATTTAAGGAAGAATTTTTTTTTTAAAAACAGGTATTCATTTACCTTTTTTTTCCTGATTTTTTTTTTCAAGATATTTTATTCTGTATAAAATAATAAGTGAAATACCTACTACCAGGTAGGTTATTGACAAGAGCATATTTTCCCATTGCGACAGCACAATACCTCTGAATTGTTCTTTAATAAAAAAATAGATGATAATTCCGATACTTACAATCAGAAAAAGGAAGCTTATCTTTTTCATGTGAGTCCTCTTTTAAATTTTTTTATAATATACTTTCCAGCTTAAAAGTTTGTTTACTGCGTATGCCCTTCTCTGTTACTTGCAGATTGCAACATTCAATTTCCCTGTCGTGTTCAAAAAACAGAATAAAATCCTTTTGAATAGCCTCCATAAGAAATGATTTTTTTTCTTTTAAAGTTTCCAATGGGCGTGTGTCATAAGCCATCACGTAGGGGATAGGAATATGTGCTAAAGAAGGCAAAAGATCTGCCATATAAACAATTGTTTTCTCTTTATATTTTATTTGCGGCAGCATCATAGATTGCGTGTGGCCGTTTACAAATCGGATATTTATATTTTTAGTGAATTCAATTCCTTCCTTTGTTTCTATGAACTTTAATTTCCCGCTTTCTTTTATGGGTAAAATATTTTCTTTTAAAAAACTCGCTTTTTCCCTGTCGTTAGGATTGGTAGCCCATTGCCAGTGATTTTCATTACTCCAATAAACCGCATTTTTAAAAGCAGGAATAAAGGTGTCATCAACTTTTTCAATAGAACCACCGCAATGATCAAAATGAAGATGGGTTAAAAATACATCGGTAATATCATCATTTGCGAATCCGTATTTTGCTAAAGATTTTTCCAATGTATCCTCCCCGTTCATGTAATAATAACTAAAAAACTTTTCGTCCTGTTTATTACCCATTCCATTATCTATTAGAATTAACCTTCCTTCATCTTCAATCAACATACACCTCATTGCCCAGTTGCACATATTATTTTCATCCGGTGGGTTCAATTTCTTCCACATACTTTTTGGCACCACGCCAAACATAGCTCCTCCATCAAGTTTGAAATGTCCGGCATTTACAGAATATAATTTCATTCGTTTTATATTTAGGAGTTAACAATAAGAATTGCGATTTATTTTACAAAAAGGAAAGTCCTTCTTTTTAAAATTATCTATCTCAATTCTGATAATGTTACTATAAAAAATACAAATTTAAGTCATATTAAAAACAGAATCTAATTGGCAATTCTTATTTTTACATTTATCCTAATCAAAAATAATGACAGCAACAGAATGGAGCTATGTTATATTCGGGGTTGTATTAATCGGGGCAATCATTTTTGATCTTGGGTTATTGAGCAGAAAATCACATTCGGTATCTACCAGGGATGCTTTATTACAAACCCTGTTTTGGGTAGGTTTAGGAATGTGTTTTTTTGTTTTTGTCTGGTTTGAAGATGGGCAAACTGTATCACTGGAATATATAAGCGCTTACCTAATGGAATGGGGACTGAGTATTGACAACATTTTTGTTTTTATACTCATTTTCACTTATTTCAGCATTCCAGAAAGACATGCTAATCGTGTGTTGATGCTTGGAATTTTGCTGGCTGTGGTTTTGCGCGTCATTTTTATAACCGTCGGCATTATGCTTATAGATCGGTTTTATTGGATATTATACTTTTTTGGAGCATTCCTGGTTTATACAGGAATTAAAATGTTCATTGTAAATAACGAAAATGAATTTAATCCACAGGATAATTCAGTATATAAATTATTGAAAAAAATACTTCCGATTTCAAATGATAATAGCAGCGGTAAATTTACTATGCGGATAAATGGGAGAAAACATTATACGATGCTTTTTGTAGTAATGATCATGCTGGCGGCAACTGATATTGTTTTTGCATTGGATTCTATACCCGCAGTTTTTTCCATTACTCAAAATAAAATGGTGGTTTATACATCCAATATTTTCGCAGTATTAGGATTGCGTTCGTTATTTTTTCTCTTGAGAAGTGCGGTGGGAAAATTTAAATATCTGAAAGAAGGAATTGCAATTGTTTTAATATTTATAGGGGTAAAAATGTTGGTTTCATATTTTGGTATTCATTTACATATTGCCATTTCTTTGTTCGTTATTGTCCTGTGTCTCGGAGGCTCTGTATTGTTTTCCATTTATAAGAATAATCAAATCAGAAAAGACTTAAACAATAATAATTGAATGTAAGTATCCATTATACTATCAGCCGGATTGCAGAAATCACAAGAGGAAAATGGTTGAATCAAAATTTGGTAACCCCTCAGCCTACATGGCTTTCATTGGATAGCCGCAAAATCAGTTATCCTGAAACAACTGTCTTTCTCGCCATCAGAAATAAGCACCAGGATGCTAATTTATTTCTAGAAAATCTATATCAGAAAGGCGTAAGGAATTTTATCACTGATGAGATAAATATAAATTTCATAAATTACCCATCTGCAAATATTATCCTGGTTTCCGATAGTGTTGCCGCACTCCAAAGATTGGCGATCTATCACAGGGATTCCTTTTTAAAAAATAATTTACCGGTAATAGGAATTACAGGAAGTAATGGCAAAACTGTGGTGAAAGAGTGGTTGTATCAGCTTTTGCAAAATGATTTTTCAATAGTAAGAAGTCCTAAGAGTTTTAATTCTCAAATAGGAGTTCCACTGAGTGTTTTAAATATTCGTAAGGCTAATGATCTTGCAATTTTTGAAGCAGGAATCTCTTTGCCTGGAGAAATGAAAAACCTTGAAAAAATAATTCATCCCACTATCGGCATTTTTACCAATATCGGCAATGCACACGATGAAGGGTTTAAAAACAGGAAACAAAAGATCCACGAAAAATTAATCTTATTTCAAAAAGTAAAGCACTTGATCTTTTGCACCGATGATGAAGAATTAAGTCATGAGATACAATTATTTCAACAAAAAAATAAACACCTTCAATTATTTTCCTGGGGGAAGAAAAATAACAATATTTTACAGATCAATGGAATCAAAAAAAGAAATTCATTTTCTTTAATCGAAGCAATTTACAAAAGAGAAAAAGTACAAATTCAGATTCCTTTTACTGATGATGCTTCTGTTCAAAATGCTATTAGTTGCTGGTGTGTATTATTTATTCTAAATAAAAATACCAGGGAGATTTCCTTAAGATTTAAATCTCTATATCCTATAGCTATGAGGCTGGAACTAAAGGAGGGAGTCAATCACAGTAATATCATTAATGACAGCTATAGTAATGATCTTTACTCCCTGGGCATTGCGATGGATTTTTTAAACCAGCAAAAACAACACAAGACCCATTCCCTTATTCTTTCAGATATTTTACAATCGGGCATAGCACCAAAGAAATTGTATGCGGAAGTGGCCTCATTACTAAAACAAAAAAATATTGATAAATTTTTTGGAATCGGGCCTGGTATTTTTTCTAACCAAAATGAATTTTCTTATTTAAAAAATACCTTTTTTTTTAGATCAACAGATGAATTTTTAGAAAATTTATTTCTTTCTAATTTCCATGATGAAACTATTTTAATAAAAGGTGCCCGGCAATTCGGGTTTGAAAAGATCAGCCATATTTTGGAGCAAAAAGTTCATCAAACTGTTCTTTCTATCAATCTGAATGCGATAGTGCATAACCTGAAACAATATAAGCAGAAGCTAAAATCTACTACTAAAGTTATGGTGATGGTAAAAGCATTTAGCTATGGTAGCGGCAGTTACGAAATAGCGTCAGTGCTGGAATACAATAAAGCCGATTACCTGGCAGTAGCTTATGCGGATGAAGGAATTGAACTAAGAAAGGCCGGGATAACCTTACCCATCATGGTGATGAATATTGACAGCAGCACTTTCGATTCTATTGTGAATCATAATCTGGAACCTGAAATTTTTTCTTTTGGATTGCTGCACGGGTTTGCGGAATATTTAAAAAAATCGGAAATAGAAAATTATCCGGTTCATCTGAAAATTGATACAGGTATGCACAGGCTTGGATTTATGGAAGATGAAATTGTTTCCCTTTGTAAAGAATTATCAAAAAATCATTTGATAAAAGTAAAAAGTGTATTTTCTCATCTTGCAGCGAGTGAAAACCCGGCTGAGGATAGCTTTACAAAATTGCAATTTAAAATATTCAAAAAATGTTGTTTTACGGTGGAGAACTTATTGGGACACTCATTTGACAAACATATTGCCAATACTTCTGCAATAAGTCGCCATCCTGAATTCCAAATGGATATGGTTCGGTTGGGAATTGGGCTTTACGGCATTGACAGTAATAAAAAAATGCAAAAAAATTTAAAAAATGTTACTACTCTCACGACTACTATTTCACAAATTAAAAAAATAAAAGCAGGCGAAACAGTCGGTTATGGGCGAATGGGAAAGGTAGAAAAAGATAGTATTATTGCGGTTGTTCGTATTGGTTATGCAGACGGGTATTCAAGAAGTTTGGGGAATGGCGTTGGTAAAATGCTGGTAAAAAATAAGCTGGCTCCAGTAATCGGGAATGTATGTATGGATATGACAATGCTTAATGTAACGGGCATCAAAAATATAAAAGAAGGAGATGAGGTAATTGTATTTGGAGAGCCACTTTCTTTGCAAACATTGGCTCATTGGGCGCAAACAATTCCTTATGAAATTATGACCGGAATATCACAAAGAGTGAAGAGAATTTATTTTGAGGAATAAAGTGAAGTTCCTAATTCATAACTGAAATGGCTTTAAACAAAATAGAAATTTAAAATAAAAGTTGCTTTACTGTAATCTATAAAATAAAAGACACAAGACACAAGTCGCTATGAACTAAAAACTAAGAACTAAGTACTATGAAATTAAAAATGAGAATTATTATTTTTATTATTTGTATAATCGTAATTGCCGATCAGGTTCTCAAGATCTATGTAAAAACTCATTATTATATAGGAGAATCACACCAGGTAATAGGAAACTGGTTCAAATTATATTTTATAGAAAATGAAGGAATGGCTTATGGTTGGAAATTTGGCGGACAATGGGGGAAAATTTTGCTTACCTTATTCCGTTTGGCGGCAGTAATATGTGGAGTTTTTTACATCAAAAAAATTTTCGAAAAAAAATATCATCCCGGTTATATTATTTGTGTAGCATTTATTTTTGCCGGTGCTTTGGGCAACCTCATTGATAGCCTCTTTTATGGAATGATATTCGAAAATAGCAGCTCGTTTGCTTACAATATTGCCAGAATATTTCCTCCACACGGATATGCCGGATTTTTGCATGGCAGAGTGGTAGATATGCTTTATTTCCCAATCATACACATCAATAAATTACCACAATGGGTACCAATTTTTGGAGGAACAGAATTTTCTTTTTTCAATTATATTTTTAATATTGCAGATGCATCTGTTTCAATAGGAGTAATTACTATTATTATTTTCAGGAAACACTTTTTTAAGCCTGTAGAGCAAAAGATAAATCAAAGTGTTGAAGCCATTTGCGAATAATTAACTTATTGCATAAACACGCTGGTTCAATTTTATTATCTTTGCTCATTAAATTTTATTAGTGAAAAAGAGAAGTGTTTTTTTAATTATCTGCTGTATCGTAATTGCTGACCAGGTTTTGAAAATTTATATAAAAACGCATTATCATGCCGGAGAATCACATGCTGTAATAGGAAATTGGTTTCAATTATATTTTATTGAAAATGAAGGAATGGCTTATGGCTGGAAATTAGGAGGCGAATGGGGTAAAATGGCTTTAACTTTATTTCGGTTGGGCGCTGTGATTTTTGGAGTTTTCTATATAAAAAAAATTATCGAAAAAAAATATCAGAAAGGTTTTATAATTTGTGTAGCCTTAATATTTGCCGGCGCATTGGGTAATTTAATTGACAGTATGTTTTACGGATTGATCTTTGAAAACAGTAGTATGGATACCTACAATATTGCAAAAATATTTCCGGCACATGGATATGCAGGATTTCTTCACGGCAATGTAGTTGACATGCTTTACTTTCCTATTATTCACACTCAATTACCATCCTGGGTACCATTTTGGGGAGGTAATAATTTTGATTTCTTTAGTCCGATATTTAATTTAGCAGATGCTTCTATTTCTACAGGAATAATTGCCATCTTTGTATTTCAAAAATATTTTTTTAAATCCAATACCTCAAAGGCCGACCAGCAAAGTATCGAAACAAAAGCATTAGTAAATGATGAAATAGGAGTTTCTTAAAACTTGAAAAATTAATTTTAACTTCATTCAATGAAACATTTGAGGATTATTTTTTTAATTTTTGCAGCTTCTGTTATTTTGAATGCCTGTCAAAAAGAATACAGTATTGAAACCCCATTTCAAGGAGTTACTACCGGTAGTTGGCAATTCTCAAATGGCACCATAAAGTATTCTGGTGATATGGATACTGTCTATCAAACTAAGGCGGGAAGTATCAATGAACTTTTTTTGATAGGTGCTACCGCTAACGGAAACCAAAATTTTTCAATGCATTTATTTGCTGATTCTTTTAAAGTCGGGACTTACAAAGCCTCTGCTTTTCAAGCTTCATTTACTTACTCCTCTCCTGGGGAAAATATTTACCAGGCGAGCCAGCTAATCGGCGAATTTATTGTAAACATTACCTCAATCACTAGTAATACAATTTCAGGAACATTTTCAGGATCTGCATTGGATTCGACTAATAATGTTATTCAACTCACTTCTGGTTCTTTCACTTCCACTTTTTCCAGCGGTAGTGTGAACCCCTCCTCAACAGGAGTTTTAGGGGATAGTTCGGGCAACTGTCAACCAGTAACTTTTCTGGGAACTTATGCCCTGGGAATTCCTACGACCTCTTCAAATACAGTAGGAGTCTCTGTCACTGTAACTGTTCCCGGTCCATATACCATTTCAACAAACACCATAAACGGAGTTTCATTTTCCAGATCTGGAACTTTTGCAATTACCGGACCTCAGAATGTAATTTTATACGCGACGGGAACACCGACTGTCGCTGGAAATGATGTTTTTACTTTACAGTATGGCAACAGTCAATGCGCTTTTACTTTACCGGTTTTGGGAAAGTCTGTAGGAACATTGGGTAGTTCTGCCGACGCATGCACTCCTTTTACTCTGAATGGAACTTACCAGCAGGGAATTCCTTTTAATACTGGCAATACTGTTCAAGTACAAGTGAATATAACAACGCCGGGTTCTTATCAAATCAGCACCGATTCAGTTAATGGAGTAAGATTTTCAGGATCAGGAATTTTCCCCACTCCAGGTATAAAAAATATTACTTTGACAGGAATAGGAACTCCTTTAAACTCAGGGTTACAAAACTTTACTGTTACTTACGGTACCAGTACCTGCGGATTCCCTGTTACATTTTTACCACCGGTAGCTCCCTCAGGTGATTATTTTCCACTTTCACTTAATTCCAACTGGATTTATAATCTGGTGGGCGGCAGTGCGTCTGATGAAATTACTTACAAAGTGATTAATTACTCGCCTACTATTGGGGCTGAAAATTATCAGACTATTCAACAAAGCCAGACACAAACCAGCGCAATTACCGATTCGTTTTATTATCGGAAACCAGGTGGGGATTATTATGAGTACATTGATTTTTCAAAATACCTCGGATTTGATCAGTCAGTAGAAAGTGAATTTATTTTCTTGAAGGATAACGTACCAGTATCTACTATCTGGGTAACTCCCAATATCAATGGAACTATTGGAGGTACGGCTGTTTCAGGATATGCACAAATGACGATACTGGCGAAAGCCATTGCTGTCACCTCAATTCCCGGTTTTGATTTTCCTGATGTGATTGAAGTACAATATCAATTTTTCATAACAGGTAATGCAACTCCGGTATTAACCGGGCAAAGATGGTTTGCAAAAAATGTAGGAGAAATTTATTTCAGTTGGGATAATGGAACCAACAGTTCAATATACCAGGTATCTAATTACCAGATTTTTTGAAGAAGGTGATGTAAAAAAACCACCGGTATCTGTTGGGTTTATGACTATCGAATTTGAAAAAAATAATTTAATAATTTTCCTTGATCAATTTTTTCTGAATGTTGATTCCATTTTGAAACACATTCAAAATATACATTCCTGCCGGCAGGCCTGACAAATTATCGAAAGTAACCTGGGAATTCCCAGCACTTAGTTGTAAAGTTTTTCTGCTTAAAATCTTTCCATACATATCGCAGAGACTCATATCTACTTTACTCATTGCAGGAAGATAGATATTTACTTTCAAAATATCATTAAACGGATTTATTGAAGAAATATCGAACATGGCACTTCTATTATAAAGAAGTATGGTTTTGGAATAAATGGCAGGAATATTATTTGTGCTTAACAATTTTAAACGGTAATAGCTAATGTTAGAATTATTTTCCGGATCTGTAAAAAAATAACCATTCCCAATACGATTACTCGTCGGAGCGACATTCCCAATTTGTTCAAAATGAATTCCATCCAGGCTTTTTTCAATCGTATAATCAGCTATCCCATCCTCATCCTGCATGATCCATTGTACTACATTCTTATTATTGATTACGGAGCCGTTAAAAATTAAAATTTTTGCATTTAATACACTACATGAAGAGCTATATACTTTTAAAAAAACCTTTTGACTATTATCTACTGAGCAATTGATATTGCTTAGATTAGCTGCGGTGGTAGCTACTTTGAGCCTGAAATAATAACCACTATCTGCAGCCACTGGAGTAAACACCGTATCAACATGGTACTGATATAAGCCATTTACCAATACAGGGGTTTTTGTTCCCGGGGCACTTACCGGAATCCACGTAGTTCCACCGTCGGTGCTTACTTCCCAACGGAAATTTCCATAGTTATTATAATAACTTTTTACCGTATCGGTAATGGTAACAGGATATCCTGCACATACTGTCGCAGTATCATTGGGATTCATGATCAGGTTAGGATAACAAGTGGATAAATTAATATCATCAAGTACCCAGTCGTTTCCATCACCACCTGAAGCATTGTTTTTTATGCCCATTACGAAGCTGGTTTCGGCCGGACCGGTTTGATAAATAAATCCTCGTTTTGTCCAGGTACCGGTATATTGGATGTTACCACTGGTATAATAATCTACATCATTTATCGTATAGGTAAGATTGGGCATTACTCCATGGTGCCCTGCACCCTCCGGAGTACCATTTAAGTCCGCGCCACATTGCCCACACAAATTTCTTACCCATGCTGAAAATTCATAGTAAGTATTGGGACATACATCTTTTATGGTATCAATGTAGCAAACGCCTGTATTATAATTGGCGTTTACCAGCAACATATAACCACCCGTGGTACCTGGGCTTACAGGCGCATTTCCAATAGCGGAATTCAATGCATTTGTATGATCCCCTATGATATCCCATGCTCCGAATACTCTGTGTACGTTTGGTTTGAATGATACAGCATTATTAGTACTACCATCTGCACTGGTGTTATTAACTATATCATAATAATCATCATTGGGGGTATTAGCAGTTATATTCACTTTAGTATAACCGGGGGCATCTATTCCTGCAGCCCTGTTTTGTGTATTCCCACTACCAAACGAACTTTCAGCAGAAAAATTTGCACCCGAAAAATTAGGACAGAATCCCTGGTTTTGAATAATTTTAACGCCATCATAATTAAAGTGATATGAAAAAGTACCCGAATTATTGTAATAAAAATTCCCTCCAAGGTGCAGAGTATCACCATAGCCGGCAGTAACCACCAATTTATAAGCTATAATACCACAGGTCCCGGGACCGGCAATTGGCACATCACCACCTTTTACTGTTCCTCCACCTGTAGTACTTAAAAATCCGGCGCCACTTTGTGCTATTCCACCAGGTACAGAAGTTCCGATATTAACGCGAACGCGTGGTGTTGGACTTGCATCATACACACCTGCATCATCGTTACTTGCATCGGTATATGTGGCAACAGGAACTCCTTCATTAGTAATGATCTTTAAAGAATTAGGCACGTACTGGGTTCCTGTCCGTATCGAATCTATAAAATAAAAATTGGTTAAGGTGGTACCCTTATTTACAAAACCTAGTGCATGCACTTCAATTGTATCACCAGGCTCCAAACTACCGCCCCCATTATTGCGGGTGAGATTAAAATAGCTGTAACTAAAATTTACCTGGGCAAAAAGGGTGGATGTGAAAATTGATTGAGAAAGGAAAATTGTAAAAAAAAGAAAAGTTATGTATGATTTTTTAAATTTTCTCAAAAAAAGGCCAATAAATTTTCCAGAGTAAAATTTCTTCATACCACAGTATTTTTCGGTTAAAACCTGAATTGGTTAAAGATAAAAACGAAATATCTTACTTTTTAGTATTAACATGTGGCTCAAAAAGAAACAAATTACAATTTCTAAAAAATTACAAATGATCCTTAATCTGATTTGATCAATTTATTTTGAACGGCCATCCCATTGTATAAGGCGGACAAGATATACATTCCTGGAGGAAGGTAAGACACATTATCGAAGCTAACCTGGGAATTACCAGTGCTCAATTGCAAAGTTTTTTTACTTAAAATTTTCCCGTACATATCGTAAAGATTCATTTCTACTATCCCCTGCTCAGGAAGAAAAATATTTACTTTTAAGTCATTACTGAAAGGATTTATAGTGGAAATTTTGAACAAAGCGCTCCGGTTATACAGCAGAATGGTTTTGGAATATCTGGCGGGAGTATTATCTGCGTTTACCAATTTTAGCCGGTAGTAATTGATGTTTGAAGAATTATCCGGATCCGTAAAGGTATAATTGCCTCCCTGCGTGCTTTGGCTACCTGCTACACTACCTACCATTGAAAAATTTACTCCATCTGTACTTTTTTCTATTACATACTCTTTAATATTATCATCATCCTGAACAGTCCATTGTAAAACATTTTTATTATTGATTACTGACCCGTAAAAATTCAAAATTTCCGCACTGAGTACACTGCATGATTTACTAAAAACCTTTAAAAATACTTTCTGGCTGTTAGCTACAGAACAATTGGGATTACTCAGATTAGAAGTAGTAGTTGCTACCTCAATCCTGAAAAAAAGTCCGCTATCTAATGCAATGGGTGTAAAAACAGTGTCCACATAGTATTGATATAATCCATTGACCAGTACAGGTGTTTTTGTACTTGGGGAACTTACAGAAGTCCATGTGACCCCATCGGTACTTACTTGCCATAGATAATTGCCATAACTATTATAATAACTTTTTACAGTATCAGTAATTGTAATCGGAAGACCTGCGCAGGCAGTTGCAGTATCATTCGGATTCATAGTGAGATTGGGATAGCAAGTGGATAAGTTAATATCATCCAATACCCAATCGTTACCTCCGCCACCCGCGGCATTGTTTTTTATGGCTATTGCAAAACTTGTTTGGGCCGGCCCGGTTTGATAAATAAATCCGCGCTTTACCCATGTGCTTGTGTAGGTAATATCTCCAGTAGAATAATAATCAATGCCATTAATCGCATAGGTAAGATTTGGCTTTACGCCAGGCAGATAAGTTTGAGCTCCATTTTGATCCTCGCCGCATTTACCGCAAATATTCCTAATCCAGGCAGAGAACTCATAATAAGTATTAGGGCATAAATTTGTAATTGAATCCGTATAGGCCGTACCAGTAGAAATATCAGCATTCAGGGCAAGCATATACCCGCCGTTTGCTCCAGGGGCTACCGGTAAATTTCCTGTAGCAGTATTGGCTGCATTCGTATGGTCTCCAATTATATCCCAATAACCACCAAATACTCTCGTAGGGCTTGCGGTTGGCGCATAAGGAACTCCATTGTTAGTAGCTCCGGTTGCACTGGTATTATTAACAACTGAATAAAAACCATCTGCCGGGGAATTAGCGCCTATATTCGTTTTTGTATAACTGGGGGAATTCACTCCTGCAGCTCTGTTTTGAGTAGTTCCACTTCCAAAAGAACTTTCAGCGGAAAAACTGGCACTGGAAAAATTAACACACAAGGACTGGTTTTTAACAATTTCAATTCCGGAATAATTAAAAACATAGGAAGTAGAGTCTATAGTTGGATGACGCCCGCCAGTACTGTAAGAATAATAAAATCGTCCGGTAGGATTAATGATATTTCCAAAGCTTCCGGTTATTACCAATCTATAAGCAATGATTCCCAGGGTTCCTCCTCCTCCCTTAGGTACATCTCCTCCTGTAATAGTTCCCCCTCCTGTTGTTAAGTTAAAGTTAGCGCCGCTATAGGCCATTCCTCCAGGAGTAGTGGTACCTATATTTATTCTAACGCCGTGCCCGGCTGCAGCATCATATACCCCGGCATCATCAGCGGATGCGTCTGAGAAAGTCTGTAATAATACCCCTTCATTAGTTATCAACTTTAAAGATCCGGTAACATATTGAGTACCAGCTGAAATAGGAGCTATAAAATAAACGTTGGAGAGGGCATTCCCAGTTGGCAAATTTACAAGAGCGTGTACCTCAATAGTATCACCGGTTTCCAACGTGCCACCTCCATTATTTCTTGTTACATTTATGTAGCTGTAACTAAAATTGACCGCGGGTTGTGAAAAGGCAGAATAAGGTAATAGGGATGTTAAAAAACTGAAAAGAATGAATCCCAAAAAAAGAGAATTTCTGTAAATTTTTTCCCCCATAGAAAAATAAATACAAAAATGCCTTAATGGTAGTTCAAAAAAAACTTTTTTCATTACAAGGTAGTTTCAAAATTTTGGGGCGTTGTTACATAAACGATTAATTATGAACTTTATTTCAATTGAAGTTGTCTTTTTAAGTGCTTTTTTTTGAATACAAATTAAAATTTTTCTAAATATTTAAATTTAAAAAGGATTTATATGAATTAGGCCCTATGTTAATAGATGTTTTTTGGTTCAATTGCCAAAAAAAGAAAACAAGATTTCAATTACAAAGGGGGGAAATTCCAGGGATAAGGGGGACTTTAAAAAAGGGTTTTTTATAGTTTCTTATATTAATGCTGCAAAAATGGATTTTAGAAATTAAATCCCGCTCAATATCCCCAGCCCTGCATTATTTTTAAATCCTCCTTTGAACATTCAAGAGGCGATATTCCCTGGTAGGATTCCTGTTCTATAATGAATTCTGTAGTGCCTCCTGTTTTCCTGAATTGGTCAATTATTTCCTTCACCGGCATCACTCCTTTACCCAAAATGGTACTTTCATAATTATCATTCATTTCGCCCTTATCTTTTGTCTTTATCTCATCTTTTACATGCATGCTTTCAAATCTGCCCGGATGTTTTTTTAGTATATCCAAAGCTCTTCCGCCTGCTCCATACATGTTGCCTATATCAATTTGCTGGAGCACTAATGAAGGATCAGTACGATCAAGAATAATATCGTAGATCTGCTCGCCGTTCAGAGAATATTTGAATTCGAAATCGTGATTATGGTATCCAAATTTTAATCCTGATTTTTTACACAACTCACCTGATTTATTGAAGATGCCGAGAAAGCTTACAAGATTGTCATAATTTTTGCGCAGGTTTTCATCAAGCCATGGGCTTATTACATAATGCTGTCCCACTGTTGCGGCGTCTTCAACTGTTTGTTTCCATACATCCGTAAAATCTTTTTTTGTTTTGTCCCAATGCTCTTCCATCATTACTGTATGGCCGCTAGGCATTTTTAGGCCCGATCCGTCCAGCACTTTTTTAAATTCCGAAGCAGAATATCCATAAAATTTTCTATCAATATAGTTGGCATGTTCTACATTTTTGTATCCCATATCAGCAAGTTGCTTCAAAGTGCCTAAAGGGTCAGCTTTCATATCATCCCTCACAGTATATAATTGAATACCTAAGATGGTTTTCCTTTCTTTATTTTTTGCAAATATATTTTTGGATAAAAACATAGCACCTGTAAGAGTAAGGGAACTGTTTACGATAAACTTTCTTCTTGATACTTTCACAATTTTTTAATTTTTGTTGAGAGAAAAAGTTGAATATGTAATATAATTTTTATTTGCCGCAATTCCATTTTTTGAATTCCTTTTTTCTTTCATAATCGTTATTCAGAAATATATAAAAATGGAAAATCTTAATATTTGTTTGCCTGCTGTCCGACAGATTCTTTACTGTTGAAATATATAACCTACTCAAATTACGTCACTAATCCTTGCATAGTTTTCTGCAAATTATAATTTATTAAAACTGGAAATCATAAAGCGCTACGTAACTTTTTATACCAGAGGGTGCATTTCATAAGGTCGAACCACATTCACATCTTTCTAAACGGAGAGAGGTATTAAAGGGGGTGAGGCAATAAAAAAATAGGACAGTTGAAGTGCACTCAGGCAAGAAACATTTATTATTTAATTTCACAGAATGAATAAAAATATTTTCCTTGTACTTATTATTGGTACAATTCTTAATAGTTGTAAAGTGATGAACAATAATATTATTTTTCAGACAAAAGAATTTTCTGTTTACAGAGACAGCGTAGTGCAGGGGCATTTCATTGCCAAAGCACTTTCACGGAATGAACTTGTATCAAATTATATAAGTCCGGTCAATGAATTAAAAAGCCCTGAGGTGAAATTTAAATTTAGTATCAACGGAGCTGATAATGCGGCACCCTCTGGGAAAGACAACATTATTATCTATGCCGGAAGCAATGGAATTTATGAAACACCTGTTATTAAATTTGGTAATCAATTTGTTGATTCAACAAAAGTTTTACCTGGAGAGTATTTGAAAAAAGACACCAGGGTTACTTTGAGGGTAGATATGAATGATGTGCTGAAATCTTTTAAGGATAAAGGGTTTTATACCACTTTCGACGGAAAGAAAATTTATAAAAATGATTTCAAAGGTGTTTTTGTTGCCGGAAGTGTAGCGCCACTTACCTGGGATTTCAATAATTTGTATTCGCATAAAGAATTGCAATTGAGCGATGGTAATAATGATGGAATTTATGAAATTACATTAACGCTTAATCAGAATCCTGAGGAAAATAAAACAGCCAACTCCTGGAAATTATCGAAAGACATTAGCGCATTTCCTCAATATCATTCGCCGGATATTTTGCCCGATGCCTTGTATAATCTGGCTTTGGAAGAAATGCAAAATGCAATTGAGCCTGACAGCACTTTTCGTACAGGCAAAGAGTGGGCGGGTGTTTGGACGCGTGACATTAGTTACAGCATCATTTTATCCATGGGAATTCTGCAGCCGAAAGTTGCCATGATTAGTTTGAAAAAGAAAGTGAAGAATGGAAAAATAATCCAGGATACCGGCACAGGGGGTGCTTATCCAATTTCTACTGACAGGGAAATCTGGGCTGTGGCTGCATGGGAAGTTTATAAAGTTACAGGCGATAAAGACTGGCTGAAATATGTGTACGAAGTAGTTAAAAATTCTATTGATGATGATCTTCATAATATTCATGATCCAAAAACAGGAATGATGAAAGGAGAATCTTCTTTTTTAGACTGGCGCGAACAAACGTATCCTACCTGGATGCAGCCGGCAGATATTTATGAATCAGAAGGTCTTGGAACCAATGCAGTGCATTTTGAAGCAAATACCGTTTTGGCTGAAATGGCTGCTGAACTTGGTTTACAGAATGATGCAAAAAAATACAATGAGGTTGCGGCGCAAATTAAAAATGGCGTGAATCAATATTTATGGCAGGAAAATAAAGGATATTATGGGCAAAATTTGTATGGCAGAAATGATAAAATCCTTTCTCCAAAATCAGAAGCATTGGGCGAAGCCCTTTCAGTAATTTTTGGAGTAGCCGATAAAGCGAGACAAGAAAAAATAGTTTCAAACACACCGGTTACTCCTTATGGGATATCCTGCATTTATCCGCAGATACCCGGTATTCCACCCTATCATAATGATGCGGTATGGCCTTTTGTAGAATCTTTCTGGGCGCAGGCTTCAGCAAAGGCGGGTGATGAAGAATCTGTTGTAAGAGCGATAAGTTCTGTGTATCGTCCTGCGGCTTTATTTTTGACAAATAAAGAAAATTTTGTGGCTGGCAATGGAGATTATGCAGGCACTCAAATCAATTCAAGCAATATGCTTTGGAGCCTC
>Ga0208357_1000696_pt1 | contig 26245 bp, 23 predicted proteins | sample NGESurdeep092012_6_FD_184487 | JGI IMG/M metagenome (GOLD analysis project Ga0208357, IMG submission 184487) | Arctic peat soil microbial communities from Barrow, Alaska - NGEE Surface sample F52-2 deep-092012 (SPAdes) | ecosystem: Environmental > Terrestrial > Soil > Wetlands > Peat ...
TTCGCTGTTGTAAAGCTCTTCGCCTCGAACGTTTCTGTGGCCCACGCTCCTAGCCCGGGTCGCGTACCATCCGGAGACACCAGGCCGGGCGCTGTTCTGCAAACCACACCGCCGATCCAGAGGAGAGTAGCCGCATGCGTGCCGTACCCGACGTCGGGAAGTCCACCCGGAAGTTTCACTTCATTTCAGGGATGCCCCGCTCGGGCAGTACGCTCCTGGCCGCCATCCTCAACCAGAACCCGCGTTTTCGCGCGGGCATGACCAGCCCGCTTGCCGACATCATGGGTGTGATGATCGCGGAGGCGAGCAGCAAGAATGATTTCTCGTTCGACGTCTCCGACGAACAACGCGTGGCGATGCTGCGCGGCCTGGCCGAAAACTTCTATGTGGCGCACCCGGACGCTGGCGTGGTGTTCGATACCAGCCGTCTGTGGTGCAGCCGGATGCAGTTGCTCGACACGCTGTTTCCGGAGGCGAAGGTCATCGCCTGCGTGCGTCAGTTGTCATGGGTGCTGGACAGCATGGAGCGACTGGTACGCATGCAGCCGGTTGGCGTCAGCAAGGTATTCCGGTTCGACACCAACACCACGGTGTACTCGCGCATCGAGGCCCTGACCGATCCGCGTGGCATGGTGGGCTTCGCCTTCCAGGCCATCAAGGATGCGTTCTATGGCCAATATGCCCCGGGCCACTTGCTGTTGTTGACCTACGAAAGTCTGGTGCGCAACCCGGCAGCGGCCATGCGCGCGGTCTACCAGTTCATCGGCGAGCCCTGGTTCGAGCACGACTTCGACCACATCGCCTACACCGCGGACGAATTTGATGCCCGAGTCGGCATGCCTGGCCTGCATGCCGTGCGCCCGAAGGTGGAGCCGGTCGAGCGCACATCCATCCTGCCGCGCGACATCTTCGGCCGCTTCGTGAATGAATCATTCTGGATGGATCCGAAGAACAACGTCAGCCAGGTGCCTATCGTTTAGGCGTCCATTCAAGGGCCTCCCGTGGCTGGATGGCTCGACGCCCAATTCGAAGGATCGCCGGTGGAAATGATGATCAGGGAACGTTATCGCGGGTAGGGGAGCGATCAACTTCCCCACGACGCGGCGGCACCGTGGGCATTGGCTTGCCCACGGAATATTGGCCGGGTTGAGGCGAAAACGCTCGGCCAGCGATTCGACGCGGGCGGCGTAGTCCGGCTCGGTGCTGCGCCGGGAGCGATCAGGCATGAAAAAGCCCGCTGCTATGCGGGCTTCAGGTGTTTCGTGGGTCTTGGCGGTATCGCCTGAAACCCCTAGATGGTACCGGTGAGAGGACTCGAACCTCCACTGTGTCACCACAAGCGGATTTTGAGTCCGCCGCGTCTACCATTCCGCCACACCGGCATGTGTGAGTCGGGCATTATGCCGGGTTCAGTGCACGCGGTCGAGACCCAGTTGGCGCACGTCGCGGTCGTACCAGCGGTCTTCGGGCAGCGGCTGGAATACCGAACAGCGCAGCATCGGGCCGGAGTAGATATGCAGGCTGACCGTGACGGCGCTGTCGCTGGGGTTGCGGATGCTGTGGTACTCGTGCGGCGGGATCAGGCTGCCGGCCGAGCCGGTGCCGGCCTGGATCGAGCCGACCGGCTGGAAGCAATAGCGCTGTTCGCGATGTTCCACCAGTTCGTACTGCACGATTTCCAGCGCGCCATTCCACACGCCTTCGACGCACCACATGCCGTCATGGTCGTGGATCGGCGTGCCCTGGCCCGGACCCCAGGTCATCGCCACCACGCAGTAGCCGTGCTTCTCGCTGCGATAGAGTTCGCGGCGGGCGTAGTGTTCCGCGTTGGCCTCGAACACGCAGGCGGGCAGGGTCACCGCGTTGTCGCGGATCAGTTTGCACAGGCTGTTGCGCAGGCTGTCGGTGAGTTCGTGCGTGGTGGGCTTGACCACGGCGGCGTCGATCGCGTCGATCAGGGTGCGGCTGCCGGGGAAATCCAGGGTAAGCATGGCGTTCTCTGGTGATGCGTGATGGCACCCATGGTAACAGCGAGGGTGGCCCAACCCTGAATGAGCGCCGAAATCGAAATGTGAATCCGTCCGGGGCAGGCCCGCTGCCGTCGCGCAGGCTGCTTGACAGGTTTGAATGGCGATCAGTCGGTTTTGCTGCGGTCCGGCGCCTTTGTCTTGTGGCCCGGAGACGGCTGCCGCTGTTTGCCGGTGACGGAACGTTTTCGTGCCTTGCCAGGTGCTGGTCCTGTGTACTCGACCAGACTCTCGCGCAGTTCATTGACGTCGCTGAGACGCGTCATGACCTCACTGCTTTCCTGGATCACCGCGGCGGTCAGCAGGCTGAAGAGGCAGGCCAGGCTGGTGTAGTTGTGCCATACCCAACTGGGTTGTGTCATGAGTACATGGGGGGTCAGTTCGCGCGCCCAATAACATTCGGTGTCGGTAATCAGCACCAGCGGGATGCCTCGTTCGGCCACCTTCTTCGCCAGCGTGCGAAACTGCTTGAAGTAGCGGCGCGTGTCGACCAGCACCACACAACTGTTGCTGGTGGAATCGAGCAGCATGTCGACGTAGGCACCATCGGCGCCCGAGTTGAAGGAAACGCGCGGCCGCACCTGTTGCAGCATCTTGGCGAGGCCCAAGCCGAGGAAGGCGCTGTGTTGAAAGCTAGCTACCGACACTCGATCCGCTGACACCAGCAGTCCGACGACGGACTTCCATTCCGCCGTTTGCGCCAGCGCGTGGACGTCGGCCAGGGCCCGGGTTTCCGCCTGCAAGCGCGCGGCGATGGCGTCGGCGTCATTCGATTGGTCGGGCTGCTTGTACAGCTGCCGCCAATTGCTGTCGCCGCGGAGTTCCTCTTTGAGATCACCGACGCCTTTGTAGTCAAGCGTGCGCAGGAAGCGCCAGACGGTCATCGGACTGACACCGGAGCGTTTGCTCAGGGAGGCGGTCGTCTCGAACGGCAGGTCACCGATATTGTGCAGCAGGTAGGTGGCGATTTTCTTCTCGGAGGCGGTGAAGGTTTCCCAACGCTCCTTGATCCTCTGCTTCAAATCCTTGGTCATCTTCGTCTGTTCATCCGCACAGCGGGGTGGTCGAGGCTGGATTATCGCGTTTTTCCATCGAGCCGACGCGCAGGCCGAGCATATACAGCATCGTGGCGGCGATGATGGCCGTGCCGCCGATAAGCACGAAGAACCCTGCGTGGGACAGCAAACTCCACAAGGTGCCCAGCGCGCCGGCAAGCAAATTGCCGAAAAACCCCGCGAAGAACCAGCTGGCGATGCAGGTGGCGCGAAAGCCCTCGGGTGCCATGCGACCGAACAGTCCCAGCCCCACCGGCAGGATGTACAGCTCGCCCAAGGTCATCAGCGCAAACCATCCGACCAGCCAGGCCCAGTGCGCGCGGGTGCCGTGCATTTCTGTCCACGTGGCTACGCCGGCCAGCAGCAGGTAGGACAGTCCCACCACGGCGGCGCCGAAAGCCATCCTGGTGAGCGCTGGCGTCTCGATACCACGCCGGGCCAAGCGCGACCAGCGCGCGACCAACAGCGGCGTGGCCACGAACACCACCAGTGGATCGAGCGCCTGGAACCAGGTCATCGGGATGCTCCAGCCGGCCGTCACCTGACGATCCACGCCCTGCGCTATGAACACGGCGATGGTATTGCCGACCTGCTCGTAGGCACCGCGAAACACCACGATGATCGCGGCGATACCGAGCAACAGCTTGAAGCGCCCGACCGCCGCGCGATCGAGTGGCGGCCGCGCCTTGCGCGCTTGTGCGCCGCGTTCCGGTTCGGGCGGCAGATGGCGATGACCGCCCACGTAGATCACCAGCGAGGCCAGCATGCCGACGCCGGCGGCCGCGAAGCCCCAGTGCCAGCCGTAGGCCTCGCCCAGCGCGCCGCATACCAGCGGCGCCAGGAAGGCGCCGATGTTGACCCCCATGTAATAGATGTTGTACGCGCTTTTGCTGCGTGGGTCCCCACCGCGGTACAGGCCTTCGATCTGGCTGGCCAGGCTGGGCAGGAACAAGCCGTTGCCCAGCGCGATGGTGGTCAGCGCCGGATAGAACAGCGGCTCGGAAGCCATCATGAAATGGCCCAGCGCCATCATCACGCCGCCGATCAGGACGGCGTTGCGCTTGCCCAGCCAGCGATCGGCCACGATGCCACCGAACACCGGCGTGAAGTACACGAAGGCCGCGTACGCCCCATAGATCAGCGATGCATATTCCTGGTCAAAGTCCAGGTGCCTTGTCATGTAATAGACCAGCAATGCGCGCATGCCGAAGAAGGAAAACATCTCCCACATTTCGGTGAGAGACAGCACGGTCAGGCCGACGGGATGGCCGAAGAACTGGCGTTCCCGCGCGGGAATGCCTGCGGTGGACGGGGCGGCTGGCACTCAGCAGCGCCTCATGCCATGGCCGTCTGCGGGCCGCCCCAGACCGTGTCCGGGCACCAGATGCGCCCATCCTGGTAACTTGCGGCCGGCTCGCGATCGGTGTGGATGATGGTCGGTCCGTCCAGGTCGACGACCGAACAGAGGGAGCCGATCACGAACGCCGGCGCCATCGACCAGGACGATCCCCCCATATTGCCCACCATCAGCTCGAAGCCGAGATCGCGTGCCTCGCGCGCGAGTGCAAGCGCCGCGGTCAAACCGCCGCACTTGTCCAGCTTGATATTGATCACTTGCACGCGACCGACCAGGTTATGCAGATCCGTCCGATCCTGCACGCTCTCGTCAGCGGCAAGAGGTACCGGGCAATCCAGATCGTCGAGCCACGCCTCGGAGCCGACGGGGAAGGGTTGCTCCACGATGGCGACGCGGGCTTCCACGAACGTCGGCACGAGCTGCGCGAACGACTCACGGGTGAAGCCCTGGTTGGCATCGACCATCAGCCAGGCATCGGGGCAGGCCGCGCGGACCGCGCGTATGCGTTCCGCGTTGTGCTGGTCATTGCTGAGCTTGAGCTTCAGCGCGCGCGCATCCCTGAAACGGCGCGCGCTCTCCGCCACCGCGTCCGGGGCGTCGGCACTCAGCGTGTAGGTGGTCAGCAAAGGCCGGGGCGGCGGCATGCCGGCCAGTTGCCAGACCGGTTTGCCCTGGCGCTTGGCCTCCAGGTCCCATAACGCGCAATCGAGCGCGTTGCGCGCTCCTCCCGCGGGCAGCAGCGTCTGCCATTGCTCGCGCGTGACGCCGCGTTCGATGGTGTCGCGCAATGCCTCGATCTGCGCCAGCATCGAGGTCGGCGTGTCCTGGTGGTAATAGACGCCCAGTCCTTCGCCGATTCCCGTGAGGTCGCCGTCCTGCAGGCGGACGACAAGCATCTCGCATTCCGTGAAGGTATAGCCGGTGATATGGAACGTCTGCATCAGCGGCAGTTTTTCGATGTGCGCGCCGAGCTTCAGCGGAGCATGCTGTACCGACATCGTGGATTCCCCTTCAGAAGTGCGTGTTGAAGCTGACCAGGCCGAAGGCCACGATGAACCAGCCGAGGTAAATCGCGGCCAGCCCCAGCACGGTTTCGCCCGTGCACAGCAGCCAACGGCGCGGCGCGGCGCGCCAGCTGTGCCGTGCATGCACGAGGATGGCGACGACGCCAGGCAGGGCCGCCACGCCAAGCACGTAGAGCAGAACCATCCACGGCGTTGCCGTGCCTTGCAGGAGCAATGTCGGATCGATGGCGACGTTGACGGTCAGCAGGATCCAGCCGACGACGACCACCACCAGGGCCAGCGCGCCCAGTCGTGACAGCAGGCGGGTGCGCCGCAGGCCGCGTGGCAGGACCAGCGTCGATCGATGGTGGCGACGTATCCAGCACCCGCCCAGCCACACCACCAGCGACGCCAGCACGATCAGGGTGGCAAGGCCGGCGAACAGCGCCACACTGCCCAGGCTGCGGCGCCCGGGCACGGGCTGGAATACCTCGATCGGCGGGATGTAGTCGGTGGTCCAGTAGCGGATGCTGCCGTCTTCATGGGTGACGAAATCGAGCCGGTCCGGACCGTTCACCTGGCGATAGTGCAGCGGGCCGACCTCGCGCCAGTGCAGCGGCTTGCCGGCATCGTCGGTCAGCATGGATACGCTCAGCGTGCCATCCGGTGCCGACGCGACCTGGGTTTGCGCGGTCAGGTAAAGCAGGCGCAGGGCACTGTCATTGCGGCGGCTGGGCTGGTACCAGCCGGTGACCCGGGCGGCATCCGTTTTGGCGCTCGATGACGCAGGCTGGATCGGTGCGGACCAGGGAAAATAACGGTCGAGGAAAGCGTGGAAGATCGCGGCGCGCAACATCCGGGTGCCACCTGCGGCGCTGCTCCCGGCACTGTTGAAGGACATGAAAATGCCGACGTCCTGGTCGAGCAGCAGGTGCAGGTCGCTGTGGAACAGCACCGTGTCGCCGCCATGGCCGATGATGCGCAAGCCGTTGCGGTCTTCCTGGTAGAAGCCCAGGTCGAAACCTGGCATGCCCGGCGCCGGCGTGTACTGCTGGCTGTGCATCATCCGCGCCGTGGCGGTCTGCAGGATGCGCGCGTCGGCGTAGCGACCGTCCTGAAGCTGCGCGATCATGAAACGGGCCATGTCCATGGCGCTGGTGGTCATCGCACCGGCCGGTGCGGGATCGATCAACTCGAACGGTTGCGGTTTCCCGTCCGACGCGGTGTGGTAGCCCTTCGACAACAGCGCGGCGAGCGCGGGCGGTGGCGGTTGCGCGAAGGTCGAGTGGGTCATGCCCAGTGGCTGGAAAATATGGCGCGCGATGTAATCCTCGAAGCGTTCACCCGAGACGCGCTGCACGATATAGCCGGCCAGCCCGGCACCGTAGTTGGAATAGGCGACGATCTTTCCCGGCGGAAAAATGCGCGCCGGGATGTGCGACTTGAGATAGCGCTCCAGGTTCACGTCGGTGGCCGCGGCCGGCATCAGGTCCCTGGCGGAATCCTCGAACCCCGGGGTGTGGGTCATCAGGTTGCGCAGCGTGATCGGCTTGCCGTCGTAGGGCGGGATCCTGAAATCGAGGTAATCGTTGATGTCGCGATCCAGCCCGAGCTTGCCTTGCTCGACCAGCTGCATCACGGCGGTCCAGGTGAACAACTTGGAGGTGGATCCCGGCCGGAACAGGGTGGTTTGCGGAGACACCGGTGTGCGTTTGGCCAGGTCGGCGTAGCCATAGCCACTGGCGAACAGCACCTTGCCGTCCCTGACCACCACGACCACACCGCCGGCGATGTCGCTGCGACGGAGCGCGAAGGGCATCAATCCATCGAAGAAGGCACCGAGGTCGGTTGCGGTCAAAGCGGGAGCGGTAGTTGTCGTGCTGACGGCTGGCGCTACCGGGGTGTCCGCCGATGGCACAGGCAATGCCTGCGCCATGGCGGCGCTGATGCCGAAACCGGCGAGCAGGCCCACCCAGCGTTTTATCCATCCATTCATGCCATGGTTCCTGTGCTGAGTTCGAGGAGAACGACGGCTTAGAAATCCACGCTGGCGGAAATGCCGATGGTGCGCGGCGTCTGCACGGTGGCATTGAAGGGACTGGCGATGGGGTTGAGCGTCTCCGGCCATGCCGACGTGATGCCGTGCTTGTTCGCCAGGTTCTTGACGTAGACCTTGACAGTCCAACTGGCGACGTAGGCGCCGGCATAGAGATTGACGTTGTTGTAGCCGGGCAACTGCACGCGCGGACCGGGCACCGGGTTGAAGTCCCCGGCACGCGAGCCGACAAAGCTGAAGTTGCCGCCGATGAAGCCGGACCAGCCGCCCATCGGGAAGTTGTAATCCGCGCCCAGGTTGGCGTTCCACTTCGGCACGTACGGCAGGGCGTCACCCTTGATGCCGTAGACGCTGCCGGCCGGCGTGTTCTCCGCCAGTTCGGCCTTGGTATAGGTGGCGTTCGACCACAGCGTGAACCCTGATCCAAGGTTGTATCGCCAGCTCGCCTCGGCACCCCAGATATCCGCCTTGCCCCCGTTGGCCAGGAAGCCGATGCCGCCGCTGATGGTGGTCAGCTGCACCTTGCTCCAGTCGATGTAGTACGCGCTGACGTCCACGCTCATGCGCTTGTCGAGCATCAGCGATTTCAGGCCAAGTTCGTAGTTCACCAGCTTGTCGGGCTCGAATGTCTGCGGTGCGCCGAGGCCGGGCGGCACGCCCACGTTCGCGCCGCCGGGGCGGAAACCCGAGGCCACGCGTGCGTAACCCATCACGTTGTCGGTGAACTTGTAGCTGGGGTTGAACAGGTAGGTGACTGGACGATCGCTGCTGCGGGTGGTGAATGCGATGTCTCCGATCAGCAAGCCGTGGGAGGTCTGCGAATACGTGGTGCGGTCGCTGCTGTAGCGGGCGCCGACCAGGATGCTCAGTTTCGGGGTGGCGTGCCAGGTGAGATCGCCGTAACCCGCCCACTCGGTGAAGTCGGCCGGGCCCACCGCCACGGTGCCCAATGGCGGTAACGCGATGGGAATGCCAGTGGTGGCGTCGAAGCTGGTGATGTCCTGCTGGTCGGTCGTGTGCTCACGCGTGTAAAACATCCCCGCGCGCCATTCCCAGGCCTGGTCTTCAGGCGATTGCAGGCGGAACTCCTGCGTCGTCTTGTTCAGCGCAATCTGTTGCAACTCCGCATACCCGCCATTGGACAGGCCGAAGATCGGATTCAACAACGGGCCGAACTGCGAGGTGAAGTCGAGGTTCTCGTTGAGGCGGAGCGTGCCGTAACTGCTGGTGGAGATGAACCTGGCCCAGCCGAGATCGGCGTTCACCGACAGGTCGTAGAGACGGTACTTGACGTTGAACAGGCCGGTACTGGCTGCCCGCGCCTGTTCACGCCAACCGTAGACCGGTTGCACCGTGACCGGGTCGAGGTCGATGCCGCCATTGGCGAGGCCGTCGCTGCTGAGGTTCTGCGCCAGTGCCGAGAAGCGCACCGAAACCTTGGCGTCGGGCGTCCACAGCAACTGCGCACGGCCGCCACTGACCTTGGCCTCGTTCACCTCCTTTTGCCCGGTCGTGACGTTGTCGATGTAGCCGGGATCGGTGCGGGTGTAGGCGTTGACGCGCAGCCCCAGGGTGTTGTCGACCAACGGAAGGTTCAGCGTGGCATGCGTGCCGAACCCGCTGCCGCCACCGGCGACGCTGTTGGCATCGATCCCGGCATAGGCGCTGGTCTGGGTGGTATCCGGCGGCGTGGTGACGAACTTGACCAGTCCGCCCAGGGTGTTCGATCCGTATAGCGTGCCCTGGGGGCCGCGCAGCACTTCGATACGCTCCAGATCGTGCGGATCGATGTCCGGCGTCAGCATGCTGCCCGCCGCGTAGACGGAGCTCGATCCAAACGGTGTGTCATCGATATAGGTGCCGACCGTGGCGTTGGGCTGGTGGCTCCCCGAGGTCACTCCGCGCAATACCAGTTGCGTCCAACCCTGGCCTGAGGAAATGGTGTTGAGGCCGGGCACCTGGGTGGCGTAATCGGCGAAGCTGTTGGCGCTCTGCCGGTTCAGTTGCGCTTCGGTCAGGACCGAGACGGCCATGGGCACGTCCTGCAACCGTTCGTCGCGTTTGTTCGCGGTGACGATGATGGCGCCCAATTGAGTGGGTTCCGTGCCGGCTGCCCGCGATGGGGCGTGCTTCGCGTCGGCGCTGGCTGGCTGGTCGGCCGGTTGCTGGCCTTCGACAGCGTGCTCGGCTCGCGACGTGGTGGTCTGATCGTCGCTGCCGGTGGACTGCGCGTGGGCGCACAACGGACCGGCAAGCGCCAGGGCGATGGCCAGGCAGATATGACGATGGAAGTGCGGCGAGCAACGCTTGTTCATGATGCTTCCCCAGAGATACGGACAGCCCGTAGTTGCGATTGATATCAAACATATCATTTATTTGTCAATGGTATGTTTCGAATCATTCGCTCAGGCTGGTCTGGGCCGACAGGTCGAGCTCATGGGTGCCGAGCCCTCGGCACGATCAAGGGTGGAGAGTTTGGGGTTGGCTGTTGGTTTCCAGCGCGCGTCGGGCCAGCCCGACGGGCCTTTCCGACTCGCCAGCAAGCCTGCAGGGGACTTCAGCCGCGACTGTCAGGGCAAGCGTATCGCGCCCGAGGCTGACTCCCGCCGGGGCCGCGGCGGCTGGTTCACGGCAGCGCGAGCCGGGTCAGGAAGCCACCGATCGCGCGGCTGTAATTGTCGATGTCGACCAGGAAGGCGTCGTGACCTTGCGGCGAATCCAGCGCCACGAATTCCACCCGCGCACCGGCGGCCTGCAGGCCTTCGGCAATCTGTTCCTGCTGTTGCAGCGGGAACAGGATGTCGGTGCTGACGCCGATCACCATGGCCTGTTCGATGCGGATGCGCTTGAGCCCTTCGTGCACGCTGCCGTGGCCGTATTCGGCCATGTCGAACCAGTCGCTGGCGCGCGACAGGTACAGGTAGCAGTTGGGGTCGAAGTTGCGCACGAAGCGTTGGGCGTGGCTTTCCAGATACGACTCGACCTGGAATTCCAGGCCGAACGGCTGGTCCTCGCGCTGTTCGGGATCGAGCCGGATGCGGGCGAAGCGTCCGTTCCATTCCATCGCGGAGCGATAGGTGATCACACCGAGCTTGCGTGCGATGCTCATGCCGATCTCGGGGTAGTTTTCGTCGTCGTAGACGCCTTCGTTCCAGTGTCGATCGAGCCGGATCGCCTCCCGTTGCAGCGAGCGGATCGCGATCGCGAACGGTTGCGCCTGCGGCGCCGTGTCCACGCTGATGTGCGCTCGCACGCTGTCCGGGTGCAGCAGCATGTAGGCCAGTGCGCTCATGCCGCCCATCGAGCAGCCGATCAGGCAGGCCAGATGCTCGATGCCGAAGCCTTCCACGACCGCGTGCGCCGCGTTGGCCACGTCTTCCAGCGCCAGTTCGGGGAAGTCCAGCCGGTAAGCCTCGCCGGTGGCAGGGTTGATGGAGGCGGGGCCGGTGGAGCCCTTGTCGCTGCCCAGTGAATTCACGCAGATCACGAACCAGCGGTTGCTGTCGATCGCCCTGCCGGGGCCCGCCATTTCTTCCCACCAACCCGGGCTGGGATCTTGCGCGCACGAGGTCATGTGCGCGCTGGGGGACAGGCCGGTAAGCACCAGCACGGCGTTGTCACGTGCTGCATTCAGCGTGCCCCAGGTCTCGTAGGCCACATGGGCGCCATGCAGTTCGCCGCCGCGCTTCATCGGAAACGGTGAGGGCAGCGGGAGCGAGCGGCGTGCGTCGCCCATCGTCAATGCACCTTGTCGATGGTGATCTTGACTGGTGTCTTGCGCTTGACCGTGACCACGCCGGCATCGCCTTCCAGGTCGCCAGCCTGGGCGGTCGCCTGGCCGCCGTGGCTGATTCTCGCGCCGACGAAGACTTGCGCGGCGCCGGATAGTTTGAGCGCTGGCGTCATCGCCATGGCATCAGTCAGGGTAACGGTGGCGGGGAACCTGGCGGGATCGATCCTGGCCACGGCCAGCGGCATCGGCGGCCCGTCCGGCGCGCGCGCATAGACATACAGCACATCGCCCTTGGCCAATTTGTCCTTGAGCCTGGCTGCCAGGGTAACGTCCACCTGCAGTGAGACACCCTGCGGCGTCTGCGCTGGCGCGGTGCTGGAGGCCGCGGTGCTGGAGGCGTTCGCGGGCGCGCCGGCGGCGCGGGCATCGGCCACCGCGATCTGTTGTGCCACGGATGTGGCCACGTTGGAGCCGGGCTCGAGCTGCGGTTGCAGCAGCCGCCAGGTCGCGGCCGCGCCGCGGTAGTCGCCGCGCTGGAAGTCGCTGATGCCGAGCAGCCACAGCGCGCGCTGGTTGTCCGGGTGCAACTGCGCCGCACGCTGGAGCAACTCGCGGGCGCGACCTTCGATCATGTGGTCGTCGCGCTGCATCGAATCGCTCTCGGCCCAGCCCACCATCGCCTCGGCGTTGTTGGCGTCCAGCTGCAGGACATGCTCGTAGGCATCGCGCGCCTCGGTTGGCTTGTGCAGCATCGCGCTGGTCTGTGCCAGCAGCATCCAGGCCTGTTGGTCATCGGGCTGCTGCGCCAGGTGTTGGCGCAGTTCGGCAATCGCCTGGGGCAGGCTGATCGACGCGCGAGCCTGTGCGGAAACGCCGTTGAGCGCGGCCGGCGTGCCAATCAGCAGATACAGCATGCCCGCGCCCAGGGGCAGCACCAGGGCGATCGCCAGACTCAGCACGAACACGCCGCGACTGCGCCCGGAGCGACGTCCCTGGCGTACCAGCGGGACCAACAGCACAGCCAGGGCCAGCGCCACCATCAGCGCGGCCACCACGATAAAAACGATCTTCACCAATCTTCCCCGTTGTCGACGCTGTCGTCGACCGTCGTTGTCGCAATGCCTTCGCGCTTGCGTTTGCGGATTGCCACCAGCACCACGCCGGCACCGCCGAGCAGGATCAGCAGTGGGCCGAACCAGAGCAGCCACGTGCCTGGCTTCACCGGCGGGTCGTACAGGATGTAGTCGGAATAGCGCGCGACCAGGTAGTGCTTGATCTCCTGGTCGCTCCTGCCTTGCTGCATCAGCTTGAAGATCTGGTTGCGCAGGTCGCGTGCGATCGGCGCGTTGGAATCGGCCAGCGTCTCGTTCTGGCACATCGGGCAGCGCAACTGCCGGGTGAGCTGCTGGAAGCGCAGCTCCTGCGCATGATTGGCAAACGGCATCGGCTCGATCGCCTGCGCGTGGGCCACGCCGGCAAACACCAGCAGCACCATGAAGATCACCCGTAGGAGCCCGCTCGCGGGCGACGCTCTTTCGAATCCCGAATCCCGGCTTTCAACAGACGAATGTCTGGTCATCCCGAATCCCGGCACAAAAGCATCGCCCGCGAGCGGGCTCCTACGCGCGAAGAAGCGCATCACGGTGCGTCCTTGAGCATCGCGGCGATCGCCGGTTTCAGTTTCGTCGCCAGCACGTCCGGGGTGATCGGCCCGATGTGCTTGAAGCGGATCACGCCCCCGGCATCGATCAGGAAACTTTCCGGTGCACCGTAGACTCCGAAGTCGATCGCGGTCTGGCCGGATTCGTCGGCGATCAGCAGGGCATACGGGCTGCCGTGGGCAGCCAGCCAGGCCTTGGCGTCGGCCGGCGCATCCTTGTAGTTGTAGCCGACCAGCTTCACGCCCAGGGTGGGCGCGGCGGCTTCCAGCACCGGATGCTCCACGCCGCACTCGACGCACCAGCTGGCGAACACGTTGAGCAGGTAGGGCTGGCCCAGCAGGTCGGCCTTGCTGACTGTCTGCGTGGGCTCATACAGCTTGGGCAGGTTGAAGGCCGGCGCCGGTTTGTTCAGCAGCGGTGTGGGGATCGCGTTCGGGTCGTGCCGGGTGTTCCACCAGATGCCGAAGCCGAACAGACCCACCAGCAGCATGAAACCGATGAACGGCCACAGTCGGTTCATGCGCCGGTTTCCTGCGGCTGCAACTCCGCGCGAACGACAGCCGTTCGTTTGAGGCGGAAGCGCTTGTCGGCGGCGCAGGTGAAGCCGCCCAGCATCATCAGCAGGCCGCCGCCCCAGATCCAGCGGACGAAGGGTTTGTAGTAAAGGCGCAGTGCCCACGGGCCTTCGATGTTGCCGGCGTCCATCGGCTCACCCAACGCCACATACAAGTCACGGAAGATGCCGGCGTCGACCGCCGACTCGGTCTGCACCTGGCCGCGCGGGTAGGTACGTTTCTGCGGGTGCAGGACGGCTACCTGCTTGCCGTCACGGGTCACCGTGATCACGCCCTGGTCGGCTTTCCAGTTCGGCCCGGTGGTGCGGTGCACGCCTTCGAAGCGGAAATCGTAAGTGCCGATGTGCTGGCTTTGGCCGGGCGCCATGCGCACGTCGCTGGTGACGCTCAGCGATTCGGTCAGCAGCACGCCGGCCATGAATACGCCCACGCCGAGATGAGCCAGCAGCATGCCGGCCAGCTCGCCCGGATAGCGCCGGCCGCGCGGTGCGTCGCGCCAGCGCTTGTAGGCGTACAGCAGCACGCCCACGCCCAGCCACACCAGCGCCGCCACGCCGACGATCGCCTTGAGCTTGCCGTCGACGAAGAACGCCGCCACGATCGCGCAAGCCGCCGCGGCGATGCCGGCGCGCAACAGCACCTGCCTGAGCAGCGGCGACTCGCCCTTGCCCCAGCGCAGGAATGGCCCGAACGGCATCAGCAGCACCACCGGCACCATCAGCAGCGGGAACAGGAAACCGAAGTAGGGCGGACCGACCGAGATCCGGCCCAGGTTCAACGCATCGCCGATCAGCGGGAACAGCGTGCCCAGCAACACCATCGCCGCCGCCACCGCGAACATCAGGTTGCCGATCAGCAGCACGGTCTCGCGCGACAGCAGCTTGAACGGTTTGCCTCCCGCCACCCTGGGTGCCCGCAGCGCGTACAGCAGCAGTGAGCCGCCGACCACGATGGTGAGGAAGATCAGGATGAACACGCCGCGACGTGGATCGGACGCGAACGCGTGCACCGAGGTGAGCACGCCCGAACGCACCAGGAAGGTGCCGAGCAGACTCAGCGAGAATGCGAAGATCGACAGCAGGATCGTCCATGCGCGCAGCGAGCCGCGTTTCTCGGTGATCGCCTGGGCGTGGATCAAGGCGAGTCCAACCAGCCACGGCATGAAGCTGGCGTTTTCCACCGGGTCCCAGAACCACCAGCCGCCCCAGCCCAGCTCGGCATATGCCCACCAGCTGCCGGCGACGATGCCCATGGTGAGGAACGCCCACGCCACGTTGGTCCACGGCCGCGCCCAGCGCACCCACGCCTGCTCCAGCTCGCCGCCGAGCAAGCCCGCGATGGCGAAGGCGAACGCCACCGAAAAGCCCACGTAGCCCATGTACAGCACTGGCGGATGGAAGACCATGCCCGGATCCTGCAGCACCGGGTTCAGATCGGCGCCGTCACCGGGCATCGGCAGCAGTCGGCCGAACGGATCGGAGGTGAAGACGATGAAGGCGAGAAAGCCCACCGCGATCAGCCCCATCACGGCCAGCACGCGCGCGGCGAATACCTCGGGCAGCTTCTGACTGAACGCGGCCAGCGCTACCGTCCACACGTTGAGGATCAGGATCCACAACAGCAGCGAACCCTCGTGCGCGCCCCACACCGCGGCAATGCGGTAGTACCACGGCAATTCGAGGTTCGAGTTGTCGGCCACGTACTGCACCGAAAAATCGAAGTGCAGGAAGGCCCACACCAGGATGCCGAAGGCAAATGCGACGAACACCGCCTGGCCGGCTGCGGCCGGACGGGCGACCGCCATCAGCGCACGATTTCCGCGCCATGCGCCGATCAACGGCAGCACGCCCTGCGCCAGCGCCAGCAGCAGGGCCAGGATCAGCGCGAGTTGGCCGAGTTCGGGGGTCATGACTCGGGACTCGGGACTCGGGACTCGGGACTCGGAGAAGAGCCGGCGAGTGCGAGTGTCTGGCTTTGATGTGTGGCAGTTGGATGATGCATAAGGTTTCCTCTGACTGCTCTACCGAGTCCCGGGTCCCGAGTCCCGAGTCCCGGCGTCTTCGATCTTCTTGTTCGCGTGCGCCTTGGCCATCGCGTCCTTCAGTTCCCTGGGCATGTAGGTTTCGTCATGCTTGGCCAGCACTTCGGTGGCGACGAAACGGGCGCCGTCCATGTGGCCGGTGGCGATCACCGACTGGTTGTCGCGGAACAGGTCGGGCAGGATGCCGGTGTATTCCACCGGCATGGCGCCGCCGGCATCGACCACGGTGAAGGTGACCTTGAGCGACTCGCTGCTGCGCTGGATCGAGCCGGCCTTGACCATGCCGCCGAGGCGGAAATTCTTGTAGTCGCTGGCTTGCCCGGATTGCACCTGGCTGGGGGTGAGCAGGTAATTCATGTTGTTCTGCAAGGCAACCACCGCCAGTACGGTGGCGACGGTGGCGGCGGCGAGAATCAGCAGGACGATGATGAGCCGGCGTTTGCGTGTGGGATTCATGGGCATGGCAATCAGTCGTCGTCCATCAATCGGACGGCGGGGGAATGGAGTGACGTTCGTGACGTGCGCTTTGACGCGCCAGGCGCGCTCGAAGTTCCGCCAGGATGCGGCGGCGGCGCAGGCGTGGCGCCACGGTGTCGGCGATCAGCACGATGAAGAACAGCGCATACGCCGGCCACACATAGGCCGCGTACCCTCCCATCGCGAAAAAGGTCTGCAGCGCGTTCATCGATCGGCCTCGCTCTCGGCGATCTTGCGCACCCAGTCCTTGCCGCTTTCCAGGTCCAGCAGGTCGGTCTGCGCACGGCGAAACAGGCTGGCGGCGTAGTAGAACTTGGTGGCAAGGGTCATCGTCAGCAGCGGCCACAGCATGTCCCAGGCCATCTTGGAATGACCGAAGATGTTGACCGTGCTGCCCTGATGCAGCGTGTTCCACCAGTTCACCGAGAAGTGCACGATCGGCACGTTGATGATGCCGATGATGGCCAGGAAGCCGGCGGCGCGCGCGCCCTGGCGACGGTCCTCGAACGCGTGGTACAGGCCGAGCACGCCCAGGTACAGGAACAGCAGCACCAGCTCGGAAGTCAGCCGCGCGTCCCAGGTCCACCAGGTGCCCCACATCGGCTTGCCCCACAGCGAGCCGGTGACCAAGGTGATGAAGGTGAAGGCCGCGCCGATCGGTGCCGATTCCATCGCCACCACTTCGGCCAGCTTGATCCGCCACACCAGCGCGATGAAGGCCGACACACCCATCACGGCGTAGATGAACATGCTCATCCAGGCGCTGGGCACATGGATGAAGATAATCCGGTAGGCGTCACCCTGCTGATAATCCGCCGGCGCCAGTACCAGGCCACCGACCAGGCCGATGACGCCAAGCACGATCGCCAGGCCCATCGCCCACGGTCGCAGGGTGCCGGCGAAGCGGTAGAAGGTGGGCGGCGAGCTCAGCCGATGTAACCAGAGTGGGATCCAGTTAGCCATAAACGTCGGGGATCACGAATCCAGGGCAATGCGAAGGGCGGCGGCACAGGCCAGTGGTGCCAGCACCACGGCCAGCACCAACAAGGCGGCAAGCCAGCTGATCGGTGCAAGCCAGGGCAGGCCCTGCTGGGCGGCTGCCACGGCGCCGGCGGCGAAAATCAGCGCCGGGACGCACAAAGGCAGCAGCATCAAGGCGAGCAGCATACCAGAGCGGCGGGTGCCAGCCGTCAGCGCGACCAGTACCGCGCCGAACAGGCTGATCAACGGCGTCACCAGCAGCAGCGCCAGCAGCAGCACCGGAATGATGGCGGCCGGCAGGTGCAACATGGTCGCCAGCAAGGGGGTGATCACGATCAGCGGCAGCGCGGTGGTGAGCCAGTGGGCAAGGATCTTCATGCCCAGCATCAGCGCCAGCGGCTGCGGCGCCAGCATCAATTGTTCAAGCGAGCCGTCTTCGATATCGCTGGCGAAAATCGCATCCAGCGCCAACAGCATCGCCAGCAGCACGGTAACCAGGATCACGCCAGCGGCGATCCGCTGCAGCAGCGTGTCTTCCGGCCCCAGCGCAAACGGGAACAGCATGGTCACGATCAGCGAGTACAACACCGGCATTGCGATGTCGCTGCGCCGGCGCCAGGCCAGCACCAGGTCGCGACGCAGCATGGCGAGGCAGGCACGGGACAGGGGCGCGCGGCTCATGCGTGCATCCGGATGTGGCGCGGTTCGCCACCGTGGAAACTCATGCTGCCGTGGCTGGTGACCAGCGCGGCGCCGCCGTGGCTGGTGTGCGTCTGGAGCAACTCGTTGACCACGGCAATACCGCGGCGATCGAGGTTTGCATACGGCTCGTCGAGCAGCCACAAGGTCGCCGGCAGCAATTGGAGGCGAGCCAGCGCAGCGCGCTTCTTTTGTCCCGCCGACAAACGACGCACCGGCTCGTCCTCGTAGCCACCCAGGCCGATCCCGGCCAGCACGCCAGCAGGAGTCGCGCCTTCGCGGCAACCGTGCAGCCCGGCGGCGACGCGCAGGTTCTCGCGCGGGCTGAGGTCGGTCTTGAGGCCGAGTTGATGGCCCAGGAACAGGATCTCTCCGGCACAGGCGTCGCGCTGCAGCGGTTTGCCGCGCCAGTGCAGTTCGCCAGCAGCGACATGCAGCAAGCCGGCCAGCATGCGCAGCAAGGTGGTCTTGCCACTGCCATTGTCGCCTTCCACCAGGGCCAGTTCGCCCGCATGCAGCTGGAAATCCAGCGGCGCGAACACCGGTTCGTCCTGGCGATAAAAGCTCAAGGCCCGCGCTTCGAGCAGGGGCACGGCGGCATGGGCGGTGGTCATCCCGCTGATTGTCCGCAATGCCGGTGGCGCTTGTCCATGCGGCGTGCTGCCGCTGGCCCTAACAGGGTGTTGAAAAACACCCTGTTAGAGCGAGCCATGGATGGCTCGTCGCAAATCAGGCACTGCAAGTGCATGGTTTGGCGTAGCCGAGTACGGACATGTGCCGGACTCGGCGCGTTGAAAAAGGGCGGGACAGCCCTTTTTCAACAACCTGCTAATCCAGCTCGCGCAGCACGGCAGCGCCGTCGGCGTGGCCATGCACGTAGGCCAGCTGGCGGTGAAGCCGCGCCAACGGATCCAGCACGGCCGTGTCGGCACCGATCACCAACAGGCTCGGTTCGCTCCAGCCGCTGCTGCCGACGCCAATGGCCGGGTAGACGCTGACATCAGACAGGTCTTGCAGCGCTGCCAGCAACGCCTGCTGCGCGGCGATGTTGTCGGCCGCCGCGCGGCGGCGTGCCTGCGGATTCCAGGCCGTGAGGAGGGCCCACGGCTGCGTCCCGACCGCGGCGGTGAGTTCGGTGGGCAGCGGCAGGTCGATGCGGATCGTGGCCCAGCTCACGGTGTCCAGGTTGACGAGGTAGGCGGTGGCCCGAAAGGCTTCACGCAGCAATTCATCCACGGCGCAGCTCCGGCAGCGGCGGCAGGCTGGACTGGAACAGTTGCACCGCCGCGTCGAGATCGATGTCGGCCACTTGCGGCGCTGCCCCCAGCAGTTGCTCCAGCAGTGCGTCCTGGGCACGTCCGCGCTCCACCGCGTAGGCATAGGGCAGGTGGGTGAAGGTGACCAGGCGATAGCGCGCCATGTAGTGTCCGGGAATCCGTGCTGCCAGCATGGCGCCCAGTTCGCGCTTGGCCAGGTAGTGCGGATCGGCGACCGAGTCGCGCATCTCGATGTAGTTCTCCAGCGCCATCTGCGCGATCGCATCGGCATTGGGCTGCCGCTGGCGCTGGAACTCGGCGAATACCGCGGCGCTGTCGTCCGGTGTGGCCGCAAGCAGGTCCGCCAGCACCACGGTGTCTTCGAAGCCGCAGTTCATGCCCTGGCCGTGGAATGGCACGATCGCGTGCGCGGCGTCGCCAACCAGCAGCGCGCGGCCGTCCAGATGCCATCGATCGAGGTACAGGGTGGACAAGCTGCCGACCGGGTTTTGCTCGAAGTCCTCGGCAAAACGCGGAAGCAGCGACAGCAGGCCCGGAAATTGCTCGCTGAAGAACGCCGCCGCAGCCGCCGAGTCGGTCAGAGTGGCGAAACTGGGCGCCATGCCCTGTGCCGGCAGGAACAGCGTCACGGTGAAGCTGCCTTCGGTGTTCGGCAGTGCGATGCACATGTAGCCGCCGCGCGGCCAGATGTGCAGCGCATGCGGCTCCAGCGCGTACTGGTCGCGACCGCCGCCCAACTGCTGCAGGGCGGCAGCCAGTTCATGCGCAGGCGGAATCTCCAGTTCCTTGTAGCCGTGCCCAAGCGCTTCAACGCGCTCGCCCAGCGAGGCATGCGCATTCATCGCGGCGCGCAGCGCGGAGCCGGCACCATCCGCGCCGATCAGCAGCCCCACCGCCACCTCGCGTTCGGTGCCATCGAGCCCGGCGAGACGAATGCGTTGTCGATCGAAATCCGCGGCGACCAGTGACTGCCCGAAATGCAGTCGCACGCCGGCCGCCTCGGCCGCGTCCAGCAGCAGGATGTTCAACGCACCACGCGAGACCGACCAGATCACCTCGCTGTCGTCGACGCCGTAGCGCTGCAGGCTGCTGTTGCCGTCGCGGTCGTGCACCATGCGCCCGCGCATCATCACCGCGCGTTGCAGCACCTCGTCGGCCAGCCCGGCCGTGCGCAGTGCCTGCAGGCCGCGTTCGGCCAGGGCCAGGTTGATCGAGCGACCACCGAGGAAGCCGGCACGTCGTGGGTCGGGCCGCTTTTCGTACACCTCGACCGCAAAGCCACGCCTGGCGAGTTGCACGGCCAGCAGCGCGCCGACCAGGCCGCCGCCGATGAGGGTGATGGATTGTTGCGCCATGTTGCGAACCATTCGGGAAACCCGTCCACTGTTCCGCAAGCGGGGTCAGACTGCAATGCCGGCGGAGTGTCCTGCCGTGACTTTTCTTGCCGGGCAGCGTGAGGTGTGCGTCAGTCGATTTCCAGTACCTTCTTCAATGGCCGTCGCAGCCCGAAAGCCAGCACACCGCCGACAGCCGCAATGCCGGCGTGCATGGCCCAGAACGCCGCCGGCGTCATGTGTTCGTAAAGGGCGCCAAGTCGGCCGATGATGGTGTTGCTGATGAACAGGGTCAGGAAGACCGCGCCCATCAGGGTGGCTTTCACCCGCGCCGGTGCCGCGCGCGAAACCAGGGCAAGCAAGGTCGGCCAGTAATACAGGAAGGCGATGCCGAGGATGATGTCGTACAGCAGTGGCGCCAGCGCCGAGACGCGCGTGCCGGCCATGCATGCGGCCACCAGTACCAGGTTCGCTGCTGCCGCGAGGAAGGCGCCGGTGCCGATTTTGCCGAGGTCATCCGGCTCGCGGCCGCGCGCAGCCTGGGATCGCCACAGCGCCAGCAGCAACGGCACACCGAGGATGCTGGCCAGCGGATCGATCGAATTGAACCAGGCCACCGGTACGTGGAAACCGAGCAGGTTGAGGTCGACGCTGCGGTTGATCCAGACCAGCGCCATGTTGGTGTTCTGGAAGTAGCCGATGCTCTGGAAGATGGTGATCGCCGAGACCACTGCCAGCGCCCCGACGATGCGCCACTGGCGTCGGTCCAGCGGAGGCCTGGTTTGCGCGGGTTCGCGCCGTGCGCGGTCACGCGGGAGGTAGCGGAACCCGGCGACATAGGTCACCAGGCCGATCAGCATGAGCGCGCCAGCCAGGCCAAAGCCCGCGTGCCAGCCATACAACTGCGCCAGTAGCCCGACCAGCAAGGGGCCGAGCACGGCGCCGACATTGATCCCGACCGAGAAAATCGCGAACGCACGGGTGCGCGCCTCACCGTCGGACTCCGGGTAGAGCTCGCCGACCTGGGTGGAGATATTGCCCTTGAGCAGGCCGCTGCCGCTGATCAGCAACAGCAGGGCAAGCAGGAACGAGGCATCGAACGCCATCGCCAGGTGGCCGGCGCTCATCAGCACCGCACCGAGCATCACGGCGGCGCGGCGGCCGATAAGACGATCCGCGATCCAGCCGCCCAGTACCGGGGTGAAATAGACCAGACCGGTGTACAGGCCCATGATCTGCGAGGCCAACGCCAGCGTGCTCATCGGCCCGAACACCGATTCCAGCGCCGCACGGAAACTGGAGAAACCGACGATGCCTTCGACATGGCCCGGCATCAGCAACGCCTGGCTCATGTAGAGCACCAGGATCGAGGTCATGCCGTAGTAGGAGAAACGCTCCCATGCCTCGGTGAAGCTGAGGTAGGCCAGCGCCATTGGCTGGCCGAAAAACGTGCGTGGTCGATCGTTCGTCGTGGTGTGCATGCATCCCCCGGTCCCGGTCGGCGGAGCCTAGCAGGCTGTCGGACTTTGTTGGTGGAGTCGAGGATTCGGTTGGGCGAAGGAACGCGCCATGACGACAACACTTCGCCCTCTACGGAGCGCCGGCGTCTCGCCGGCATGCTCTGGCGGGCGGGACGCCCGCGCTCCCAGTGGGCGGATGGTGGACCGCACTGGCGGGTTCGCAGGCCGGCCAACCAAAGTCCGACACGCTCCCGGTCCGAATCGATGTACCTGAATCCCCGGGGTTAGCGCCCGGACGTCAGAAACTCATGAAATAGCCGCCGTTGACCGGCAGGTTGGCGCCGGTGATGTAGCCAGCGTCGTCAGCGGCGAGGAAGGCTACGGCGCGGGCGATGTCGGCGGGCGAACCGAGCCGGCCGATCGGGATGCCGGCGATGATTTGTGCGCGGATTTCGGCGGACACGGCAGCCACCATCGGCGTGTCGCAATAGCCGGGCGACACGGTGTTGACGGTGACGCCCCTGCGCGCGGTCTCGCGCGCCAGCGCCATGCTGAAGCCGTGCACGCCGGCCTTGGCGGCGGAGTAATTGGTCTGCCCGAACTGGCCGGTCTGGCCGTTCACCGAGCTGATGTTGACGATGCGGCCGAAGCCGCGCGTGGTCATGCCCTCGACCACGTGGCGGCACAGATTGAACACGCCGTCGAGATTGACGTGCATCAGCTCGTGCCATTGTTGCGGCGTCATCTTGCGCAGACTGGCGTCGCGGGTGATGCCGGCGGCGTTGACCAGGATGTCGATGCTGCCGAACTGCTGTTCGATGCGCGTGGTGAGTTGCTGGCAGCTGTCGAAGTCGCTGACGTCGGCCGGCTCGAAGGCGACGGCGCCGTCGAGGTCCGCCAGTTCGTGGCGGAACGCCTCGATCCGTTCGGCGCGCGCGGCGAGATCCAAGGCGATCACCTGACGGCCAGCCTGGGCCAGCTGACGGCAGATTTCCGTGCCCAGTCCGCCGATGCCGCCGGTGACGATGGCGACGCGTTTTTGAATGTCGTCAGGGTTCATCGAGGTCAGGGTGCCGGCCGGGTCATGCCGCAGGGCAGCACGGGTTGTGCTGCAGCGGTGGGGAAGGGGAATGCCGCTGGCGCGTGCGGCGTCAGCGGACGGCGGGGATCAGCCGGATTTCTTGCTGTCGCGCTTGCCGGCGGGCGTCGGCGTCGGCACCACCTTCGCGGCGGTGTCCATCAGCCCTCGCTGCATCGCCTGGAACGCGGCCATGTTGCGCTCGGTCAGGTCGTTCAGCGTGTTCCACGGGGTTTGCCCCATGAGATTGTTGAGCTGGCTGCGGAACTGGGTCTGCTGATCGAGGAACACCTGCAGGCTGCGCTCCAGGTAGGGTCCCATGAAGCCCTGCAGCGAATCGCCATAGAAGCGGATGATCTGGCTCAGCAACTGTGGCGACAGCATCGGCTGTCCCTTGTCCTCGTGTTCGGAAATGATCTGCAGCAACACCGAACGGGTCAGATCCTGGCCACTCTTGGCGTCGCGAACCTCGAAGTCCTCGTTGTCCAGCACCAGCTGGCGAACTTCCTCCAGCGTGATGTAGCTGGAGATTTCCGTGTCGTAGAGACGACGGTTCGGATACTTCTTGATGGTGCGTTTGGTTTGTGCCATGCGCCACAAACTAGCAGAAGATATTGCGGCGCACCAGTCGTCGCGGGTCATTTATGTTGCAGCGCGGGCTGCAGCAATTCCGGTCGATCAGTGGCCGACAGCGCCGTCGGCATTGCCGAATGGCGGTCGCGCCAGCCACAGCATGGGGATCATCGCGATGAACAACACGGCGCATGCCAGATAGACATCGTTCACTGCCAGGGTCAGGGCTTCACGCGTGATCAACTGGTCGACCAGGCCCAGTGCCTTCTCGGAAGAGAAGCCCGCATGCTGCAATTGCTGCAGGAAACGGGTGGCTGCCGGCGCCGCCGGGGTGATGTGTTCGGTCAACACCGTGTGGTGATACTCGCCGCGGTGCTGCCAGAGGGTCACCGTCGCCGCGGTGGAAATGCTCGAGGCCAGCGTGCGGCAGAAGTTCGCCAGGCCGGAGGCGCTGGCCACCTGGTCCGCATTCAGCCCGGACAGGTACATCTGATTCAGCGGGATGAAGAAGCAGGCGATGCCGATGCCCATCACGAAGCGCGGCAGTATCAGGGTGCCGAACGACGCCGAACTGTCGAAGGAGGCAAACCAGTACGAGGTGATGGCGAACACGATGAAGGCGAATGTCACCACCGCGCGCAACTCCAGCCGCTGGATGTTGGCGCCGATGATCGGTGCCATCACGAACGCCAGTATCCCCACCGGAGCACTGGCCAGGCCGGCCCAGGTGGCGGTGTAGCCCAGGTCGATCTGCAGCCACAGCGGAAACACGACGTTGATGCCGAAGAACGCCATCATGCCCAGTGACAGCGCCACCACCGCCACCGTGAAGTTGCGTCGCTTGAACAGCGCCAGTTCGATCACCGGATGCCTGGCGTGCAGCTCCCACACAATCAGGAAGGTCAGGCAAACCAGAGCAACGATGCCCAAGGTCAGGATCATCGGTGAGGAAAACCAGTCGTTGTCGTTGCCGTTGTCCAGCATGAACTGCAGTGCGCCCACGCCCACCACCAGCAGGGTCAGGCCGATCACGTCGATCGGCGATTTGTAGGTCCTGGTTTCGCGCTTGCGCAGCAATGTCCAGGTGATCGCGGCGGCCAGTGCACCGACCGGCACGTTGATGTAGAAGATCCACGGCCAGGAGAAATTGTCGGTCAGCCAGCCACCCAGGATCGGCCCGAAGATCGGCGCCACCACCACGGTCATCGCCCACAGCGCCAGCGCCATGCCCTGTTTCGCCTTGGGATAGCTGGACAGCAGCAGAGCCAGCGACAACGCCACCATCGGGCCGGAACCGGCGCCCTGCAACAGGCGGAAGACCACCAGCGCGGGCATGCTGGTGGCCATGCCGCACAGCATCGAGAACACCACGAACAGCAATACCGAGGTGATGAAGGTGCGCACTTCGCCGAAGCGCCGTGACAGCCAGCCGGTCAGTGGCTGCATGATCGCGCTGGCCAGCGCGTACGAGCTGATCGTCCACGTCCCTTCGCTGGGGCTCACGCCGAGGCTGCCGGCGATGTGCGGCACCGAGACATTGACGATGGTCATGTCCAGCACTTCCATGAAGGTGCTGAACGCGACCGCGATGGTCAGCAGGACCAGCGCGCCGCCTTGCAGCGGCTTCAGCGGACTGGCGTCGTTGGGCGTGGCGGCCATCGGCTCGGCTGGGCTCAGTCGACTTTTTGCGGAAGGTTGGCGCGGATGATCTGTTCGGCTTCCGCATCGGCCTTGCTCGCCATCTGCTGGTAGACGTCGGTCTGTGCCACCGGCTGCCCGGTCGGCGCCGCGGCCAGCACCGGGCCCTGGTCCTGGGTGATGTCGACGCTGACTTCCGTGGACAGGCCGATCCGCAGCGGGTGCCGATCCAGTTCCTTGTTGTCCAGCGAGATGCGCACCGGCACGCGCTGCACGACCTTGATCCAGTTGCCGGTGGCGTTCTGCGCCGGCAACAGCGAGAACACGCTGCCGGTACCCGCGCCCAGGCCGACGACCTTGCCATGGAATTCGGCATCATCGCCGTAGACGTCCGATACGATCTTCACCGGCTGGCCGATGCGGATGTGCCGCAACTGGCTTTCCTTGAAGTTCGCGTCGATCCAGAGGTCGTGCAGCGGCACCACGGTCATCAGCTGCTGGCCGGGTTGCACGCTGTTGCCCAGTTGCACGCTGCGCTCGGCCACGTAACCGGAGACCGGCGCGTAGATCGCGTTGCGCTGCGCGGCAACCCAGGCGGCGCTGAAGTTGGCGCGTGCCTGCAGCACGGCGGGGTTCTGTGCCACATCGGTGCCTTCGATCGCCGCATGCGCTGCCTCGGACTGTGCTTCGGCGGCGGCCAGCGTCGAGCGCGCCTGGGCCACGCCATCACGCAAGTGCTGAACGACCTCGGGCGATTCGGCATGGGCGGCCAGCAGCGGCAGGCGCCGCTTGAGGTCGGCTTCGGTCTTCTGCAAGGCCAGCCGGGCGGTGGCCACCTGGGCATCGGCGCCGCTGGCCGAGCTGGTCTGCTGACGCACGCTGCGCACGGCCTGCGCCAGCGCGCTGCGGGCCTGCGCCAGGCGCACCTTGCCGTCGGTGGGATCCAGCCGCACCAATACCTGACCGGCCACCACGCGCTGGGTGTCGTCGGCCAGGATGGCCACCACCGTGCCCGGTACCTGTGCGGAAATCGCTACCTGATTGCCGCCGACGTAAGCGTTGTCGGTCTTCACCCGGGTGGAAAACACGAACAACCACAGCAGGAACCAGGCGACGCCGGCGAGGATGAACACAGCGGCCACGATCAGCAGCACGCGTCGGCGTTTCGTCGGATCCTTGGCGGCCATGCCGCTGTCGTTGTCGGCCGCAGGAGACTTGT
>Ga0208357_1000698_pt1 | contig 26201 bp, 21 predicted proteins | sample NGESurdeep092012_6_FD_184487 | JGI IMG/M metagenome (GOLD analysis project Ga0208357, IMG submission 184487) | Arctic peat soil microbial communities from Barrow, Alaska - NGEE Surface sample F52-2 deep-092012 (SPAdes) | ecosystem: Environmental > Terrestrial > Soil > Wetlands > Peat ...
CAGTTCTGTGGTGTGTAGATCTTTCAATTTAGAACCTTCACCGGCACGCCAACGCGGTAAGCCGATTTGGCGGTCGAATTGCGTTGAGAGCTCGCGACCCCGTCGGTCCGGCACCTTGGGATTAAAAGGACGTTCACGAGTGTTGCGTCGAGTTTCGATCATCAGTGATCGTCTTTAATCTAAAGGTTTTCGGGTTGTTGCTCGTCGGTCTGGTTGCGTGGTGTCGGAGAAATATGAGACCTGAAGTGAGGCTCGCCCGAATGTGCCGAGTTACCGCTGAGAAAGATGTCGCTTCGTGCCACTAAAAGTGATGCGACGATGGTCAGATTATTGGTCGAGATTAATGCCCTAGGGGAATCAACGCGGAACTGGATTTCAAGGCGTTCCAACGCGTTGGCGAGCTCTTCGCCTAACACTCAAGGCCCAAAGTTGGCGGTCGCTATAGTGACCTTCCACGCGGAAGTTTCTCATTATCGCAGCCGCAAGAGGTGTCTATGAATATCTTCGAAGTAAGCGTTCACGAAGCTGAAAGAAAAGGACCGTTAGACGGACTGATCGTCGCCGACTTTTCAAGAGTATTGGCCGGTCCGCTGGCAACGATGTTGCTTGGAGATCTCGGCGCGACCGTAATTAAAGTGGAAAGACCGGAGGGCGGCGACGACACGCGCGCATGGGGACCACCCTTCGTCGATGACGAAACGAGCACCTATTACTTATCGGTTAATCGAAACAAACGAAGTGTGCGTCTCGACTTGCAGAACACTGAAGATATCCAGTTCGCTCGTGAGCTGGGACGAAGAGCTGACGTACTGGTTGAGAACTTCAAGCCGGGTACGATGGCGCGTTATGGCCTCGAGTATGAGGAACTCATAAAGAAGAATACGGGACTTATCTACTGTTCCATCAGCGGATTCGGCCAAGCCGCCGGTCGTGATTTGGTTGGATACGATTTTCTTGCTCAGGCCGCGGGTGGACTCATGAGCATCACGGGATTGACGCCGGAGGAACCCACCAAGACTGGCGTCGCCGTGGGCGATGTTGCTACCGGTTTGTTTTCGGCGATTGGAATTCTCGCGGCGATCGTCGAACGGTCGAAGAGCGGCCGAGGACAGAAGGTTGAGACTAACCTCCTGCATTCGGTCCTCGCAATGCTCGTGAATCATGCATCCGGGTATCTTGTGGCGAACGTCGTACCTCGGATTCAGGGGAATGCACATTCGAGCATTGCGCCGTACGAAACGCTACGGGCTCGTGACGCGGAGATCGTGATTGCGGTTGGTAACGATCATCAGTTTGAGAAACTCTGTGCTGTGCTGGAACTAGAAGACCTCCCAGCGCTTCCGGAGTTTTCGAGCAATGGTGCTCGTGTCGAGAATCGAGAAGCTCTTCATAACGAGCTAGAGGCACGTCTTGCGCTCATGCCGGTCGCTCACTGGCTATCGCTGTTTGCATCCGCTGGCGTACCGAGTGGGAAAGTCAACGGCATTGACGAGGCTTTTGAATTCGCGCATCAACTCGGTCTTGCAGCGACCTATACGCAACTCGAAAACGGTACCAATGCGGTGCGCCAAGTCGCCAATCCGATTTCGCTCTCTGAGACGCCAGCAAAGTATTGGCGGCCTCCGCCCCGCTTGGGCGAACATGACGACGACGTGCGATCTTGGCTCAAGACTGACTGGATTCGCCCGAGCTCATCGATGTCAAAGTGAGGACCTCCTCTAATCCAATGACCGACGCGCATCTTTGATCGCCGTCTTGAGAACGACGAGAACGTCGGCGACATTCAGTTGGGATGTTCTTGGTTGGGGCGAAAGACTTCTGGTGCATCCGATTCGCATGTTGCCTCGTCGTGGCCACGACGCCAATCGCAAGAGTCCGACGTGGGAACCAAAGGGGTAATAATATCGCCACAGGTCATGTGACAAGGGATCCTTCGGTAGTCCGAATGGCTGTGGCGATTTAGCTAGTGTCTCTGAACAAACAGTGAAGTGGGAGCGTTTATGTCGTTGAGCGCCAAAACAATTGAGGTACGTTCGGAGGACTACCTCAATATCGATTCGAGACTCTCCGAAGAAGAGGTCGCAATTCGAGACTCCGTTCGTAGGTTCGTCCGAGACAAGATCGAACCGGACGTCGCAGAGTGGTTCGAAGAAGGTCAATGCCCGTCGGGATTGATGAAGGAACTCGGATCTCTTGGCTTGCTGGGCATGCACCTCCAGGGCTACTCCTGTGCGGAAACGAGCGCCACGGCCTACGGCTTGGCCTGCATGGAACTAGAAGCTGGCGACAGCGGCATTCGCAGTCTGGTTTCGGTTCAAGGCTCGTTGGCCATGTTCGCCATCCACCGCTGGGGCTCAGAAGAGCAGCGACAGGAATGGCTTCCCCAGATGGCAGCTGGCGAGGCGATCGGGTGCTTCGGCCTAACTGAGCCAGACGCTGGTTCTGACCCGGGCTCGATGAGAACGAGAGCACGCCGAGACGGATCCGACTGGGTCCTTAACGGCCAGAAGATGTGGATTACCAACGGCTCCGTCGCGGACGCCGCGATTGTCTGGGCGCAAACAGATGAGGGCATTCGGGGCTTCATCGTGCCGAAGGGGACTCCCGGCTTCACTGCCCAAGTGATTAAGAAGAAGCTGTCACTTCGCGCCTCGGTCACCTCGGAGCTCCTGCTATCCGACGTCCGCTTACCCTCCAGCGCACTGTTGCCCGAGGCCACTTCGTTGCGTGCACCGCTTTCCTGTCTCAATGAAGCTCGATACGGAATTGTGTGGGGCGCAGTCGGAGCCGCACGATCATGCTTAGAAACAGCGCTGCAGTACGCTGGCGAACGCCAAGTCTTTGGCAAGCCGGTGGCTGCTTATCAGATCCAGCAGCAGAAGTTGGCGCTCATGGCATTGGCGGTCAATCGCTCCTACTTGCTCGCGCTGCACCTGGGCCGATTGAAGGACGAGGGCCTTCTTCGACCCGAGCACGTAAGCATGGGCAAGCTTGGCAATGTCAACGACGCACTTGATGTTGCCCGGAACGCTCGCCAGATTCTCGGGGCCAACGGGATTTCACTCGAGTATCCGGTGATTCGTCATATGGTGAACCTCGAGTCCGTGGTTACCTACGAAGGGACGGCCGACGTGCACTCGCTGGTTATCGGCGGCGTCCTGACAGGCATTCAGGCGTTCCGCTAGCAGGGTCGATCTGATTTGATTGCAGAGACGCGTGCGTGCGTGATGCCTGGTATAACGGACAATCCTTGCAGCTCTTCGTATGTGTAGTGCGCGGAGCCGGCGATTGCTCCGAGTATGCACTGAAGGAAGCAGACGGGATCAAGTTCGCTCCGTCGATGACGTTTAAGACAGTCCCGTTAGTTGGGTTGTGGTGAGCCCGATTCGGCGACGACTTGTCGGAAGCTGCGGCCAGGACGAGCTCTGGGACGCTCACCGTTAGTAAAGATGACTTGACCCATGCCTCAGAGACTTGTATAGTAACGGCAGGGTCTTGAGAAGAGAGCGGCGACGTGGCGAGGAATAGGGACAACTCAGAGGCGTTGTCGGCAGGCTCCGAGGATTCAAACGAGTTTGACGTTGGCAGTCGCCTGCGTCGAATTCGCCTGGCCCGTCAGCTGACGCTGTCCAAGGTGGCCAAGGCCGCTGGCATCAGCGAAGGCTTCCTCAGTCAAATTGAGCGAGGAGTCGGAAACGCCAGCATTGCGACCCTCCGATCCGTCGCAGGAGTGCTCGGAGTAGAGATGCGCGACTTGTTCGACGAATCCACCGATCAACGTCACGCGGTCTTGCATCGTTCAGATCGGCCAGTGCTCTCCTTTGGAGAAATGGGCACCAAATTTCTTCTGACCCCGGCGCTCGACCGAAACCTCGAGGTGTTTGTCACAGAACTCAACCCGTTCGGCACGACGGGCGAAGAACTCTACACGCACGGGGACTCGGAGGAGTTTCTTTTGGTTCTTGACGGGGTGATCGAGTTCCACCTGGCCGAGGAGGTTTTCACCCTGGGCTCCGAGGATTCGGTCTGCTTTCGAAGTTCCACACCGCATCGGGCGAAAGAAGTCGCTGGCCAACTTGCCCGACTGCTTTTCGCGGTGACGCCGCCGAGCTTCTGAGCAGGGGTGAACGAGTCGTGGCAATCGCATGGTCCGTGATTCGTCGTCGAACGGCAGTGACCGACGACGTCGGAGGAGAAGATGAGGTGGGAAAAGATGAGTGAAATGGTGAAGGCCTTCGTGGGAGGCCAATGGGTAGAAGGTTCCGGCGGGAGCGAGTCGTATCACTCGGCCTTTGACGGTTCGAAGCTCGGGGAGTTCACGGTATGCGAAGCGAGTGACGTCGACCGGGCAGTTGAGATTGCCCGCAACGCGCAGCCAGCCTGGGCGGCGGTGCCGTTACTCGACAAGGTCGACCTGATGTATCGCGCTTACGACCTATGTCGCGAGGTCAACGAGGAGATTGCTCGCGCGATCAGTGCCGAGATGGGCAAGACTATCCGTGAGTCGCGCGAGGAGATGCTCCAGTACGGCTGGGGTCATTTCCGGCGAGCCGCCGAGGACATGCTGCGCTTTCGCGGGATGACGATGCCGAATTCTGAAACCCGTTCGATCGGCAAGCGGATGTTCGTTCAGCAGTACCCGCTGGGCGTGGTAGCGGTTATCTCGCCATTCAATTTCCCGGTTGACATCCCCGCCATCGCAATCACCTACGCACTGGTTGCTGGCAACACGGTGGTGTGGAAGCCTTCGGAATACTGCCCGGGGAGCACGCGTCTCTATGCCCAGATCTTCGAGCGTGCCGGCTTCCCCGAAGGAGTTTTCAATTACGTTCCGGGCTTTGCTGATGCCGGCGAGGCGCTCGTCCAAAACTCGGAGGTGAACGGGCTGTTCTTCACGGGGAGCACGCGAGTGGGACGAAAGATTGCGGCCGCAGCCGGAGCCGGTCTTAAGCGCACGCTCCTCGAGCTCGGCGGCAATGGGCCGATCATAGTTCACCGCGACGCTGATCTGGATCGCGCGGTCGAGGCGACCATAACGGGCTGCTTCTACATGGCAGGCCAGGTCTGCACGGCGGCCGAGCGCGTCCTCGTCCACGAGGAAATTCATGATCTTTTCGTCGCCAAGCTCGTGGATCGGACCAAGCAGTTGCGTCTCGGCGACCCGCTGGACGAGGAGACTGACATGGGGCCGCTCTGCAACGACAACGTCCTCGCTCAGGTGACCGATCACGTCGACGACGCGCGGATGCTGGGCGCCGATGTCATCCAGACCGCCGAAGTGACCGGTCGGCTTTTCCCGCCCACGATTCTCGTGAATGTCACCGAAGACATGAAGATCGCGCGCGAGGAGACCTTCGGACCGGTCGCCCCGATCATAAAGTTTGGATCGGTCGACGAGGCGCTGCGCATCGCTAATTCCACGGAGTTTGGCCTCAACGCGGCCGCCTTCACCAAGGATCTGCGTGACGCGTGGCGTTTCGTCGACGGACTTCAGCACGGCACGGTCCTGATTAACGAGACGACGAACTACTGGGACCAACTTGCTCCCTTCGGTGGGGCGAAGGCGAGCGGGCTCGGCCGCGAACTTTCTTCGTGGGCGCTCGGCGCGTTCACCGAGACGAAGACCATCGTCTTTGACGTCTCGTGACGAGACGTCTGCTCAGAGTTCGGCCGTCGCGTGCGGACAAGGGGTGAACGTGCCCGAGAATTCAAAGTACGAGTCGCTGGCACCGAGATCGCTGTGGATGCGTCAGGCGCTCGAGATCGAGGCCGCCACCGAGGCGCCGACGCTGCGCGGCACTGAGGATCTTGACGTTTGCATCGTGGGTGGCGGCTTCACCGGATTGTGGACTTCGTTACATCTGGCCGAACTTGAACCCTCACTGCGTATCGGGTTGATTGAGTCCGACATCTGTGGCGCCGGAGCGAGCGGTGCCAACGGCGGCTTTGCGATGACGTGGTGGCCCAAGTTCGCCACGCTCAAGAAGATGATGGCAACTGACGACGCGTTGCGTCTAGCAGTCGCCTCGCAAGGGGCCGTGGCGGAAATTGGGGCGTTCTGCGAAATTCATGGCATCGGTGCCGACTTCATGCCGGCCGGCTGGTTGTGGACCGCGACCACTACGAGCCAGCTCGGAAGCTGGATCGACACGATCAAGAGCTTGGCAGACGCGGGCGCGACACCCTTCCGAGAGCTCTCGCGAGAGGAGGTCCGCGAGCTGGGCGGCAGTGATCGCCACTTGGGTGGCGTCTTCGAGTCGGGTGTCGCCACCGTTCAGCCTGCGTCGCTGGTTCGCGGCATGCGCGTTGCGGCGCTGAAGGCGGGTGTGCGCATCTGGGAGAAGACGCCCATGCTCTCCCTCCGAACCGAGGGGCGTGCCGTCGAGGTGAAGGTCCCCGGCGGTCGCGTGCGGGCGGATCAAGTGGTGCTGGCGACCAACGCCTGGCTCGCGCAATTTCGCGAAATCCGGCGCCATCTTCTGGTGCTCGGTAGTGACGTCGTCGCTACGGCGCCAGCACCCGCCGTACTGGCGGCGACTGGTTGGACCTCGGGGTTGGCAATCTCGGACTCGCGTCGCCTCGTCCATTACTACCGGCCGACGAACGATGGTCGAGTGGTCTTCGGTAAGGGCGGCGGCCGACTGGGCTTCGGTGACCGCATGAACCGCACCACGTGGTCTCGCCCGCTGCGCGGTTCTGAAGTCATCGCCCAGTTCCGTCGAACGTACCCCGTGTTCGATGACGTGCTCATCTCGGACACGTGGTCGGGAGCGGTCGACTATTCCTCGGACTCCCTACCCTTCTTTGGGCACCTCGATAGCAGCGCGCGCGTGCACTACGCGGCAGGCTTCTCGGGTAACGGCGTGGGACCTTCGTACCTGGCCGGGAAGATTCTTGCGTCGATGGCACTTGGGCGCGACGATGAATGGGGTACAAGTCCCATGATCCGAACGCCAAAGATGAACCTGCCGCCCGAACCGTTCAGGGCGCTCGGGGGCCGCGTCTTGCGTGCCGCGATTCGCGCGAAGGAAGCGAGCGAGGACCGCGAGAGTAAGCCGTCAGCGCTGGTCCGGCGCATCACCGAATTGGATCCCACTTCCTTCGTCGGGTGAACGATCTTCGCGGTTTCGAGAGTTGATGGGCCGAAGACTTAGGAAAACCCTTCGCGCCAGCGGCGTTGGGATGCGTCGTAGTCGTTGAGCACCCAGGTGAGGGCCTTACTCGGCGCTATTCGGAACAGCACGTCGAATGCCTCGTTGTTTGAGGGGAGATATTCTGCGTCGCCGGGATCGTCGTACTTGGCATCGAGCGAAGCGACCACATCGGGCGAGCTGCGCGGCTCACCGCAGTCTTTGGCCCGGCCGTGGACGATGAGCACGTTTTCGGCACTCTCGAGGTGGACGATGACGCGAGGGTCGCGCGCGAGATTGCGAGCCTTAATGGTTTCGCGCGAAGTGTAGAAGTAGAAGTCGTCCTCGTACGCGATGCCCCAGACGGGCGCCGCGTGTGGCGAGAAATCGGCGTTCACAGTGTTGAGCCAATAGCTCCGCGCGACAGTCAGATGGGACACCACGTCGGTCCACGTGATGGTGGCACTCTCGTGTTCGGCCATGTTGCCTAGTCTGCCCGAGGCAAGAGAACGAATCCAGGCGTCACGTTCCTCCTTAGGTCGCGGCAGAAGCGCCTCGATCGTTCAAGTGCTTTGCTAATGCTTCGAAGACTGTAGCTCCACTAAAGAGAACTATGGTAATGTGCAAGTCAACTTAGATGACGGCTGAGCAAACCGAGTTGGTTCGAGCAGTCGGCGGTACCAAGAAAAGGGGGCGTCGATGGCACAAAGTGGTGGTGGATCGACTGCCGGCAGCGGTAGGAGCGATCTCGTCCATAAGTCGGTGATCGCGCCTTTTGTCGGTCACGTCGAGCCGGGCGGCGAGGTTCCCCTCGCGACAGTTCTCGCCACGGTCGTGTTCAGTCTCCTTGTGGTCTTCGGCACAACTGCGTGGTGGATGCTTCATTAATTGTTCTCGGGGGGAGATGCAATGGCAATAGATGACGCGATGGGTGCGAACTCGAGCGAGATACTTCGAAGTTCTAGCGATTACGGCGAGGGGTTACTGCCAATACCCGCCATCGACCGATACGCGGGGACGGGATTGATGTTCTGGCTGTGGTGCGGCGGCAACATTCTGCTCACCACCTTCGTGCTCGGCGGGTACTACGCCGCTGCACTCGGCGCCGCCGGGATGATCGTGGTCACGTTTGCAGGCGGCCTCATCGGAAATCTATTTCCTTCGATGTCGGGATTGCGCTCGGCGCGCTACGGCGTGGACGAGTATGTGGGGATGCGCTCCACGTTCGGCACCTTCGGTGCGTACGTCGGAATTTTTATGCTCGTGGTCATCAACTTCGGCTGGGTGGGCATCCTGTCGTCGATCGCCGGCAAGTCCGGTTCGGCCGCGCTGCACGCTTACCACTTTTCGAACTTCCACTGGTACTCGATCTTCGCGTTGGCCTGCGGCATCATTCTGCCGGTGGGGATGCTCTACATCTCGCCGAAGACGGTCTTCGCTCTCGTGAAGTACACCGTGCCGCTGCTAATCCTCTTCGCGATTGTGCTCTTGTGGAAGCAACTGTCGCACTACGGATGGCATGAGATCTCCTCGATCAAGGCAAACCATTCGGTGAGCTGGCAGTACGCAATTGAGGCGAATATCGCCTACGCGGTCTCCTGGTTCCCGTATATGGGTGCATGGAATCGGTTCGCCAAGTCTGAGAGAGGTGCTTTTTGGGGCGCGTGGCTCGGATTGAGCTTCATCGCTATCCTCTTCGCGATTGTCGGCGGCATTGCAACTCTTACGACTGGCTCGGGCGATCCCTCGGTGTGGGCGACCAAGTCTGGCCTCGGCATACCGGCGTTGGCGATCATCATCCTCTCCACGCTCATCAACAACGCCATGCTTCTCTACTGCTCTGCCATGGGGATCAAGACTGCTTTTCCCAAGGCGAACTACCACTGGGTCGTCGGCTTGGTGGCGCTGCCGTCCATTCTTTTCATTTACCTCGGCACCTTGCAGAACAACTTCTCCACCATCCTCACGGTGGTGGGTGCCTTCATCGCTCCCTACTGGGGCGTCGCGCTCGGTGACTACTTCTTGTTGCGTCGCCAGCGAGTCGATCTCGTCGGTCTGTACCAGGGCGAGGGCGGGCCTTACTGGTTCAAGAAGGGTTTTAATCCGGTTGCCTTTGCGGTGTGGGGCTTAGGCGTGGTGCTGTGGCTCTTCCTCGGCGGTTGGACCTCGTACGTCAACTGGCTACACATCGCCTCTGGCGAGAAGGTATTCGCATATTTGACAGCCACCGGGCCGGTTATCGTAATCTGCGCTCTGGTCTACTGGCTGCTGGGCATGCTTGGAGTATCGACGATCGCCAAGTCGATGCCCGAGACGACCGCATGAGATTAGGGAAGTGGAGGATACATCGTAAGACGACCATCGCTTCGTGGCCGGTGTCGGGATCCGTTCTCGCTCGATGCAGTTTGACGACGAGATCGAACTGTCTTGCCCGGGCTAAACCCTGGAATGACACGGTTATGACGTTCGGTTGATTCTGGTAGCTCAAGTTATTGTGGTGCGCCCGGGTCTCGATCCAGACACCTAGGAATTAAAGGAAAGTGTCGATTGGTGGTAACGCGTCGGTCTCGTCGAAGAATAAGGGGCTGCTGAAGAATTACTTGTCAAAACCCGTCCGCTGTATCCAACGTAGGCGAGACGACGGACCATCGCATCGGCCTCGCTGTCGCCAGAGTGGTGGAGGTTCGCTTCTTCAACGAAGCGGTCGGCTTCGCTGAACGTAATCCCTCATTTCGGCGGGTTGACAAGTTTGATTGGGATGAACACGCATGGTCGTGAGACCTAGTCAGTGCGAACGATCCATTCACCGAAGAGAAGTCCTTGAGATGAACTAAACGACCTTCGACGCGCGACGCTTTGCGCAGCGAGCGAACGTCGCAGCAGACAGAAAATGAAATGTGTCGGCGGAGGACAGACTCGCCGGTTGGGCGATAGTCACCAGTCGACATCGCGACGCAACAGGTCTTCATAGGTCTCGCGCCGTTGCACGATCTTCACCTCGCCTTCGCATACCATTGCGATCGGGGGCCGCAATGCACCGTTGTAGTTGTTGGCCATCGTCATGCAGTAGGCACCGGTTACCGGCACCGCAATGAGGTCGCCGATGCCAGGTTCTCGCAGTGCCACCGATTCGATCAATTGGTCACCCGACTCGCAGTGGCGACCAACGAGGGTGAAAAGCTCGCCGCGCCCGACTCGATTAGCGACGGTGGCGTCGAAGGCCTGACCGTAGAGTGATACTTCCAAGTTGTCGCCCATGCCGCCGTCCACCGCAACGAACGAACGGCTCAATCCCCGTTTGACCGTGACCACCGAATACAAGGTCATAGCGGCCTCGGCGACCATCGATCGACCCGGTTCGATCATGATTCGCGAGTCCGAGGGTAGGAACTCGCGCGCCGAAGCAACCAATGCGTCGAGATACTGCTCGATAGTAGGTACGTCCATGTCGTGGGTGTAGCGCGCCCCCAATCCTCCGCCCAGGTTATAGACGGGGAAACATCCCAATTGCGAGATCGCCTCAATGGCCCTCGTGAACGGTTCAGTGTCCAGGATCTGGGAACCGACATGGACGTGGAGGCCATCCAGACGCAGGAAACGACTCGTTCGAAGGCGTGCAATCGCTCGTCGAGCGTCAGCGACTGAGAGGCCGAACTTGGAGTTGGAGTGGCCCGTCGCGATTGCGTCGTGGGTGAGCGCGGTGACGTTGGGCATGACGCGCAAGAGGACCATCTGATCTTCAGTGACAATCTTCTCCAGGCGTTCGATGTCGTCGAAGTTGTCGATAACGATGGTTACGACACCGGCCGACACCGCCATTTGGAGTTCGCGATCGGTCTTGGCGTTGCCGTGCAAGACGATGTCCCTGGGGTCGGCCCCAGCGCGCAACGCCATGACCAGTTCGCCGCCGCCCGCGACGTCGATCCCCAAACCCTCCTCAGACATGATCCGGTACAGCGCGGTGCAGGGGAGGGACTTGGACGCCCAAACTACTTGGGAGTTCGGCCAGCGAACACGCAGTCCGTCGCGATAACGTCGAGCCCTCTCCCGTAGGGCAACCTCGTCAATGATGAGGGCGGGCGTTCCGAGCATTTTGGCGAGCTCACCCACCGGACAACCGCCGACGACGAGCTGTTCGCCCTCGACGGTGGTCCCGGGCGCGAAGAGCCCTAGGATTTGCGCGATCTGGTCTTCGTTCGCATCAGTCCTCATCGTTCCCCCTTTGACGCGCCAGACAAGTCGAGTCGAGGCGAGTGTTCTCGCTCGTTCAGTCGAACGGGACAAGCGCGCGCGAGCAGCGAGTCGGGCGCGATCATCGGACTCTGCCCCGTCCGGTCACTTCTAGGTTTCCGACGACGAGACTGCCGCGAGTGGCGACGGCGTTATCGAACAAATTGACGACAGGACAGACGTGGCTCGGAATCAGAAGAACCTTGTCTCCGAGACGCAGGGGCTTGTCGCGCGAGAGGTCGATTCGGCCCACGCCGTGCTCTTCGTTCACGAACTCCATCGTAAGATCGTCGCGTCCGTCAACTTGAATCCACCCGGGCCGTCCCACGCCGTCGGACGTCAAGCACTTTGAGCCTGCGTCGAGGACGAAGCGGTCCGCAGTGGGTCGACTGACCACGGTGGCGACGACGTGCGCGGCACAGTTCTGTGGTGTGGCGACACGGTGGGCGAGCATCGTGGTGTCGTTGAAGACGTACGTGCCCGGTCGTACTTCGCTGACACCGGGTCGAGTCATCTCCTCGCGCACCGTCGGCGTCGAACCAACACTGATCTCTGGAATCTCGATTCCGAGATCGATGAGGCGCCGCTGAGTGGAAAGAAGGTCGCTCACCTCCACGTCGACGAGCAACGACCGCGCGGCGGGATTGGTCACGCCGTACGCGTTGCCCGCGTGCGACAAGAGACCGACGATTCTGATGCCGGCCAAATCAGAAAGCCGGGTGACGAGTTCGACCGTTGCGTCGCCCGGCGCGGTACCCATACGGTGTAAGCCAGTGTCGACCTCGACGTAGACCTCTACGGGGGAGCCAGAGCGCACGCCGAGTACGTCCAGGCCGGACGCCACCTCGAGCGAGTCGAGGCTCACCAAAATACGCGCCTCCCGTCGCAAAGCTTCCAAGCGGGCAAGCTTCTCCTGCCCCAACAGCGGAAAGGCGACGAGTATGTCGTCGAAGCCGGCCTTGACCAGCACCTCGGCTTCGCCCAACTTGGCACAGGTCAACCCAGCCGCCCCTGCGTCGATCTGCAGACGAACGATGTGGGGCATCTTGTGGGTCTTGGTGTGCGGACGAAGCCGCACGCCACGCTCGCGAGCCAGCGTGGCCATGGCCATCACGTTGGATTCGACGCGATCAAGATCAATCACGAGGGCCGGTGTGTCGAGATCGAGGACCTGCACGTCAGGTCACGGCCGAGGGTCCGTTGCCGCGCTGTGGACCTTGTTCACGTGCCGGCACTGATGGCCTTCGGGACAATACGGTGAGGTGCTTGACGGACCACATTTGCAAAGATACTATCGTTATAATGTCTTGCTGAATTGTGATGAATGATTGTTTCCACGGTGATCATCTAGTTTCCAAAAGGGGAGCCGCAATGGGAGAACACGCTACCGACGAGTTTGGACAACACCTAACGAGAAGGAAGTTCCTGGCGCTCAGCGCGGCGTCGGCGGGGGCGATCGGCTTCGCCGGACTCGCCGACTCAAGCGCCGCGAGCGCTAGTTCTGCGGCGTCGACGCTGCGTGTTGGCTGGACCACACCGCCCGACGTCATGAATCCCTTCACCTTCACCACCACCGCGTCCAACGAGATCCTTTGGCTGATCTACGACACGCTGATGGAGTACAACCTCCAACTGAATCCCGAACCTTCGCTGGCCGCCACCCAGACACGCAGCGCCGATGGCACGTCGTTCACCTACCAGCTTCGCTCCGGTGTCTCCTGGCACGACGGCACTCCCTTCAGCGCTTCTGACGTGAAGTACACCTTCGACATCATGGCCAAGCACAATCTGGGTCAGGCCGCCTGGAGTCTTGCGGACTTCAAGTCGGTCACGGTCGTCAACCCCCATAAGGTCATCGTGCAGTACAAGTTGCCTCAGGCCTTTGACCCGTCGCTCGCGATCCCCATTGTCCCTGAACACGTTTGGAGCAAGCTGACGCCGTCGAAAATACTGAGCTACAACAACCCCAATCCCGTCGGCACTGGACCCTACAAGTTCAAGAAGTGGGTTGCGGGGCAGTATCTCCAGGTCGATCGCAACACCAAGTGGTGGGGCACGCCGCCGGCGGTGAAGAGCATTATCTGGAACCAGTACGAGAACAGCGACGTGATGGTCCAAAGCCTCGCGTCGGGTCAGTTGGACATCTTGACCGAGGTTCCTCCGGTGCTCTGGAACGGACTGCGGGGTAAGCCCAACGTCAAGCCGGTGGAGATGGATTCATTCTCCTTTCACCACATCGGCTTTAACGTCTCGAAGAACTCCAAGTCACGTGGCAACAAGTTGCTGCTCGACAAGACTGTTCGCCAAGCTCTGGGCTACGCGCTCGATCGATCCCAGCTCGTCCAACTGGCGCTCGCCGGACACGGCGTTCCGGGAAGCGTCCAACTGCCGCCGTCGTTTGGCAAATGGCAAGAGAAGATTCCGCGCGCCCAGCAGATCAATAACGATCCGGGCAAGGCCAGGAAGATTCTCGATGCCGCGGGCTACCACGTCGGGTCGAATGGAATCCGAGCGAACAAGCACGGTCAGCCCCTGAGCTTTCGCCTCATCGCCATCGCCACGACGGATGAGGACGTGCTGGCCGGCCAGATCTTCGTCAAAGCGGCCCAGGCAGTGGGGATCAAGCTCACGCTCGAGACCCTCGACAACACGACGCTTGGCAACGTCGTCTACAACACCAACGCTCCGAACTGGGACATCTTCATATGGGGATGGGACTCGGGCACACCGGATCCGGACTACCTCTTGAGCGTGCCGTTGACCAGTCAGATCGGCAACAACAATGACGTCTTTTACGCGAATCCGACCTACGACAGTCTCTACAACAAGCAGGCCACGACGACGAACCCGGGCGAGCGGGTCGCGCTGGTTCACGAGATTCAAAAGCTCTTCTACGACGACGCGGCCTACCTGGTCATGTGGTACCAGAGCAAACTGCAGGCGTATCGCACCGATACTTGGAAGGGCTGGGTGCCCACGCGCGGCGGGTTGATCTACAACTTCACCCGTGACAATTACCTGAAGATAACGCCGAGATAGATTGCGTCTTGTCCATACACCGTAGGCGGCGACACGCAGCATGAGCCTGCGGTACCTGGCGAAAAAGTTGGCAACGCTGGCGGTGACCTTGTACGTCACTGTCTCGTTCAATTTCCTCTTGTTCCATGTGTTGCCCGGCAGCCCCGTACAGTTGCTCGCGCGTTCGGGACACTTCGACGCCGCGGCGCGGGCTCAGCTCGTGAAGCTCTTTGGGCTCAATCACCCGCTCATCATCCAGTACTTCATCTACCTGAAGAACATGCTCCACGGCGACCTGGGTTTTTCCTACGTGTACCGCCAGCCGGTCACCTCTGTGCTCGGTGGAGCAATCGGCAATACCCTTCTGCTCGTGGGCACCGCGACGCTGGTGACGATCATCGTGGGCGTGTGGCTCGGCGTGATGGCCGCGTCGCGCGCCCATTCGCTAACCGACGCCACGATAACGATCACGAGCCTTGGTCTTTGGAGCATGCCGGACTTCTTCACCGGGATGATACTGATCTTCATCTGTGGCGTATGGACCCACGTACTCCCGATATCCGGTCTCGTCACTCCCGGCCTCGTTACAGGAACGTGGGGCCATTACGCGGACATCGGACGCCATCTCGTCCTGCCGGCCTTGACCCTGACGCTGGTGAACGCCGCAGAGTTCTCGCTGATCTCTCGCAACACCTTGGTCGACGTGATGGTCGAGGACTACATGCTCACCGCGCGCGCTAAGGGATTGAGCCGGCGAGTCATTGTCTGGCGTCACGCGTTGCGAAACGCGACCTTACCAATCGTGACCGCAACGGCACTGTACGTGGGCATGATCCTCGGCGGCGCCATCCAGGTCGAGGCGGTGTTCTCCTGGCCGGGCATGGGACTGCTGATCTACAACGCGGTCGTCCAGCGTGACTATCCAGTTCTCGAGGCGGGCTTTTTGATCTTCGCGGTGGCGGTCATCGCGACGAACTTCATCAGCGACTTGCTCTATCAGGTTCTCGACCCACGGGTGCGGCGCACATGAACGACGCCGACGACGTCCTTGGCCAAGTGACCTCGCCCGTCCTCGCAGAATTCGCACCGAAGCCGAGGAGTGGAGTATTGCGTAGCATCTGGAAGGACCCGACGGGACGCTCCGGCTTGATCATGCTCGTCTTCGTCCTCTTCGTCATCTTGATCGGTCCCGTGATCTTCCCTTTCGATTCGCAGTCATTTGGCTCGTCGGCCGCGTCGATTCTCCAACCGCCTTCTCGCGCGCATTGGATGGGCACCACCGAGTTGGGCCAGGACGTCTTTCGCCAGTTCCTCGTCGGCGGGCGGATCTCCCTGTACGTGGGGCTGTCCGCCACGCTGATCGCCATGGTGCTCGGTGCCGGTCTGGGTCTGGTCTCGGGTTACTACGCCGGTTGGCGTGACACGGTCCTCATGCGAATCACCGACTTCTTCCTCGTGCTGCCCACGTTGCCACTGATCATCGTGCTCGCGGCACTCTTTGGCCAGAGCATCCTCGTGACGAGTCTGGTCATCGGCATGACCAGCTGGCCCCAAACTGCCCGCATCATCCGCTCCCAAGTGCTGTCACTGCGCGAGCGCCCCCTGGTCCAGCGCGTGCGGTCGCTCGGTGCCGGCGACCTTCGAATCATGCGCAAGCACATCTTGCCCAAAGTCGCACCGCTCATCTTGGCGAATCTCGCCCTCGTGCTCTCGGGTGCCGTGCTCGCCCAGGCCGCCCTGGCGTTCCTCGGGCTCGGTGATCCCGTGCAGGTCTCGTGGGGGACCACCTTGCACAACGCCTTCAACTCGGGCGCCATGAGCCAGGGCGCGTGGTGGTACGTCATGACGCCGGGCGCCGGTATCGTCGTGATGGTGCTGGCGTTCTCGCTGGTCGGTCACAGTCTCGACCGAATTCTCAACCCACTGCTTCGAGGTGACCGGTGAGCCTGCTCGAGATCGACGACCTGAGCGTGGATTATCGCATCGGTTCGCAAATGCTGCGCGCGGTGGATCACGTAAGTCTTCGCGTGGAACGAGGAGAGGCGGTGGGAATCGTCGGCGAGTCGGGATGCGGTAAGACGTCGCTCGGCCTTTCGATTCCTTTCCTGTTGCCGACGAACGCGGCGATCTCCAGTGGCACCGTCACCCTCGCGGGACACGAGCTCGTCGGCATGAGCGAGCGTGAGCTGAATCGACTTCGATGGACTTCGGTCGCCTTCGTCTTCCAAGGAGCGATGAACGCGCTCAATCCCGTCCAGCGCGTGGATCGACAGATCCTCGAAGCCATAACGGCCCATGACCCACGTGTCGAGCGCGACGTTGCCAACGCCCGAGTACTGGAGTTACTCGACTTGGTGGGCATCGCGCCAGCGAGGTCGAAGAGCTATCCCCACGAGTTCTCCGGTGGCATGCGCCAGCGCGCGATGATCGCCATGGCGCTCGCTTGTCGGCCCTCACTGCTGATCGCCGACGAGCCGACGACCGCACTCGACGTCATAAGTCAGGCCCAGATACTGGCCCTGTTGAGCACGTTGCGGCGCTCCGAAGACCTCAGCGTGCTCATGATCTCGCACGACCTCGCGGCCATCAAACGCGTCTGCGACCGCATCGTCGTGATGTACGCCGGCATCATGGTCGAGATGGGTACCACCGAGGAGGTGCTCGGTCGCCACGGGAGGCCCGCCGCAGCCGCGCACCCCTACACGCTGGCGCTCATTGAGGCGCATCCCGACCTGCACGGGGAGCGCTTGCTCGCCCAGGGCCTCCCAGGACATCCGCCGGATCTCTCCAAGCCGATCGTGGGTTGTCGGTTCGCCGATCGATGCCCGTCAGTGATGCCGATCTGTCGAACGGAGGCTCCGCCAACCGTGACGCTCTCTGCCGGTCACGTCGCGGTCTGCCACCTGGCCGCGAAGGGCGCCCGGTGACGGCGTCCACGACCCGCGGGTCCAATCACGTCCTCGAGGTCCGCGATCTCGTCGTGCAATTCGCGGGTCGGGGCAGTTGGCGGCACCGTCGGGCCGTCAAGGCGGTCGACGGGGTCTCATTCGACATCGAGAAGGGCGAGATCCTGGCGCTGGTCGGTGAGTCCGGTTGCGGGAAATCGACGATCGCCCTCTCCGTCATGCGTCTGCTCGAGCCCACGTCGGGTCGGATCATCTCGGGCGGCGAGGACCTCGCAACCCTTCGCGGCCGCGCCCTTCGTCGCGCGCGGCGTCGGGTCCAGATGATCTTTCAAGACCCGTTCGGATCACTGAATCAGCGTCAGACCGTCTACGACACCGTGGTCGAACCACTCGTGATTCACAAGCTCGGGACCACGCCCCAGGAGCGGCGCGCGATGGTCATAGAGGCGCTCGACTTGGCGCACCTACGACCACCCGAGCGCCTCGCTTCCGTGTATCCCCATGAGCTATCGGGCGGGCAGCGCCAGCGTGTCGCGATCGCGTCGGCCATGGTGATTCGTCCGGAGTTGGTGATCGCCGACGAGCCAGTCTCCATGCTCGACGTCTCGGCGCGGGCGGGAATCCTGCGCCTGATGATGGATTTGCGCGACCGGTTAGGCACCTCGTACCTATTCATCACCCATGACCTCGCGGTGGCGTGGATGGTCGCCGATCGAATCGCGGTCGTGTATCTGGGTCGCATCGTGGAGATCGGGCCGGCGACAAGTTTGGTCGACGGCCCTGCTCACCCGTACACGAAGGCGCTGCTCAGTGTCTCGAGCGGCGATGACGTAAGCGAGGACGGCGAGATCACGAGCGTGCTGTCGGGCGAGACGCCCTCGGCGGCGAACGTCCCCTCGGGATGTCGCTTCCATCCGCGCTGTCCGCGCTACCTCGAACTGGGCGAGCCGGAGCGATGCCGCGCCGAGGACCCCCAACTGCACGTGGTGCGCCGTCGCGTGCCTCCCTCGTCGGAGGTGTACGACGCGAACGCGCACCAGTGCGCCTGTCATTTCGCCATTGAGGAGGCACCATGATTCAAAGGAACGACGACGTCGCCGTGTCGAGTGAGGAGATCATCGACATGATCAGCCAACTGGTGCGTATCGAATCGGTCACCCCCTGGTTGGTCGAGGGAGGATCAGGCGAGTCGCAGGTAGTTCGCTACCTCGTCGACTGGGTCGCCGACCTTCCCGTGGAGGTCAGTATTCAAGAGATCGAACCTGGGCGCCAAAACTTCGTCGCCACGCTGCGCGGCACGGGTGGTGGCCCGACGCTGTGCCTGAACGCCCACTCCGACACCGTTGGTTACGCGGGATGGCCCGACGAAGCGCTCGTGCCGCGTCTCGACGGTGAGCGCCTCTACGGCTTAGGGGCCGCCGACGACAAGGGTTGCTGCGCCATAGCCCTCTTCGTGCTTCGACACCTGGCGAGATCCGGGGTGCGCTTGCGCGGCGATCTCGTGGTCGCGTGCGTGGCAGACGAAGAAGGCGTCTCGATCGGTACCGAACACCTCGTGAAGACCATGACGCCGGATTTCGCCATCGTGATCGAGGCCGACGCCTTGCCCAAGGTGGTCGTCGAGCATCAGGGATTCGGATGGCTCGACGTCGTCGTCGAGGGTCGAGCGGCGCACGGTTCGGCCCCCGACCAAGGGGTGGACGCCATCGTGGGGGTTGCGGAGATACTCAAGCTCATGCACGAGTGGGACCTCGAACACTTCGCCGGCGTCCCGACTCCGCGAAACGGCCGCACCGTCTTTCACACGGGGACGGTGCGAGGCGGCACCGACTACGCGACGTACCCGAGTCAGGCAGTCCTCGGCATCGAAATCGGTAGCCAGCCTGGCGAGACGATGGCAGACCGCGTTCGCGAGATTGAAGACCTCATCGCCATCGTTGCCGAGACTATGCCCGGGCTCAGTGGTGAGGTTAGGATCCGGCTCGAGCGTGAGCCGTTCCGCGCTAGGGGTCACGAAGCCCTTCTCGAGATCTTGAACCGAGCCTCGCTGAAGCACCTTGGTACCGAACTCGAGCCCGTGGGAATGAATGCGTGGACTGATGCCGCGCTGATGCAGGCGGCCGGAACGCCCACCGTCATGCTAGGCCCCCTCGGAGGGAACTTCCACAGTCCCAACGAGTGGGTCTCGATCCCCGACGTCGTGTCCACCATTAAAATTTTGATTGACGCAGCGAAGGAGCTTCTCTCGTGAGCAGTGCGCCGGCGCGCGCCGAGCGAGTTCGCGAGGCGAAGGAAGCGCTCGCGTCGCTACGAACGCTCCTCGACGACGCGACGCGGCATTTCCCGCTGCCCGGCGGCGTCATCAGCGTCGTCGACCGCAGCGGAGTGCTCGACGAGATCGCCTTCGGTTTCGCCGATATCGAACGTCGTCACCGGATGGAATCGAGCCGCAGGTTCGAGATCGGATCGATCAGCAAACTCTTCACCTCGTTGGTGGTCAACCGTCTGATCGACGATGGTCGACTGCACTTGCGCGAAACCGTTGGCGAGGTGCTTGCCTGGTTGGATGTTCCCGAAGGAATGGCGAGCGCGACCGTGGGTCAACTCTTGAACCACACGTCGGGCCTGAGCGTCGGCGCCGACACGCTGGCCGATGACGCGGCGGAGGTCTGGCACTCGCGAGGCTGTTCAACCGCGCCGGGGTTCCCGCCCAGATTCCACTATTCCAACTTGGGTTACCTCGTTCTGGGGGAGATGGTTCGACAGCGCAGCGGCCGACGTCTCGCTGACTTGGTCCAAGAGCAGTGGCTCGGACCCCTCGGAATGCGTGGCGCCATCGCCCAGGTCGCCCACCACGACCGCGCAACACTGGCGACCGGGTACTGGCCCGCGCGGCCCGATCAGCCGTGGGCACCCGGGGATCCGCTCAGTCCCGCACCGTTCTTCGAGATTGACTCGGCCAGCGGGAACGTCGCGGCCACGAGTTCGGACATGGCCTCGCTCGTCCAAGCGCTGCTCGGCGCGAGCGCCAACGATCCGGTGTTGGACGAGACGGGTGAGCCCGTGCTCTCGAGCGCCGTGTTCGAGGGCCTGACGAGTAGCCCGGCGCCGTCGGGTGAGCCGACGTATCTCCCCGAGGGCATGAGTGCCGTGCTGGAAAGCCGCTACGCAAGGGGGATCAACGTCGAACGGATTGGGAACAACTTTTGTGTCAGTCACGGCGGCGGAATGGTGGGTTATTCGACCTTCCTCCTTGTCGACTGCACCGCACAGTTTGGGGTCGTCGTCTTGACGAACGCGAATGGCGACACCCTGGCCTCGCATCTTCTCGCGCGAATCGTGCACGAGAACGTGCTGCGCCGACTCGAAGGCGAAACTCCATCCCTCGAGTACTCGCTGGACCCGACGGTGCGCAGGGACGACGCCAAAGAGCGCGGTTCGCTGGCACTCGGCGTCTACCGCTCAGATGAAGAGGGGATCGAGCTCGAGGTGGCCGCCGACGGAGAATCCGCGCCGCTTCGCGTCCGATGCGGGACGGACGAAGGAGGGCTCTTCCAACTCGCGAGCGGGCGCTACGTTACCAACAATCCCCGCCTGCGGCGTTTTCATCTCGACTGGTTCGAATCCGACGAGGGCGGCGGCTTCACCTGGGGAAGTGAGACCTTTCGCGCGTCGACGGCGGGAGTACCGATGGGCTCGTTGCCGGCGCGAGGCGAAATGAACCCGCTCGTCGGGCACTATCGAAGCTTTTCGCCCTGGTACCCCGAGTTCCGTATACTCCAGCGCGGCCGCCGCCTGCTCCTCGTCGCTCCAGGCGGGGTCGAGGCACCGACCGACGAAATGGATCTGGTCGAGGTCTCTCCGGGCCACTACCGTGTCGGCGAAGATTCATGGTTGCCCGAGCGACTGATCGCGGGACGGGTGCGAGACGGAGAGGTTGTCAGTGTGAATCGTGACGGTTGTCACTATTCGCGCGTTTTCAGCGATTGATTGACCTATCGTGTATGTGCTGGTGACGCGGCGACTCCAAAGGGGCTTCGAATCACACTCTACGAAAACACCATCGAATTCATTCGCAAGTTCATCGCGGACAATGGCTTGGTGCCTGGTGATCGCCTTCCTTCAGAGGTGGAGATCGCCGCCATGGCCGGAGTCAGCCTGATGACCGTGCGCCGGGCAATGTCCGAGCTCGTGGCGGCGGGTGCCCTGCAGCGGATCCAGGGTAAGGGCACGTTCATCCGCTCCAATAGGATCCAGACGGAGTCCACGATCATCGGTGGCCTGAAACAGACGCTGGCGCTGCAGGGTATCCAACTGGCAACGACCTTGATCTCGCTCGACGAGGGAAAGGCCGACGCGGAGCGCGCGAAGAAGCTCTCGATTCCCCTAGGCACCGCCATCTGGAAGATTGTGCGTTTACGTCGCTTCGATGAGGTCCCGGCGGTGCGTGAGGTTGCCTACGTGCCACGGATCCTCGCGCCCGACCTCGACACCCTGCTGTCTCCGACCACCGAATCGCTCTACGAGGTGCTCTCGAAATTCTACGGATTGACCGAGTCCCTCGAGGAGCAAACGCTGGTGGTGCGCCGGGCGTCCGCCGCCGAAGGAGCAGACCTCAGGTTGGGCGACGAAGATTTCGTGATCGAGGTGACTGGAGTCTCCATCACCGCGAGCGGGACGGCCTTCGACAGCTTCGAGATGGTCTTCGTGCCGCACATGTTCGCCTTCCGACTCCGTTCGGCACCGACGGCGGATCCGGTGGACCTCGCCAGATCGGTGGACTAGCGTCCGCGCAACAGTTGGCCTTCCATCATCATCGTGAGGTCATCGTGCTCAAGCAATAGCGTTGCGGGAACCAGCGGATCGACGATACCCGCGGCGAGCAGTTCGGCGGTACCTCGCTTGTGCTCACCAGCCACCAGCATCAGGATTGAACGGGCTCGTCGCAGATCGGCCAGTCCGATCGTGATGGCCCTGGTCGGTCGGCGCCGCTCGTCGGCTCCGCGGAAGTTCGCGGCGATTGTGCCGGGGGCGAGGGTGACGACGTGCGTGCGGGCGATCGGGTCGTCACCGGGTTCGTTGAACCCAACGTGACCGTTGCGGCCAACGCCGACGATCGCCAAGTCGAGTCCGCCCGCCAGATCGAGAGCATCGTCGTACTCCTTGGGATCGCGCGAGGGGCTTAACACCCGGACGGTGGTCGAGTCGTTGAAGATGACGTCACCCAAACTCCGATCCAGGTATTCAATGAAGCTGTCGGCGGGGTACGCGGGCAGGTCGCAGTACTCATCCAACATGAAGACGGTGGCCTGGTCCAAGGAGAAGCGCCGCTCTCGATGGGCGTCGCGCAACAGCTCGTAGAGACCCAACGGCGTACGCCCGGTGGGCAGCGTGAGCGAGATCGCGGGGGTCTCTCGTACCCGGTTCTCCACGAAGCGTGCCGCGCCGCGCGCGAAGTCCTCGGACCCTTCGGTAGTGACGAGCTTCATTCGATCCTCGACTCAGGCCATTCGGCGCGGCGCGAGCTCGAGGTAGCGGCGAACCTTGACGGCGAGTGCGGCGCGGTACTCGTGATCCAGTTGGGGTGGACTGCTGATCAAGGTGTCCGCGGCGGGAAGATCCCCGCTCGTTGACCCGACTTTCTCGAGCGCGATGAGCGCCGCTCCCAGCAGTGACGGGCTCTGCACGTCGAGTGCGATCACCGGCACGTCCAGGAGGGCCGCGATGAGCGAGGCTCCGAGACCGCGACCCTGCGATGAAGCGCAACTGACGACTCGCTCGACGGGCCGCGCTTGCGTAAGAAGCTCGACGCAGCGCAGGGTCTCTATCGCGATGCCCTCGAACAGCGCCAGCGCGAGGTCGCCCCGAGTGACGCCCAGGGTGAGTTGGCCAATGGTCCCCAAGATGTCGGTCCGCCAGAGGACTCCTTGTTCGCCACCCGCGAGGTAGGGGAAGAACAGCACGTCGCTGGCGACGGCGCGCGACGTGACGAGGGCCAACTCTTCGAGTGCCGCGGGCGTCATTTCCAGAAGTGCCGCGAGCCACGCAACTGACGATCCCGTGGCGAGCAGGTCCAACTCCACGCCACGCTGGGTGGAATTGACGAGCGGGGTGACCAGCATCTCGTCACGAATCGCCGTCGCTGGTTCCAGCGACGCCATGATCACGGTGGATGATCCGTCGATGACCGAGATCGAATCGCCGAAGAACGAAGTGACGAAGTGGTGGGCGCAGACGGAATCGGCCGATCCCACGACGACCGGGGTCCCCGACTTCACTCCTGGTAGGAGTTTCGAGCCCGCGTCGCTGAGCGCCGCGCTGTAGTTCGGATTCGCAATTGTGGGTAGCATCTCCCGGCCAACTCCCCAGAGATCGCTGAGTTCAGCGCTCCAAGATCCGGTGGCGACCTCGAGGCTGGCGAACCCGGATGCCGTCGATGGATCAGTGACCAGCTCCCCCGTGAGTGAGAAGAAGAGGAAGTCCTTCGCGGAGAGCAACGTCGCCGGTGAGTAGCTCGTGTCGGTGACGCGGCGCAGGTGCATGGGAATGACGTAGCGGCCGTCGACGGGCGTGCCCGAGAGATCGCGCACGCGCCGGCGCGACAGTGAATCCAACGTCGAGTCCACGAGCGCGTCGGCCCTCGAATCCTGCCAGGTCACCGCGTTGCCGATGACGTCGCCACGAAGATCAAGGGCAACCAGGGTCGGCATCTGTGCGGTCAAGACCACCGCGTCGACGCCGTCCTCGTTCGCCTCGAGTGCCTCGAGTACGGCTCGCTGGATGCCGTCGAGCCAGTGCGAGGGTCGCTGCTCGGCCATACCGGGTTCGTCGCTGAACGTCGAGTAACTCGTTGATGACGTGGCCAGAACGTGAAGATTGCCGTTGATGAGACCGACTTTGACGCTTGACGTTCCGAGGTCGATGGCGAGTACTCGGGCGAGACGGGTCATGACGTCAACGTAGACCGAGTTACGCCATGACGCTTCGCGAAAGGACGGCGTCGAGACTGGCGTCAGCGCGCTCGAGGGTGTCATCGATGTCCTGGTCGGTGTGAGCGAACGAGAGGAAGAGATTCTCGAGGTGTCCTGGGTGAAAGAGCACACCTCGGTCGAGCATCTCCTCCCACCAGACGCGAAAGAGATCGGCGCGGCTGTGTCGTGCGGCGTCACGGTAATTGTAGATCGGAGCGTCAGAGAACCACACCTGGTACACCGGGCCCATACCGACGACCGAACCTTCAATCGACTTTTCGATCATCAACTGACCAAGTCCCTCGCGCAGACGATCGGAGCGTCGATAGAGGTCGGCGTAGGGATCATCGTTCGCGAGGAACTTCAGCGAGGCGAGGGCGGACGAAATGGCGATGGTATTGCCTGAGTAGGTTCCGGCGATCGAGACGCGACCGTCACTCGCGAGGTCCATGATCTCGCTGGAACCACCGAGCGCGGCGACGGGAAAGCCTCCGCCCAGCCCCTTGGCCAGAATCGTGAGATCGGGCGTGACGCCGAAGGCTTGCTGAGCGCCGCCCCGGGCGATGCGAAATCCGGTGATCACCTCGTCGAATATCAGGAGCGAGCCGTAGCGCGAGGTAATCTCGCGCAGTCCTTCGAGATATCCCTCGCGAGGAAGGATGCAGCCGGTGTTGCACATGATGGGCTCGGTGATCACCGCGGCGATGTCGTCGGGATTCTCTTGAAAGATGCGTTCAATCATCTCGAGATCGTTCCACTGGGCGATGACGAGCGACTCGCCCATCTCCTTCGGGACACCGGGACCTTGCGGCAGCGCCACTGGACGGTCGTCGCTGCCCGCGAGTGAGAGGTCGGGGTGCTTGGACCAGTAGATGCCATCGGAGAATCCGTGGTACTGACCCTCGAATCGGATCACCTTTTTGCGTCCGGTAAAGGCTCTCGCGAGGCGCAAGCTATAGAGCACGCCTTCGGTGCCGCTGTTGACGACGCGAACTTTCTCCACGCTCGGAATCGCGTCCACGATCGCCTGCGCCAGTTGGATTTCTTGTTCGGTCGGCAGGGCGAAGATCGTGCCCGCGGCACGTAGACGCTCGGTGACCGCGTCGGTCACCCCCTGCGGGCGATGACCGAGCAACATCGGTCCGAGCCCGAGGAGATAGTCAATGTACTCGTTGCCGTCGACGTCCACCAACGTCGAACCGGTGCCGTGGTCGGCGAAGATTGGGTGGGGCTCCCAGCCCGAGAAAGTGGCGCGAGCCGTACTGTTCACGCCCCCCGGTATGACGTTCAGGGCTTGCGAGTACAGCTTGGCGGAGTTGGTATAGCGCTCTGGATGAATGAAATCACGAGTCATGGTTGCTCCCAAAGTCTTTATAACGACATAATAACTATACACTCGACTGCGGTCGAGTCACGTCATCGACGTCCAGAATTGCGTCAGGGACGTGGTTGATCTGCCGTGAAGCGATGGCGACCGCGATCTTCTCCACAAGAAGGGGGCGATGGTGGGCGGGGGTTCGTGGAGCAGGGTTCGGGCGAACCCCGGTATTTAGGGATCCCAAGGTCTCGATGCCGGCATCGTGGGAGTTATTCTACCTGATCCAGGGCAAGTTCTCAACGTCCAAATCTGCTGGTCAAACGAGATGGACGTTCGCCGGCGTTTACTGAGACGTTCCCCAGTTTGATCTCTTGGCCAGACGATTGGCTCGACATGGACTCGTACTCTGGTCGAGCCAATATTCGGTACGAGGAGTCGGGTGGCGGCGTATTTGAATTACGTCTTGGCGAAGCGTATCCCTGTCCAGCTTCGTGGCCCGTCAGTTTCTTGGTGTTAGTTGCTCGCCTCACCGTAGTTAAAGGTCGTGACGCAGCCACCGTCGACGGCCACAATCGATCCTGTCATGAACGATGCGGCGTCGGATGCGAGGAACAGCGCGACCTCGCCG
>Ga0208357_1000700_pt1 | contig 26166 bp, 23 predicted proteins | sample NGESurdeep092012_6_FD_184487 | JGI IMG/M metagenome (GOLD analysis project Ga0208357, IMG submission 184487) | Arctic peat soil microbial communities from Barrow, Alaska - NGEE Surface sample F52-2 deep-092012 (SPAdes) | ecosystem: Environmental > Terrestrial > Soil > Wetlands > Peat ...
CCGCACCTCTCACCCAGTCGACCGGACGCCGCAAGCAGGCGGTGGCCCGCGTGCGCTTTCGCCCCGGCGCCGGAGCGATCAAGGTCAACCAGCAGCCCATCGAGGCCTACTTCACCTCGGCCACCCACCGGATGCTGCTGACCGAGCCCCTGCGCATCACCAACACCACGGAGTCCTACGACATCGACGCCACCATCGACGGCGGCGGGATCTCGGGCCAGGCCGGCGCCATGCGCCTGGGCATCGCCCGCAGCCTGATCGAGTTGGACCCCGAGCACCGGGCCGCGCTGAAGCGGTCGGGGCTGCTCACGCGAGACGCCCGCGAGAAGGAATCGAAGAAGTACGGCCTGAAGAAGGCCCGCAAGGCGCCCCAGTACTCCAAGCGGTAAGACGGTGGGGTCGGCACGCTTCGGTACCGATGGGGTCCGGGGTGTCGCAAACGAGGAACTCACGGCGGACCTCGCCCTGGCCCTCGGACGCGCCACCGCCCGCGTCCTGCCGTCGGTGGCCTTCGTCGTGGGTCGCGATACCCGTCGTTCGGGCCCCCTCCTGCAGGCCGCGCTCTCGGCCGGCCTGGCCACCGAGGGGGCCGACGTCATCGACCTCGGGGTGCTGCCCACGCCCGGGGTGGCCCACCTGGCCGAGCGTCGGGGGGTCCCGGGCGCCATGGTCTCGGCCTCGCACAACCCCTTCGGCGACAACGGGATCAAGCTCTTCAGTGCCCTGGGCACCAAGTTGGCCGTCGAGGCCGAAGCCGAGGTCGAGCGCGAGCTCGAATCGATTCTCGAAGACCCCGATCGGCCCCCCCGCCGGCCCACCGGGCGCGGGGTGGGGCGGATCATCGTCGATCCCGACGCCGTCGATCTCTATCGTGACCACCTGCTGACGGCGACCGACGGCGGGACCCTGGCCGGGCTGGACATCGTGGTCGACTGCGCCAACGGTGCCGCCAGCGTCGTCGCCCCCGAGGCACTGGCCGGGCTCGGCGCCACCGTCACCACGTTGCATGACGATCCGGACGGCATCAACATCAACGACAAGTGCGGATCGACCGATCCGGGGGAACTCTCCCGCACGGTGACGGCTCGTGGGGCCGACCTCGGGCTCGCCCTCGACGGCGACGCCGACCGGGTCATCGCCGTCGACCACACCGGTGCCATCGTGGACGGCGACGTCCTACTGGCCCTGTTCGCCCTGGACCTGGCCGACCGCGGCCAGCTGGCCGGCAACACGGTGGTGGTCACGGTCATGACCAACCTCGGGTTCCGGCTGACCATGGAGGGGCGGGGGATCGCGGTCCGGGAGACCGACGTGGGCGACCGTCACGTGCTGGCCGCCCTCGATGCCGATGGCCTCTCATTGGGTGGGGAGCAGTCGGGGCACATCATCTTCCGGAGCCGTTCGACCACCGGAGACGGCACCCTGACCGGCATCGTCCTGGCCGACCTGATGCGGCGTTCGGGGCGCTCGCTGGCCGACCTGGCCCACGGCCTGGTGGTGCGCGTCCCGCAGGTGCTGGTCAACGTGCCCATTCCCCAGCCCGGGCGCCTCACCGACTGTGTCGAGGTGTGGGACGAGGTGGCCAAGCTCCAGGCCACCCTCGGGACCGAAGGCCGGGTGCTCCTACGCGCCAGCGGCACCGAGCCCCTGGTCCGGGTCATGGTCGAGGCCCGGGACGAGGCCCAGGCCAACGCGGTGGCGGCCCAGTTGGCCGGTTTCGTCGAGGCCGCCCTGGGTCTGGTCGGGGGCTGAAGGACGGGACGCGGCCCGCCCGGCCCGCCCGGACAAACCAACGACCGAGGCAGCGCCAGTAGCCTGAAGCCCCATGTGCGGAATCATCGGCGTCACCGGGGAGGCTGACGCGCTCCCGGTCATCCTGGGAGCGCTCCACCAGTTGGAGTACCGGGGCTACGACTCGGCCGGGGTGGCCCTGGTGGTCGACGGGGAGATCTGGCGGGCCCGGGCCGCCGACGGCACCCACTCGGTGGCCGACCTGGCCGTCCTCACCCAGGATGCGCCCACCGGGCACGCCGCCGCCATCGGGCACACCCGCTGGGCCACCCACGGCCACCCGACGCCCGAGAACGCCCACCCGCACCTCGACTGCACCGGCCGTCTGGCGCTCATCCACAACGGGATCATCGAGAACCACGCTGCCCTCAGGGCCGACCTCCTGGCCGACGGCCACATCATGACGTCCGCCACCGACACCGAGGTCATGGCCCACCTGATCGAGCGGCACCTGGCCCGGGGCCTCACCCTCACCGAGGCGACCCGGGCGGCGCTGCACGCGGTGCGGGGCGCCTTTTCCATCGCCGTCGTCCACGCCGACGAGCCCGACACCATCGTGGCCGCCCGCCGGTCCACGCCGCTGGTGCTCGGGCTCGAGGACGGCGCGGCGTTCCTGGCCTCCGACATCCCGGCCCTGTTGAGCCACACCCGCCACCTCTACGCCCTGGCCGACGACGAGGTGGCCGTGCTCACTCCGGGCAACATCGCCGTGACCACCCTGGACGGCGATCCCGTCACCCCCCAGCAACTGACCGTCGACTGGGACCTCGAGGCGGCGCAGAAGGACGGCTACGACGACTTCATGAGCAAGGAGATGCACGAGCAACCGGCGGCGGTGGCCAACACCCTGCTGGACCGCCGCGGCCCCTCGGGCGAGCTGGTGCTCGACGAGATGCGCCTCGGGCCCGAGGAGCTCCGCCGGATCGACAAGGTCTTCATCGTCGCCTGCGGCAGCAGCTACCACTCCGCCCTGGTGGCCAAGTACGCCATCGAGCAATGGGTGAAGTTGCCGACCGAGGTCGACATCGCCAGCGAGTTCCGCTACCGGGACCCGGTGCTGACCGAGCGCACCTTGTGCGTGGGCGTCTCCCAGTCCGGAGAGACCCTCGATACGTCCGAAGCCATGCGGGAAGCCTCCCGTCTGGGCGCCAAGGTCCTGGTGGTGTCCAACGTGGTGGACTCCTCCATGGCCCGGGCGGCCGACGGCGTCCTCTACACCCGGGCCGGGCCCGAGATCGGCGTCGCCTCCACCAAGTGCCACCTGGCCCAGATCGTGGCCCTCCAGATCCTCGGCCTGACCCTGGCGCAGATCCACGGCACCCTCACTCCGGCCGAGATCACCGCCGTCCTCGACGCCATGGATGCGTTGCCGGGTCTCCTGACCGTCGCTCTCTCCCGGGCGGCCGACGTCGATGAGGTGGCGAGCAAGCTGACCGACGCGCGCGACTTCTTCTTCCTGGGGCGCCACGTCGGCTTCCCCATGGCGCTCGAGGGCGCCCTCAAGCTCAAGGAGTTGGCCTACCTGCGCGCCGAGGGGTATGCGGCGGGCGAGCTCAAGCATGGGCCGATCGCCCTGATCGAACCCGGCACCATCGTCGTCGGCATCGCCACCCGCAACCGGCTCTCGGAGAAGTTGCTCTCCAACATCGCCGAGGTGCACAGCCGAGGCGCCACCGTGGTGCTGGTGGCCGACGACGGTGACGAGGAGGTCGGCGCCCTGGGCGACCACGTGCTGTGGGTCCCGCCGACCGATCCGCTGCTCTCGCCGGTCGTCGGTGTCATCCCCCTGCAGCAGCTGGCCTACCGTCTGGCCACCCTGCACGGCCACGACGTGGATCGGCCCCGCAACCTGGCCAAGACGGTGACGGTCGAATGAACCTCGCCCCGACGGCCACCGCCGGCGTGGTGGGCGTCGGCGTTGATGCGGTCGACGTGGAGCGCTTCCGCCGGATCCTGGCCCGACGTCCCGGGTTCGCCGCCCGGTACTTCACCGACACCGAGCAGGCCGACGCCGGCCGGTCGGGTGATCCCACCGAGAGCCTGGCCGCCCGCTTCGCCGCCAAGGAAGCCGTGATGAAGTCCCTCGGCACCGGGCTGGGCGGGTTCGCGCTGACCGACGTCGAAGTACGGTGCACGCCCGGGCCGGGCGCCACCGGCGGCGCTCCCTACCTGGTCCTGCACGGCGCGGCGGCGGCCCTGGCCCGCAAGCACGCGGCACGGTTGCATGTGTCGCTCACCCACACGGCCCAGGTGGCCATCGCCTTCGTGGTGGCCGAACAGCCCTCGGCGTGAAGCCCGTCCTGACCACCGGCGAGATGCGCGCCGCCGACGCGGCGGCGCTGGCCCAGACCTCGCACGACACACTGGTGGCCCGGGCCGGAACGGCGGTGGGGGTCGCCGCACTGCGCATCATGGGCGGTTCCTACGGCCGGCGCGTCACCGTGGTGGCGGGCAAAGGGAGCAACGGGGCCGACGCCCGCGTGGCCGCCGCGCTCCTTTCCCGTCGGGGCGTGCGGGTGACCGTCCTCGAAGCGGCGGACCAGCCCGGCCGGCTCGTCCCCTGCGACCTGGTGATCGACGGCGCCTACGGCACCGGGTTCCACGGCCGCTACGACGCACCGTCGGTGCCGGACGGGACTCCGGTCCTGTCCGTCGACCTGCCGTCGGGCCTCGACGCCGATACCGGTGCGGCGGCTGACGGCGCGGTGCAGGCCACCCACACGGTGACCTTCGCCGCCCCGAAACCGGGACTCCTCCAGGGCCAGGGTCCGCGCCTCAGCGGCCACGTCACGGTGGCCGACATCGGCACCGGCACCGGCACGCCGGCCGCCGCGCTGATGGAGGACGGCGACACCGCGGCCCTGCTCCCACCCCGGCCGCGGGCGTCGCACAAGTGGACCACCGCCCTGGGCATCGCCGCCGGCTCGGTCGGCATGGAGGGATCCGCCGTGCTCTGCACCCGGGGGGCCATGGCCGCCGGCGCCGGGATGATCCGGCTGGGGACGCCCGGGGATCCCGTGGGGCCCTGGCCGGTGGAGGCGGTGCGGGCGTCGCTCACCACGCATCGTTGGGCCGGTGCCCTCCTGGCGGCCACGTCGAGGTGCCGGGCCCTGGTGATCGGGCCGGGCCTCGGCACGGACAGCGCCACCGCGGAGGAGATCCAGGCCGTGGTCGCGTCGTCCCCGCTGCCGCTGGTGGTCGACGCCGACGGTCTCACCGCTCTCGGTGACCTCGCCGCGGCCCAATTCCTCCTGGGCCTCCGCTCCGCCCCGACCGTGCTCACCCCCCACGACGGCGAGTACGCCCGCTTGGCCGGCTCCCCACCGGGCGACGACCGTCTGGCCTCGGCCCGGGACCTGGCCCGCCAACTCGGCGTCACCGTGCTGCTCAAGGGCCCGCTGACGGCCGTGGCGGCCGCCGACCACTCCGTGCCCGATGTGCTGCTGTCGGCGGCCGGCCTGCCGGCCCTGGCCACGGCCGGCACCGGTGACGTGCTCTCCGGGATCATCGGGGCGTTCCTGGCCCGGGGCGTCGATATCCATCACGCGGCGGCCCTGGCCGCCCACGCCCATGGGCGGGCCGCCGCTTCGGGTCGCCCGCAGGGCCTCGTGGCCGGGGATCTGCCCGACCTGGTGGCGGCCTACCTCGGCGAATGGAGTCGCCGTGGCTGAGGGCGCCTTCCGGCGCCTGCGCTCGGGCATCCAGGGACCGACCCCACCCAGGCCGGGCCGGGCCGAGGGGGACGAGACGGTGGCCATGGCCCAGGGACGCTCGCGTCCGGCCTGGGCCGAGATCGATCTGGCCGCGGTCACCCACAACGCCCGGGTGCTCTCTCGAGTGGTGCAGCCGTCCGTGCTCTGTGCCGTGGTCAAGGCGCACGGGTACGGCCACGGCGGCCCCGCTGTGGCCAAGGCGGCGCTGGCCGGCGGGGCCACCGGACTGGCCGTGGCCCTGGTCGACGAAGGGGTGGAATTGCGCCAGCACGGGGTGCCCGGCCCCATTCTCCTGCTGAGCGAGTGCGGGGCCGACGCGGTGGACACCGCGCTGGCCTACCGGCTCACCCCCACGCTCTACAGCCACCAGGGGATCGAGCACTTCGCCCGGGCCTCCCGGCTGCTGGAGCAACGTACCTCGGCCCACGTCAAGGTCGACACCGGGATGCATCGTGTCGGCGCCACGGCCGAGGAGGTTCCGGCGCTCATCCAGGCCATCGCCGACGATCCGTTCCTGCGGCTCGAGGGCATGTGGACCCACCTGCCGGTGGCCGACGGCGAGACCGCCGAGGACCGTGACTTCACCCTGGGCCAGCTGGCGACCTTCGACCGGCTGGCCCGCCAGCTGCTGGCGGCCGGGTTCGACGCCGACATCGTCCACGCCGCCAACACGGCCGGCGCCATCGCCTTCCCCTCGGCCCGCTACGGCATGGTCCGCTGCGGCATCGGCCTGTACGGCTACCTGCCCGGCCCGGCCGTGCAGCGCGCCTTCGCCGCCGCCTCCAATGAGTCGCTGCGGCCGGTCATGTCACTGCGGGCCCGGGTGGTCGCCGTGCGCACGCTGCCCGCCGGCGCCCGTCCCTCCTACGGCCGACTGCGCCCGCTGCCCGGGCGTTCGGTGGTGGCCACCGTGCCCATCGGGTACGCCGACGGCGTGCCGCGCGCCCTGTTCACGGCCGGGTTCGGCGTGTTGATCGGGGGCCGGCGCCGGCCCCTGGCCGGCATGGTCACCATGGACCAGCTCGTGGTCGACTGCGGGGACGACCCCTCGGTGCAGCCGGGCGACGAGGTCGTGCTGCTCGGGCGCCAGGGTGACGAGGAGATCACGGCCGACGAGTGGGCCCGGTTGCTCGGGACCATCAGCTACGAGGTCCTCTGCGGCATCGGGCCCCGGGTGCCCCGCCTCACGGTCAACGGGCCCGAGCGGACCGGACCGACCGGACCGACCGGACCGGACACCTCGCCGCCCGCCCCCTGAGGCGTTCGTCCCCGTTCGGGTGGTGCCCGGTGGTGCCCGGTACGCTCGGAGCCGTGGCTGAGAGTGGTCGGACCAGGCTCGACCAGCTGCGCGACGTGGCGCTGACCTGCACCCGGTGCCCGTTGGCCCAGGGGCGCACCCAGGTCGTCTTCGGCGTCGGGAACCCCCGGGCCGATCTGCTCTTCGTGGGCGAAGGACCGGGCCGGGAGGAGGATCTGGCCGGTGAGCCATTCGTCGGGCGTTCGGGCAAGCTGCTCGATCGCCTCATGGCCGAGGAGATCGGCCTGACCCGGGCCGAGTGCTACATCGCCAACGTGGTCAAGTGCCGTCCGCCCAACAACCGCAATCCGGCCCCGGACGAGATCGCGGCCTGTCGTCCCTACCTCGAAGAGCAGATCGCGCTGATCGTGCCGGCGGTCGTCGTGACGCTCGGGAACTTCGCCACGCAACTGCTCATGGACCGAACCGACGGCATCGGCAAATTGCGCGGCTCGGTCTATCCCTACGGGCCCGGCCATCTCGTGCCGACCTACCACCCGGCCTATGTGCTGCGCGCCGGAGGCGAGGCCATGGCCGAGATGCGGGCCGATCTGGTTCGGGCCAAGCGACTGGTGGCGGAGCGACCCTCATGAGGTGGCCTCTGGTCCTCGAGGTCGATTCGCCCGCGGCGACCAAGGCCGTGGCGGCTCGCCTGGCCACCTGTTGCCGCGCCGGTGACACCATCCTGCTCGTCGGCGATCTGGGGGCGGGCAAGACCGCCTTCGCCCAGGGCTTCGCCGCCGCCCTCGGTGTCGAGGGCCCCGTGACCAGCCCCACCTTTGCGCTGGTGCGCCAGTACCGGTGCGGCCCGGCGAGCCTGATCGAGCTCCTGATCCACGCCGACGTCTACCGCACCGGGTCCCTGGGCGAGGTGGTCGAGCTGGCCCTGTCCGAGCTGGTCGAAGAGCGGGCCGTCGCCCTGGTCGAATGGGGGGACATGGCTGCCCCCGCCCTGGGCGATGACGTCCTGGAGGTCACCCTGGCTCAGCTCGAGGCGGCGTCCGGCCCGACGGCCGAGGGACGGACGATCACCATCACGGGCCGGGGCGAATGGGCGGCCCGGGCCAACGAGGTGGCGCGGGCGGTGCAGACGAGCACGGCAGGGACCACGTGAACATCGTGGCCCTCGAAACGGCCACCGAAACCGTCGCCGTGGCGGTGCGGACGGCCGGCGGCGTACAGGCCGAGTTCTCGTTGGCCGGGCGCCGCCGGCACGTCGAGGCGTTGGTGCCGGCGCTGCACCATCTCCTCGATCAGGTGGGGATCGATCCCGGCGCCGTCGATGCCGTGGCGGTCGACCTGGGCCCCGGGCTCTTCACCGGCCTGCGGGTCGGCGTGGCCACGGCCAAGGGCCTGGCCCAGGCTCTCGACATCGGCGTGATCGGCCTGTCCAGCCTCGGCGTGCTGCAGGGGGCGGCCGTCGATCTTGGGCACCGTGGTCACGTGCTCTCCGTGGTCGACGCCCGACGCAGCGAAGTCTTCGCCGTGCTGCGGGCGGTCGACGCAGAGGGCAGCGACGCAACCGAGATCATCGCGCCGAGGCTGTTCGCCCCCGCGGAGCTGGCCAGCACCTTGTCGGATCTGGGCGGGGTACCGGTCGTGGCCGTGGGGGACGGGGCGCAGCGTTACGCCGGCGTGCTGGGTGCGGTGCCGGGCGTCACCTGCGTCATGGGCGGGTTGCGCTCGCCGCCGGCCGACACGCTGTTGACCATGGCGCTGGCGCTCCTGGCCGAAGGGGTCACGCCGGTTCCGCCGCAGGAGATCGTTCCTCTCTACATGCGAGAGGCCGACGCCAGGAGCAATTTCGCCCGGTTCGATGGCGCCGGGGGCCGGCCCGAGGCCGTACCGTCATGACGGCGCCCACCATGCAGCTGCGGATCGAGAAGCTCAAGCGACGGGACCTGCGCCACGTCCTCCCCATCGAATCGGTCGTCTTCCCCGAACCGTGGAGTGTGGCCGTATTCAACTCCGAGCTGGCCCTGCGCCACGGGCGCCTCTACCGGGGCGCCTGGGACGGGCATCAGCTCGCCGGCTACATCGGCTTCCTGATCGTGGGCGAGGAGGCGCACGTCACGACCATCGCGGTCGCCCCGACCCATCAGCGGGCCGGCGTGGCCAGCACCCTCATCATCGACGGCATCCGTACCCTGCTGCTCTCGGGCGTCAAACACCTCTCACTCGAGGTAGCGGCCAACAACGAGCCGGCGCAAGCCCTCTACCGCCGTTTCGGCTTCGCACCGGTCGGCGTGCGCGAGAACTACTACCCGGTCACCGGACAGGACGCCATCATCATGTGGGTCCACGACATCGACACCCCGGCCTACGCCCGAAGACTGGATCAGCTCGGTCGACCGCGCCAATAGCGCGATCACCGACGAACGCCGTCGTTCAAGAACGACGTTCACTCAATTCCGAACCGGTACCTCTTGGACCGCCCACCCATTGCCGTCCGGATCACTGAAGAAGACAAACTTGCCCCAGGGAAACTCCTGGACCTCGCTCACCTCGACCCCCCGCTCCACCAGCTCGCTTCGGGCGGCCTGGATGTCCGACACCACGAGCTGGAGCCCTTCGAGGGAACCCGGCGCCGACTCGACCAGTCCTTTCCCGAGAGGGATCGAGCACGCCGATCCGGGAGGCGTGAGCTGCACGAATCGGATCTCGTCGCTGACGGTGAAGTCGGCGTGGGGTGGAACCCGACCTTGTCCGCGTAGAACGATTTCGCCCGGTCGATGTCGGCGACCGGGATCGCAACGAGTTCGAGCTTGAAGTCCATCGGCTGCTGCCCTTTCTGATGACAAGGCCCCGGCCGTGTATCGCGCCACTTCCCAGCGGGCTACCTGGCGCGAGTGTAGGTGCACCGGATCCACCCATCACGATTTGATTGGGTCAGTGGAATGAGCGCGCGCTCGACGTCTTAGGGTGGGACCCATGGAGTACATCAATCTCGGGAGCCAGGGGCTCACCGTGTCCCGTCAGGGTCTCGGTTGCATGGGCATGTCGGACTTCTACGGGTCCACCGACGACACCGAATCGGTCGCCACCATCAACCGCGCCCTCGACCTGGGGCTCACCTTCTTCGACACCGCCGACATGTACGGCCCCTACACCAACGAGATCCTGCTCGGCGGCGCCCTGGGCGCCCGCCGGGACGAGGCGATCGTCGCCACCAAGTTCGCCATCGTGCGCGATCCGGACGACCCGACCCGGCGCTCCATCAACGGTCGTCCCGAGTACGTGCGGCAGGCCTGTGACGCCTCGCTGTCCCGGCTGGGCGTCGACCACATCGACCTCTACTACCAGCACCGCGTCGACCCCGACACGCCGATCGAGGAGACCGTGGGCGCCATGGGCGAACTGGTCGCCGCCGGCAAGGTGCGCTACCTCGGCCTTTCCGAAGCGGCGCCGGCCACCATTCGCCGGGCCCATGCGGTGCACCCGATCTCGGCCCTGCAGACCGAGTACTCGCTGTGGTCGCGTGACCCCGAAGCCGAGATCCTGCCGACCCTGCGGGAGCTCGGTATCGGCTTCGTCCCCTACAGCCCGCTCGGCCGGGGGTTCCTCACCGGCACCCTGCGCTCGGTCGATCAGCTCGACGAGGGCGACTTCCGCCGGGCCCAGCCCCGCCTCATGGGCGACAATCTCGACGCCAACCTGGCGCTGGTCGAGGTCATCGACGCCATGGCCGACGCCCACGGGTGCACGGCGGCCCAGGTGGCACTGGCCTGGGTGCATGCCCAGGGAAGGGACGTGGCCCCGATTCCCGGAACGAAGCGGCGCACGTACCTCGAGGACAACATCGGCGCCCTCGACGTCGAGTTGAGCCAGGAGGACCTGAGCCGGTTGGATGCGTTGGGCTCGGCCCGCGGCGATCGCTACGCCGACATGTCGCCGTTGAACCGTTGACCCCGGGCGGATCGGGCCAGTTCGACCAGGACGTCGTCGATGGTCTGACCGGCGTCGGTCTGGGCGATCTCGATCTGCAGGGCGGTGGCCCGTTGCCGGAACGACGGCTGCTCGAGGACCCGGCGCACCGCGGTCGCCAGCTGGACCGGCGTGGGCCGGCCGGTCCGTAGGTCGACGCCCGCCCCCGACCAGCGGACGCGCGCCGCCACTTCAGGCTTGTCCTCGCTGTCGCCGGCCACCACCAGCGGGACGCCATGGGCCAGCGCCTGCTGCACCCCGCCGTAGCCGCCGTTGGTCACCATGACGTCGACCTGGGGCAACAGCAGATCGTGCGGGATGAACCGCTCCAACCGCACATTGGCCGGGAGCGTCGGTCGCAGGGGCGCCGGATCCGGGCCCCCGGTGGTGGCGACGACCAGCACGTCGTCGCCGGCCAGGGCCTCCATGGTGGGCCCGAGAATTCGGCTCAGGTCGGCGTTGTCGAGCGTGCCCTGGGTCACATGGACCACCGCTCGACCGTCCCCGAGTTCATCCCACCAGCCCGGGGGGTCGAAGGCGGTCGACGGTGGCGCCAGGATGGGACCGACGAAGCGGATGGACCGGGGCAGATCGGTGCGCGGGTACTCGAATCCCTGCACCGTCGCCTGGAGGTAGATGTCCACGACCTTGGGTGGCAGGTCGATGAAGGAGCCGCGGAAGGGGGGCGCGCCACACTCGGCCAGGCATCGGTGCGCCAGCTGCTGGATGTCGCGCAGCACCACGTGTTCGGTGGCCCAGTTCAAGGCCCGGTTGCGCAGGCGATGGAGCGCGCTCGCCCCGGGCTGCATGGTCACACCGAAGGGCGCGGTGTCGCGACTACTGATGGCCAGGGGCATGACCCCGATGGTGGCCAGGGCGGGACGGGCGGCCCGTGGCCCCAGGGCGAGGGGCAGCGCACCGAAGAACATGGTGTCGGTCACGATGACATCGGCCGGAAAGGCCTCGAGGATGCCCATGAGTCCGGCGTACTGCCCGGTGAGGGGGCCGACGAAGATCCGCCGCAGGTCGTCCTTGACGCCCCGCACGCCGCGGGCCGAGGAGGCCTCGCGTTCGGGATTAGCCACCATCAGGTCGTGGGCGTCGCAGTCGGTGGCGAACGGAGCGAAGAGGGCCCCGGTGGCGGTCACCCGGCGGCGGTAGTGCTCGGTGGTGAACAACGTCACGTGGTGGCCGCCCTCGACGAGGCGCCGGGCCACGGCGAGCAGGGGCGCGGTGTGCCCCTGGGCCGGGGTCGAGCAGAGCAGGAACCGCCGGGCGGTCACGACGTGATGACGACGCCCGTCCACGGGGCCAACGTGAGAGCGCCTTCGACCGCCGTGCCCTCCAGGGTCCGTTCGGTGCTCAGCACGATGGTCCCGGTTGCCTCGACCGGTTGGGCCCGCTCCGACATGTTCAGGGCCACCACCGTCCGCTCGCCCCGGGCGTAGGCCCAGGTGCCGGTGGGCGAGGGCAACGAGCGGTACGGGCCCACGGCCAGGTCGTCGCTGTGCCTCCGGCCGGCGATGGCCCGCCGGGTGAAGGCCAGCACGGAGTCGACGTCTGCCTCCTGGTCGGCCACGTTGCACGCCGCCGGATCGCCCATGGGCAGCCAGGGCGTGACGCCGGGGGAGGTGAACCCACCGCCGGGCGTGTTCGACCACGGCATGGGCGTGCGCTCGGGGTCGCGGCCCTTGTAGTACGGCCAGAAGCGGATGCCGACGGCATCGTGCAGGTCCGACTGAAAGATGGGGCCGTCCGTCAACCCGATCTCGTCACCCTGGTAGAGGAACGGGGTACCGCGCAGGGTCAACAGGATCAGGAGAGCGCAGCGGACCTTGGCCACATCGCCCCCGGCCCAGCGCGTGGCCAGCCGGGAGACGTCGTGGTTCGAACCGGTCCAGATCGGCCAGGCCCCCTCGGGCAGGAGCGCCTCGGTGTCTTCGACGACGCGGCGCATCGCTTCGGCCTCGAGGTTGGCGTTGATGAAGACGAAATTGAACCCGCCGTGCAGCTCGTTGCGGCCGTCGCCGTAGAACTCCATGAGGGTGGTCAGCTGTTCCACATTGGTCTCGCCGATGAGGAGCGGTGGCGTCTCGTACCCGTCGGCGATCGTCCGCCAGCGCTGCAGGATGTTGTGCGCCTCGGGCCGGTCGCTGTTGTAGACGGCCCGGAGCCCCATCAGCTGCTGGTCCAACGGGTCGCCTTCGGTGGCCGGCGGATTGTCGCGCAACTCGGCGTCCTTGATCATCATGTTGCAGACGTCGATCCGGAAGCCCGAGACGCCGCGATCCCACCAGAACCGCACGATGGCGTCGAAGGCACCACGCACATCCTCGCTCCACCAGTTCAGGTCGGGCTGTTGGGCCTCGAAGTTGTGCAGGTAGTACTGGCCGCTCGCCTCATCGAGCTCCCAGGCCGAACCGCCGAAGACGCTGAGCCAGTTGTTCGGAGGGCTGCCGTCGGGTTTCGGGTGGGCCCAGACATACCAGTCGCGGTGCGCGGCGTCGGGGCCCGAGCGGGCGTCGACGAACCACGAGTGCTGGTCGCTGGTGTGGTTGGGCACCAGGTCCATCAGGATCCGGATGCCGCGGTGGCCCGCTTCGCTGACCAGGGTGTCGAGATCGGCCAAGGTACCGAAGCCGGGATCGATGCCGCAGTAGTCGGCCACGTCGTAGCCCCAGTCGCGGTCGGGCGACACCGTGACGGGTGACAGCCAGATGCCCGAGATCCCGAGGTCGGCCAGGTAGTCCAGCTTGGCGGTGATCCCCGGAAGATCACCCACACCGTCATGGTTGGTGTCGGCGAACGACCGCGGGTAGATCTGGTAGAAGACGCCCCCGTGCCACCAGCGATCCGCGTCACTCGTGCTCATCAGACCGATCCCAGCGCGGTCATGCCGCCATCGACGGTCAGGCTGGCGCCGGTGATGTAGGCCGCCTCGTCGGAGAGGAGGAACCGGATCACCGTGGCGATCTCGTCGGGTTGGGCCAGCCGGCCGAGCGGGGTGCGGGCGATCAGACTCTCCCGGGCGCCGGGCAGCTCGAGCAGCGGGGCCAGGAGGGGAGTGTCTACCGTGCCGGGGCAGATGGCGTTGACCCGGATCCCGTCCGAGCCCAGCAGGGTGCAGGCCGAGCGGGTCAGTCCGAGCAGCCCCGCTTTCGAGGCGCCGTAGGCGGGCAGGAAGGCGTTGCCCACGAAGGCCTCGATGGAGGAGACGTAGACGATGGCCGATCCGGGGTTGGCCTCGACCAGCGAAGGGTGCAGTGCTCGGGTCAGCATCGCCGCGGCCCGCAGGTTCACGTCGAGGACCTCGTCCCACGCGTCCTCATCGATCATGGTGACCGGCCCGGCACCGGCGATCCCGGCCGCATGGACCAGCCCCCCGATGGTGCCGAGCTCGGCCCGGCATTTCTTGACCGCGGCCTTCAGCCCTCCACTCTGAGTGACGTCGACCTTGAGCCCGCTGGCCTTCACGCCGAATTCGTCGGTGCAGCGTCGAGCGGCCCGCCGGGCGGCGGCGCCGTCGCGATCCCAGATGGCCACGGCCCGCCCGACCTCGGCCAGAGCCAGGGCGGTGGCCAGGCCGATGCCCGATGCGCCACCGGTGACCACGACGGCGGTCCCGGGCGATGACGCTCCGTCGGTGTGGGTGCGCCGTCGCACGGCCCGCGGCGCCCGCCGGGAGGCCGACGTCGAGGTCGGGGTCCGGGTCCCGGCCCGCGGCGAGGTCCGGGGCCGCTTGGTCACCCGGGGGGCCGTCGGGCTCGTTCTGCGTGCTGGCGCCATGGATGAATCCCTTCGAGACCTCGGGAGCCCCGTCGGGGCCGGGCGTGCCAGTGGAGCGTACAGATCTGCGGGAGGGGTCTCCTTGTGCCGCCGATCGTCCCGCTCGATTCGCCGGCCGGCCACCTGCGCCGGGGGGCGAGACGGGGTCGGCGCGGCGAATCTGTGCCCGCCCTTGCCCCACCCGTCGAGGCCCGCTATCTTTGGCACTCTCAACCCGAGAGTGCTAACGAGTGTGCCAAGGAGGCCCGTTCAGATGAAGCTTCACCCGCTCGAAGACCGGATCGTCGTCCGGCCCGGCGAGTCTGAAGAGACCACCGCGTCCGGCCTGGTGATCCCCGATACTGCCAAAGAGAAGCCCCAGCAGGGTGAAGTTCTCGCCGTTGGCCCGGGACGCCGTTCAGAAGATTCCGGCGAATTGATTCCGACCGATGTCGCCGTGGGCGACATCGTCGTGTACTCCAAGTACGGAGGCACCGAGATCACCGTTGAGGGCGAGGACCTCCTCATTCTCTCCAGCCGGGATGTCCTGGCCACGCTGGCCTAGTCACGCTGTCCGCGCCGTCGGCCCGCCCCGGCGGGTTGCAATCGGTGTGTCACCCAACCCTGAAGTAACAGGACTCGAGAGGAGTTCGACACAGTCATGCCCAAGATTCTGAAGTTCGACGAAGCGGCCCGCCGTGGCCTCGAGGCCGGCGTCAACAAGCTGGCCGACACCGTCAAGGTCACCCTGGGACCGAAAGGTCGCAATGTGGTGATCGAGAAGAAGTTCGGTGCCCCCACCATCACCAACGACGGCGTCTCCATTGCCCGCGAGGTCGAATTGGAAGACGTCTTCGAGAACATGGGAGCCCAGTTGGTCAAGGAAGTGGCCACCAAGACCAACGACGTGGCCGGAGACGGCACCACGACGGCCACGGTCCTGGCCCAGGCGCTGATCAGCGAGGGGTTGCGCAACGTGGCCGCCGGCGCCAGCCCGACCGGGCTGAAGCGGGGGATCGAGAAGGCGGTCAAGGTCTCCGTGGAGTCCTTGGCCAAGCAGTCCAAGGATGTCGGCGGCAAGACCGAGATCGCCCAGGTGGCGTCCATCTCGGCGGCCGACCCGGCCATCGGCGACGTGCTGGCCGAGGCCATCGACAAGGTGGGCAAGGACGGGACCGTCACGGTGGAGGAGTCGAACACCTTCGGGATCGAGCTCGAGCTCACCGAGGGAATGCAGTTCGACAAGGGCTTCCTCTCGCCGTACTTCGTTACCGACGCCGAGCGTCAGGAAGCAGTGGTCGACGATCCGCTCATCCTCTTCTACAACGGCAAGGTCAGTGCGGTACACGACCTGGTCCCGGTGCTCGAGAAGGTCATGCAGGCCGGCAAGCCACTGCTGATCATCGCCGAGGACGTGGACGGTGAGGCGCTGGCCACCCTGGTGGTCAACAAGATCCGGGGCACCTTCACCTCGGTGGCCGTCAAGGCCCCTGGCTTCGGGGAGCGCCGCAAGGCGATGCTCGAGGACATGGCCGTCCTCACCGGGGGGCAGGTCATCAGCGAGGAGATCGGCCTCAAGCTCGAGAACGCCACCCTCGACCTGCTGGGCACCGCCCGTCGGATCATCGTCAACAAGGACGACACCACCATCGTCGAAGGTGGCGGGAAATCGGATGACGTCAAGGGCCGCGTGGCGCAGATCAAGCGCGAGATCGAGGACACCGACTCCGATTGGGACCGCGAAAAGTTGCAGGAGCGGCTGGCCAAGCTGGCCGGCGGCGTGGCCGTGGTCAAGGTCGGCGCGGCCACTGAGGTCGAGCTCAAGGAGAAGAAGCACCGCATCGAGGACGCACTCTCCGCCACCCGCGCCGCGGTGGAGGAGGGCATCGTGTCCGGCGGTGGGACCGCTCTGTTGCGCACCCGCAAGGCCGTCAACGCGTTGGTCGAGACCCTGGAGGGTGATGAGGCCACCGGTGCTCGCATCGTGGCCCGTTCGCTCGAAGCTCCCTTGCGGTGCATCGCGTCCAACGCCGGCCTCGAAGGTGCGGTCATGGTGAGCACCGTCGAGAGCGCCAAGGGTGACGTTGGGCTCAATGCCGCCACCGGCGAGATCGAGGACCTGGTCAAGGCCGGGATCATCGACCCGGCCAAGGTGACTCGCTCGGCCCTGCAGAACGCGGCGTCGATTGCGGCGTTGCTACTCACCACCGAAGCACTCGTGGCCGACAAGCCCGAGAAGGCCAACCCCGGCGCTGACGCCGCCGCCGCTGCCGCCATGGGTGGCATGGGCGGGATGGGTGGCATGGGCGGGATGATGTAACTCCCGCCTGTCGCCTGGTGCGATTGGTTGTGTGCGGTGGCCGGGCCCTCGAGGTCCGGCCACCGTGCTGTCTCGGGAGATGCTGTCTCAGGGGATGCTGTCTCCAGAGACGGCGCGCCGCGGCATGATGAGGACGTGACCCGTCCCGTGCCGCCTCAGGTGATCCCGCGTCCGGGCACCTGGCGTCCCGGAGAACCGGCGCCCTGGGCCCACCTCCACGCCGCCGTGGGCGAGGGGATCGGCCTCGACCGCGTGGGCCGAGCCCTGGCCGCCCGAGATCAAGCGGGCCCGCTGCCCGAGGACATCGGCGAGGATCGGGTGCTCGGCCCCGGGATGATGGTCAGCGAGACGAACGCGCCGGGCGTCCGTTTCATCAATGCGGCCGTCCTGGCCCTCCTCTTCGAGGAATCCGGCGAGGCGCGGCTGGTGTTCACCCGACGGTCCTCGTCCTTGCGCTCACACCGGGGAGAGGTCAGCTTCCCCGGGGGGCGGCTCGATGCGGGCGAAGACCCCCCGACGGCGGCCCTGCGCGAGGCCTACGAGGAAGTGGCGCTCAATCCGGCTGATGTGACGACGGTGGGATGGATCCATCCCGTGCTCACCATGGTCTCGGGCTCACTCATCATGCCGATTCTCGGTTCGGTCGCCGCCCGACCCCACCTGGTGGCCAGCCCGGCCGAGGTGGAGCGGGTCTTCGATGTGGCCCTGCGCGATCTGGCCGACCCGGACATCTTCCACGAGGAACGGTGGAGCATCCCCGGCCGGGTGATCCCCGGCAGCGCCGACAACTCGTTCGCCGTGTGGTTCTTCGAGGTCGAAGGGGAGATGATCTGGGGGGCGACCGCCCGCATGATCCATGAGCTGCTGAGCATCGTCCTCGGACTCGGTCCGACCTGATCGCCCGCCCCCTCGACCGGCGCGCCCCTCAGCCCAGGTACGCCCTACAGCAGGAGGAGACGCTCAACAGAAGGCGACGCTCAACGAGCCCAGGACCCCGAAGGAGACATCGAGCCGGTCACCGGGGGCAATGTCCATCGGTGCGATGAGCGAGCCGGCGATGATCCGCTCGCCCGGACGCAACCGCGTCCCGTGGGCGCCGAGGAACGTTCGCACCACCCCGATCGTCGCCTCCGGTCGTTCGCGGAGGCGGCCGTCGGCCACCTGTTCGCCGCCCTTGACCACGGAGACGGCGAGCTCGCGCAGGTCTTGGGCCTCCGATTCGGGACCGAAGACGACACCGCGGTGGAACACATTGCCGGCCAGGATGGGCTCGAGTCGATCGAAGGGGAGATTGAGGTCGACCAACTCGAGGGCCGGGCCCAGCGCGCCGATGCCGCCGCTGTCGCCGACCCGGATGGCCACCTCGACCTCGAGCGCCGGTCGTTGCCAACCGGAAAGGTCGATCGGGTCGCCGGCGTCCATGACGGTGGTGTCGGTGAGGTACCCGACCACGGCGCCGGAGATGCCGAAGTGCGCCTGGATGGCCGGCGTATTGAAGCCGATCTTCCACCCGACGGGGGTGGCCCCTCCCTCGAGTTCGGCCGACCGCCGGGCCAGCAGCGCCCGCATGCCGGCGTCCACCCCGACGGGCGACTGGGCTTGGGCTTCGGGCATGGGCGGAGTCTCGCGCCGGGGCCGTCCCTCCGTACACTGGGGCGATCCCCGGCGCGGGGCTTTTCGGGCTGAAATCGGCCTTGGCCGCTACCGCCAGCGAGTAAAGTGGGGGATCGTCGGCGTGTCGGCCCGGCGTTCGCTATTGACATGCCGGTGTGGACGGTGAGCCGTACCGGCCCCACGAATGCCGGAGGGCGACCAAGTGGCTGAGATCGAGATCGGCATTTTCAAGTCCGGACGACAGGCCTACGGGCTGGACGACATCGCCATCGTGCCGAGCCGGCGCACCCGGGATCCCGAAGACGTCGACATCTCATGGCAGATCGACGCCTACCAGTTCGAGTTGCCGCTCCTCGGGTCGGCCATGGACGGCGTCATAAGCCCGACCACGGCCATCGAGCTGGGGAAACTGGGTGGCTTGGGGGTGCTCAACCTCGAGGGCCTGTGGACCCGCTACGAGGACCCCACCAACCTCTTCGACGAGATCCGCGAGCTGGACGATGAGAAGGCCACCGCCCGCATGCAGCAGATGTACAGCGAACCGATCATCCCCGAGCTGGTCACCGAGCGGATCCGCCAGATGAAAGAGGCCGGCATCACGACGGCCGGCTCGGTCACCCCGCAACGGACCGAGGCACTGGCCCCGGCCTGCTTGGCCGCCGAGCTCGACATCCTGGTCATCCAAGGGACGGTCGTCTCGGCCGAGCACGTCTCCAAGACCTCCGAGCCGCTGAACCTCAAGCGCTTCATCCGCGAGTTCGACCTCCCGGTCATCGTAGGGGGCTGCGCCTCCTACCAGGCTGGCCTGCACCTGATGCGCACCGGTGCCGTCGGCGTGCTGGTCGGCATCGGCCCGGGCAACGCCTGCACCACTCGCGGCGTGCTGGGCCTCGGGGTTCCCCAGGCCACAGCCATCGCCGATGTGGCCGGGGCCCGCATGCGCCACCTGGACGAGACCGGCGTCTACGTCCACGTCATCGCCGACGGGGGGATGTCAAAGGGCGGCGACGTGGCCAAGGCCATCGCCTGCGGCGCCGACGCCGTCATGTTGGGCTCACCCCTGTCGTCCGCCTTCGAGGCGCCGGCGCGGGGCTTCCACTGGGGCATGGCGACCTTCCATCCAACCCTCCCCCGCGGCGCCCGGGTGCGCACCTCGGTGCGGGGGAGCCTGCGCGAGATCCTGCTCGGCCCGGCGCACGAGAACGACGGGCGCATGAACCTGTTCGGCGCCCTGCGCACGGCCATGGCCACCTGTGGCTACGAGTCGGTCAAGGAGTTCCAGAAGGCCGAAGTGATGGTCGCTCCCGCCCTGCAGACCGAAGGCAAGTTCTTCCAGCGGTCGCAGGGAGTGGGCATGGGCCATTGAGCCGGACTCGGTGACCGACACCGTCCTTGTCGTTGACTTCGGAGCCCAGTACGCCCGGCTGATCGCCCGTCGAGTGCGCGAGGCGCACGTCTATTCCGAGATCGTCTCTTCCTCCATCACGGTCGATGAGATCAGGGCCCGCCGGCCCAAGGGCATCATCTTCTCCGGCGGCCCCAAGTCGGTCTACGAGTCGCCGGCGCCCACGATCGATCCCGCCGTTTATGACCTCGGTGTCCCCATCCTCGGGCTCTGCTACGGCGCCCAACTGATGGCCCTCCAGCTGGGTGGGACCGTGACCAAGACCGGGCGGGGCGAGTACGGCCGCACCGAGCTGACCCTGACCGGCTCGTCACCCCTCTGCGTCGACTGGCCGGTGACGTCCGAGGTCTGGATGAGCCACGGTGACGCCATCACCGAGCCCCCTCCGGGATTCACGGCCACCGCGTCCAGCCCCGACGCCCCCATCGCCGCCATGCACGATCCGGACCGCCATCTCTACGCCACCCAGTTTCACCCCGAAGTCGTCCACACCGAGCGGGGCAGCGAGGTGTTCGAGCGGTTCCTGCTCGATGTCTGTGGCTGCCTCCCCTCGTGGACGCATATGTCGATCATCGAGCAGCAGGTGGCCGCCGTCCGTGAGCAGGTCGGTGACCAGCGGGTGCTCTGCGCCCTGAGTGGCGGCGTCGATTCGGCCGTGGCGGCCGCGCTGGTGCACAAGGCCATCGGCGACCAGCTGGTCTGCGTCTTCGTCGACACCGGCCTCATGCGGTCGGGTGAAGCCGATCAGGTGGAGGACACGTTCCGGCGCCAGTTCAAGATCGACCTCATCCATGTGAAGGCGGCCGACCGCTATTTCTCGGCGCTGGCCGGCGTGACCGATCCCGAGCGCAAGCGCAAGATCATCGGCGAGCTGTTCATCCGCATCTTCGAAGAGGTGGCGCGTGACCTGGGCGCCGGCGAGGGGTCGGGGGACGAGGGTCCGAAGTTCTTGGTGCAGGGCACGCTCTATCCCGACGTGATCGAGTCGGGGAGCGGCACCGCGGCCAACATCAAGTCCCACCACAACGTGGGTGGCCTGCCGGACGACCTCGCCTTCGATCTGATCGAGCCCCTCCGGCTCCTCTTCAAGGATGAGGTGCGCGCCGTCGGTGAGGAGCTTGGCCTGCCCCATGACATCGTGTGGCGTCAACCGTTCCCGGGCCCGGGTCTCGGGGTGCGCATCATCGGCGACGTTACGCCCGAGCGGGCCGAGATCCTGCGCAATGCCGACGCCGTGCTGGTCGAGGAGATCCGGCGCGCCGGCCTCTACCGTGAGTTGTGGCAGAGCTTCGCCGTCATGCCGGCCGTGCGGACGGTGGGCGTCATGGGGGACGGGCGCACCTACGCCTACCCCATTGTCATCCGGGCCGTCACCAGCGACGACGCCATGACCGCCGATTGGGCCCGATTGCCGTACGACCTGGTGGAGCGCATCGCCTCGCGGATCATCAACGAGGTGGACGGTGTGAACCGTGTGGCCCTCGACGTGACGTCGAAGCCACCGGGCACCATCGAATGGGAATGAGTGTGACGCCGGAGAGCGACGAGCCCCCGCAGCTGTTCGGTCCCGGTGGCGACCTCGTCCGTGACGACTACCGAGACGCCTACCGTGACGACGCGGCCGACGGCGCCGCTGCGGCGGCCGCGGCCGACGGCGCCGCCGACCCCACGCCGGGCCACGGCTGGAGCATCGGCATCAGTCCCACCGAGCTGGTGGACGACCTGACCCTGCCCCAGCGCGCTGCGGTGGAGCACCGGGGGGGTCCGCTGCTGGTGGTGGCCGGGGCCGGTTCGGGGAAGACCCGCGTGCTGACCAGACGGATCGCCCACCTCCTGGCCACCGGCGACGCGCCGCCCTGGGGTGTGCTGGCCATCACCTTCACCAACAAGGCCGCCGGGGAGATGCGCCACCGGGTCAGCGAGCTGGTGGGGCCCCGGGGCCAGAAGATGTGGGTCTCGACCTTCCACTCCTCCTGCTTGCGGATCCTGCGCAGTCACGCCGATCGTCTGGGCTATCGAGGGTCCTTCACGATCTATGACGACACGGACTCGCGCCGCCTCATCGAGATGATCATCTCCGAGCTCGGCCTCGATACCAAGCGACTCCCCTCCCGGGCCGTGGCCGCCGTCATCGGTCAGGCCAAGGCCGACCTGATCGACTTCGAGACCTTCCGCCAGCACGCTCACGACGAACCCGATCCGTTCCGGCGCCGGATCGCCGATGTCTACGCGCTGTACCAACAGCGCCTGTTGACGGCCAACGCCCTCGATTTCGACGACCTGTTGATGGTGACGGCCAACCTGCTCCAGGCCTGCGACGACGTCCGGGAGGCCTACCAGGAGCGCTTCCAACACATCCTGGTGGACGAGTTCCAGGACACCAACCGGGCCCAGAACGAGATCGTCCAACTCCTCGGCCAGGCCCACGGCAATGTCTGCGTGGTGGGGGACTCCGACCAGTCCGTCTACAAGTGGCGCGGCGCCGACATCCGCAACATCTTGGATTTCGAGCGAGCCTTCCCCGACGCCACCACCATCTTGTTGGAACAGAACTTCCGCTCCACGGCGACCATCCTCAACGCGGCCAACGCGGTGATCGCCAACAACGTGGGCCGCACGCCCAAAGAGCTCTTCACCGTCGGCGACACTGGTGACCCGATCCTGCGGTACCGGGCCGAAGACGAACGGGACGAAGCCTCCTGGGTGTCGGGGGAGATCCTGCGCCTGCGGGCGGCCGAGTCGCTGCAGTGGGGCGACGTCGCCATCTTCTACCGCACCAACGCCCAGAGTCGCGCCCTCGAGGACTCCTTCATCTTCACGGGCATCCCGTACGTGGTGGTCGGCGGGGCCAAGTTCTACGACCGCCGCGAGGTGAAGGACATCCTGGCCTACGTCCGGGTGCTGGCCAATCCGGACGACGAGGTCTCGGCCCGGCGCATTGTGAACGTGCCCAAGCGGGGGATCGGTGACGCCTCGGTGGCCCGTCTGGCGGCCTGGGCCCAGGTCAACCGGGTGTCGTTCGCCGAGGCGATCGACCGGGCCGAGGAGGCCGGCCTGTCGGCCACGGCGCTGCGCGGCGCCCAGCAATTGTCCACGATGCTGGCCGAGCTGCGACCCCTGGTCTCGACCGTCAACCCGGCCGACTTCCTGCAACTGGTGGCCGACCGGTCGGGCTACATGGCCGAGCTGGTGGCCGAGCACTCCCATGAGGCGGACGGCCGGATCGAGAACATCGCCGAGCTGGGTGGCGTGGCCGGCGAATTCGATGATGTGGTGGGCTTCCTCGAGACGGTGGCCCTGGTGTCCGACTCCGACGAGATCGAGGGGGACGGCACCCGGGTCTCGCTGATGACCCTGCACACGGCCAAGGGCCTGGAGTTCCCCGCCGTCTTCGTGGTCGGCCTCGAGGACGGGATCTTCCCCCACTCCCGCTCGCTGGGTGAGCCGGACGAGCTGGAGGAGGAGCGCCGTCTGTTCTACGTCGGGATCACCCGGGCCCGTCGGCACCTGGCCGTCTCCCACGCCTGGGTCCGGACCATCTGGGGTCGCACCCAGCACAACATCCCGAGCCGTTTCCTGACCGAGATTCCCTCCGAACTGGTCAACGACGTGGGTCTTGTCACCACTCGGGAACAGAGGAACCTCTCGAACGACGAGCGGCGGGGCCAGAGCTACCTGGCCACGGCCCCGCTTTCCCCCCGGCCCTCGGGGCCCCGGGCCAGCAGCGGCGCCGAGGAATTGGGGCTGGTGGCCGGCGACCTGGTGGTCCACGACCACTGGGGGAACGGCGTGGTCATCGATACCAAGGGGGAAGGATCGAGGGCCCAGGCCACGGTCGACTTCACCTCGGTCGGAAAGAAGTCCCTGCTGCTTTCGGCCACGCCGCTGCGGCGGGCGTGAGGCTGGTCTGGCGCCTGCGAGGGGGCGTCCGTATCATCGAGGTCTCATGAAGCGTCCCTACAGGGTGGTCGTCGCCAAGCCCGGGCTCGACGGCCACGACCGGGGGGCCAAGGTCATCGCCCGTGCCCTGCGCGACAGTGGCTTCGAAGTGGTCTACACCGGTCTGCACCAGACCCCCGAACAGGTGGTCCAGGCCGTGGTGCAAGAAGATGCCGACGCCGTGGGCCTCTCTCTCCTCTCGGGGGCCCATCTGACCCTGGTGCCCCGGATCGTCGACCTCCTGGCCGCCGAAGGCCGCGACGACGTGCTGGTCATTGTGGGCGGGATCATTCCCGAAGCCGACATCCCCACCCTGAAGGAACAGGGAGTGGCCGCCGTCTTCCCTCCCGGGTCCTCCCTCGATTCCATCGGCACGTGGCTCGGCCAAGCCCTCGATGCGCGCGAGGAGGCGCTCGAAGTCTGACCTCGCCGCGCCCGGCGCCGCGCCCGGCGCCGCGGCCCAGTCGCCGCGGCCCCGAGCGTGGCGGCCCCGAGTCCGCCCCACCCGATCGTTCCCCGCCCACGACACCAGCCACGCCACACAACCCCACGACACCAGCCACGCCCCACCCCACGACACAAGGAGAAGAAACCGCAGTGGACCTCTACGAGTACCAGGGCAAGCAGTACTTCGCCCGGTTCGGCATCCCGACGTCGGCCGGCGGCGTGGCCGACACGGTGGACGAGGCGGTCACCCAGGCCGAGGCCGCCGGCTACCCGGTCGTGGTCAAGGCGCAGGTCAAGGTGGGCGGCCGTGGCAAGGCGGGGGGCGTGAAGTTGGCCGACAACGCCGACGAGGTCCGCCTGCACGCCGGCAACATCCTCGGGCTCGACATCAAGGGCCACGTGGTCAAGCGGCTGTGGATCGAGCACGCCTCGGACATCGCCAAGGAGTACTACGCCAGCTTCACCCTGGACCGGCCCAACAAGACGCACCTGGGCATGCTCTCGGCCGAGGGCGGGGTGGAGATCGAAGAGGTGGCAGTCACCAATCCCGACGCCATCGCCATGTTGCACATCAATCCCATCGATGGTCTCGACGAGGCCGTCGCCCGCGAGTGGGTGGACCGGGCCAACCTGGATCCCGAGGCCCGGGAGCAGACGGCCTCGCTGCTGGTCCGGCTCTACCGCTGCTACGTCGAGGGCGATTGCGACCTGGCCGAGATCAACCCCCTGATCCTCACCCCCGAGGGCAAGGTGCACGCTCTCGACGCCAAGGTCACCCTGGACGAGAACGCCACCTACCGGCACCCCGAATGGGCGGACTTCGCCGACGACTCGGACATCGACCCGAGGGAGAAGATGGCCAAGGAAAGGGGCCTGAACTACATCGGGCTGAGCGGCTCGGTGGGCATCATCGCCAACGGCGCCGGGTTGGCCATGAGCACGCTCGACGTGGTGACCCAGGCCGGCGGCGCGGCCGCCAACTTCCTCGATATCGGAGGCGGGGCCAACGCCGACGTGATGGCCGCCGCGCTCGAGGTGATCAACCAGGACCCGGCAGTGCGGTCCATCTTCGTCAACATCTTCGGTGGCATCACCCGGGTGGACGAGGTGGCCAACGGCATCATCGAGGCGATGGGCCGGGTGCACCTGAGCTCGCCGGTCGTCATGCGGCTGGACGGCACCAACGCCGCCGAGGGCCGGGCCCTCCTGGCCGACCACCTGTCCGACCGGCTGATCGCCGAGCCCACCATGCTCGACGCGGCCCGCCACGCTGTTGCCCTGGCCCAGGCCTAGGGGCGGAAGGAACGAGAGGAAATCACATGAGCATCTTCGTCGACGAGACGACCAGGGTCGTCATCCAGGGCATCAGCCCGACCAGCCAGGGGCTGTACCACGGCCTCCGCAACAAGGCCTACGGCACCAAGATCGTCGGGGGCACCAACCCCAAACGGGGCGGTCAGGACATCGAGGGGATCCCGGTCTTCGGATCGGTGGTCGACGCGGTGAAGGAGACCGGCGCCACGGCATCGTTCATCTCGGTGCCACCGAGCGGCGCGGCCGATGCCATCATCGAGGCGGCCGCAGCCGGCATCGCCTTCATCGTCTGCATCACCGAGGGCATCCCGGCCCAGGACGAGGCGCTGGCCTACAACCGGCTGGTGCAGGAGTTCCCCGGTACGAGGCTCCTGGGCCCGAACTGCCCGGGGATCATCTCCCCCGGGAAGTGCAATATCGGGATCACCTCGGGCGACATCGCCCTGGCCGGTGGACCGGTGGGGATCGTCAGCCGTTCGGGCACGCTGACCTATCAGGCCCTGCACGAGCTCTCCCAACAGGGCATCGGTCAGACCACCTGCGTCGGCATCGGGGGTGACCCGGTCCCCGGCACCAACTTCATCGACTGTCTGGCCGCGTTCGAGGCCGACCCCGAGACCAGGGCCGTGATGATGAT
>Ga0208357_1000704_pt1 | contig 26114 bp, 29 predicted proteins | sample NGESurdeep092012_6_FD_184487 | JGI IMG/M metagenome (GOLD analysis project Ga0208357, IMG submission 184487) | Arctic peat soil microbial communities from Barrow, Alaska - NGEE Surface sample F52-2 deep-092012 (SPAdes) | ecosystem: Environmental > Terrestrial > Soil > Wetlands > Peat ...
TTTTATCCATGTTATATTGTTTGTATAGTAACAGCAACATAACAAAAAAGGGTGGCTTTTTAGCTCACCCTTTCTTTATTTTTGTCGGACAACAGTGAAATTTTATCATTAACCATAAATGCCAAACCACCAAACATTTTCTTCTCTGTTACTTTTGGTAAATGAGTAAGTTCCTTTCTTATTCTATTGGCTAATTTTTCATCGTAAGCCATAATTATTTCGTATTCATCTGAAAAGTCAATGTGTCAAAAAATATAGTCAATTCAGCGAGCTTATCATCCTTCACTTTCCAAATTTCTGCTACATCCCCATTGATGATTTTGCCATTGGGAAATAGATAATCATAATTACCAATTACACATGCTTTGTCGCCGTCTATTATCATTTCTTTTACCCGCATGTTTTGAAATAGTTGTGAGAAACGTTTGATGATGTCAACATAGGCTTGCTTGCCTACGATTGGTTCTGGTTTTGTCATGTCTCCACCGACAAATTTGAAGTCATCAGAAATTATGGTTTCCCAACCTTGCTTTTGTGCAAAACCCTTGTAGTAGTTTTCAAGAAGTTCTTTTGTTTTCATAAAGTTTTATTATGGTTACAAAATTCTGTCAAAAATTATTCCGTTAATCGAAGTTACCACTGTCGTCAAGGCACGCACAACGAACAGGATTGCTGAAGGCAGGATATTCAACGAACGTTCTGCATGGAACTACCGATTATTTATAATTTATTGATGAAGATAACAACAAAAGCTGATAAGAATTCCTTCTGCCCGAACCCAAGATGACCAAAGAACTAAAGCTGATAAAATGCACGTCAGCCCTGCTTTTAGCAATACATTTGTTAGCAGCATACCAAATTATTCCCTCAATTTACTGTTCCTATAATAGAAGCAAACTCCGGCGATGGCAATTCCCATGACAAGTAAAAAAGCAGCCAAACCAACGTTTTCAATTTCAGATTCATAACCTTTTTCAACAACTGCTTGCCAAATTCCTGATTTATTTTTAAATCCAAAGGTCCATTGTCCAAAGTTCCATGCACTATGGAGTCCGAAGGACAGTGCAAGTCCTTTCGTTTTTAATGCAGACACACCAAATAAAATGGCTCCCACTCCTGAACCTAATATTGCCATTTTCCAGGTCATTCCACCTGCAACGTGTTCAACAATGAAAATAATTCCTATAATTGTCAATGCCCAAATAGGTCCCAATGAGATGTTCAGACTTCTTAAAGAATAAGAGCGGAAGGCTAATTCTTCTCGGCACGCAATAAAAAGATACAGAAGCAATGGTGAAAGTATATCTATCATTGAAATTTCGGATACAAGTTTCAATTGAAAATGTCCGTAGATTAAAACTATTAATGCTTGTGAAGCAGCCATGCCAACCCCAATAATATAACCACATAAGAAACGGGAAATGCTTTCTTTCTTCGGAATAATACCTACATCATTTAGCTTAAGTTTTTCCCACTTTAAAAATAAAAGTATTAATAAAAAAGTTAGAATCGCGGCTGATAGAATAGATAAGTGGTCAGTAAATTTAAATGGGACATTTTGAGCTAAATTTGAGCAGATTATTAGAATAATCACACAGCATAAACTAAAGAGTAATACACGTCCTAATGTGTAAAACCATTTAGATGTTATTTTTAAACTATTATCTGATGTCATATTTTTATTGCTGAGCGTTGTGTTAGATTATTGAACCTGCTGGGCAGTTGCTGCTAGCGTTTTACGGCTTGCTGCTGCGCTGGCATTCAATGAACGTTTCGCCCGAACTACATCCCAATAGCAAACAAAAGGCTGATGAAATGCACGTCAGTCCTGCTATTGCGAATGTTATATGCAGCCCTATCCTCAAAGCCATAATTTTGTTTTCTAAAAATTATTATCACAAGATTATTAAACCAATAATCTAACAATTACAACGGTAAATATAAAAACCATACAAAGAGAAATAGATAATTTGTCAATGCTTACTGTTGGACTGTCGCCATTGTCATCTTTCAATTTTCCGTAAACTATCAGAAACATCAAGGGTGTTGTCAACCCTGCAAATAGTAATAAAAAGTTAGGAACAGGCAATTGCAATGATAGAGTAATTATACCCCCAATGATTAACGGAAAAAGTAGTAATTGGTTTAATCGTGATTTGCGATTGATAATGTTTTGTCCGTAAAAATGAAAATTACTTGAAAGCTTATTTAGTGTTTTTATAAGTATAACAACAGATGCCAAGGCGATAATTATTGTAGCATAAATGGGGAAATGAAGAAGATAAAATACTTGTCCTGTGTCACCATAAATAAAAAATGGAGAGCAAACGAGATAACCAAAAAATAAAATTAAGCCGTGTAAAGAAAACCAAAGAATAAATAAACTGAAAACACCTTTGCGGGCTAAACGTTTTAGAATAAACAATGATAAAATCCCTTGAATTAAAGAAACGAGAGGCCCCGCCGCCGCAATAATTATTTTTTGAAAGTCAGAAGCAACACCTGAATATGAACCATAATTAGGATGCATAACTGCGTTAAAATGCCAAAGTTTTTCTACAACGAAGTGCCCGGTTTCGTGAACTACCAAAGTTAATAACGCTGCTGTTACATAAATTAAAATGCTATTAACTGTTGTAAAATTTTTATTCATTTTTGTTAAGCAGTCTGCTTTGTAAAATTTATTTTGTCTCATAATTCATTACACATTGTCTAAGGATTATGGTGTCAAAAAGGGTTGCATATAACGTTTTACGGCTTTCAGCAAGTGGGAAAATAGAAATCCTTTCTGCCCGAACCGTTGCCAAATTTATAATTAAAAGTTCATTGTTTATTCTATCGCTCAATAGAGTTTCTTCTGCCCGAACCAATGCCCAACAATGATAAAATGATGAACTCTTATTCGTCAGCCAGCATTGTAGCAAGACCCGTTAGCGGAAGTTTTTCGTCTCTTCTATAAAATTTGAAATTGTATAAATTTTTGTCTTACCGAACTTTTTCAATTCAAGTAAGCCTTTGTCACCAGTTAGCAAATAATCCGCCTGACCATCATTCGCTAAGGCAAGTAAAAAATTGTCTTTAATGTCCCTACAAACTGAAATAGTACTTTTAACCTCAATAAAATCTATAAAAGGGTCGAATATAGAAAGCATTTCTTCCAGGGCATTAGTTCCAAAATATTTCTTGAGTTTAGGTTTTGTTATGGTTTGTAGGATTTCATCAATAAGTTCTTTACTAAACAGAAGTCGGGCTTCTTCAGAAAACAATACAGAGTCAAGCAGATTTTGTTTGTTAGATATAATAAAACTAACCCATAGGTTTGTATCAATAATGAGTTTGAGCGATTTATTTTTTGGCATAACGCTTCGATCTTACATTTTCAACAATTTTAGTAATTTCTTCTAAACTTGGTGTTGACGAAGATTTACTTCTCATTTTCTTAAGATATATTTTCAATGCCGAAACAGGCTCATTAGTCACTTTAATAAGATTTAGATCCTGCATGCCCTTTATAAGCTGTAATGCTTTGGGATTAAGTATTTCTATTTTTAACGCGTCCATATCTCAAATTTAATCAAATTCTTTGTCTTTATACTTTTGAACGACTGGCATGTTAAAATTTCCGCTTACATTTAGGCGTGGCAATGGGCTGGAATTCAATGTACTTTTCGCCCGAACGTCAGCCGATTGAAAAACCAAAGATGAAGGTAAATACAAAAAGCCGATATTTGTTCGTTTGCTGGAACCGCTGCTGATAGAGAACTACAGCCGATTGTTATTCCTTCAGCCAGACTATTGCCAAGTCTTTTGTTGGCTGTTTTTCTCTGTCAAAAAAGTTTGGTTTAATATTTTAATAAATTGGTTAAAATCATCTCTTGTTGTTAGCGTGTCATGATAAATTTTTATTTTTCGTCCATTGACAAGCCTGATTTTTAAATTATAATAATTAGGGTCGAAACCTCTTTTAATACTTTCAATTTCGTTCCATTTAAGACTTATGTCATCTTTGTGGCTGAAAGAAAATTGTCTAACCCAAGTCATGCTAATTCCATTTTTGTCAATTGTCCATTCAGTTCTTGCAGTTACAAATCGTTGCCATAGAAAATATGCAATTATCATTGAGCCCAGAGTTAATAAAATCGAAAATGGTTTACTAGTCCTTTCGGTATAAATAATAAAATGCTCCCAATGAAAATTATCAATAGAATTATGACTAAAACTATTGCATTTTTTTGCGAAACTATTTTGATGTTGTATATGGTCATAAGTTATAGCCAACACACAAATATATGCTATAAGACGGGACGATTCCGTCCTGTTCAAAAAAAATTATAATTGATAATCATCGTTTTAGTGTTATACATTTTGTATTGTAATTAGTACAATCGGAACTCTAATAAAATTCAATATGTTCTTCATTTCAGAAAAATTGGCACACATCTTCTTTTATTTTTCCACTGAATAAAAAGGAATTGCAGAAAGTGGATTTTTAAAAGGAGTGAAGGTCTCGCTAAAATCATTTTCGTTTTTATTAATCTTCCTGGCGACGAACTGTCCACTCATTCATACAATTTCGAATATCAAAAAGTGATTTTCTAATATCAAAAAACAATTTTCGAATATCAAAAAACAATTTTCTAATATCAAAAAAACATTTTCGAATGTTAGAAAAACATTTTCTAATATCAAAAAACAATTTTCTAATATTAAAAAAATATTTTCGAATGTTAGAAAAACATTTTCGAATATTAAAATGGAAATTTCTTTTATTACAAAAAAGAAGACAGAGAATGTTTATTTTATAACAAGAAGAGATCACAAATTACTGGTTTAAACAAAAATCAATTTTCACCATCTTTCACCATCTTTGATCGCACATTTCAATTTGCCCAATAAAAAAAGAATAGAAACGATTATATAGTGGAAACATTTTTTTTCATTATTAAATCTAAATTGTATGTCAAAAAGCACATTAAACAGAAACTTCCAAAATCTCATCGATGCTGAGTTTGAAACACGTTCCTTGCACATTATAGCGTGCATGACGAACAACCCACGCTTCCCCGACCTCCAGGCACGCCTTCCTGAAATAAAAACGGCGCAGGAAAAATATTCAATTGACCTGGCTTCTTCCAGAGGACTCGGACGGCAACCGGTGGCAGAAAAAAATAAAAGTCGCGAGGCGCTTACTTCCTTACTCAGTTCACTGGCCTTACTCGTTATGGCGCAGACGGAAGACAGGGCGGAGTTGCTTACTTCAGGATTTATCCTGAGGAAACAACCTGAGTGGCGGCAAATAACTGCTCCCGGCAACCTGACGCTGTCGGCCGGTATTAACAGCGGTGAAATTGTATCCACTGTCAGCAGGCCGAAGGGAGCAGATAGTTTTCTGCACCAGATCAGCGACACCGCCGGCGCCGAAGAAAAAGTGTGGATCAGCACTGCCTCTACTTCCAACAAGCATGTTTTTGCCAACCTGCAACCAGGGAAACAATATGCTGTAAGAATAGGAGCGGTAGGCAGTAAAGGCCAGTTAGCCTTCAGTACTATCGCTACAATCTACGTGCAGTAGTAGTTTGTTGAACACAGATAAAATGGCTGCTCTTCACAGGGCGGCTATTTTTTTCAAGGTTGCCAACCTTGTAACAGGTACTTTCAGTCAAACAGAGACTTATTGGAGGTTGGCAACCTTTCTGCAACCTTACAGCACTTTTAATACAATAAATGTTTTGATGCGCTGGTAATTATTTCAAAGAATAATCCTATTTTAGCTTACCATTCTGTTGCATTATGAGCAATGGTGCCATAAAAAAATCCGGTACCATTTACATTTTATAACTGTATAGAATTTGCTATCAATTTCTATTTGTATTGTTTTAATATTTTTTAAATCTTTAAAAAACAAACTGACATGAAAAAGAGAAACGAAAAATCTACATCTGCTTCTAAAAAAAAGCAAACTGGCGCAAAAAAGGAGCCTGCTAATGAAAATGTAAACAAGAAACAAGATCGCCCGGTCTATGTGTTTCCCGATCTTCCCCTTTCAGAAACCTGGTTTCATCTTGCAGACCTCATGGACATGTTTAAAGTGTCGCGCACTACCATTGACCGGTATATCAGAACGGGCTGCTTGTTTAAACATAAATGGGGAGGCACCCTTCGGTTTAATAAAAGCTATGTGGACTGGATGATCCAGGGCAATCGCGGCAAATTATCCTGGTTCATTGCAATGATAACCTATGCAGATAGTTTTGGAATAGTAAATTCTCTAACGGAGATTTTAGGTTAAGGTCAGTCCGCAACCCTCCCTACTGTAAACGAATAAATATTTTTCTGTTTTATTAGAATATATAATCAAGGGACAGGTCGAGACCTGTCCTTTCGCCTAACCAACAATAGATCTACAACAAAAATACAATTTCTATTAAGGCCTTTATTTGCCGGCTTAATAAAACAGAATTTTATTTTCAATTTTTTGCACAACAGGCAGGCGTAATTGCAAAATAAAAAAGGATCACTAAAAAATAGTGATCCTTTTGAGTTTTAAAGATTTATCTATATACAATAGTGTTAAAATGCAAATCCAAAGGCAACTGCTCCGCCCTGCAAATAATAATTACCTGGCTTAAAAACGGGCGTCAGGGATCTTTGTCCGTAGATATCTATTTTGAACCTGTTAAGCCAGATCTGAACACCGCCGACAACGCCTCCAAACTCTTGTGTGGCGGCAACGTTACCTTCCTTGATGTTTGTTGACAGGTAACCAGCTTCGGGGCCTACATATAAATAAATGGCCCTGAAACTTGTGTAATTATGCACTCTGGTGTTGGTTTTTTGATTATAAACAACACTTTGTTCGACCATGTGTGATCCAAGATTAAATTTAATGGTGGCTGGAAGGGTGTAGAGGTTCATTCCGCCGGCATTAATAGAATAATACGACCAGTTTAATTTTAATTCCAGGCCATACGTAGGCACCAATACCCCTGTTTTGTTTACTTTTTTCTTGTCATATTTCATAAATTCCTTAAAGATCGCCCCGGTAAACAACCCGTTCTGGCCCGGCATATTGGTTATCCCCCCGGAACAGAAGCCCAATTCAAGTCCCGTACTTTTCCCTACCTGGCTAAATGCAATTTGGTAGCAAAACATAACGGCCAGGCACAATGCTGAAACCTTTAATACCCTTTTGCTGAGCAGCCGGATAAAAGGTGGATCATAATTTTTCATTTTCATTTTTTTTGTTAAGAATTCTAATAAATAAAATAAAAGGAACAAAGTAAAGCAGGCGCCCTGCTATTTCAATTGATTAATTAAACGAGTTGGCGGAGAACCATTCTGCCAGTCATTCTGCCGGCGCGTTTTTGTTAATCCTGAAGCAGGATAACGGGCGTTTCCGAAAATTATTGTAATGTTTGGGATATAGTGGCAGCTATCATTCCTCTATTTGCCTATTGTAAACGGAACGGACGCGGGGAAAGGAATGAACCTGCAATCGGCTTCCGGCCACGCTTTACCCTTTGTAGGTGCAAGCGCCTCAATGGTGCCTTTTCGTAAAGAGAACACGATTTATGTAAATATTTTTTTTGTTACCAGAGTTGTGTCAAAATGATTTGGGCTTCTGAAGGAATCTGATCAGACTGAAACGATGGTAAAGACTAACAGTAAACTGATAAATAAATCGTTTTTCTATTTTTTATTGTTGTGTAACTGGGAAGGATAAACGGGAATTGGATTGGATTGAAGCAAAAGCATGACTGGCTCACAGGACCTTTGCCTTCCAAGCTTGCGCTAAGCTGGAACTAATGCTGATATTCATTTATAGCTGAAATTTATTTCTGTTAGCCAGCATATTGCCAAGCCCTATATGTTATCGGTTGCCAGTTCGATTTGTAAGCCTTAAAAGAACATTAATGCTTTACCAAAAATTTCCGGACATATACAAGCTCCTGCCTGCCAGAACCTGTAGAATCTGTTATTGTTGATAATTGCTTGTAATAATAAATAGTCTTTTGGTTATCTCCGGATTTTTCGGACTGGCGCAGGTCTCCCGACCTGTGACTGTTCGTTACTAATTCTGATTGAAAGATGAATTTGCAATTTAAAGAAAAGATAAATGAAGGCCAGGTAACGCTCCTGCGATGAAATCGGACTGGCTCATTTTTCTATTTTTTATTGTTGGGTAACTGAGAAGGTTAAACGGAATTGGATTGGATTGAAGCACAAGTATGGCTACGTTACAGAATCTTTGCTACAAAGTTTGCGCTAAGCTGTGTGGTCTCCATAAAAAATGTTTTGTTCTGCATCAAGCAGAAAACTGTTTTGATTTTCTATGATGAGCTTTTTATATTGATTCACTTTTATCCAGTATAAAATCCAGGTTATCATTAGGATAATTGACATCCATAACCTTGCTATCGGAATTAAGAATAAAATATAACAGATATTCCAACTCAATCCTAAATTGTAAGTCGGTTTTGTTTCTTTTACAGGTATTTGTAATTTTTCGCATTCCAGTGCAATAGATTGAGCTATTTTATTAACCACCACAAACTGCCAGTAAAAATTAAATAGAGGAATAAATAAGAGCCAAACATTTGCAAACGGCATTTTTCTATTTTCCGGAGAGATTGCATTTAAAGTATTTTGTAAAGTGATTACAAAAAAGACCACCGGTAAAATAAATAATGCAAGAAATAAAACTTGAAAGGCTGGTGACATAGCAGTTAATTTTTTACAATATTAATTATTTTTTAAAAAACTAATAAGTTTATTGCCCTTGCTATCTTAGACTGGCGCAGGTCTCACGACCTGTGACTGTTCGTTACTAATTCTGATTGAAAGATGAATTTGCAATTTAAAGAAAAGATAAATGAAGGCCGGGTAACGCTCCTGCGATGAAATCGGACTGGCGCAGGTCTCCCGATCTGTCACTGTTCGTTACTAATTCTGATTGAAAGATGAATTTGCAATTTAAAGAAAAGATAAATGAAGGCCGGGTAACGCTCCTGCGATGAAAGCTTTACAGTTCAAAAAAGAAAATATAAAACAGTTCTATTCCTTCGTTTACTGTTCAGTTTTCAATTTTATATTCATGTTGAATATTCTTCAATAAGCTTATAGCAGAAGCTTTTTCATTCTCAAATAACTTTTCATGTGCTACAGCTAAAGCATGGAAAGCCCACAGCTTATTAAAATATTCATCTATTATTTGCTTGTCGCTTGTAATTAAAGTTTTGGCTGGATTATTATGAACAAACTTTAATTCGTCATTATATTTCCATTTATCATCTAACTGAGAAAAATCAAAAATCTGTGATTCAATATTTTTTGAAGTAATCATGAGATCCTTTACATCCTGTTCCTGTAACAATGTATATTTCATATCCAAATCGTAAGACATGATCTCATTAGCAATCCATTCTTTTTTGATAAGTCTGAAATCGCCTGAGCTTTTTAATTCCTCGATCGTTTTATTGTTATACTTAAACAGATTAAAATGAAAAAAATCCCTGCTGAGTAAAGCATACATTTCGTTAATATTCTGCTGATTTATATCTTTCTTTAAGAAAAAAAGAAGACTGTCTGCGTTTGCATTATATCCTTTCCATCTTTTAATAGCAAGATCCGTTTCGGTAGTATCAGATTTCAGATCATCTACAAGGCTTTCCATATACCTGGATTCTTTGTGCCTGTTGGAAATATTTTCCCTGATGCTTTCGGCAAAAAAACCAAGCGTTACCGCAAGAAATATCATTAGGAATTCCAGGAAATATTCTTTGAAATTTTTCTTTTTATGATGAAGATCAGGATGATGATGTACTTCCATATTTATATGTTTTGGTGCGACGTGTTTATTGTTTCATCCGATGCCGGTAATAAGGAACTGCAAAGCCAATCAAAATATTCATCAGCATTATAAATAAGCACTGTTTCGATTCTTTTCTTTCAAAAAAATTTTATTAACCGGCATTATGATTCCTGCCTGTTTCAATAAATAGTTTGCGTAATTCAGTAGTTAGCGGATGGATTTAAAAGAGTGCGTTCGGTTTTTGCATTTTTAAAACCATTTTATGGAGATTCCAGGAATTGAATTTCTAAAGCTATTGCTTCTTTTTGAAGTTTTATCATCGATTTGTAATTATCATGTTCTACACTCGCGCAGTTCTCCCGACCTATGACTGTTCGTTACTAATTCTGATTGAAAGATGAATTTGCAATTTAAAGAAAAGATAAATGAAGGCCAGGTAACGCTCCTGCACAGACCAAGAGGCCTGCGCCAGAGCGGGATTATTCAGGCAAAATTTATTTCCCTGGAAGAAATTTAAACCCGATTCCAAAATTACTTAGCAGGCCTGAATTCAAATTGATACATCGGTTCGTGTACACGAACCGAAATTCCTCTTAGTGATACTTTTTATTCCCGGCCCTTCTTATACAATGGTTTCACGTTTTCTGAAAAAAGAGTAGGCGATGGAAGCGCTCCATTTGGCGCATTGATCAACACATTGTCAAAATAGGGCGTGCTCAATTTACTTTCTCCTCCCGCTGCAAAAAGGCCGCCCATCCCATGCGGGTAAAGAGAGTCGGTTGCAGTTAAGACAATCTTGCCATCAATGAATCCATTGATAGTGGAGCCTTTGAAACGAAGTTCCAGGTTGTGCCAGGTGCCAGGTTGAAGATTGGCAATATGAGTACTGCCGAGCAACTTTTCTCCACCCTCGCCTTCGTCCTTACCGGCTTTGATGAGCGCTTGCTGTTCAGCATCTCCGACGACTTTCTTTTTGTCAATTTTGCCGCGAATTACAGCCAACTTGCATTGGCCATCGTCCCCCAGTTGAAGCACGTAACCTTTGGGTATAAACCCATAACCGGATCCGACATTATTTACACGGCCCATGATACCGGCGGTGTCACCCGCTTTCAAATACACATCGGCGCTGATTTCATAATCCGTCCACTGATCGTTGCCGAGGATTGTATAAGGATACCAGTCCCCCGGAGCCCACGAAATTGGCCGTACCGGGGCCACCTGTTGCAGGCATTTCCCTTGTTTATACGGGCGATCCACAATCTCGAAAGCACCATAAATATCGGCGGTGTAGTGCGGCAGATATCCCCAGGTTGATGGTGAAGAATATTCGTCAAAGGTCTCATAATAAGGAAATGGAAAAGGCTTTGGTTCGGGAACATGATCGAAAGAGCCCTTCTGCTGTCCTCTCGTTGTAGAAAGAGAATAAATGTTACCAGGTTCCACTGTGATGGTAAACATTCCCTTCACAGGCTTGATCCCGGCTTGTTGAATGAATTGCTCCTTTGCGTTGCTACGCCAAACACAGAGTTCTTTGGTAGATAAGCCGCCGTTAACTTTAAAGCTGATTTGCTGCGGGGCTTTGGCGTCCCTGGTTTCAATGATGATGCTATAGTCATTACCCGGCGATTTTAATGTAACATAGCTACCACCTTTAGGCAGTTTTGAGCAAGCGCTATTCAAATATTTCCATCCTATTTGGGTGAATTGTCCATAGTGAGCATAACCCCACAAAGCCTCCCGGACGCGGTAATGCCCGCTCCATGGCGAATTGGCAACGAGCATAGAAGGGTCTTCTGAATAAGGTTCTACGGGGTAAAGGCCGGCGATATCATACCAATTCACAATTTTGGTAGCACCACTTTGTATATAATTATCATTAAAGGCGTGCACAATGCTGATGGCGCAATCAAATCCCTTTAAATAAATATGCTCTTCAGAGTTCCAGATCGGCTTGTTCATTTTGGCGGCCATTTCCTGGTCTTCAACGGAAGCCGGAATTTCTGAAAATGTATGCGCACTAATGATGTCAATGGCATGGCGGAGCTTTTCGTCAGTCATCATATCCTTTACGAAATTGAGTTTGCCTTCCCCCCAATTATCGAAAGCATGAATCCTGACTTTTTCAAATCCATTGGCGTTGAGGGTGGTCCGAAGCATTTTCGCAAAATCGTAGCTGACTCCTTTCTCATTGCGGCAGCCGAGGGCATCAAACTCCAGGTGATAAACTTTACGCAGGCCCTGAAGCCATTTCACATAATAGTCCGTGGCATCCTGCGACCAGAAATTGCCATTACCTACCCAGCCCGGCGCACTCCATGCTGTACCATCAAGAGTGAGATCGGGATTACGCTTTTTGGCCTCTTGAAGCATCCACCACGTATATCCACGGGAGTAGTTGAGGTCATCACGTGTATGCATGTGGCTGGGCATCGAGCCTTGTGTTGAATTGCCATCGCCGGGAATCTCAACCAGCATCGTGCTTACAGAAGCGCCAAACTTTGGCCTGAAAACCATATCCAGGATCTGGCTGCGTTGCGGCTCGGGATAGTCCTTGAGCAACACTGCGGTAGCACCACCTCCATTGACTGCGCCAATCCCATCAAAGCGCTTGCCCGCCCCATTCCCATCAATGACAATTGTCTGTGCGTCAACAAAAGTGATACACATTGTCATCAAAAAAAACAGGATGATACGTAAAGAAATTCTTTCCTTCATAAGCCTGAAAATTAGTGCGTGAGTTTTTATATTTATTTCTAAATGTAAATTAAAAATCTTTTTTTCTTTTATTCATTTTTAAGGAAGCACCCAGGTAAAGAAAAATTTCTCCTCAGCCTTTATAAATTTTTTCATTATGCCATTCTATAAATCTTTCATTAGGTCTGTCTATTTCTTTATTGGGACAGAACCTATCACTACGGTTTTGAAATGTATGATGAACGCAGCAAAGATTGGAATAATGCCGAAATGGATATTTTTGTTTCTTACCCGCAGTAAATGTTACAGGATTGCTTTATTAGCGAGCGCATCGCGACCCTGACAGTAAACGAAGGAATAAATCGTTTTTCTATTTTTTATCGTTGTGTAACCGTTAATGGTAAACGAAAATTGGATCGGAGGCATTTGTAGATAGAAATACCGTGCTACAACAACAATGAAAAAAAGTAGCACACAAATCTTTTTTGCGCAAATGGGTCATTTCCCGACGGCCGCTGTTTTTCTATTGTTTATCCGTAATGTTCTTTTCTTTGTTTTTGTATTCTTTGATTTTATTTTCTGCATGACTTTTCTGAAATCAGAAAGTTCTTTTTCTGTCCATGGTTCGGATTTTTTTGAAAAGTCAATATTTTTAGGCTCTTTAATGGGTGTCATATTTTTTAATTTTTAAAATAATGAGTAATCAATCTTAATGCCGCACTGGTGTCAATAAACATTCTTAATCCACGAAAGTGCGTTGCATGAAGCGATTCTTCATAATGTTTTATCAAAGATGTTTTTGCGTCAAAAGCGACAAAACCTTCATAACCTTTGTCAAAAGAAACCTTGCAAACAAAAGCAATGAGATTAGCCGGTACTCCAACGTAAACCTTATTTTTCCCCACATTAAATTTTGCACTTTCAATCAGGTACATGAAAATATGGTCTTGTTTATCTTCAATACTTACCAGGCCTGAATAATATTTGGATTATTGACTGTTGTCAATTTGAAACATTCCTTTGTTTTGTCATTAATTTCCTGGTGCCAGTCAAACTTCCATTCCGTCTTTTTTATCAGGTTATTGTCAGCACTTGTTAACCGGATAATTATCGTGTCAAATACTTCACCTGTCTGGATATTTTCAATGGAATTTGTTAACTTATCAACAATAAAGTCTAGTCCCTTTTGATTATGTTTTGCCACTTAACGAATATAAACAAAATATTTCTGTTCTGACAAAAGCCAGGATTAAAGTTCCTTCTTTTTTGCATAAATGTTTACATTGAAGTATCCCGCTCAGAACTACTCCCGGTCGGGACGCTTGCCTTCCGCGGCCTGAACGATATAAGTTTAATTTCCTCATTATGGTTCAGGCCTGCCTACGGGACAGGCAGGGTGTCGATGCATCCCGACCTGCAGTAAATGAACAAATAAATCGTTTTCCTATTTTTATTGTTGTGTAACTGAGAAGGATAAACGGGAATTGGAATCGTATTGACGTAAAGCATGACTTGAAGATTTGGTTTGTGAACACGAACCAAGGAGGAGCTTTGGTTCAAGTCTTACCAATAAAACATAATAATTTTTGTCTGACTGTAACTGACCGAAAGTTGTCCAACGGCATAGCTGGTAACGGTTTGCAGCTACAAGAAGTTGGCGATTTCGAAGCACTAAACTGTCTGCCACCACAAAACTTGATAAGAAGCACAAGGCTTCATTTAACCACTGAACCGCCAATTTCTTGTAACTGCTGTTACCAGCTGTGTTTTTTCTGTCCTTGTTTCTTGAATTTACATTAATGTTACTCCAGTCAAGTTTGCCAAATTGCTTTTTAAAAAGGCATAGGTTAATTTATCTGCTTTGCAGTTAATAAATTGCACTCGTTTAAATTTCTTATTGTTCTTAAAGAATGTGTTTATAAATGTTGCGTTTTGGAATTTAACTTCTCCGTAAAAGGAACAGTTTTCAAAACTACAGTCCTCTAATTTGCCTTCAAAAACTATATCCTGAATCCGCATTTCAATAAACGAGGTGCTATTCCAATTCGCATTCGCAACTATGTTTTTCCCGAAGTTACTAGATATAAATGTCGCGTTGGTAAAATCGGTATCAGAGAAATTACAGTCACCTATGCTGCTTTTTGAAAATTTAGTCTCTTTTAGTGAACAGCCATTAAATATATTGTCGCCTAAGTTAGTTCCCTGAATTTGGTTTTTGCTAATTTCGGAATCCGTGAAGTCACAGTTGCTGATATTGCTTTTTGAAAATTCAGTTTCTTTTAGTGAACAGTGTTTGAATTTATTGTCACTTAAGTTAGAACTCTGAATTTGACTTTTACTAATGTCGGAATCCGTGAAGTCACAGCCGTTAACATTATTGCTTTTGAGAAGAAGTCCGGACATATCGGAACCAATAAACATACATCTCTGCATATTTGAAGAACTAAATTTTTCTCTCAGATTTTTTAATCCGGAAAAGTCACTGTCCACCAGATTCATCTTTGACATATCCCTACTGGGTTTTTCACTTTCCTGACCAATAGATAACTCAGCCGGCTGTGTTTTCAAAGACTCAATGGAAGTCACTTTTGAGTCTTCAGATTGGAAGTTCTCGGAAAAATAGTTAAGATCCACTCCAAGAATTTCTGCAAGTCGATTTAAGGTTGTGATGTCTGGCATAGACTCGCCACGTTCCCATTTGCCAACCGCTTGAGGACTAATTGATACTTGCTGTGCAAGTTCGGCTTGCGAAAGATTAATTTTCTTTCTTGCTTCGGCAATTTTATTGCCAATTGATTTTGAATTTAGCATCATATTTTTATGTTTTTTTGATGCCACAAAGTTATTTTGTCCCATGGGCGTTTAGCAAATAAAGTTCGCTACCATTAGTTGCTTTTACGCTACTTTCAGTTGTGTTTTGACAACTATTCATTGTTTTGATGTCTTTTGATGGTTTTTGTCTCAATTCTGTCTTTAATCGACTCGGTTGTTCAGTTGCCAACATTGTTGGTAAAGTTTACATTTACGCACTTACGCCCAACTTCATTTTTTACAACCCTCTTCATTCTCAGTACCCTTCATCTTCGTTTGTTGTAACTGCCTATCGGCAAAGAGTTTATTGAGTTGCGAAAATCCGATTGCCATCCCAAATTAATATTTTTATTCATCTCATCCAAAACATTTGGAACGGTTATCTATCATTATGTTTCAGGCCTGCCTACCGGACAGGCAGGCTGCCGAAGCATTCCGAGCCTGACAGTAAACAAACAAATAAATCGTTTTCCTATTTTTTATTGTTGTGTAACTGAGAAGGGTAAAGAACCTGGCGATGATTGACTTTTACCATTTGTACTTACAATCTTTGCATTGATAAGTGCTTCTCAGTTTATTAGCTGCTAATACACCCCACATCAGAGCAGAACCAAGCTTACTCCCTGTACTTATTTTTTGAACATTTGTAGATTTACAATTAGGACACTTAATTGAAGTGCTCATAGGTTTTCCGCAATTCGGACAACTTTCTGCTGAATCAGAAATTTCCTTATTACAATCAGGACAGGTAATTAATCCCATAAACTAATTTTTAATTAAATGTAAATTAAAAATACTTTTTTTCTTTTATACATTTTTAAGAAACCACCCAGGCAGGGAAATATTTCCCCTCACCCTTTATAAATTTTTTCATTATGCCATTCTATGAATCTTTCATTAGGCCTGTCTATTTCTTTATTAGGCAGATACAATAATTCCTTTCCATGATATTGGTAATATTCTTTTCCATTTTGATACTCTTCTTTTATGCGTGAACTTATTTCAACTTTTCTATCCTTTGTTATCGTTAAATAACCTGAATCAAAAAGTTTATGCATATCAGACCTCAATAAAATTCCATTGGAAAGTAAATGCGGGCCGGCAGATACATAGGGTTTGATATGAGCAGCTTCCAAAACAGGCAATGTTTTCTCGCCGGTAATAGAACATCTTCTCGAATAGCCATCAGTTACCAATACTCTAAATGCACCTTGTCCAATTCTAACTTTTGTAAATATGGAATTACCATACAAAGGATAATCCGGTTCTTCAAAAATAAATTCGTTTTTATCGTTCTTGTTATACCGTTTGTATTGATATTTTTCTATCAAACTTTCTACCACCTTCCAGATATCTTTTCCAATCAAATCATCAGTGTTGTACGACTTTCCCTGAACGATACTGTTACTCCAATTTTCAGGAGTCCGAATCCAATCTTCCTTGTCAAAAAAGATCGGATCTGTAAGAACAATGCAACCTATAGTAGGATTAATATTTTGTTTATCATTTCTATGATTCAAAATCATTTTACTAAATTCATCAAATGTCTCACAACCATTTCTGTTTTGAAATGTGTCCCAGGCAATGGAGAGAGGCAAGAAAGTATGGCTAGAGAAAAAACCTACACCTCCAATTGCATTAAGTGGATATTTTAATTTGAAAAGAAATGGCGCACCCGGCTCGATTGCTCTAAAAGTTTTATTTCCACCTGGTTGCCAAAAATTTACATCCTCTGGATTTCGGTGCCAGAGATAACGAAACCATTTATTATCTGTTACTCCTAAGAAAAAATTCATTTGTGCGTTATTAGAAACTAAACTCCCTTACACATTACCTCAGTTGGTATTATCGTTTTTGGTCGCTACATTACAATAAGAACAAAGTTTATTGAAATATTTTTTTGATCAATTATTCATCCACTTAGCAAACTCATAAGGAAGTAAATCAACTATCGCTTTTCCTTCCATTGAATTTAAATCGTACGTCAGCTGGTATTGTCTAATAATTCTTACCAGCCTTCTTGCAGAGCCGCCACCTTTACCAGCAGCGCCACGTTTAAGATTCTTTGCTGAATCATCCCAATACATAATATTGGCAGCATCCAGTATTCCTTTATTCAATGCAATCTCCTGATATGCTCCAAACTGTTCAGTTATCTCACCTCTTTTTGAGAAGTTCCCAATTAGAAATATTTTAGAAGAATCATCCAGTTCGGAAAAAATCCTGGATGGATAAGCCAATAGGTGACGATAAAATTTTGTGTAATTTTTTGGATCTCTCAAAATATAAAAAGCGGTTTCATTTACTTTTCTTTTACCGTTTCCGTCAGTAGGACAAATATTATCAAAATAAAATGCCGCTAACCATGACCAAAGGCCTTTATCAAAATACAAATGCTTATTTGCTTTTAGATTTAATTTCTCAACGATAAAAGGAATCAATTCATTTTTATTTTTATAATCCACCATCTCAATATTAATTATTGGTTCATGAGCAGATGAATAATGTTCATTGAATAATAGATCCTCAGGTATATTTTTCAGGGTAGAATTTCTTATTTCGCTTATTAAACGTTCAAATTCATTAAGTCCTTCTTCGTTAAAAGTTCGTATTGAAATCATATTATTCATTGAGCTGTGAATTTTTCAAATAATTGGAATTTTTTACAATATTCATTCACACATTCATCAATCCAGTTCTCCTGTTCCGCTGTAAGAACGCCATTATCATTCTCCATTTCGGGAAGCGACTTTATTCCCAAGGCAATATTCAGAAATTTCAGCCATTGGGAGATCCAGGAATCGGTACCGGGATCAAACTCTCCTTCCTCAAGTATTTTTATAAGCACTCCTCTGAATGCTGCCGGATAAACCAGGCTTATAAACTTTATATCATTCTTTGCCATCTCGGAAACTTCAGGAATATTTTTATTTATTTCGAGAGTTGGTCTGCCATCATCACTTGAATCAAAGGTGAGTTTCCAAAATTGATTTTTTAAATCTGTTGGGTTAACGTACAATAAAGGGAGACGATCATTTGGCAATCCATCAGTACTCACTGCAATTCCTTTTGCTTTACCTAGAAGAAGTCCAATTTTATTTTGCTCATCCACAATTGATACATCAAAATATGCTAATTCAGTTTCAGGCAATTCATTTAGTCTTGTACTTTCCGGTTCTTTATAATGAAGTACTGTTCCGAAATAAAATCTTTGGTATACTCCCTTATAATTAGCTTCAATATAAACTTTTGCATCCGGTGGAAGATTAAGACCGTCGAGGTTTACTTTGGCTTTAAAGTATTTCCCTTCATTGTCCTTGAACAAAGAAATATCTATTCTGCTTTTTAGAATTTTAACTCTGTCTGTATAATTGAATCTGCGTATCATTTATTGTAATTTTAAAAATAAATCCCTTTTCTCATCAAAACCTATAAGAGTTATTTCAAAATGTGATTGGTCTGTAATGTCAAATTCCAGTTCATTCTTTTCTTTCCTGGTAAAATAAACTCCGGATGATTTAATAACTATCGGTGTTTTGGAAACATCAAAATCAAGTTCCTGATAGCTCTTTATTGGATTCCCCCTTGGTACATCGTAACCTAATTTTAATCTTAGATTTTCCGGCATCTCGTTTGCGGCGGGGTTTTTAATAATTTTTAATCCGGAATGTATTTTCTCAATCAGTATTGCCCGTTTCTTTCCATTCAATATCGGCACTTCAGGCTCCTCAACTTCATCTTCGCCTTGCACATCATGATCAGGTAAATCCTTTTGCTTTTTCTCTTCAGGGGTTTCAATTGGGATTGAGAAAAAATCAATAAGAAGGTCTTTTTGAAGGCCTTCTAAGGGTCTTTGCAGTTTTTCAAATAAAGCTTTTAAAGTACCTTTTACAAATACAAGCGCTTCTTTACCATCGACGTATTTTCCTTTAAAATTTCTGGAATCAGCCTGCCATTCAGTATGTGCGGGATTTTCTGAATCACCTAACATTCGGGCAAGGTCTGTATCATGTATAATTACTACTCCTCTTACCAAACCTTTATCAAGCGATGAGATACCAGAAATAGTAATACCATCCCTTACAAAAAGATTTTCAGGTTTTGCCAGTGCAGTATCTTTTTCAAGAAATGCATTGTACCAGCAGGTTTTAGGATTACCATTTATAGGATAATATTTCAAAGGAATCTTAAATGCCACTCTTTCATTACGTTCAAATTTATCCCGAAATAAATTCAATCTTTCTTCATCCGCAAACAGGCTTTTATTCCACCGAGGTTTTAAATTCAGTTCAAGCTCATTTAGTTTAAAAAAATCCTCATCTTGTAACTGAAAAGTCCATTTAGCAAAATCGAATAGGTTAATGAGACTTTCTTTCGACTTTATTTTTTTTTCGTCGCCATTAGTCAGGTTTTGAAAATTGATCTCGTCTATTGATTCCTGAATTGAATTTTTTCCTAAAATGATGATCTTATCTTCTTCTCCAATTTCGACTTCCAACTTACCTTCAAGTATTGGATAAAAGTATTGTTCAATAACTGAATATGCCAGATGATCGATAGTAATCTCATCAGAGTAGAAAGGAATTACAAGTGAAAGCCCTGAGTTCTGCTTTCTATCAAGTTTAAATAAGGTTTCAAACCTGGAAATTTCCTCTCCATTTTCAATCGGATCTGCAAAACAATCTTCACTATTATAATTACCATACATTCCGTAAGGTTTATAACCACACTCTTGCCATTTTTCCCCTTCGAGGTTATGAATACGAAGTATAGATTGACCCATTAACATTTTTCGCTGGTCATTTTTCCTGACAGTGAGCCCCCAAAAAGTATTGATTCCTGAAGAAGCAGGAAAAACCGTTTTACCTAAACCCCACCTTCCAAGCTGATCATCGGTCTTACCTGAGCGCCCTACATTGCGCCAGAAATAATAAAAATTATGAGGCACTTTATCATTATTGGTTTCTACATAAAATTCTTCAGGATTTCCTTCAAGTCCTTTAGTATTTGAATCCTCAAAAACCAGGAATTTCATTGGCAAAGTAAAATCAGGAAGAACCGGTAAGCCTGAATTCTTTGACCTTAAATGCGGTTGAAGCGTTTTCAACATTGGTAAATAATCTTCACATCTTAATGCATATTTATCGCCAGACAAAAATATCCTGACCTTAACTGTTTCATTTTGCTCTTCTCTGTTTCTTTCATCAAGAGCATTTTGAATACCTTCTCTTACTACCGCTGTTGAGATATTATCAATATCCCTTGTTGTAAAGAATTCTCCCTGGATAGGATCCACATCCATATCATCACGTGAGTTGGGTTTGAAGCGCCATTCGATCATAGCTAATTTAATTTTGTTGTTTATCCAATACCAAAGAAATAAAATCAGAAAGATTAATTATCTCCTTTTGCTGTTCTTTATTATACGTTGAGATTAATTCTTTCGGTAAAACCAACTGTATCTTTTGCGAAGTCATCTCATCGGTTTGATTTTTGCTTATTGCAGGTTCAAGAGTAATTAAGTGCTTAGGCCAGATCCTATCTGCTTCTGACAGTATCTGGCGCCATCTATCTTTAGCTGTTGTTTTGACTCCCAGCATTGTCAGCAATGTACTTTTAAAATCTATATTTCTATATTCTCCGATCCCTGGAAATATAAAGTCAGGCTTGTTATTTCGTTCAGTCTTTCCCTGATTTGAAAATAATACTCCGTTACTTCCAAAAATAAAGGCAAGATGATTTTCAAAAGCAAATCCTGCTCTGGATTTTCTTCTGTTTTGTACACTTAATGAAAATTGAATAAAGTCATCGACATCATTACCTGATTCGCCGAAGCCTTTTTTTAGTTTTTGTTCAACAATGTGTTTTTCTAAAGTTTTAAATAGCTCTACTTCTCTTTGCATACAGGCTAATAATGCAGTGTCAGGATCTTCTATTGGAGAAATATTTGGTAAAGTTGATCTCGTAAAGTTTGAAAAAGTATCAGTAGAAGGGAAAACCCCTCCAAACTTTTCGAGAATCAGTCCAAGAAGATCTTCTTTATCTTCCTCTACTTCAAAACCCAATGATGATATAATATAATTTCCTGCAAAACCTAAATCTCTTTTCTCGTTGGACAAGTCTTTAATAATAAATTTATTTCCGACTTCAGATAATCCGAATAACCAAAATAGTTGTTTTTCCGAAGTGCTATTAGCAGGAGCAATTATAAGAGCTACAGAATTTTCTCCGGTTTTTCCGATTATAACTAAATCTCCAACGGAAGCATTTTCTATCACTGAATTACCTGTGTAATAAAGTCTGTATTCTGTTCTTGTTGCATGATTTTCCCTTGCATCGTACCAGGTCAATGCTCCATCTGCTTCAATAATTCTGTCTTCTTCATCATTAAGTAGAATAAACTTGCCAGTAAATTTAATTTTCTCAGATCCGAAAATATCTTTGAGCGGAGATATTCCGTTAAACTCATGTTGATTTGAAATCTCTGTAATCTCTACTTCAGTTAAACGTTTAGCAGCAATTCCGGAAAAGTATTTTGAAATTGTATTAGCCATTATTTTCTTTTTGTTTCAAGTACATCAACAATTTTTTCACCAATTGCTTCTATCAAAGGCATTACTACAGAATTTCCAAATTGTTTATATCCCTGGTTCATAGATACCGCATCTACAATAAAATGTTCGGGGTATCCTTGTAATCTCGCAGATTCCCGGATAGTGAGACGTCGGGGATTTTTATTCTTTTGAGGAATTAATATTTCAGAACCATCTTTATAATATCGTGCACTCATTGTTCTGCTTGTTCCATTTAAATCAACAAGGCCAAAACCAAAACCATTTCCTTTTTCTTTATGCTTTATAGAGTAGTCTTGTAGATACTTCCACAGGTGATCAGTTAATGTATATTTTGGATCTGGTTTCCTTTCAAGAATATCTTTTATTTTTTTTGAAGGTTCCGGTAATTCAGGAAATTCAAACTTCTCTTTATAATTAAAAACTTTAGAATCAAAGCCTACCATAAATGTTCTTTCCCGATTTTGTGGCACGAAGTGTTTTCCGTTTAGAACTTTAAAATGAAAGGAGTAACCTAAATCCAAAAGCGTTTCTTTGATTACTTTAAATGTCTGGCCTTTATCATGTGATATCAGGTTTTTTACATTTTCCAGAAAGAAAGCTTTAGGTCTGTGCTTTTCGATTATCTCAGCGATGTGAAAGAAGAGGTTGCCTTGTTTTATATCTTCAAATCCATGTTTTCTCCCTAAACTATTTTTTTTAGAAACACCAGCTATTGAAAATGGCTGGCAGGGAAAACCGCCGCATAAAATATCAAATTTGTCGGGTATCCATTTCTTGGTTTCCGGTTTTGTAATATCTCCAAAAGGAATTTCTCCAAAATTTGCATAGTAAGTTCTTTGAGCATATTTATCCCATTCTGATGAGAAAATACATTCGCCCTGATTAGCCTGCATAGCAATCCGGAATCCACCAATACCCGCAAATAAATCAATAAATGTAAATTTTGGATTCGCTGGTTTTACAAAAGGAATATCCTCTTCAAACTTTAGCACATATTGCACAGCATCTTCAGCAACATAGCTGGTAATATCTTCTTCTAAATATCCGGCAAGCAATTCTTTCATAAATTGAATTGCTGGTTTTTTATGGGCTCTTTTTCTTGTTCTTAAATAATGACTAATTAGAGCTGCTTTATAATTATCCGGACCAAATAGTGCAACTTTCCAAATCTTGTCTGAAACTAAATGAAGTCTGGTACTTATTAATTTCACTTCTTTTTCTGCTATCATTTACTTTTCTTTTTTCCTCCAAATGATTCATGATTAAAAAATTCTTTTAGAGAAATTTCTAATGCATCTGTTATTTTAATTAATGTCTCTATGGAAATATTTTTCCTGCCTTTCTCAACATGCGTTAAGTAGCTTCTTTCTATTTCTGCCTCGTAAGAAAATTTTTGTTGAGAGAGTTTTTTGGCTTTGCGTAATTGTGCGATTCTTTCGCCAATGGCAACTTTTATATCCATGATTGTAAATGTATTTTTATGTGTTCTCAAAAGCTGTATGCTTTAGAACACAATGTGAATTGGTTAATAAATATTTATTGATAAAGAAATAATATCTGATGACTTCAGGAAATTATCCTTCAGTCAAAAGAAAAAAATTGCAAGAGTAATCAGGAAATTTTAGAGAGGAGCGTATTTAAAGTTTTTTCAACTTTGGCAGGTTTCAAATTACATTCCCATATTGTAATAATTTTCCAGCCTTCTTTTTTCAAAGACTTGGATGTTTTTTTATCATTAGCAATGTTGCCATTTATTTTATGAAGCCACCAGTCTGTTCTTGTTTTTGGTACTACAAAGTATTTGCAATTTTTATGTCCATGCCAAAAGCAGCCATGTACAAAAATTACTGTTTTGTATTTTGGTAAAACAATATCAGGTTTGCCGGGGAGAGTTTTATCATTCAGTTTATAGCGGTAGCCATTTGCAAAAAGAAATTTTCTTACGAGCATCTCAGGCTTTGTATTCTTGCCTTTGATCCGGCTCATGTTATAACTTCTTATTTCTTTGGTATGCACATCTGCCATTGCGTAAAGTTACCAAAATAAGAATCGGGTGAATTTGTAACTTTACTGCATGTCTATTTTTCCGCACCTCATTCTCATCACTGCTAAGCAATGAAACTATTGCCTGTAAACTGTTTTGCTTTATTGGTGTTTAATATTTAAGTTTTATAGCTGCGTGGCTATTATTAGAATTACTCATGACAACCTGGGTGACATTATTTTGTGCATTTAACTGGTACGACCAGTTAAATGTTTGCGATTCATTACCTCCAGTTGCCTGAAAATTAGCGGATGAAAGATGATAAGGATCGGTCACGGGGATATCAATTGTTCCATCATACCCCCCGGAAGAGATAAAAGGAAGTACAAAAGGGTCGAGGTTGAGCACATCAGCTAAATAATAGTCTTTGCCCATGAGTACCTGTGTAAAGGCATCTGCCGTTCCATCTGGTAACCCCGATGCATAAGTGAAATTTACATTCAGAGTGAAATCAGGTGTGGTAGAAACATACGAATTTACACTCCCGTTTGCATTCAATGAAAAGCTGGTATTGGTTTGAAAATTGGGCTCTGCCAATTGCGTCAACCCATGATTGGAGTTATAAGTATATACTGAAGTATCTTCCCCGGTATTACCCCCCGTACCTTCCTGGTAATGAGAAACAGTTGTAATGACAGTCGCTCCATTGGAAGGAGCGTATTTATAAAAAATGCTATCATAATAACTTCCGTCTTTGGATACTTCTGCTATATAATTAATATTATTATCTGCGCCCCTGTTAATGGTTACATTATAGAAAATGTCTTGGTTAGGGGGCTCAGTGTTATTATCATCACCCTCTTTAATGCTGATTAAATAGTCACTGCTGTTGTAAGTGTACGTATCAGTCAATACATCATACGGGTTGGTATTAGTGGTGTCATCAATGTACAATTGAACAATTTTGTTGGCCGTATCATATTTTATAGAATATACATCGCTGATAATTGTTTTTTGTATGCCATTAGAATCGTATGACTCTACAATTATAATTTGCTTTGGCAATGCAGCATTCAGGCTGTCAAGTTGTTGAGGCGTAGGATTGTCTGAGTTCTTATTGCAGGAAGTAAAGGTTGCATTGCATGCCAACACAATTAGAAACAGGTAAAATGTAGTTTTCATCCTATGTTTGTTTATAGATAAAAGTAATAACTATTGGGTTATGAAGAGGCAAATGTTTTTAGGGCAAGTGATTCAGTAACGTGCAGTCACAGGTGTGGAGATCTGCGCCAGTGTGGGTAAAGTTACCAAAATAAGAATCGTGGATATTTGTAGGTTTACTGGCTAAAACTATTGTCTGTAATAATTAAATACACATCGGGTTCCTGGGTTTTGGTTCGTGGGACACGAACCACGGTTGCGGACACGAACCACGGCTGCGGAGGTTCGTGGGACACGAACCATGGCTGCGGAGGCGAACCACGGCTGCCGGTTTTGGTTCGTGATACACGAAACAGGGTTGCCGGTTTTGGATCGTGATACATGGAACCCTGGCTGAGAAGTTTTTTTAAAATTCTCTTTAATGGAAAATAAGTGTTAGCTTAACAGTCTCGCTACATCAAAGCCACCAAAAGACAATTCACATTTAACGCCTAAAGATATTGATGCACGCGCTTCTGGTTGTGCAATATCGCCATATTCTAAATAAAAACTTTCAAATGAAAAGTTTAAAAAAAGATCTTGAAATGCCCAATGCGGCACATAGCTTTCCCCAAATTTCGCTTGTCTTTCCATTTGAACTCAAAATGAATCAGGAGCTTTCCCTCACTGATATGTTGACATTAGCTGCCGACAAAGAAGAAAAGAAATTAACCTCAAAATACCCGGAGGAAAGGGTAGAGCCTGTAATGAAAAAATTGCGGCACTTAATTGCTGGCATTCACTGCCGACAGGATAATATGAGTTTATGCCTTTTGGTGTCGCCACTCACAGAAAAGGTATTTTATTTTACACCGACCAAAGAATTATCTAACAATTTTCCGAATTCTTAATTAATAAATTGTAATTAAAATCTTGTTATCTGCTGGCTCAGACTTGTGCTTTGTCGTTACTAATGCCGATTACCGGAAAGTTGTTATCAAAATTAAAAACGTTTTTTAGGAAAGTATTAAGTGACGTGCAGTCAGATGTCGGACTTTTTGTGTTAGCTAATATTTTAGTAACGTGCACTCACAGG